>Ga0181564_10000355_pt1 | contig 39465 bp, 27 predicted proteins | sample 011ome_24_FD_134512 | JGI IMG/M metagenome (GOLD analysis project Ga0181564, IMG submission 134512) | Coastal salt marsh microbial communities from the Groves Creek Marsh, Skidaway Island, Georgia - 011513CT metaG (megahit assembly) | ecosystem: Environmental > Aquatic > Marine > Intertidal... | reverse complement strand
TATTTTCATGCGTTCCAAAAATTGTTTATGATGTCTTGAGTGGGTTCTATTAAACTATGTAATTGACAACAAAAATCATTTTCGCTAGTCCAATCCATTGCGTTTTGTAACATGTATATGTATCTTACACCTTCTGCTGCCCCAAAGTCATAAAAACAACATTGCATTTCGCGGCGATTTTCATTTATCAATTCGGCAATCAAAAAAGGAGCGGTTGTTTCTATCGCTTCAACCAAGATATTATAAAATAAATATTCATGATCTGTGTTTTTTTCAAAATGTATGTTTCGCATGTTTGTTCCATTCGCCGCCGCTCCCATAAGCAACATTTTGTCCACAAAATATTCTTGAAATGTTTCTAGCTTGTCGTAAAAATTAAGCCGCGAACTTTCGTCAAATATATATTTTTCTGTGGAAGGAGCTAACATAAAATGGTGGACGCGGCGAGACTCGAACTCGCGTCTTTAAATCTTCAAAAATATACATCTACAAGTTTAGTTTATTTTTTTTATAGTTAAGATATAAACATCCAACTAACCATTTCAATTATTTGCAGTTTGTGATATGGATAAACTTTTTTCTGTTTTGCAGATGGTTGACCCCTCACCTACCGTATCTGCGTCTGATAGGGAGGGGGTAGCAGCGATTAGGCTGCTAACGCAAGAGCCTCAGCCACAGGGCTGAAGCTCTCAACACGATTTTTATTCTTGCCATGTACAAGTTTGTGCCTTTTAACGAAGCCTGGCACCTCTTCGACTTGCAGCATATGAATCCAATTTAAATCAAATCCAGTACGCGCCCAAAAATGCGAAAGAACAATTACTTGCCGCTGTTCTTGCCAAGATCGGCGAGACCTTGACCGAGAACATAAGCGACAATAGGAGTTGCAATCTGCATAATTGCGTCTTGAGTAAGACCCAATCCCCATACGTGATTGAGAATGGGAACTGCAGTGGCTACCGCAGCTGCCCAAAACTTTTTGCTATGCCAGAATGGTTTTTCCATAATGTTTATTACACTAAGGGGTTTAGAACAACTCTTCAGGAATTTCTTCCGAGGACTCTTGCTTCTCGCTAGCGCTAGAAGAAGATACTTCTTGCGCGGCTTCTTGTGCAACCTTTTCTACTGGATCTTCCGAGCGGTAAACAACATAATCTGGAGCGCGCTCATTCTTCTCGCGATTCTTGTTTGTAAAAACAACAATTTTGAGAGTTTCTGTAACTCCTGGCATGGTTTCGATGTTTACGCTTCCAGAAAGATATTTTTGATTCTTTCCGTTTCTTACCCAGAGAGCTCCAAGCTCACGGCTGCGCCACTTTGATTCTTGACTGTTTTCAGTCTTACTGTCTTGTACGTTATTACTCATAATTAATTTTGTTTGGTATATAAATTTTTAAGTTGTTGTATAAATAAAGGTTTTGCGCCTTTGCTAAGTTTATTGTATTGTTTTTTGGCGCGAGAATATACTCGCTTGCTTGTTGCGTCAGAAAGTTTTGGATCGTAGTTTAATATTTTACGAATTTCTTTTGCTGTTTTTTTGTTCATGTCGTTGATTATACTAAATCAAATTCAAGTTGTCAAGTACTAATTCTCGAAAATAGATTTTTTATAGTCAAAACATCCGAAATATATTTTCTGCATCTTGTTTTTTGTTGAGTATCCCTTGGTAATGAAGGATGAATTTGGATCACTGCAATGTACTGCGAGAGGTATGTTTTGTGCAGGAAGTGAGTTGTCTGATATTAAGTTAGGCATCAAGTTTAAGCAATATCTCTGCGCCTCAATAAGATCTAGGCAGTTTCGTTTAAAGCGTGGAAAAATTGTTGCATGCAAAGTTTTGTCGCGCGCAGAGATTTCAATTGCTTCGCGATGTTTCGGCATGTTTAATTTAAACAATTTATTTATAAATTTAATCATAAAACGATTGTACATATAAGAATAATTGTTTGTCCATGTATTTACTCCATCATTGTGTATCACTAATGAAGTGTTTCTGGCGATTTGAAAATAAACCGAGCGAATTGTTCTTTTGGAAGTAAGATTGTATTTGATTGCAAAATTGATTCCTGTTAATCCTCGATTGGGAAGATCAAGATATCTTGGTTGAAAATGTGCAGAGAATGCATAGTAAAACATATCATTTTCAAAAAACCAATTAAAAAAATTACTGTTAAAGTCTGTGTTTTTGGTATAAATTTTATAATAAAACTTGATTGATCGAACGTCTGTTGAGTCAAAATCAAATGCATATCCATCAAGTGTCTTGTATTGTTGCTTTAACTGTTTTGAAAAGTCCGCAAACCGACTTACTTCAAGAGGCGCTTTTTGTTTAATCAAGTATTTTCTTATGTTCATTTTTTATGTTCTCAAAAGATGGTACCACTTTGTGGAATTTTTTTTGAGTTTTATTGTAAAGTTTAAGCCAGCCAAACATTCTACCCATTAGAGGAAGAAACAAACAATTCTCAGAATCAATTCCATTATCCAGAGAAAGCGCTGCAATCGCACACCCAATATTCATTGGTACAGGCATATGTTCTTGCAGTTGAATGCAAAAATTTGTGTGACTATCTATAAGATTGGCGAAATTTTTTATTAAATATAAAACTCTATCATCTTCACCTTTGATTGATGGATGTCCAAAGCCCGGAATTTTTTTGTTTTTATTTTCTAGTATTACTTGTTTTATAGGCTTGCGGTAATTGTCTGATATGAATTGTGCGATTTGCTGTATTGGTAGATGTTGATCGCTGATACAATTTAATCCTGCGGCAAGTGCATTGGGTAGTGCTGCACCGCAATTAGAAGCAAGAGCAACCGTTGCAGAACTCGGCGGTTCATTTTCGATAGGAAACTCTACAAACACGCTAGCAAGTGCATTGAATAACTTGCGTTGCTTTTTGCTGTATACTTCTTGGTCAATTAAGTATTCTACAACTTGATCAAAAAACATTTGTATTTCCCTCGAATTTAAATGAAACTAGATTCGTTTGAGCCTGCAAGTTTTGCGATATTTTCTGTGCATTTTGTAGTGATGCTTCATTGTCATGTTTGATCTCAAAAACAAATTTTTGTATACCTCGGCTGTACAAATCTTTCCCTATCGCTAGCCTTAATTTTGTGCCAATTCCTTGTCGTCGATAATCAGGGTGCGTTATCGTAATTCCTCCGAGAGCAACGCGCTGTTTAAACTCATACATTTGATTTAGTTTTGTAGAACAGCACGCAAGTCCTAGGAGCTTATTTTCTTTGAAGTAACCAAATATTGGATCGTGTTCCATGATAATCGGGAATACTTCGAATTGATAAAAGTTTGATACATTTTGATTGCTTGCAACTAAATCTCCAATGTGCAATTGATCTCCATGGTATATACTTGTTTTGATTAGTTGGATTATTTGCTCTTCATCTTCAAATGTTAAAGCTCGAATATCACTAATCATACTAGATGATATCATAAAAAGTATATAATGTCAACACATTATTTCTTATAAAATTCTTCTTCTTTATTTTTCTGAATACCCCAAGCAATTCCTGCGATAATTGCAAATACTAAAAAATCACCTGTAAAAAATTCAAAATATGAGGCTGCTAATACAAACATTATCTAAATTCTTTTCTTAATAATCTCCAGCGATCCGAATCGATTGGTTTGCTGCCGCCGTCAATTGCATGAAGCATGTCTAATATTTCATCAACACTATTGTATATATATTTGTGAGGAAGCATACCAAGCATCCATAGTGGAGTTTTTGCTTTGCCGCCTTCCATACTGATAAACACAGGTTTCTTTTCGCGCACTGCGAGAGTTATTTCTTCGGCACTTCCCCAGCTTGCTACCTCGGGTACAAGATGTGCAATAATAAAATCACTGCGATCAACCAAATTCAGGTCGTAAGCTCGAACAGTTTTCATGCGCTCGGTTACTCGATCATATTGTTTCGTTTTCATCCATGTTTCCATTTCTTGTCGAGATGCTTCATCTTCTTCTACATCTTTGATGAATGGTTTTTTGTATGGATCGAAACATGTGATACTCAAGGGCGAAAGTTTTTCGGTAACATGCTCGCGCCAATTTCTGCCACTTACATATTGCATGTGGCCAACTAAATAACATTTGGTTCTGTACAATAGATTTGTCATGCTTAAACTATACCACATAGTCGAAGCGTTGTCAAGCTTTATCTTGTTGCGTGAATATGAAGTTTTGCGGCTTCTGGAATATTCGAAGCAAATTCGATACTGAAAGAGCTTGTTGTATTGCTTTTAATTAAAAATGGTATCGAAAATGAGTCGCTTTCTAGGGATAATGATAAAGCTGGAGGAGCCACAAAAGCTTCTGTATAGTCGAATGAAAAAGTTGATTGTCCAACAGTCAGATCTTTTATCATGGACAAAGTTTTCGTCTGTCTAAAAGAAGATGTTCCTGTTGGTTTTGCGATCGTATGAATTTTGTAAGATGCATTTGGTATCTGAGTATCAAAATTGATTGTGTAATCAAATGCTGAAACATTACTTATTCTATAAGGTATTGCTGGGCCTGATGAAGATTCTAGAGAAACCGAAACTGCAGGGTTTGATTGAAATGTTTTTGGAAAATTGATGTTGTATTCTGTATTTCCTGCAGCAATAGATTCTGAAAAATTAACTGAAGACTCTGCAAAATCAGAAATTTGCGAGTATTCTCCAAGATCTCCTTTTACATATACATTATCAAAATATGCGCTGCCGCTGACTGTTAATGCTCCAAGATAATCTTCTGAATTTATTGCTACTGAACCATTGTTGTTTATCGACAAAGTTTTTCCGCTGACATTTATATTAACTTCTTCGTTTGCTGATAAGTTGATTTTATTATCTTGAAACTGAATGTATGTATCTAGATCATCCTTGTGATAAATATAATCTTCTACAGTATAACTATCAACATTTAGACCTCCATCAAAAACACACTCTTCTACAAATGTTTTAGAGCCTCTGATATGCTGGTCGCCAGTTAGTAACACCGAACTGTCTAGTATGGATTTTTTTAGGTTTTTAAATGTTATTTTTTGATTGGTTTGCCCTGGGGTTGTAATCAAAAATAATACATCATCGTCGCTGTTTCCAATGTTTGGGTCATAGGTTTGGGCGATTTGATCAATATTAAATGAAGAAAGTTCTTGTATTTCTTCTAGATTTGATATTCTGTTATTTGAGGGCATGATTTTAAACTGCTTGCTGTGATAGTGTGTGTATTGTGTAAGTCTCGTCTACCTCTCCGCCAAAATTGATTGTGTATGATTCATTATTTACACTAGATATTGTGTGTGGTACGATTTTATTTACGCTTTCGACAGTTGCATGTACAGCTGGCGCAGAATCGTAGGCAAATGGAAAAGCGATTATTTGTGATGTTGTTTGTCCAGTTATAACTGTTGCAAATCTTTGAATTAATTTAGCATCTGAAACTGGATTCACTGAATTATCGGGCAATATCGAGGGACTAAATGCAGAAACGTGAAGTTCATAATCGCTTGTGCTTAATAGAGTTGCAAATCTAACATCAAAACTGTACTCTGTAACATTCGATATACAAAATGGAACATATGTGTCCGAGTTTGCGTTAAATAAAGTTGCACTTATAATTGGTTTATATTTGAAAGTTTTGGGTAAATATAATGTTTGGGTGTTAGTCCCGGATTGAAGTTTGTATGCAAAACTAATGTTCTCATCTTCTTGTGTCGATCCGTATTCATTGTTCTCTTTTTTTACGCTTATTGAGTCTGTGTATAAATCTCCGACCGCATGAATTGATCCTTGGTTTTCGACTGAATTGATGTTAAGGCACCCCGAGTTTGAGAAGAATGTGTTTTTATTTTGGTTCGATAAAAATGCAAATTCTTCATCTGCGTTGAGTTTTATTTTTCCAACTTCAAATATTCCTTGGGCAGAAACTTCGTCGGCATTGTTTATATAGTATTCCAAGCTTACCGAATCAACGCCATTTCTTGTAAGCATAACACATGGATCTTTAAATATTTTTTTGCCGTTTATGGTTTGATCTTGCTGTTTGTGTAAAGAAAAATCAATGATAGATGATTTGAGTGTTTCGAATTTTATTTTATTGTTTGAGATGTTTTCTCGAGCTCCCAAGAATAAAAGGTCGTCGCTCAAGCTTTCTGCCGACGTCTCGTCAGTTGTGCTAGTAAGGTCCAAAACACAGTCAGAAAAAAGCTGTGTATTTTCAGGTAATTCAGATATTTTTTGATTAGGCATAGCGGTTAATGTTTATTACACTAAATAGATATAAATAGTGTAATACCATTTGTGGCACAAGGATTATTAACGCGTTTAACGCATGAGCGACTAGGAGTTTTGATTACAGACTCTCCGGCTTACAAATTCTCTAACGAATTTGTGGCAGAATTATCGAACCCTACCAAGTATACAGATCTGACTAGAATACAAAGCGTGCAATATGACTTTACTCATCAGGCAATTGACGTAAAAGCTATTGGCAGCGACAAGCTCGTAACTCGTGGTGGGTCGAGCCCAATTGTTCGCGCCCCAGATGTAAATTGTTCGATGGAATATTTTTTCTCAGAGGGCCAAAATGAAATTGCCGCAGGTTTTTATTTGGGTCAAGATTCTAGCGTTTTAAAAAAGTATTTTGAATTTGTAGAACAAGATGATTATGAAGCATATGTAAATCAGCACGTAGATCTAATAGCTCATTATCAAAAGCACGCGGGACTTGAGTCTTATGAAATTACTTATTTTGACGCTCTGGTTAATATTTTAGCAGACCATAGTAAACCAGAAAAAACGATTGCTCGAACAAATGATTTACCTCATCCGAGGGTATGGATTTATATAGATTCCGAATGGGAGGAAATGAATACGTGGCAATATGCTTACCGCGGCAAATCGGGAGACGACACGACGGTTTATCCTGTTAATGCACAGCCAAAAGAAGTGTTTGGGGAATCTCACTGGTTTAACTTTGGTGAAAAAGTTGGCTACACAATGCCAAAAAAGAAAGTTCCAGTTTTTAGTGACACAAATATTATTATTGTTGCATCCAGTAAAGACGAGACAATCGATTTGAATCGTTTAAATGAAGAGTCGCAATTTGAGGATTATAATGTCATTGGAATTGGCAATGCTTTTCTAACAAACTATTCGTATCAAGCAGCAATAGGACAATTTCCGAGCGTATCTTTATCGTATCAAGCAAGCAATATGAAATATGATGCTTACTCGTCCACCAGCAAGCCCAAGCTACCATCCATAAAAAGAGGAATCAATAATCTTTTTTCTAGAGAAGATATTTCATTGACTAGAGATATGATAAATGATGATTATCATGGACTTGAAGATGAAAATGTTGTTTTTGATAACCATTCAGCTCAGGCTTCAGTTATAAAACCTGGAGATATAAAAGTAATTATAACAAAAACTCAAGGAGGTAGAGGGGGTGCAAAAATCGATGGTCTTGAGGCAGCAGTGCAAAATTTATCAATAGATGTTCCTATAACTCGGCAAGATATATTTGGAATGGGAAGCAATTATGTGTTTGATAGAAAATTAAAATTACCAATCATTGCAAGCATGTCAATTGATATGATTGTTAGAGGATACGAACAAGATACAGTTGATTCTTTTTTGACTCAAGAAGATGTATACAGTTTTACTATTGAGCATTCAATTGATGAAAAAACAGCAAGCAAATTAATTTTTCAAATTGATCGCGCTCAATTAAAATCTCAAAATTATACACATTCTGTGAATGATCATGTTGTGGTTAGTAATTCATTATCTTTTGATATAACAAAAAATGATGGATTAAAAATGTATTTTGATAAAGAGAGTGTTGAGTTTGACGCGTCAGGAGAAGCTCCTGTTTCTAGTGGGGACGAGGATGAAAGCGGCGAAGCTTGTTGCGACGGAGATCATTTATCCAACAAAAAACCCTCGATTGAATGAACAATCGAGGGTTTCTTGGAGAGTAGTTTATAGAATTATGCTCTTTATGCTGCTGAACCCGAGATGAATAGTCCTTGAGTGTCATCATTTGGTCCGCCAACTTGAGCTGTAAATGTAAGATCCACACTTTTATTGTCTCCAATTGAAGAGCTAAAAGATTCTCCTTCTAGGCGAGCTCCCTTGACTGTGAACTCTAGGGTTTCGGGGCCAGTGCCTGTTGTGTTTGGCTCGCGCATTGTAAATGTTAAGTCATGCTCTTCTTGATTAAAAAGAAGTTCTGCTACACTGCCCTGTTTTAATTCTGATACAAGTGCATTTACGCTAACAGAAATATTCACTGGAAAATCAGTAACACGTGCATATCCATATGGATTGCCAAGTCGATTGATTGCACTTCTGCTGATTGGCACATCGATGCTAAAACTTTGAACATGTGCTGATCCGCTGCCTTCATAGTCGTTTTCGGGATCTTTGCTTGGCAGCAATTCAAATGCTCCTGCGCGACCATTGTCACCCAAGCTCATTGAGATATCTCCAGGGCGCAAACATGCAATTCCAGCATCTCCACTTGCTTCATTGGATGGCGAGCTATCGAAACCTCCATCAGGTCCGCGATTATCTTTTCCGCTAACCGCCATCGGTAATGAAAACTTATTTGTGCCTGTAAGCGGATAGCCATAGCGAGTATCAATAGCTGGATTCTCAAGATCTGCAACGCCTGTATAGCTTCTAAGATTGAGTCCATCAATTGTTACACTAGCAGTTGGCATGCTTCCTACCGCTGCTTCAACAGAATAGTTGGAAACATATCCATTGCCCAATGCGATGGTGCTTTTTGTGGCAGTTCCACTGTTGTTTACTGCATCAGTTCCTTCGTCGGTAGTTTGTATAAAAAAGTTTTTACCATTTGCGCTTGGCGAGCCACTTGCCTTTCCTAGCAGCAACTCTTGAGTCAACGCTTGACCGCTATTTATTCCGCCAATCTCAAATCCAAGAGTTTTTTCGTTGAATCCATTGGTCAAATAATATGAAAAATCAAGAGAAACTGTGGGTGGCTCAATGGCAACACTATCGATTCGAGCAAGTTGACCAAATTGATTGACATCTTGACGATTGATGCTGAAACTATAGTTCGCGCTTTGAACTCGATGAAGTTGTTGGATGCCTGTTGTGACTGTACCTGCTGCATCTGCCGTAGCCTGATCTTTATAACCATCTCCGTCGACTAAAAAATGATATCCCGTTGCGTCAACTGTACCAGCATACAACGCCTCGCTTTGATAAATTACTCTTGCTCTATTTGCCATAATATATTATAAGTGGAAGTTAAATTTCTGTTGTTAATTACATTTTTATTTTTACAAAGGGAAATTTATAATCTGGGAAATCTAAGGTTGGTCACTTCAAGGTCAATAAATCCAACAAAAAGTGAAGGATCAATGTTTTTGCTTACGCGATCACTGAGCTTGGATACTCTCGCTTCTTCGACATGAAATAGCGGCCTGCGTTCGCGAGTTGCAAGATCAATATAATTGAATGTACCAGTGATGTCTCCGTATTCAGTTAGCGGATAATCTGAGAAATTTAATTTTGAAAAAACTTCATTTTTAGAATCCGCGAAAACTGATAGTGCTCCATCAAGCTGGTAGCTATTTTCTGCAAAAACTACGCATCGAATATTGGTTGTTGTTTTGTCCTCGCCGCCAAATGCAAATGGTTCATTTTCAACAACTTCTGGGTTTACGAATATAGCAGGTACAACCTGCTTATGAGGAGCAATCCCAGAAAGCTCCTGTTTGAATCTTCCATTAGAATCGAATTTGCTTTCCACGATAAGTTCTTCTTCGGTTTGATTTGTGATATACCAATTGAATTCTTTCACAGAATATGAACCGCTCAAGTTGTTGTTGGCGCCCCCAAAAGATGCATCAAGTATCACTCGACCATCATCAAAATCAATGATCAGTCCATCATCTCCGCGATTGATAAATGTTTCGTTGTTATAAATCCCGCTGGGAACCTGCGCTCCATCGACACTGCTATCAAACACCCACTGTTTGTGTGGACTGCTGTATGCAACAAATCCATCGCCAAGCTGATCGTCGGTGCTCATTGGGTACAGCGGAGATGTGTAATTCTGAAAAGCTTCTGCCTTGTTGCATATAAAATTGTCGGCCCATAGCATAAAGCTTGTTGTTAATTCGTGTTGGAACTGGGGTTTCATTTTAGAAATATGATCTTGCTACTCGTGATGCTTGAATTGCGTTTAAATTTTGTTCGAATTCTTGTAATAATTGTTTAACGTATGATACTCTTACACGTCCTCCGCCGCTTCTGTTTTGATTTTGTACGCCAGCGCCCGATCTACTCGACGAGGAACGCTTGTACATGTATTGTCCGAGGTTGGGTATGCCTCGGCCTTCAAGCTCTCTTAGCCAGCTTGATCCGCTCGCCCAGGGCATGGGGCTTGCAGCATATAAATCTTTTAATGATGGACTAGTTACTATATATGTCCACACAAATCCGCTGGTTCCCATTCTTCTGTTTTTTAGCATGATGTCTGTTTTTTGCAGCATTTTTTGTATATCTTCGACAGGATCTGTTCCTGCGCTAAAACCAATAAACCCAAATAGATTTCCTTGAGGTAATGAATTCGAGATATTTGATGAGCCCGCTCCACCACGCAATTCGCGGGTCACAGGGTGCGACTCAAAGTCGGCCATAAATTTTGCGTGAATAGTTTTAAACTGTTTTTCAATCAGCAAGCGTGTTCCATTGATCAGCTGTTTGTTGTTTATAAGCTGTTTATTGATTGAAGCTTTTATTGAGTTGTTGAGCGGTTTAGGCATTTGTTTCGATTGGTCGTAAAAATAGAGTAACAAATTGCATGATATCAAAAAGTCCGTGTGGTCGTGGGTCTGATTCGATGTGAAACATTCTACCATCAAGTTCAACACGTTTTGCATCTTTTATATAATCATAATCTTCTATTTTTAATTTGATTCTAACTGTGCTGCTTGGATCTACTCTATTTATTTTTACTTGTGTGTCTGTTTCGCCAAAATATTCTAGACTGCGATCGGTGTCGTATCGAATTCTTGCTTTGAATACTTTTTTGACAGGCACATTTTCTACGCTTTGATTTTGTGTTCCTGTGTCTTTATATAAATAGTTAAAGTTTGGATCGGTGCTGATGATTACTTTTTGCGCTTCTTTGTATACAATTATTTCTCTTCCAAATGTATCATGAAGATCAAGTAAATTAGCAGCAATGCTTTCTCGCTCAGAGGGTGTCAGAAATTCAGCCATATAAAGTTTTACACTAAAGAATTTTTTTTGTGTATATGATTGTAAGGTATAAGGTTTAATGAACGCAGAAGACATTTTTAAAAAATGCTGCCAGCGGAATACGGTGTCCCTTTTTAAGGGATTTCTTATTATGTTGGAAGATCTCCACAAGGAGCATCAAATTAATTTCAACAAATTGAGACACAATTTGCCAGAAGGGTGTGTGCCTCTCGTTGATCAAGCCGATTACTTCGACGAAGAAAAATTACAACATCTTCGCAAACGTACTCTCGATATTGGTAATGAAGCAATTAGAAATATCGAAGGAGAATTAGATAATTATATTATAGGTTTTACATTTAAATAATCATGAGTGACTCAACGACAACAGAACAACCGCTTCCAACAATGGATGATACGCGCAAAAAAATGCGTGAAATTTACAGCTTTATCTTTGAAAAAGAAGAGAAAGTAAAACGCACCGAAACAAAAACGGTAAAAAACGAAGAAACTGGAGAAGACGAAGAAGTTTCTGTAACAAAAGAGGTGAGCGAAAAAACTCCCTATCGCGTGATCATGAAGCAGCCCACTCGTCGTCAGATCGAAGAAGCCGAGCTTGAGTTTAGTGTTGAGATGAGTCAATGTATCAAAAGAGGTATTCTCACCAAAGCAATGCTTGCCAAGAAGTATAGCGACACTGGAGGACTGCTCGCCGAGGAAGACGCGAAGGCTCTCACTAAAATGTATGTCAGGTATGGCGAATTGTCTCAAGAAAGCGAGCGCAAAAATTTAAAAAGCGATCAAACCAAAGAGGATCTTGAGAGACTCAAAGAAATTACTGGCGAGATTGCTGAATTGCGCAAAGACATTATCAATGTTGAAACATCCTATTCTAATTTATTCAATCATACTGCTGATACTCGAGCAGAAAATAAAGTGATACAATGGTATATTCTTAATCTTACATTTTTACAAAAAGGAGATGAAACAAAAACAACTCCTATGTTCGAAGGAAATGATTTCGAGCAAAAGTTGCAGGGTTATTATGAGATGGAAGAAGAAGGTGATGAATTGTATGATATTGTTGGCGGAAAGATTGCTGCATTGTATAGTTTTTGGTACTATAGTAGTGGAGCAGTTCTGCGCGACGACTTCGAAAAGCTTGACCGCGAAATCGAAGAAGGTAAAATATAATGTGTGGAAACCACGAGACGCAGACGAATCTTTAGAGACGTTGTTCGCGGCTACACCACAACGCTTCTAGGCGGCGAATTTGTATACATCAAGCACCTGACTCCGCATGATCAGGTGGAACTCGAAGAGATCGAGGAAAAGTATTATCAAAACGCACAACGTCGCGGCGTACCCACTGAAGCGGAGATGATTGAGTATTTAAAGGAAGAAGGTCAATGGACAGATGCTGACGAGAGCACAATCGCCGAAAAAACTTTTTATATTGAAAACTTAAGAAAAACATTAGATAAACTGATACTCAAAGCAGATATTGATCGACAGAAAAGGCTGATCGATAAAGAAACAAAACTACTAAACGAAAAAAACGCACAAAAAATAAATCTTGTTGGCAACACATGCGAACGATACGCAAAAGATCGTCTCAATGATTTTTATATCATCAAATCTTTTTATAAAAACCAAGAGCTGACCGAGCAATTGTTTACGCAAGACGAATACGATGAGCTGGAAAGCCACGACATAAAAAAAGTAGTATTAAAATACAATGAACTATTCGAAAGTTTCAGCGAAGAAAGTATACAATATACAATACTAGAAGATTTTTATCATCCATACTTAAGCTTTGCAGAAGATAGCATGCAATTTTATGGAAAACCATTTTGTGAATTGACATACAATCAAATTAGATTAATAGTATATACTAGAGTATTTAAAAGTATATTTGATAACAATGAAAATATACCAGAATCAATCATGAAAAATCCTGCAAAATTATTAGAATATGGCAGCAGCTCAAAAGAAGAGCGTGACAAAGCAAGGAATAAACTTGATGAGGGAGACGGTGGCACAATTGTGGGCGCCAAAAAAGAAGATTACGAGCGCCTCGGAATCAAAAAACCATCTGGTTCAGTCAGCTTGCATGAAGAGGCAAAGAAAAAAGGCGGAACATTAAATATGGAAGATTTGATGAAATTGCATGGTGTGACTTAAAATTTAGTGTATTATTACCTTGAACACGGAATAAGGTAATATGGCGATAGATCTTGATGTACATGGTAATACTCAGCCGCTAGAAGCGGCGGTACAAGCGGCTGTAAATAGAATTCGCCGAAAACCTATTAAAGTTACAGTTGACGATAAGGGTGCAACCCAGCCGCTGGGCAACATGAAACGCGCCGCCGACGAATTCAGCAAATCGATGGAAGCAGCGAATGCTCGTATCTTGGCGTTTGGTGCTAGTATGGCAATCATAAATGGTGTTGCAGATGCATTCAAAGGAATGGTACGCAATCTTGTAGATGTTGAAAAATCTCTTGCCGACATCAATGTGGTGATGGGTCTAACCAGTCAAAATCTCGATAAATTTAGCGACGGACTATTCAAGGTTGCAAAAGAAACTGGCGCAGCATTCAGGGTTGCTGCAGATGCCGCGACCGAATATGCTCGTCAAGGTTTAGCAGTAGAAGAAACTTTAAAACGTACTCGAGACGCTCTAATTTTAACTCGATTGACAGGAATGGATTCTGCCGAAGCGGTGAAGTCGTTGACTGCTGCAATGAACACGTACGGAAAGCAAATCAAAGATACTACCCAGCTTGTTAGTAAGTTTGCGGCGGTTGACGTTCAATTTGCAGTAAGCGCAGAAGATTTCGCAGCTGCTATTTCGCGTACTGGTCAAGCAGCAAAAAGCGCAGGTGTTGATATCGACGAACTTATTGGTATTGTAACCTCAGCACAACAACAAACCGCTCGTGGTGGTGCAGTTATTGGTAATGCGTTGAAAACTATTTTCACAAAAACAGGTCGTACCGACACACTCAATCAACTCGAAAATTTAGGTATTGCGGTTCGCGACCTCGAAGGTAATACTATTGGAGCAAAACGAATACTTACTGATCTCGCCAATTCTTTTGATCATCTTAGCGAAGCTCAAAAAGCCCAGATTACTCAAACAATGGGCGGATTGTTTCATATCAATATTTTGAAAGCTGTGTTGAGTGATGCAGCGAAACAAAACGGAATACTTGCCAAGGCTACTCAAATATCTTCAAGCGCAACAGACGAAGCAATACAAAAGAACGAACAATTGCGTAATACAATGGCTGCAATGGCAGGAGAAACAGGTAATGCCATTAAGGAATTGAGTGTTCAAATTGGAGAATTGATGCTTGCTCCTGGAATGGAAAAGATTTTAAATACTGTTAAAAGTATTGCTGAAGGAGCTTCTGATATACTTGGAGATGGTGAAAGTGTTGGAGGTAAATTTGCAAATGGATTCTTGAAGGGTGTTGGTAATGTGATTACTGGGCCAGGGTTGGTAGTTTTAACAACTGTGTTTGTTAAATTGTTTATGACCGCCGCTAAGTTTACTGGTGAGAGTTTAAAATCTTTGATTGGTGTGACCAACGAAGCGCAAAAACAAAAAGCTATACAAACTAGTTTGGTTACGCTCATCGGTCAAAACGCGGCTCTTGGAAAAGAGATGCTTCGCACTGACATTTCAAGAACCGAAAAAGAAAAAATATTGCTTGGCTTGTTGCAAATGCAAACCGCAGAGGCTAACAAATTAAATGCAATCAGCAAACAGTTAGCAAGTACCCTATATACTCGAGGTTATGGGCCAGGATTGACTACTGGGAAACGTCGAGCAAGCGGACACATTCCAAATTTTGCAAATCCCGAACGCTCACAAGCTGCACAAGGTGGATATGCCGCTGGAAGTATTCGCAGTATGAACATGCCTGGCGAAGGCCCAGTTATATACAACAGCGCAGAAACTGTCAAAAATTTCGCAGGATTTAAGCAACCCGCAATCATGCCGCCACAATCCAGCAAAGCTGGAAAAAATTATCAACAAGCATTTGGCGATATACATGGATTCGATCCATATGCTGCGGGAGGGTATATACCAAATTATGCGGGGATAAGCGCTCTAAGTCCAACAGGAAGTAAAATGGGAGACTATAGATTGCTTTTGACTAAAGGCTCTGAACGAAAAGGTCAATTTCAAAAAGGTTTTGGTTCATTAACAAAAGAAGAAGCTAATTTAGCATTAAGACGCAGCAGAAATAAAAAAACTACCGCATCAACCACTAGCCAATTAAAAGACGCCGGACAGATATATAATAAAAGTGGTAAAATGGTTTTGTTCGCCGCATCCACCCAAGGAGGAGGTTCTTATACTGGAGACAGAAAGAAAAACATTATTTATTTAAATCCCAATACATCAAAAGGAGATAACAAATTTAGCAATACAGCCAAAACTGGGATGGAGGCTGTGAATGTCCCGTACTTTACTATTGGTAGAAATGATAAAGAGCGAGAAGCTAATGATCCTAAAATTAAAAATAAAATACAGGGAGATCTAATTAATCAAGCGCAAAAAACTACGGATGAACTTGTTGGTTCGCTGTTTAAGGTACCTAGTATTCCCAGCGTAATAAAATCTTCAGATGTAGCAGTTGCTTCTGGTAAAATTTTTGAAAAAATTATCATGTCCGTTCAGAAAGGTGTTGCCAAGGAAGCTTACGGCCCGGAAGTTCCAGGAAATGCATTGTTAGATATTCCTAGGTCTGGTAGAGACGCATTGTGGGATTTATTTGGGGCTGGACCGCTTGGAAGTCTTGGCGCTGAAGCTAAAATAGCGCTAGGAAGTGGTGGTGATGCAGCCCATCTTAAATCTGCCGCAGAAAAATTTTACAAGATCGATAGTTATAAGGGCCCAGGAGGCAAAAAAGCCAAAGCATTTGCTCCAGCAGGACAAGTCCCAGCAAAAAGAGGCGGAACTAAAGCTTCAGGATTCATCCCCAACTTCGCCGCCATGACTATATCCAGGCTTGGAGGTTTAGGAAAAAGTAAATTTGGCTTGGCCGCAGTAATAAATTCTAATCCATACTTCGCGCAACTTCTTAAAAGATACGGCCATTGGAATCGCTTTCCGCCTCAAGATAAAGCAAAACTAAACAAATTCCTATTAAAACAAGGATTCACAAACCGCACTCTTCAGGGTTATGGACTTGCAAGTATGCACAGTAAGAGTATTGGTGAGGGTATTGCTAATATCGCCGCAGCTGGCGGATACATTCCCAACTTTGCCGATCCATTATCAAATGCAATAGGCCGAGAAAAAGCAGCAGGTGTTCCAGTTTCACAAATTCGCGTGGGCTCACACGGCGCACTCATGAACAAAAGTAATCCTCTCGGCCTCGGCGTAACCAATACACATGATGAGCCAAATGGTTTGCGTGATGTATTTGGCGCAAATGGATTTGTGCCGAATTATGCTGTTGGGAATTTACTTGACCCCTTGATTGGCAAGAAAAATCCTGCCGTTGAAAGATTAGATGGTACCATCAAGAATTTAGAGAAAAATATTAAAATATATGAGGGAGAACTAAAGTCTCTGACGAAAGGCACAACAAAACACACTGCTGTCTCCAGGAAATTGCAAAGCAGCGAACAAAGATTAAATCAAGCCGTCGAAAAAAGAACAAGCACTATTGCTAGTTCTGGATCTCGAACTGGTGGATTGATGGGTAGAATTCAAAGCGTAAATCGCAGAATGGAAAATTCTGCTTTTGGAAGAAGCATGAGTGGCATGGGCGGTATGGGCTTGATGATGGGAGGTAGCATGGCTGCAGGATTTTTGAGAAGCGAAGATCCAAAAGATAAACTTCAAAATGCCACTGCATCTGGACTAGAGGGAATGAGTACCGGAGCAAGCGTCGGTATGATGTTTGGACCATTGGGTATAGCAATAGGAGCGGGCGTTGGCGCCTTGGCAGGATTTGTTTCTGGCTTAAGCGAGGGAGAAAAGGCTCTTAAAGAAAAGGCTAAAGCAGAGCGAGAAGCTGCAAGAAAAGGTTTTGTTCAATCGGCTATGTCTATGATATCTGGTAGTATTGACCCGAGCCAAACTCTAGGCTCAGAATCAGGGTTTGTTAGTGAGTTGAAGAATAAAAAGGGAGAAAAAGCTTTTGTTGGTAAAAGCATGGTTGAAATTGCTGAAACTCTTGCGGCTTTTACGACCAACGGAAGAGATAAATCTAATCTGTATGACAAGTTGCAAGAAAAATTTGAAATGAAAGACGCAAGAGAAATTTTGGGGGGAACCAGCAATGCTCAAAAAGCTTTTTTGGCCGAAGCTTTTAGCGGTAGAGAAAAAGAAATTTTCAGAGGAAAAGAAAAGCTTTCTAAGTTTGGAATTAATTCAGAAAGCGCTACTGGCCAAGAGATTGTTCAGGCAATATTTCAAGCTGACGGAGACAAGATAAAGGCCTTGTTGAATGCTTACAAGAATGATCTGCAGGATAATGCAAACAAAGAAAAAGAAATTAACAAAGCAGTTATTCTTAGATTAGATTTTCAGAAGCTCGCAATTCTCGCCGCACAAAAAGCTCGAGAAGCTCAAATGAACATCGCCGAATCTTATGGAAAGGTTGCTCATTCTCTTGATTTGCAGTCTGGCCTGATGAACGAGCACAATACACAGCTTCAAAAGGTTCAAATGAAATACGCGCAGGCCATAAATACTGCGGATCAAAAATATTCAACTTCAGCACAATCTTCAAAAGATCAATATGCAAGCAATATTTTGGGAATGGCCAAACGAGATGACGTTGCACAAAAACTAAAGAGTGCGCTAGCGGAAGAGGGGTTAAATATTAATCAAGGCAGCTCAATACAAGATGTGACCGAAGCATTTAACAAAAAAACTTTAGATGAGCAAGTCTCACTCTTGGGCAAATTAGATGATGCAACGGGGGCAATTAGTAAAGAGCTGGCAAATCATAAAATGCAATACGAGGGCGGTCTTAAATTTTTAAAAAAGCAGCTAGACTACGAAAGTGAACTTGCTGAAACAACAAAAGACGTTAACTCTTATTATGCAAAAAGAAATGATGCTCTTGCTATGTCTTCCAAAATACTCGCCGAGCAGAACAAGCAGCTTTCTTCTCAGCGCACAATCGAAGGATTTCAAAGGGAGGTTGCTGGCGCTCAAAGATCTTTGAATTTTGGACAGGGTTATAAAACAACCAGTGAACAAGAAGCATTCAATTTGAATGAAACAATAATTGCAAGCGAACTTAAAAAACAGCAAATCCTTGACTCGTCCAAGCAAAAGCGTGCAGAGACATTGCAAATACAAAGGCAGCTCAACAGCGAACAAGCAAAGCTAGAGGATTTAGAAAAGGCAAAAGAATTGAGCGCTGCAAATACAATTATTCTTGCCGACTTGAAGTCAAAAGAAGATCAGCGAAAGTATACCCTTTCAACTATAACCAATGAGCTTCAACGCATAAACGATGAAAAAGATGCAGAAATAGCTAAAGAAGATACTCTTCTGGAAATCACAAAACAGCGTACCGCAGAGGCAATTCGTCGAGCCGAAGCTTTGCGTGCGCTCGAGCAAGCAGAATCTCAAATGCGCCACGACCAAACAATGAGAGGTATGAGCAGAGAAATTTCTACAGCCAGAGAAAATGCAAATTTCGGAATTGGATATGTGTCTGAATATGATAGACGTGGTTTTGAGCTCGCTCAAAGACGAAGCTCGTTGGGAGATGTCGAGGCAGGAATAAGGGAAGGTGCTGAGATGGAAATGAACAGATTGAAGCTGAATACAGATTATGATCAAAGAAAAAAAGAGCAAACTCGGCTCAATGAATTAGATTCTAAAATGGTGAGCAAGGACGGCCTTGAATTTATTCCATTATTACCAAAAGAAATGCAGGAATATGGCCATCTAAAAGAAAGACAAAAAGTATTAATTGAAACAGAAGCCGAGCTTGCGAGAATCGAGCAGAGAACTGAAGGTCAAATAGAAAAAGAAAAAGAACTATTATTTTTGGCTGAACAACGACTACAAAAAGAAATGGCCCACAAGACTGGACCAGGTGCATTTGGTAGAGGATTGGGAGACGGCTTTGAAAGAATGCGCGAGCAGGCCGAACTGTTTGATTATGAATTTTCACAAAAAATTCCCAACGATTTTGCGAATGCTCTTGCTGATGCAATGTCTCAAGGATTAAGCGGAGCAAAAGATATCGATGACGCTTTACGAGATGCGGGAGTTGGTTTTCTGCAAATGATACAAAAAGCGATGATGCAAAAAGCCGCCATGAATATTGTTGGAATGCTTCCATTTTCGCAGGGAGGAAATGTTCGCAAGTATAGTCAAGGAGGAAGTGTTCCTGCGATGGTAAGTAATGGCGAATATGTAATGAGTCGCGAAGCAGTAAATAAATACGGCGGTTCATTTATGCATAGTCTAAATTCTGGAGGTCGCATTCCAGGGTTTAATCAAGGGGGAAAATTAGAAGGATTCAATTACAAATCTGGTCGCGCCTATCAAAAGAAAAAAATGAGCGGATTTTTCTACAGTCAATCTGGAAATGTTGGCCTCGAGCAAGATGCAGGTATGGTTCAAGAAGCGTTAGACGAAAAGCGCCAAAAAGAAGAAGAAGCTGTGGCCAAAGAAAAAGAACGAGTTGAACGAAGAAACGCTCGAATCAATCAAATTGTTGGAGCAGTTGCTGGTTCACTTGCAAGCTCGTTAATATCTAGCGGTGCAGATTGGGCGGCAGAAAAAGGAATTCTTGGCAAGACCGCACAAAACAAAGCCATATTGAAAAAAGCAGGTGTCTCTGGTACTGCTTACGATAAATTGGCTTCTCAGGTTGGAGGAGATAGCGCCACAAAACTTTTGACATCTGTTTCAGATCCAACCAGCGCAAACTATCAAGCTTCAAGGGCTATACTTGATCAAATTCAAGCCGCAGAATTTGCTGATTTCAATTCTCGCTATTTTAAAAAGAAGGAATTTGCATCTGGTGGTTATATTTCTGGTACGCCTGGAATCGACCAAATTCCAGCAATGTTAAGCGAAGGAGAGTATGTTATTCGTGCAAGTAGCGCCCGTCAAATCGGTAAACCTATGCTTGATCAAATCAATGCTGGAAGATTCAATCAGGGCGGTCCAGTTGAAGCAATAAAAGAAGATCAAGATAGCTCCACTTCTTCGGGCAATACAAACAATATAAATATTTCAGTGAACATAGAAGCGGGATCACAGTCAAGCAAAAGCGAAAACTCTGAAAATTCTAGCTCCAATCAAAACGATCAAGATAAATCCGAGCAATCATTTGCGCTGGGAGAAAAAATAAAAGAACAAGTTCTTGCTGTTATTATCGACGAACAAAGGCCTGGAGGAGTGCTTAGTTAAGCTAAATGAGCTACTCAAATTACGAACAAACCGTCATAATCGATGGACATAAACTGCTTGGTATTCAGGGTGTTGATGGAAGTTATGGAATCAAAGAAAAACAAATAAATGTAGCAGGAGTTGGATTTGTTGACGCACTGCCAGATGGGCCTCTCGAGGGAAATTTTAGCATATCCAGAAAAATGGTATCCAAGGATCCCTTGCTTGAGCTTGATCAATACGGAAGATACATTTACGACGAAAAAGAAATAAGCGGAGTAATTTTATACGACGATGATACTAAAGGTTTCGGTTTTACAAAAGGAAGATTATCAAATTATACTGTATCATGTAGCGTTGGAAACATTCCCGACATTCAAACTGAAATAAGAGTATATGGTTCGCTTGGAAAAAATGTATCTAGCTCTCTTAAAGATCAAGTACTTGTTCCTCCAACCATAGCGTTCCCAGATCAGTCAAGTATAAAATTAGTTGTCAGCGACTTCACTGTAGATGCAATTGTTGATTTTAGTTACAGTCGATCAATCAATCTCTTGCCATTGTATGTATTGAATAGAGGAAGTTTGATTGACTGGAATAGTCAAGACCCATTTCAGGGAGTTGTTGCCGAGCCAATTCAGGTTGATACTCAATACCCAATAGAAACAGATATTACATTTACCATGATTGCGAATGAATATGAAATTCGCGAAATCAAAGATCGATTACAATCTGCACCAAAAAGTACTCTCGAGATACAAATCTACGACTCTCAAAATCCTGATGTTATTATCAATAGTTTTCAAGCAAAAAATGCCAGACTAATTAGCGAAAATATAAACAGTACAATTGACCAAGAGATGAATATATCTTTGTCGTATAAAAGTTATGAGTCGATGCACGGGTATGGTCAAAGCCAAGAAGTTGTTTTTGATACATCTGGTGCCACATTGTATATGCTACCTGGGGAGATTGATGTTGATATTATTGACAATCAATATACATTCAATAACATATCTTCTGACGGAAACTTATTCGCGATCAACAAGGGTACGTATGTATTTAGAAACGTGCCTGAGGAGTTTGCGATAAATTTTTCATCAACAAGTGATTCGGTATATTTTTCTGGAGAACATTTTAAGGATCGCGTAAATACTGATAGTAGCATCAAAGATTACTATTATGGATATGTTATTTTGAATATTGTTGATGAATTTTCATCGATAGATATTTCTTGCTTGAATAGCGATATTGGCGACAAGCAGTCTGCTGTAATTTTTTCTGGTAACGCACCAGAACTTCCAGATAGAACGCTAAAATTTAAAATAACACATCCAGGTTATAATCTCGAAGATTTTCATATGACAGATGAATATTGGCAGGAAATAAACGCTGCAGTCGAGGAGGTTCAAAGGTTGTTTTTAACATTAGATACAACGTTTGATATATTTTTGTATCCACTGGATAAGGAAAATTCGTATCTTGCGCTCGGCGGCGGCTCAGGCGGGCACTGGGATTTTGAAAGTATGACCAGAAATCCTACCGGGGCCCTCATAGGGATTAGTCAAACATATTTCAATATTAACCATGAAAAAAATCAAAACGGCGAGCTAAAATATTTTTTAAAACCTTTAATGATTCACGAAATGCTTCATGGTTTAGGTTTTTCATCTTCTAGAATGTCTATGCTTCCAGTAGGAAGAGCATATGCCCATGAACCGCCTAAATTTCGGGCAAAATCTTGGCAAGATAACTTGCAAGTTGTTGAAGTTCAACAAATAAATAATATTTCATTGCCCGAGGTGTATGATTCTATGTTGATGTCTGCAGATACGTTTGGCTTGGGTGCGAAATTTAGTTTGTTTGATGATGATGGCAGTTTATTGGGGAAGGCGCGTTGCGCACAGACCCATACTATGAGGTTGTTTTATGTGGACACGGTAGATTCGGGGTCTAAGAAAATTACAGTACATCAGCATGACATAGAATTAGCTAGTACATTTTACTTTGAGCCAGTAGAGATTGAATTGCGTGAACATTATAAATTAAACATTCGATTGACGGAGGATTCTTATGAACAAGTGTCTATAACTAGTGCAACTAGGCTGAATGATACCGAAAAAGCTAACTCTTGGGAGCTTGTTTTAAAAGACGATTTGACTGAAGATGCGATACAAAAAATAAACGGCAATAGTTCGACTTCTGCCTATTTGTCCGAGAGTCTGGAAAATGGTAACTTTTTGCTGATTACGCAAGAGAGTGTAGATTTTATTCAACAAGAGTCATTGGTTGTTTTGGATGAATATAATCCAAACACAAGTGAAGATATGATTTTTAATGATTCTATTATTTTCGATTCAGACAATTTTGCAAGGTATTCGGGTCGATTGGGGGTTGTGCAGTATAATCAACTTGCTCAATTAAATATTTCTGTAGAAGACGGCATACCTGTGACTAATTATATGGACATTAGCAGGAAAAATTTCTCACACATCAAGACAATGAGTGTTTCTTATAATAATGATGGCCAAGATGTATATTACAGTCGCGTGAAACCATCTAGTGTAAGGACCGAGCATTCTTTTGAGGTCACTCAAGACCATCTTGATTATGGTTTTTATATAAACAATCCAGCTATACCATTTCAAAGAATGAATGTTGGTGATCCGATTGAGGTTGGTGATGATCGAATATATATCAATGATTCAAGTCTTTTGGGACATTATAAAGTGGATGAATGGATATATATAGGAAAACCAAAATATGAGTCTACAACTGGTGGGATTATACATAACGTAGAAGACTTTGAGGCGGCTCAAATTGAATCAATTCAAGGACCGTTTATATATACCAAGAATAATACTTACTTCGACATCGACGAGAACAAATGGATCTACTCACAAGACGGCTTTTTTAGAGCGCGTAGTGTTGACGATGTAGTGTTTAGAAGAAATAAAGAATTAATTCTAGGCACTAATACTGAATTTCTTGACCGTGTGGGTTTGAAAAATATAGTTCTTCTGTTGGATCCTCAAAGTGTTGAGGTTGATCAAATATATACATATTATTTATATAAACGTTTTGGCGCACATTTCCCGGAACACGAAGCTGATCATTGGCAGGCTAATAGCGAAGGTGTTGTTGTGGATGCATTTGGCGCGAGAGTTTTTAGTAGAGATTTGATAAGTAGACAAATGCAAATCAATGATGATACCCCGTTTTTTGGAGGTGTGGCTCTTGGAGCAATAGCCGACCAGGGTACCCACAAAATTGATTTAAGTTGGTTGCATAAAAATACCCAAACAGTTTATACAAAAGATGATAGCGTAGACGGTGGGTTTATTGAGGAAGAAAAAAATATTCCATTGTTTTATGAGTAATTTTTTAAGATTTGAAAATGGGGCTGTCATTTTAAATGCTAAAACATTGATGATTAGTTCTGCTCAATTGTCTATAACTCCAAATCTTCAGGAAAATAGGGTATATGGATCTTTTGATGAAAAGATTATGGGCGCAAAAACTGAGTTTGTAGGGCATCAAGCCGTCTCAAATTTAAAAGGGAAATTGGATATATCTTTTTATATATCTCCTGATGTTTTTGGATTGAATGGTATAGATAGGTTGTTTGAGCTTGCTTCTGTTGGAGTTAATGGTGGTAGTGATTATAATTTTTTAGGAGAGCCTATTCATGCGAATCGAGTTGGTAGATATACATTTGATGATATGTATTTAAATTCAATAAGTTTTTCTGTCAAGCCTTTTAGTTTAATTGCTGCTCAAGCATCTTATGATATATATGGAACAATTCGAAAACAAGATGAATTATCTTTTATCAAGTCGGGCATCGACTTTGCTCATTCATTAAAGTCGTTTGGTAATATAACAGTGGCAGGTATTGATCGGTTTGATGAAGTGCGCATATCTAGTATGAATTACAATATAACTGCACAGCGAGAGATTGCCAATTCTATTGTGTCAAATGAGCAGTCTTTAGATAATCTTAGTAAAGGTGGTCCGTTGCCATCTAGGGTAAATACAAAAGCAATTTTTATTGAATCAAATATAAAATCAAATGAAATGATAGAGGGTTTGAATTGTTATGGCAGTCAACAGGTTGATGGGGATATTTATAGCCAAGGCAGCTCAAGTGTTAATGTTTTTCTTTATGATATTAATGGAAATAAAATAAATAGTTTTATATGTGATGGCAAGATAATTTCCCAATCAAATAATTTGTCAGAGGGATCTGTAGCCTCATCTGATATAACCATAAGGCAAACGGTAAGATGAGGAAGGCTAGCAATATTCAAAACTTCTTGGGTAACCACGAATTCAACAAGCAGTACAAAAAATTTGACTTTGTTTATAATCCTGCGGACGGTTTGTTCTATTATGCAAAGCAAGACAATTTTGTTGCAAATTTTGAAATTAAAGAAAGTAACGCAAGTAGGTTTTCGTTTCTTGTTGATGGCCCTGTTTACGAAGGGGCAAAGACTCATTATTTGATTGACTCTCAGAATAATATGTCTGAGTATACAAAAGGGCAAACTATAAAAATTGAAGGTTCTAATGTAGGCAATGACGGAGAATATAAAATAATAGAAATAGACGCTAATCAGGTTAATCATTATCATAATGCAAATCATCAGATTGTGGATTTTCTTGACGCAACACAATATAACAACGCACGCGGCACGCGTTTTAGTTCTGGTTGGTTTTTATTTGGTAATGATGGTTCTCAGTATTTTGAGTGGAACGTTAATAATTTTTCTTTGGATTTTCGGGCTTATGTAGATAATTATGGTGATTTATACAACGCTTATATACAGCATCATTATCTTGTGCGAGTGCAAGAAGAATATAATATAGTAAGGGAAATAAGTTACCCTCCCGAGTTTTCAGAGAATGACCCCCATGGTTATTATTTAATACAGAACCAGGAGGATAACTCGCTCTTTAATGACTATTCTTTTTCAGTGATTTTGCGTGTGTCGAAAGATCAATATGTATTTGTGTTGAATCGATATCAATGGGTCGAAGATTGGGGTGAAGATCACTATACGACGAACGGAAAAAGCGAAGGTAGGATTGTGCCGCTCAAAGAGAATGCTAACTTTTTTAGTGCCAGCAATTATGGAGATGTAAGCTATAATATTGTTAATCTGCTGACAAAAGCTTTGTGGTTTGAGTTTAATTCTTTGTTTGTAGAAACGGTAGAAGGGTCTGGGTTTCATGATAAGGCTGGGACGCTTCGTTTTTTTACAAAAAAAACCTGGACATCTAAAGGAGAAGGTGCTGTTTGGAAGTATAGGGATTTCGCGGAAACGGGTGATTTTAAAACTTTTGGCAATGATAAAGATAGCGGTTTTCTTTATGTTTGGTGGTGGTTTGGCACGTTGTTTTTGTGGGAAAGCGAGTCAAAAAAAATGTATCAGCTTGCATATTCCTCGTTTTCTGGTCAAGAGCCAAATACACACCCAAAGCCTGGTGAAAATGTTTTAATCGAGCTAAGCGCTGACGAACAACAAAACTATGAGAGTAAGATGATTGACGATCAAGGCAAGCGTTTGTATGATAGTGATGGAAACTTGAATCCTCCTGTCGAGTATGACCCGGATGATCCAGATTTGGATATAAATTTTGATTCTTCAATTTATTCTACGCGCCTAACAATTCAAGGTGTTTCTGGTCAAGACGCGATATTGAACAATGAACCCCAGGATCCGAACAATATAATAACGATTTCTCAACCAGCTCCTGCCATAGATTATGATATCGCTAGCGCTACAGAAGATTGGAGTTCTGATGAGTTCTTTTTTGATGCAGATTATGGCTCTTCTGTTGAGTTTTCTTGTGATAATATAAAGCATCAATATGGAAACGGTTACTATATAAATCAGCCAAGAGGGATAAACTCAATCAATGCAAAAATAAATTTAAAATTCAAAAACAGATCCAACCGGGAAAGTAGCGCATTAGTTCATTTTGTTGAAAATCATTTAGGCCAGTCAGAAAAACAAAAAAGCTCCAACAGTTTGAATGAAGTTCGCGGAATAAAAGGTTTTAGGTGGGGAGAGGGGTCTGCGTTTTTTCCATATAAAACAAATGATCTTGATGATAAACAGTTTTTGTGTCTTAATTATTCTCATTCTTTAAATTTTCAAGACAGTAATGATGTTGACGTTTCTTTGGTTAATTACGATACATCTATTTTAAATAAATCAAAAAATCTTTACATTAGTGGGTCTCGGACATACGACGATGCTCAAAATTATTATAGAAATGATGTTGTTTTTATTCCTGATTCTCATCAATATTATTACTGCATTGCCGAGGGTCCGGTTGTTGGTCAAAACCCCGAGGTTTCTGTAGGGTATTGGTCTAGGGATTTTGTGTGGAGCCCGTCCTTGGGTTTAAAAATTGATCAGTCGCCAAGATTAAATCTTGTAAATTTTGGCCACGATTACACTCAGGTTCATCGAGACGGAGTAAATGAAAAATTATTAATTTTAAATTTAGAATTTAGTGGTAGGAATGATAATGAAGCTAGAGCTATATTGCATTTTTTGGAACATCATTATGGATGTATTCCTTTTAAGTTTTTTGCCCCAGCCCCATATCACGAGTCGAAAAATTTTGTTTGCAGTGGGTGGACTCACACTTATGAATTTAATGATAATCATAATATATCTGCGAAGTTTGAGCAGTTTCCTTTTGATTTAGAAGCAGAAGATTATCACAGTATATACTTGATGGAAGAGAGAGAGATTGAGGAGTATAAATTTACGGTTCCTGATTTTTTAAATCTATCTTCAAATTAATTATTATGGCTAAGTATTTATATAACGAACAAGTAAGGAAAAGGCTATTATTTTTTAATGAGGGTTCCATCGATTTTGAAATTGTAAATGTGCGTTTTTCGGGACAAGCTGACGGAGCGAGCAATTTTCATTTGGTAGGAGCGGAAGATTATACAATTAATGATTACGCTAATAGTGAAAATGATGACCTAAACGAGCTTAAAAACGCTATTCAGGCGGTTACTGGGGCTACATCAATTCAGGCTAATGAACTTATAAGTGAGTTAGGAATAATTCCGGATCCAGAAGGCGGAAAGTATAATATTCCTGGTGCATTAGCTCTTATTATTTTTGACAACTCTAATCTGATAACTTGGTCAACTAAACATTACCCACCGGTAATTGTTGTTGATTCGAGCGCAACACAAGAAAGTTATATAGTTAATCCCCCCCCAGGGTTGGCCCACCAAAATAATGAAAGCATGATTTTTGATCTCGAGCCTGATGAAGATATAATTGTGGCTGGCCATAATAATTTAGACCCTTACAAAAAAATAAAATTTTCCAGAATAAATACTCAAACCAAAGAAACTTATGACTATTTGATTCAAGATAATCGGGGCTTTATAGTTAATCCTTATTATCAAAGTTTTCAAAAATCATACTTGGACGGTGTTTGGGATTTTGTTGCGCAAACAATCAAGGGAAATTTTAATTGGGTTGATACAAACTACATAAAAAAACAAAAAAGTCGTATCGTCCCCGCCGGATCAGGGGCTTATGTAGATATATATTATGACGGATTAGTGGATCAAAGTGAATTTGAAAAATCTGTTTATTCTTTTTATTCTGTCACTGTAGACAGTATTACTGTTTCTGACACTTTGATTTTTGATGTGCGGTATTTAGATGGTCAAACGAGTAAATCTGATATCAAATATGTGGATGTAAGTGTAGAATTATTTTTAACACCTTAGAGAATGTCAAACAAAAAAGTAAAAAAACAATTAATATCTTTAACTCCTGATGCGATAGTTGAGCTGTTTGAGATAGATTTCTCAAACATGCAGGAAAATGTGAAAAGAATACAGGATGCTTATGGAGCTAGTCCGGGCACCGGTTTAAAATACAGATTCTGTTCTTCGATAAACACAAACCAGCCGATTATATGGAAAGGAGAAAAATATAATCCCATGCCTATTAAATTGCAAGGTCTTGAATCCAAGAATGATGGCAGGTTTCCTCGTCCTAATTTAACTATAAGTAATTCAGGCGGAGTTTTTTCCCGAATAATATATGGAAATGATGATTTTGTTGGTTGTGTTGTCAGGAGAAGTAGGACATACGTTAGGTTTCTAGATAAAGAAAATTTTCCAGAAAATATTAATCCGTTTGGTCAGGGTGACACTGATGCTTTTTTGCCTGAGGATTTATTTTATATAAATAAAAAAATGTCCGAAAACAAGGAGGCAATTGTTTTCGAGCTTTCTTCCTCCTTGGAGCTTACCAACTCTCCTGTTCCTGCTAGAAAATTAATGTCCAACTTGTGTTCTTGGATGTATAGGTGTGAGATTGGTTGTGGGTACAAGGGGCCTCCAATTGAAACCTTAAGGGGAGAGTCTTTGAGTGATTTGTTTGAGGGTGAGGCTCCTGCGAGAATAGAAGATATCGAAGACTGGTCAAATAATAATGAAGGTGGTTATGCAGAGGGAGATGTTGTTAAAATCATTTCCACAAACTCTCAAAATCCGATAAGAAAAACTCCGCAGGTTTTTGTTTGTACACAAAGTCATGCAGATCCTTTCAGGCATCATCCGTTTTTAGACAAACAATATTGGGCGAAGGATGATTGCCCTAAAAATTTATCTAGTTGCAAAAAAAGATTCGAAAGAGAGGGTAGCAATTCCAACCGATTGAGTTTTGGTGGTTTTCCAGGTGTTTTGGGTTACGAAAATGATTAAAAACATCACCTCAAGTTTTTTGGTTGAAATATCAGAATACTTGAAAAAGCAAAAGAGCGAAGAGTCTTGCGGGCTCGTTATACAAAATGGGGGCAAGTATTCTTTTCTTGCTTGCGAAAATATATCAATCGATAAAAAAAACTTTTTTGCAGTAGACCCGTTTCTTTTTGCTGCTAACGATGTTGTCGCTGTAGTTCATTCTCATTGGCAAGGATCTAGTTTTCCGTCCATTTTAGATAAAAAAGTTTCAGATGATTTTGATATTCCTTTTTTGATTTATAGTATAATTGATAATGATTTTTGTTTATATCAAAATAAAAGTGTAAACAAAATCAAGGTTTAAGGTATGAAAACAATATATCTGCATGGGGCTATTGGTAAGAAGTTCGGCAAGAAATGGACAATGTGCATTTCTGATCGTAATGAATTAATTAAGGCTATAAATGCTAATTGCGAAGGATTTGCTGAATATATAATTCAGCAAGCGTTGGAGGGAAATGAGCATTATATGCTCGCTAAAAATCCAAAGGAATTAAAGTCAAATCAAGATTGTTTAGACAACTTGGTTAAAGATGATTGCTTGCAAGAAGAAATACATATTGTTCCTCAAGTGTATGGAGGTTTCATTGCAAGTGCGATCGCGTTCGTTACCACGCTGAGTGCAACGAGCGCAGCTGTGGTGGCAATGAGCGCAGCGGTATGGGCGGGGTTATCTCAATTGGCAATATCAGCTTTAACAGCAACAGATGATTCTGACAAGAAGACAAGTCGAGGTGACACTTCTTCTACAAAATCATTGATGCTAGCTTCTTCAAGAGAAACTGCCAGCGACGGAGGTTCAGTTCCTTTGGGTTATGGCAGAATGTTGATAGGTCCCGTACTTGTTAGTCAATCAATGCAAACATTTAGAGATTTTATTGGCAAAAAAGACAACAACCCTAACAGTAATTGGCTCGAGTCCAGTAATCAAGTAAGCTTTACCCATGTTTTATCTGAAGGTCCCATTGGGGGACCTGTGAATGAATACGGAGGCTATGTCACGTTGGGAGGTAGCGCAAATAATGATGATATTTGCAAGGCTTTATATATTAATGAGACTCAAGTAAAAAAGGGAGACTTGTATAATTATGTTGTAAACGAAGAGAATATAAATCCTGAAATTTTCAACAACGGCGTTAACAATGAATCTATAGGGTATGCATCTACGATTTATACATTCAATCAAGAATTGTTCGGCGTCTCCCCTTATTATGATAGCACATCAAAAACTTATATTGATATTGATCAGGCTTTTTCTTACAAAGGTTTTGATTCTAATAATGGAGAGAGCTCTGATGATGAACACCCTAAAATATTCTCGCATAAAATAAGCGAAAAAAATGTCCAAGAAATAGCCATAACATTTAGGACTACGTGTTTTGTGACACTGCAAGAAAATGGCCGAAATCTACCTGAGACTATTTATTTTGCGATTTTTTTGCTCGACAAAAATGGCGATCGTGTGAATGTTGCAAACACTGGTGATAATATCCCGACAACCAGCGAGTTTTTTGAGGAAAATCCATTTACTATAAATAACACGAGTTTTGGGGATGGGGACTTGCATTTACTAGATGAAAAAAACCAAAAAACCGGAGTGCGTATTCACAACGCAGAAAGAAGTCAATCTTCCAAATTTAAAGTTTACGGAATTGCGACATCGGCTTATCAGTTTCAAATAAAAATAAAATTTACAAAGCCACTTGGAAAAGATGTTCCTACGGTTCAAGTTGTTAAGTTATCAAAGGAAACAGATGTAAGTGCTGCATCAAATATATATACTACTTGGACAACTACAAAAAGGAGAGGGGGGTTATCTGGACTAATGGGAAAAAAGAGGGTTACACAGCACGAAAAAACCGACTGGAATAGCATTGGGGGGCAAGGAAGAAGTCGAAGTATTGTTGTATCTATAGTCGAGGAACGTATATTGGGAAATTTTTCGTATCCACACACGGCCATGTCAAAGATCACCCTTGACAGTTTAAATTTTGCTTCTCAGCCAACAATTATGTGGCACCTTAAGTTAAAAAAAGTTTTGATTCCAAGCAATTATGACCCTCTTTCGAGAACCTATAATGGGCCGTGGAATGGGTTGTTCAAGGGGCAGCAAGCTGGTGAGTCTATACATTCTGTATCTGACGATAATAAATATTGGACCGATAATCCGGCTTGGATATTTTACGATTTGGTTTCGAATCCAATATATGGTTGTGGTAAATATGGGGTAGAGGATTATGATATAGATAAGTGGCAACTTTATCAAGTGGGAAAGTATTGTGATGAAATGGTTCAAACGGATTATCCTATACAGTCTCCGCTACCAGGATCTAGGCCTTTTAGGTTTTCTTGTGTTGAAGAAATTGAGAACCAGGAGCTGGAGGTTGCAAATTTGCTCATCGAAGAATACCAGGCGCAAGATGATCTGGAAGACTTTTTTATGGAGCCCGAGCTTTATCGAAATGATAATAATATTTTTGAAAGCTCTGTTGAGGTTCATGATTTGCCCGAAGACATAGATAGTCTTATTTTCTCTATGGTTGGCGGAGGGGGCAGCGGCGAAGCAAAGTGTATTCCTCTAATAAAGGGTGTGTATAAGGGGCACAAACCTACGAATGATACGAAAACATGGAGTATGTACTGGCAAATTTTTAGAAAAAAAGGTCCGATAAGAAAGCAAGGTTTTAATGGGTCTCCTTCTGCTGTACAGTTTATTGATCAAGATGGAAATATTGTGTCTTCATTTGTTGCCGCGGGGGGCAAGGGGGGAAGTAAGGAAATAGGGATGACTGAACATAATGCAATGAGTGGAGAACTGGTGCGTTTAAAGTTTGATGATAAAATCACTGTAGGAGGTGAGGATCAGGGTCGTTTTATTATAGATACTTATGCTGCGGTTAATACTAGGGCAAGCGATTCGAATGATCAGCTTGACAGCTACTTTCAGCGTAGAACAAATTGGAGCGAACAGATTGACTTGGACTATGGTTCCGTGGTATCGGGTAACCAAGACCTGACAAAATTAAACCTGTCTTATAACTTAGGATTTGTGGGTACAGAAATCGCAGGTTCCACCACATATCTTTCTCAGACAAAAAACATTATTGGAGACGGACAAACCAGTCTTGGGGAATTAGTTCGAAATGCAAATTGCTGCCTTCTCTTGGGAAATGAAAATATTATTTTGGATGCAGGTGTATCAATTGAGCTGAAAATTGCTGACCCGCAAAACCCTGAGCTTCTAGAAGAATCTGCTCAAACAGGATCATTCTTTGAGGTTTTAAAAACTCCAGGCACGTCGCCAGAAATCGATTCCTCGAATGGTAGGTCTAGGAATCTTCACGATGTTCGTTACGAATCAATAAGCTACTCAATAAAACAAGCAGCGGGTTCCGAGTTAACTGAGACAGGCGAGACGTCTATATTTTTGAGACCTCCTGGAATTGGTGCGGGCTCGGCATCTGCTGATAAGGAATATCCTTTAAGCAGCGTTATGACCAACGCAGACTATGGACATGCGGACGGGTGGAGGGAAAGAAGTTTGGTAGGTTGGTTCAGTGAAAGATTTAGCTTGAATTCGCTTATCGATTGGTCGTGGTATCATAACGGCTGGTGGAAAACCATTAAGAAAAGATTTGAAATTAAAAGTGACATAAAGCTTACCGGCGGGGGTTCTGGCGAGTCAAGAACTGTTTTTGTCGACCAAAATATTTTAGATCAAGCCGTTAAAGTGCGTGTGATAAGGGGTGCTCCAGGCAAAGCTAATGAAAATTATTGGGACGCACATTTCGGAAGGCGGATTGGTGGCTCCAGCGGAGGAAGTTCCAGGGGTGGGCATGGATATGTGTGGGTTCAAGATGCTTCAAGTACCGCTGTGCAACCAACATTGTCAACGGAAATTAAAATTTCAAACAGAGATGAGTTTATCAAATATTTTGGTCATGAAGACTCTTTCAAGGGAAGGTCGATTGCGTGTTTTGTGAATAGATATAATTATGAACAGGGTGATTTCGGCGGCTTTTTGAAAAGCGATCCCAGGGTAAGCAATGACTATTGGGATCCTGAGACAACGTACTCTGAGGAAGATCTCGCTTATTATGCATATGTTGAATATCAATCAATACAAAATAACAATAAGGGTAATCCTCCAAGTGAAAGCCCTGATTATTGGAAAAAAACTGAACAACAAAAAATAAAAGAGGTGGCTCAATCAAGATCTGTTGTTGGCGAACAGTGTAGCAATTTCCGGCTAAGAATTATAGAGTCTGACGCTGATAACTTCACGGTAAAAGTGGATGCGAAAAATTTGCGAAAAGAAGAGATTGATTTTCATGGCCAAAAATATGCATATACTTATGGCGCCTGCTCTGTAGAAAAAGATTACCCGCTGGTTGAGCCTAGGTTTACTGCAAATTTATATCTAAAGTCTTCAATGGAATCTTTGGATATATTAAATAAATTCGCTAATCTGTTTAGATCTAGATTGTCGTATTCTTCGGGAAAAATTAGTTTAAAACAAGATTCTCCTTCTAGGCCAATTTTCATTTTTAACGAAAACAATATATCCAAGGAAGGATTTTCTTACGCTGGCTCTCAAAAAAGCCAAAGGTTTTCAGTTGTAAAGATATCATTTCTTGATAAATATGACAATTACAATCAAGCTTATGTTTACGAAGAGGACGCTTTGGCTATAGAAAAAATAGGAGTAGTTTCAACCGAAATTTCTGCATTCTCTGTTTCAACGGAGTCTGAGGCTAGAAGGTTGGCAAAGTGGATATTGTTAACATCTCAATACGAAAAAGAGGTTGTTAAGTTTGTTTGTGGGCAGGAGGGCATGTATATGTTTCCTGGATCTATAATAGAGATACATGATAGCAATCGAATTGGAAATGTCAAAACTGGAAGAATTACAAAAAAACTAAAAACTCAAACAAATGAAGAGGTTTTTGTTCTAGATAGGTCTGTTCTGGCTGAGCCTATAGTTTGTAATGTAAAAATTTCTATACACTCTGCTGTTGAAAACCTTATTTTTGATAATCTAGATGAATCCGCTAAAAATGAAGAATTGACCGAAATTCAACAGGATCTGTATATTGATAGACTTTCAACTTCGCAAATTAAAAACTTTACTTGTAAGATTGTTCCCTCTGAGCAAGATAGTGAATCAATTGTTGTTTTTAATAAATCAAATAATCTAATTGACGTTCAGTTTGTCCCGGAAGATGGTTTGGTGTTGTGTGTCGATCATAATCTAGAAGCAGCAAGTATAGTTCAATTTTCAAGCGAAGGGATCTTACCTCAGGGCATTTATCCGCATGAGCCATACTATGTTAAGGTAGAAAGTAAAGATACTTTTAAGATTTATTCAAATCAGTCAGAAGCTGATGAAAGCTTGATATTTATTGCTGACCGGGGCAAAGATTCTCTGGGTAACTCGGGGGGTAGGCATTTTATCAGCAAGCAGGACAATAATGAACTTTCTGAAATTTTGATTGGAGCAAACTATGCAATTAAGGGAGATTTTGCGTATGCAAAGGACGATAAATATGATATATCTGAAATTGAATTAAATAATATAGGTGTTTCGGGTAATTTGATTGAGGGTTGGATGAAGTCTTTAATTTTTGGAGAAATAAAAATTGCAGACTCTTCGTGGATGTATGCTAGGAATTTAGGGTGGGTGTATATGAGTGATTTTTTAACAAGATCAGATGATCTTGATAATTGGTTTTATAGTTCAAGATTTGGATGGATAGGCATACCTGATATTCAGGAAAGCTCAAGATGGCTTGTTCCTTCTGTGATGAAGAATGAGTCTTTAAATCCGACAGGGCTCGTTGATGTATTTTACGATGCTGTAACTGGTAATGTATGTAATTTATTTATTCACGAATATACTCCCAGTCAATTAGATTTTATATTGATTTCTGAGGGGGATAATAGTTTCACTGAAAAGTTTCAGGTCGCAGATTTAGACAATCCTAGCTTTGTTGGAAGCTATATTAATATATCTGAAGATTTATACAGATCAGAAGATGTTATTGATCCCGAGTTGAAAGCACCTGTTGATTTTAATGTTAGTAGTTTATTCGAAAAATACGCATTTTGTACGGGTAGCGCTAAAAATGTTGATTCTTTGATTCATATAGAAGAGATCACTCCAGTTGCGAATGATTTTATCGACTCAAATTATGAGGTATATGTTCAAATGTCTGTTGGTGATAATGTAGAACTTTCAAAATGGAGATTCGTTAAAATTGCTGATAATGAAATACAATTAATAGATAGCCAAGATAAGGCTCAGCAAATTGAAACTTTACAAATTGATGGGTGTTATTTTTATCAAGGCTTGGGTCAAGATATTGTACAATTTTCAGATGGACAAAAATTTTCTGTGGTTCAAAACAAAGAAATGTCAAAAGGGGTGCATGAAATTATCGCTACAGAGTATAAACCTGAAAAGTTTGTAAATATCGATTTAAAAAATGCAAAAACTAGCTCTTCGTTTGTTGCTCAATATCCTCAGGATGATATCCCTGAAACTGTCGCTCCAGGCGAGTTAGAGCTTGACGGTATAACAGAAGATGGCTCGGGTCCAAGCGCAACCTTTTTTAGTGTATCGGTTGATTCTGAAAGTCAGGAGTATGTTGAAATTATTTCGAGCAGTGATTTGAGTTCTGGTGGTGATTATAAAGCTGGTGATATTGTAGAGCTCGTTGCTGCTCCAAAAGAGGATTCTATTTTTTGGGGTTGGGATGTTGATGGTGTTCTATACGCCTCTGCTAAATGGCAGGAGGAAGGAGTACTCGAAAGTGAGGGGCACGAGTTTGCTAAAGTTGAAACTACCTTTTTGTTGGGTGATGATATAAAAGAGGGGTATATACAAAACAGCTCGACAAAACTAGGCATGTACTCTTATGAAAATAATATATTCATTGATGCCGACCAAGAGGATCAAGTATTTGATACATCCCGCTCCATCTCTATGAATAAAAAAGGAGATAGAATTGCTGCTATGAAATTTGAAAAAAAGAATAGGCAAGATGGAGATCAACAGTATGAAATAGACGACAGACTTCATCCTGGTCGCACACCAAGGAACGCAAACAAAAAGGAGGGTGAGCTGGCAATATATGATTTTAACAAAACAGACCAAAAGTGGACCAAGCGAATATCTAAAGTCATAAACCGTCACCAAAAATCCAATGGTGCTCTAAAGTGGCCTAATTTTGATATGTGGAGTGTAAAACTTAGTGGGAGCGGAAAATTTCTCTGTTGGCCCGCCCGCATGACAGGTACTGAGGATTCGTATTCATACATTGCTGTGATTGACCTTGAAAGTGAGTGGGTAGAAAAACAATTACGAGTGGTTTTTAACCTATTTAGACCAGTTACGTACCAGCAGATTGGTTTCTATTTGGATATAAGTTTTGATGGAGAATATATCATGTCTGACCTTGCGTACAGCGACGAAACTGGTTTCCATACCGGATGGGCACGATGGAAAAAAAATTCTGATGGCGATTACATACATGATTGTATAGTGTACGCACAACAAGATTTGAGTAACCCCAGTGATTGCTTTTTTTACAAGCCGGTTGCAAAAAATAAATCGGGGGAGGTTTTTGTTGTCTCATGCGCACATAGAGATAATTATGGCGGCTTTGTTCGGGTATATCAAAAAAATAGCGTCCTACTAAATCAGTTGGGTCAAGATATTTATTCTTGTAATGATGTCGGTCATGAATTTGGTGCATACGATGTATCAATTAATGATCAAGGAAATATTATTGCCATCGCGGGCATAAGCGAATACAATGCAAGCGACACAAATAAGATGAAGAAGGAGTGCGTAAAGGTTTATAAATACGATACATCGCAAGAAAACTGGGTTCAACTTGGTGAAGACTTGGACACAAGAAGTATTCAAGGAAAAGTCTCTGCAGCCAACTTGATGGTTCATTTAAATCAAGAAGGATTTATTGTATCCATAGGATCAAAAGTTGGGAAATTTATTAATGTTTATAAATATAATATAGAAAGTAAAGCGTGGGAGATAATTCAAGGTACTATAACCATTCAAGGAGATCAAGATGATTCAGATGAATACAATCCATGGAATTTTCCAGAAAATATGTGTATGGACGGATCGGGCTCTATGATTTTATCAGGCTTTAATGACGATGACTATAAGAATGTTTATGCTTCTGGCGAAGAAAATAATAAAAAAGAGGTATTTAGGAAATTTGAATCTGCGCTAGGCTACGTGGCGATTTTTGAACTCGATGGAAATGCGTTCTTTCAAGATCAAGAGGTCAAAGTTAAAGATTCACCTCTGATTAATAAAATTTCTAAAGGCGATAAAATGAGATTTTTTAGCAGACAAGATTTTCAAGGCAATGTAGGAGATTATGTGGTTGATGCCGTGGATGTTAACGCAAAAACAATTAAATTCACAGAAAACATTCGGCAGCTTTACCAGTATGACCTGATGCTATTGTTAGATGTATACAAAGACTTTCCTGCAAAAAGAAGTAGGGTAGATCTTTTTTCGATAAGCAATCAAGTGGTTAATAAAATAAGTTTTAAGATGCCTTCAAGTGATGTTCAGGTAAAAGCTGTTTACAAAGATTTCTCATGAAAACTTCAATAACAATTAGATTTAGTGTTAATGATTTGTCTTTAGATTATTATGCAAATATAAGGTCAGATAATTTTGAGACAGAGAGATTGCTTGGCAGGGGCGGTGATCTGGTTGATAGTGTTGGGCAAAAATGTTTAGAGTCTGTGGATCTTGATGGGCACTATGGGTTGTTTAATGTTCGGGTATTTTCGATAAACCAAGTCGGGGTCGCTTCTAAAAATGTATACAGTACCATAGAGGTTTTGCCTCCAACCTTTAATGGAACATTTTATTTTGCCGATATATTGCACAAAAACAAAAAAAAGAATTCAAAAAAAATCGTCAATCAGCAACCCATTAATGGCCAAGGCTTACTAAGTGTTGATTCAGAGTTTTCTGATAAAAATATATCACTAGAGTGGTCTTTGTTTCCTCCTAGCGGTCATAAATTAGAAGGTCAAGAATTGAGCGAAAGTTTGATTCAAGACACATTGTTTTCAGGTTTTAATCTGCGATTAAAGAAAAATCAAGAATATGTTAATCTCGATGGAATTAATTTGGACCGCGATTCGGTTTCACAGATAACAAATAATTTTATAACTCAACCAATGCTTGTTGAGGATTTATTTTCAAATTACAGCGGTTTTAGTTTAAATATAAACGATGATCTGTTTAACTTTTTTGATTTGTCTAGAGACGTATCTTTAGAACTTGTGTCTGTTGATAGATTTGGGCAAACGTCAACTGGAATAATTAATTTTTTAAATCAAGAGCCGAAAATTGATACATTTAATTACGAGGTTAATGGAAATTTGGCAAACTTTCGTTGGGGGTCAAGTGATTTGGATTTTGTTGATGTAGGTTTTAATGTTTTGGCTGTTCCAAAAGGAACGGAAATTTTGTATCCTCACAGTTTGGATTTAAATCTTGGATATTTTCAGTCTTTAGAAAATATTAAACCTTATGATAAGTATAAAAATGCATATTATAGGGTTGGTGATAAAGTAAGTTATGAGGGGGATATATATTTGTGTACTAGTGGGCATGCCAGGTATGCCGGGGAATATCCAGGGATAGATATACGTGTGCCAATAGGCATATTTCAGTTTACGGGAGATCAGGGGGAAATAATAGAAGAAACTGGTTATGAGCAATTAAGCAAATGGGAGTATATAGGCCCCAAAACTGATTTTAAGTTTTTTACAAGCGAACAAGAGGGAGATTTAGTAAAATTATCACAGGATGATTCCAGCATTACTGTGTCTCAATATGAAGATCAATCTGTTGCAGTGAGTCAGTTGGTTGGTTGGGACTATTATTATTCATTTCAATGTCATGATGAATATGGAGTTGGGAAAACTTACAACCTTACGCGAGATGGACTACAAC
>Ga0181564_10000354_pt1 | contig 39686 bp, 53 predicted proteins | sample 011ome_24_FD_134512 | JGI IMG/M metagenome (GOLD analysis project Ga0181564, IMG submission 134512) | Coastal salt marsh microbial communities from the Groves Creek Marsh, Skidaway Island, Georgia - 011513CT metaG (megahit assembly) | ecosystem: Environmental > Aquatic > Marine > Intertidal... | reverse complement strand
CGTTATTTGAGGATCTAGAGTATGAGCTTAATCTTTGATAAGCTAGAACAACATTCAAAAGACTTTCAGCAAATACTTGAAAGCTACCTAGAAAAATCTGACGAAACACATAACTTCCCTTGGGATAACTTTATCTTTGAAGGACCAGGTGTAAGACGTGCGCACTTAGACGTTGTTGATAAGCGTGAAGAAAGGAAACTATTCATGATGCATTTGTGTATATTTCCTAATAGGCATAATCCTGGACCAATTTATGGATTTGACTTAATTGCTGGTCCCAATAAAGTAACTGGTGCCTTTCACGATATTAGTCCAGCTAGATTAGAAGATCACCTTCTTTGCGATTTATTTCGTAAGCATATCAAACAAGTTGCGCCACAATGGTCAAAGGAACGTGAATTACCAGATTGGGCAAAACAAATCTTTAGTAAAGATATGATTGCTGCTGGCAATGTAAGAGATATTGAAGAACTTGATTTAATTTTGAATTTTTCAAAGGAATCATTACGATATTATTTAGACTATTTTGTAAAAAAATCTTCAGTATTTGACGAAGACTTTATAGAAGAACAAAATAGATATTGTAAATTTCAAAAACAAAATCCTCATACTCCAAAAGTAATGGAGTCATTAGGATATGATCCGGAGCTTGTACGTGATTTCATCGATAATTGCTTATTTCCAGAAGTGGTGGATTAAAAATAAAGAAGCGATAACGCAATATTTTGCAAATATCGTTCACTAGTCATGGCACATAATAATAACAATAGCCATGTTAAGGGTACTCTTTGGGTACCCTTTTTTTATAAATAATGATAGAAGATTATAAATAATCTTAAATCTTTGGAGAATTTATAATGGCGGTATACGCTAATTTAACTGTAGATCAAGGTTCGTTCTTTTTATCCACCGTCAGTGTTGCCGATGTAGACAACAACGCGATCGATCTAACTAATTACACGTATCGTGGCCAAGCAAGAAGAACATATAATTCTTCTACTGCTTATGACTTTATTGTTACCTCACCAATTCCTTCAAATGGAGAATTAAATCTTCAACTAGGATCAGAAACCACGAGTGCAATGAAGCCTGGTCGTTATGTATACGATGTAGAAATTATTGCTGCTAATAATGCCGTAACTCGAGTATTAGAAGGGCAATTAGAAATAACACCAAGAGTTACTAGGACTTCCTAATGGCAACTATTAAAGCTACTGTGAAACCAAACAATGCAGCTCTTAAAGCGCGTGTTGGTAGTAGTCAAAACGTTCAAGCTCAAACTGTAGCAATTGGACCAAGAACACATCTTGGTGATATGGCAGATATCGACATGAGTCAATTAGCTCAAGGTTCTGTACTAATATATGATGAAAGTCTACAATTATGGTTAGCAAAACCCATCATGGACGATGGAACATATATTGAGTGTGGCCACTACTAATTGGCAAAACTGGAGAAATATTAAATGTCAACTACGATTAGAATTAAACGCACAACCACCGCAGGCGATCCTGCGATATTGGGCGATGGTGTATTAGCTTATTCAGGTGCAGATTACACTAGCGTTGCTGGTGGCGGTAGGTTATATGTAGGTCTAGGTGTTGAAACCGGTGGAGATGCTGCATCACACATTGTGATTGGTGGTCAATTCTTTACTGACATGCTTGATCATGGTAAAGGTATTCTTACCGCGAACTCAGCGCTTATTACTGATGCTGACTCAAAATTAGATAATATTAAAATTGACAATATTGATATTAATGGTAATACAATCTCGTCAACTGATGTGAATGGTAATATTGTTCTTTCTCCTCAAGGAACGGGTTCTGTTTCACTATCAGACAAAAGAATTATAAACGTTGCTGATCCAATAAATGCTCAGGACGTTGTTACAAAAGCTTATTTAGAAAGCGAAGTTAACTTAGAATATTTCCAAGATGACATCGCCTCGATGATTACGACTGGAATTCAGAATGGTATTTCAGTTACTTATGACGATAGTGGTAATGCAATTAACTTTGACGTTAATGACTTCACAGTTACGTTGGGTGGTGGATTCTTAACTGGTTCGGTAGACATTACGAATCTTGCAAGCGCAACTCTTAATGCTACTCTAGTAAATGATTCAGTAGTTCTAGGACAACATACTTCTGGTGAATACGTTGAAAATCTAACAGCTGGTACCGGTGTTTATATTGCTGATCCAACTGGTGAATCTTCTAATCCTACAATTTCTATTGGTCAAGCAGTTGATGTAACTAGTAACGTTACATTTGCTGATATCCATTCAACCGGTAACGTACAGATTGATGGTAACTTAACCATTGGTGGTACTTCAACAATTATCAATGCTCAGAATTTAGCAATCTCTGATAACATGATTTATCTAAATCAGGGTGTTGAAGCTACAATTACTAATGCAGTTGGTGATGGTACCAATATCGTATATACAACAGATGGCCACAATTATATTGTTGGTATGTCTGTCTCTGTTTATGGTATCGATCCAGCTTCACTTGCGGTTTCTAATGTATTAATTACTGATGTTGACGGTGATACCTTTACTGTTGAGGGAACTTCAACAGACACATATGTTAGTGGTGGATCATCTAGAGCAAAATCTAATGCTAACCCAGACCTTGGTTGGTCTGCAGGCCGATACGATGAAATTACTGGTTATGGTCATACCGGTATTTTTAGAGATGCTACCGATTCAACCTTTAAGTTCTATGATGGCTATACTCCCGAGCCCGACACTGACGTATTCATTGATACTAGTCATGCATCATTTGCACTAGCACCAATTGCTGCAGCTAACTTTATTGGTCCATTGCAAGGTAACGCAGATACTGCAACAATTCTACAAACTGCAAGAACAATCTCATTATCTGGTGATGTTGTTGGTTCAATATCCTTTAATGGTTCGCAAAACGTAGATATTTCAACTGTTATCCAAGCAAACTCTGTTGAACTTGGTGTAGATACATTTGGTAACTATATTGCAACAATTGCCGATTCAGGTAATACAGATATTATAGTAAATAATTCTGGTACTGAAACAGCTGCTGTTACTCTTGGTCTTACTACAACGGGTGTTGTTGCAGGAGAATATGGTTCACAAACTGCGATCCCAGTAATTACAGTTGATGATCGAGGCCGAATTACAGATGCTACTACAGTTACTGTAGCAACAACATTAGGTATTTCTGATGGATCAAATCAGGACCTTGTTAATCTTCTAACTGATGAATTAGTATTTACTGGTGGAGTTGGTCTTACTAGCACTGTTACTAATAATACCGTAACATACGATCTAGATGATACTACTGTTGTTGCCGATACTTATGGTGCTGCAAACTCTGTTGGTATCTTTACTGTTGATGCACAAGGTAGATTAACTTATGCAAATACACAGATCATTGATATTACTTCAGGTCAGGTTAATGACTTTACCGAAGCAGTACAAGATAAGATTGGTGAAGCGATTGCCCTAGGTACTCAATCAAACATTGCTGTTACTTATCAAGATATCACTAATAGTATTGACTTTGCTGTTGAAACCGCAACCTACTCAACTCTTGGTGTAGCTAAATTCTCATCAAGTAACTTTACTGTAGCTGCAGGTAACGTTACAGTTACAACTGTAGATGGTGGGACATATTAAGGAATTAATTAATGGCTAATCCAACTAGCAGACAAGGTTTGATCGATTACTGCATGCGCAGACTCGGTGCACCTGTCATTGAAATTAACGTAGATGAAGATCAGATCGAAGATAGAATTGATGACGCACTTCAGTTCTATCAAGAGTATCATTCTGACGCTACAATGAGAATTTATCTAAAGCATCAGATTACTGCACAAGATATTTCAAATCGTTTTATTTCGCTCAATGATAATATTCTATATGTAAAAAGAATATTCCCATTTATTGGCGATAGTTCAAGCATTAATATGTTTAGTGTAAAATACCAAATGCATATGAACGATCTATATGATCTAAGTTATATTGGTGATTTACTTTATTACGAGATGGTCCAGCAATATATGTCATTGTTGGATTTGAAATTGAATGGTGCAAGTGAATTTTCTAGATTCAATCGTCATATGAATGAATTGCATTTAGATATTGACTGGGAATCAGATATTAAAGAAGGTGATTATGTTATTGTGGAATGCATGAGAATTGTAGACCCATCAACATATACCGATGTCTATAATGATATGTTTCTTAAACAATATGCAACGGCACTAATTAAACAACAGTGGGGTGCTAACCTTATTAAGTTTGAAGGTATGCAAATGCCTGGTGGTGTAACTATTAATGCGCGCCAGATATTTGAAGATGCTAATTTAGAGTTAGAAAAAATCAGAGAACAAATGCAACTAAATTATGAAATGCCTCCTGACTTCTACGTAGGATAATTAATTATGCCAACTAATGTGTACTTCAGTCAGAAAGTAAAGTCTGAACAAAATTTATATGAAGACATTGTCATTGAATCTCTTAAGATGTATGGACAAGATGTTTATTATTTACCACGTGAAATTATTACTGAAGATACAATACTAAACGAAGATGTAGAATCAAACTTCAATGATGCATACATGGTTGAAATGTATATTGAAAACATTGAAGGGTTTGAGGGAGATGGTAATATATTAGCTAAATTCGGAGTAGAAATCCGAGATCAAGCTACGTTTATTGTTTCAAAGAAAAGATGGGAACAACTTATTGGTTACCATAATAATGGTATTAATTCAATTCGTCCTAATGAAGGCGATTTGATTTATATTCCAATGAGTAAATCGCTGTTTGAAATTCGATTTGTAGAACACGAACTCCCATTCTACCAATTATCTAATTTACCTGTTTACAAATTACAGTGCGAACTATTCGAATATTCTGGTGAGACAATCATGACAGGATTCGAAGATATAGATCGTACTATTAACAAAGTAGTTTCTTATCAGACTGTTCTTAAAGTTAATAATGGAAACTCTGTAGAGTTTCTATTTAGCGAAGAAGTTAGACAACAGATTGGTGATACTGCAGAATACGTATCTGGTGTAATTACATATACTGAACCACTTGGTGCTGGTAGGGAATTACGCATCACCGATTGGGTTACTTCAGATGGCAAGGTTCATGAGTTTGTTATTAATAAACCATTAATTGGACAAACATCTGGTGCGGAATGGAATGTGTTTGAAGTAAATGAAATTACTGATAGTGATCTAGTAAATGATAGAGCGTTTATTTCTGATGCGCAATCAAGAAATCAGGAATTTGAAGTTGCGGCTGATGGTATTATTGATTTTAGTGAATCGAATCCATTCGGTGAGATTGGAGGTTAATTATGCTAAATGAACATTTTTACCACGCATCAATACGAAGAATGATTGCCGCATTTGGATCAATCTTTAATGATATAAAGGTTGTAAGAAAAGATGCGGATGGAGAAATACGTCAAATTACACGTGTTCCTCTTGCCTATGGACCTAAACAAAAGTTCTTGGCTCGATTAGACGCGCAAGCAGATCTTACAAATACACAAGTAGCAATTAAGTTACCTAGATTATCTTTTGAAATTACTTCATTGACATATGATTCTTCTATTAAGTTGAATCGTATGAATAGAGTTGTTAAAGATGATGGAGTAGAAAATTCTAGGTCATATGTTTATACCTATGCTCCTTATCGAATTGGTATTCAATTGAATGTTATGGCTAAAAATCAAGATGATGCATTACAAATCATTGAACAGATTATGCCGTACTTTCAACCAGAATATACTATTACAATTAATGAAGTTCCGGAAATGGGAATTAAGGGAGATGTTCCAATTGTATTAACTAGTGTGAACATGGCCGAAGATTATGAAGGTGACTTCTTAACTCGAAGAGCAATTATATACTCTTTAGATTTTGAATCACGAATTCGTTTCTATGGTCCTGTATCTTCACAGGGTATTATTAATACTGCTTCAGTTGATATTAATAATTCTGACACATTTGGATTTATTGAAGAAGTTGTAGAAACAGCATCTGTTTCTGGTATTGATAATATTGACGATAATGAGATTACACCATGAACTTAAAAAAAGATGATATTGATGATGATTACGAATTTGCTAGATCAAAGTATTATAATCTAGCGGAAAAAGGTGATGAGGCTATTGAACTTATGATGGAACTTGCAAGAGAGTCTGAACATCCTAGAGCATTTGAAGTATTATCTAATATGATGAAACAAAATGCTGAAATTGCAGATCGATTAATGGATCTGCAAAAGAAGAAAAAAGAAGTTAAGACACCAGCTAATAATCAACAAGCTCTTCCTAATAGTATGACACAAAATAATGTGTTTGTTGGATCTACCACCGATCTACAAAAAATGTTGGCGAAAAAGATGGAAGATAGAAATGTCATCGACGCTCAAGAATAATATCTTTGGATACCTCGGAAATCCAAACGTTAAAAGAGATGGTGTCCAACAGAATTTTACAGCCGAAGAAGTAAAAGAGTATGCCAAATGCATGCGCTCTCCGTCTTACTTCGCTAAAAAGTATCTTAAGGTTATCTCCCTTGATGAAGGATTAGTTCCATTTGACCTATATGATTATCAAGAAAAAATGTTTGATCACTTTAGGTCAAATAGATTCTCAATTGTATTAGCATGTCGGCAATCTGGTAAATCGATTTCATCTTGTGGGTATTTACTTTGGTACGCGTGTTTCCATTCTGAAAAAACAATAGCAATACTTGCAAACAAAGGTGCTACGGCTCGTGAGATGTTAGCACGCATTACTTTAATGTTAGAGAACTTACCATTCTTTTTACAACCCGGATGTAAAGCACTCAATAAAGGTTCTATTGAGTTCTCAAACAATTCACGCGTTATTGCCGCAGCTACATCTGGTAGTTCGATTCGTGGTCTTTCTGTTAATTTGCTTTTTCTAGACGAGTTTGCATTCGTAGAAAATGATGCTCAGTTCTATACATCAACATATCCAGTAATTGCAGCAGGTAAAGAAACTCAAGTTATTATTACATCAACAGCAAATGGTATTGGTAATGTATATCATAAACTATACGAAGGTGCTGTTCAAGGCACCAACCAATTCAAATCATTCCGTGTAGATTGGTGGGATGTTCCAGGCCGGGATGAAGAATGGAAGCGTCAAACAATTTCTAACACTTCGCCACTACAGTTCGAACAAGAATTTGGTAATAACTTTCATGGACATGGTAATACTCTTATTGCTGCTGAAACATTATTATCATTAAAGGCTGAGCAACCAATCAAACAAACACATAACCTAAACATATATGAAGATGTAATAGAAAATCATGAATATATGATGTTTGTTGACGTTGCAAAAGGTCGTGGCCAAGATTACTCAACATTCAATATTATTGACGTAACAGCAAGACCATTCAAACAAGTGTGTGTCTTCCGTGACAATAATGTGTCACCCTTACTTTACCCCGACATTATATACAAATATGCTATGCAATATAATCAAGCATATATTATAGTAGAGTCCAATGATCAAGGTTCATTGGTATGTAATGCACTCTATCATGAGTTAGAATATGAAAATGTATATGTAGAATCTATGGTGAAATCAAATTCTATTGGTGTAACCATGACTCGTAAAGTAAAACGTATTGGTTGTTCTAATATCAAAGATTTTATTGAGCAAAAGAAACTCACTATTGTAGATGCTGAAACAATTATTGAATTATCAACGTTTGAAGCTAGAGGTAGTTCGTATGAAGCTTCAAATGGAAATCATGATGATCTGGTAATGAACCTTGTGCTTTTTGCATGGTTTACTACCACACCATTCTTTAACGATCTAACCGATATTAATTTGAAACAAATGCTATACTCTGAAAAACTTAAGTTTATCGAAGATGATGTAGTACCTGTTGGAATTTTTGACGATGGTCGAGAAGACAAATATCATGTAGAACATGGTGAAGTGTGGGAAACTGTAAGTAATACTGGAATGTTCTAAATATCATTATTTATAAATATATTATAGGTGAATATCCGTATTATGAATAAAATCTTATAATCTTTTTTGGAGAGGAATAAACAATGGCTTTTCAAGTATCACCAGGAGTTCAGGTCAAGGAAATTGACCTAACGAATGTGGTACCTGCAGTATCTACCTCTATAGGTGGTTTTGCAGGCGCATTCAACTGGGGTCCTGTCGAAGAGATCGTTACAGTAGGTTCAGAAAAAGAACTAGCTGCTCGATTCGGCACCCCTGATAATAATACAGCCCGTTATTTCTTAACCGCAGCTTCATTCTTGAAATACGGAAATGCACTTAAGGTAGTTCGCGCAGCGACCACTAATCTTAATGCTACTTCCACAGGAGTTGGAGTTCTAGTTAAGAATCGTGACGATTACGATACACATGACTTAACTGCTCAGGTTGTTGCTAAATACCCTGGAGTATTAGGTAACTCACTTAAAGTTTCAGTTTGCGGAGCCGGCACTGGTTTTGCAACTTGGCCATATGCAGATAACTTTGATTCAGCACCAGGTACTTCTGTGTATGCTGCAGAACGTGGCGCATCGAATGACGAAATTCATATCGTTGTAGTAGATGAAGATGGTCAATGGACTGGAACCGCTGGTTCTATTCTAGAAACTTTCGCATTTGCTTCTTTGGCATCAGATGCTAAAGCTACTGATGGCACGTCAAGTTATTACGCAGATGTTATGAACACATCAAATTATATTTGGTTTGGTGATCATGACACTAATTTTGCTTTAGGTGGATTTACTGTTGCTGCAGCTCTTGCTGATGCCGCGGAAGGCGATTTCACTGGTACTACTAGTGTAGTGAATTATTCACTTACTGCTGGTACTGATGATAATGCCCCAACAGTTGGCGAAATTCAAACTGCTTTTGGTTTACTAGAAGATTCAGAAACCGTAGATGTAAATCTATTGTTTGCTGTACCTGGTGCCAATGGTGGTGATGATGTAACTATGGCAAACTATTTGCTTGGTGTCGCAACTGATCGTAAAGATTGTTTAGCATTTATTTCTCCTCCAGTAGAAGATACAGTAGGTACTTCTCAACCAGCGGTCGACGTAAAAGAGTTTGCTGATCAATTAACATCTACTTCTTATGGTGTAATTGACTCAACTGCTCTTAAAGTATACGACAAATATAACGACGTATATCGTTGGATTCCTGCAGCTGGCCATATGGCTGGTCTCTGTGCTAACACAGACGATGTTGCAGATGCATGGTTCTCCCCTGCCGGCTTTACACGTGGTCAACTACTAGGCGTAACTAAGGTTGCATTCAATCCTAAGCAAGCCGATCGTGATACACTTTACAAAGCACGCGTTAATCCAATTACTTCTTTCCCTGGTCAAGGCATTGTACTATATGGTGATAAGACTGCACAAGCTAAGCCTTCTGCATTCGATCGCATTAACGTACGTCGCTTGTTCATGGTCTTGGAAAAGGCAATTGCAACCGCAGCTAAATATCAACTCTTTGAATTCAATGATGACTTCACTAGAGCAATGTTCCGTAACATGGTTGAACCATTCCTACGTGATGTCAAAGGCCGTCGTGGTCTAACTGACTTTGCTGTAGTGTGTGATGGTACGAACAACACTGGCGAGATTATTGATAGCAACCAGTTTGTTGCTGATATTTACATCAAGCCTGCACGTTCTATCAACTTCATTACATTGAACTTCATTGCTACTCGTACTGGCGTTGAATTCTCTGAAATTATCGGTCAATAAGGAGAATAAACAATGGCAATATTAGGCGTAGATGATTTTAAAGCCAAACTAATTGGTGGTGGCGCCAGATCTAACCTTTTCAAGGTAGAGATGGGTTGGCCAGCTGGTATTGGTGGCGCAGGTGATACTGAAATTGGTGGCTTCTTAATTAAAGCAGCTGCTTTACCATCTTCAGTAATTGCTCCAATCACTGTTCCATTTCGTGGTCGTCAATTACAAATTGCTGGGGATCGTACATTCGAACCTTGGACAATTACTGTAATTAATGATACTAGTTTCCAATTGCGCAATGTATTTGAGCGTTGGATGAATAGAATCAACAATCACAATGCAAACACTGGTGCTACAAATCCTTCTGATTATTTTGCTGATGCAGCAATTCATCAGTTAAATAAAGATGGCAATAATATCAAGAGCTATAATTTCCGAGGCCTTTGGCCAACGAATATATCAGCAATTGAAGTATCATATGATACCGAAAATGCTATCGAAGAATTTACAGTAGAACTTCAAGTTCAATACTGGGAATCTAGCACAACATCTTAATTATGTTATAAGTATATGGAGGGGTGTAAAAACCCCTCTATATTTTGAAAATTCCGGAGAAAATGAATGGCTGAAAATAATGGAATATCCTTATTTGGATTTGAAATTAAGCGTAAAGGACAAGAAAAAGATGATGCTAAAAAGCAATCTTTTGTCGCGCCACAAGATAGTGATGGATCTAGTTATGTATCAGCCGGTGGATATTTTGGTCAATATTTAGATACTGATGGCTTAACCGATCAAGCATCTGAGGGTGAGTTAATCCGCAGATATCGAGAAATTGCTATGCATCCAGAGTGTGATGCTGCGATTGAAGATATTGTTAATGAAGCTATTGTCTCTGATGCAGATTCAGCTCCCGTTGATATTATCTTAGATGACTTAGATCAACCCGATACTATTAAAAACCAAATTAAAGAAGAATTTGACAATATTATTTCATTGTTACAATTCAATAATTATGGTCACGAAATTTTTAGAAAATGGTATGTAGATGGAAGAGTCTATTACCATATTATTGTCGATGAGAAACAACCAAAACGAGGTATCATCGAATTAAGACCTATTGATGCAACTCGCATGACTAAGGTCAAACAACTAAATCAAGAAAAAGACGAAAAAACTGGCGTTACGTTAATTAAAGACGTAGAAGAATATTATCTGTATCGCGATGCTGGTCTTGCAAAAACTAATCAGGGTATTAAGATTAGTAAAGACGCAATTCAATATACTACATCTGGTCTTTTAGATTCAACTCGCAAAAAGGTTTTATCTTATTTGCATAAAGCAATTAAGCCAGTAAACCAATTGCGCATGATGGAAGATTCACTTGTAATCTATCGTCTTGCTCGTGCTCCAGAACGTCGTATTTTCTATATTGATGTTGGTAACTTACCAAAGGGTAAGTCAGAAGAATACTTACGTGGAATTATGAATCAATACCGCAATAAATTGGTATATGACGCATCCACAGGAGAGATTAAAGATGATCGTAAACACATGTCCATGCTTGAAGACTTCTGGTTACCGCGTAGAGAAGGTGGCCGAGGTACAGAAATTACGACCTTACCCGGAGGGGAAAACCTTGGACAAATTGACGACATCGTCTATTTCCAGAAAAAACTTTACAAGTCTCTCAACGTTCCTTCTAATCGCTTAGAGCAAGAAGCGCAGTTTTCACTTGGACGTTCTACTGAAATTTCAAGAGATGAAGTTAAGTTCCAAAAATTTATTAATCGCTTACGCAAAAAGTTTTCTTGGATGTTCCTTGACTTGCTAAAAACACAATTAATCCTTAAGGGTATTATTAGTGAGCAAGATTGGGTACAATTCAAAGAAGATATTGTAATTGACTTTATTCAAGATTCAGCATTTGCTGAGTTAAAAGAAAATGAAATGATGCGTGAACGTATTAGTCTATTGACTGATATGGATCAATACGTTGGTGAGTATTTCTCAAAAGAATGGATACGTAAAAACATTCTAATGCAGACCGATGACGATATTGAAAGAATGAAAGAAGAGATCGAAGCTGAAAAGGCTAGTGGTGAAATTAACCCCGAAGATGAAGATCTTGAAAATTAATTTATTATAAATAATAAGGAATAATATTATGACTACAATTAACAATTTAATTGACGCTTTAGGTAATGGAAAAACCGCAACGGCTAATACAGTGTTTGCGGATTTGATGTCAGCTAAAATCAGTGCAGCACTTGACGCTAAGAAAGTTAATATGGCTAATCAGGTGTACAATGGCGCAATGAATAAACAGGAAACAGAAAATGTTGACGTACAAACAGTTGATACAGAATCTGAATGAAGCAAATAAAGTCGTAAAGACTATGAAAGTTGGCAAAAAGTCGACTGCTGAAATTCAACAAAATGGTTCTAAATTTTCTGTTGTTATCGATGGCGAAGTGTTAGGCGATAAATATAAGTCAGCAAAAGATGCTGAGACTGCAGCAAAAGAATTTGCTGATTTAATGGGAACATAATATATGAAGCTCATAACAGAACATTTAGATAATTCTGTAAGCTATATTACCGAGGAAAAAAACGGTAAAAAGAATACCATCATTGAAGGTATCTTTATGCAAGCAGAATCTAAAAACCGTAACGGTAGGATTTATCCTAGAGCCGTTATGGAATCTGCCGTTAACAAATATGTTACGGAACAAGTTTCTAGAGGTAGAGCAGTTGGGGAACTAAATCACCCTGAAGGCCCTACAATTAATCTAGATAAAGTATCACATCGCATTACCGAGCTCAATTGGGACGGAAATAATGTGATGGGTAAGGCGCTAGTGTTGGATACTCCTATGGGTCAAATCGTAAAAGGTTTGGTCGAAGGTGGTGTTCAATTAGGCGTTTCTAGTCGTGGTATGGGATCTCTTGTACAAAAAAATGGAGTTGCAATGGTTGGCGAAGATTTTATCTTAGCAACTGTTGACATTGTTCAAGATCCATCAGCACCTGAAGCCTTTGTAAATGGCATCATGGAAGGGGTTGAATGGATTTGGGAAAATGGTATTCTAAAAGCACAAGATGTTGAAAAATATGAGACTGAGATTAAGCGTTCATCTTCTTCAAACTTAGCGGAAGCTCAGTTGAAGGTGTGGCAAGATTTCCTCTCAAAACTTTAACTCTATATAATATAGAAGGAGTAAAAACTTATGTCAGAGAAAATCCAAAACGAAGAGTTGGATCTCATCGAAGACGTTGCTGAAGTCGATCTCCAAGATGATGACCTCGCTGAAAATGTTGAAGTTGAGAACGAGGAAGTCACCATGGAAGAGAGCGTTGAGTCTGCTGAAGAAGAAGTTGTTGCAGAAGCAGCAGCCCCACTTACTAAAGCAGGCATGGTTAACGCCATGTATCAATCAATGTCAAAGATGAAAAAAGCCGATTTACAGGCCGCCTATGAAAAATTTATGGGTAATGATGAAGAAGGCGATGAGGAAGACGAAGACGAAGAAGACGATATGGACGAAAGTGTTCAAGACGATTCAGCCGCTGCTAGCGATGAAACCGTTAAGAATATTAATAAATCCAAACCTGCTCAAGCTAAGCAGCCAAAGGGACAAGCCAAAGAGTCATATGACTTCAAAGCTGACTTGGACGCTCTAGTTACTGCAGATTCTACTTTGTCCGAAGGATTCCAACAGAAAGCAGCCACAATTTTTGAAGCAGCAGTTAAGTCTAAGATTGCTGAAGAAATTGATCGTCTAGAGGAAGAGTATACTCAATCTCTAGAAGAAGAAACCGCTGAAATCAAATCTCAACTCGTTGAGAAGGTAGATTCATACCTTAATTACGTAGTAGAGCAATGGATGACAGATAACCAGGTTGCTATTGAAAACGGTCTCCGCACTGAAATTGCTGAATCCTTTATGGACTCATTGAAATCAGTATTTGTTGAGCATTATATCGAAGTACCCGAATCTAAAGTCGATATGGTTGATGACTTAGCTGCACAGGTTGAAGAACTTGAAGAGCAGTTGACGAAAGCTACCGAAGACAATATTCGTTTACACGAGTCTGTACATGCACTACAACGCGCAGAGATTATTGTTGAAGCTGCTAAAGATTTAGTTGCTACTGAAGCAGAAAAACTAAAATCATTAGTAGAAAAGGTTGATTTTGAAGATGCTGAAACTTTTGCTAAGAAAGTTGCTACCATCAAAGAGTCATACTTTACTAAATCTAAAATTGTTGAATCTGCTGAAGAAGCAGAAATTACCTATGGTTCGTCTGAAGATCAGACTGTACTCAATGGTGTAATGGCCCAATACGCCTCAGCTATTTCCAGAACCCTTAAAAAATAAATTAGGAGATACCTATAATGTTTAATGCAGAAGACGCCCAAAAGAAATGGGCACCCATCCTAGAACACGCTGACTTGCCTGAAATCAAAGATAACTACAAGCGTTCAGTAACTGCTGTTCTATTAGAAAACCAAGAGAAAGCACTCCGCGAAGAGCGTAGCGCTATGGGCTTTCAGCCTCTAACCGAAACTGCTGCTAACGCTACTGGCGCTGGCGTAGCTGGTTGGGATCCTGTCCTAATCTCTCTTGTTCGTCGTTCAATGCCTAACCTAATGGCTTATGACATTGCTGGTGTACAGCCTATGTCTGCTCCTACTGGTTTGATCTTCGCAATGAAGAGCCGTTATAGCACCCAAGGCGGTACTGAAGCTCTCTTCAACGAAGCTAACAGTGCATTCTCTGGTGCCGGTACGCAAGTTGGTGGATCTGATTCACTAGGTTCATACGGCACTGATACTACTCCTGCTGATGACGTAGAAGATAGCTTTACAACTGGTACTGGTCTTGCTACAGCTGACGGTGAAGCTCTTGAGAACACTGGTGGTTCAATGGGCCAAATGGCTTTCTCAATCGAGAAGACTAGCGTAACTGCTAAGACTCGCGCATTGAAAGCTGAGTACACCATGGAACTAGCTCAGGATCTTAAAGCTGTTCACGGCCTTGATGCTGAGACTGAACTTGCTAACATCCTTTCAGCTGAAATTCTTGCTGAAATTAACCGTGAAGTTGTTCGCACTATCAACGTTAAAGCTAAGCTCGGCGCTCAGACTTCTAACGTTACAACTCCTGGCGTTTTCGATGTATCAGCTGACTCTGATGGTCGTTGGTCTGTTGAGAAGTTCAAAGGTCTAATCGTTCAGATAGACCGTGAAGCTAATGCGATTGCTAAAGAAACTCGTCGTGGTAAGGGCAACTTCATTGTTTGTTCTTCAGACGTTGCTTCTGCTCTATCTGCAGCTGGTCTTCTAGACTACACTCCTGCTCTAGCAGTTAACCTACAGGTTGACGATACTGGCAATACTTTTGCTGGTGTACTCAATGGTCGTATGAAGGTCTATATTGATCCTTATGCTAGCAATGACTACGTAACTGTTGGTTATCGCGGTACTAACCCATATGACGCTGGTATGTTCTACGCTCCTTACGTTCCATTAACTATGGTTCGTGCAGTTGGCGAGAATGACTTCCAGCCACGCATCGGGTTCAAGACTCGCTACGGTATGGTTGCTAACCCATTTGCGGGCGGCGCCTCTTCTAGCGAAACTGGTACTAACCGTGCTAACCAGTACTATCGCATCTTTGCGGTAACAAACATCTTGGCTGCTTAATAGTAGCTTGATGGTATGAAAGAGGAGGCTTCGGCCTCCTCTTTTTTTTATATAAATAAAGCTATATACTCATTGAGAGAGAAATGATATGGCTACTCAAATTTTATCCCCATTAAATCCTGCAGCATTCAATCTTGTAATTGATACATTGAAATATCCTAATGCTCAGTTCTCTATACAAACTGCCGCACTACCAGACTTAACTGCTACTGGAGCTGCTTTTAATACACCAAAAAGAAATATCACGCAAATGCCTGATAAGATTTCTTATGGTTCTTTTACATGCGCATTCTTAGTTGATGAAAATATGCTTAACTATGAAGAGATTCATGATTGGATGCTAGACCTAGTAGAAACCAATGATGAAGGTGCAAGTAAAGTTAGGGATATGGTATTACAGGTAAGAAATAGTAATAATAACGTTGTAAAAGAAATTCAATTTATTGACGCGTATCCAGTTAATTTAAGTTCAATTCCATTTGATCTAACCGCTGGTGATGTGAATTATCTTGTTGCAACTGTTGAATTTTATTATAGTTACTTTAATATGATTACAACTGGCTAATTTTATGGTATAATATATAATTTATACGTGAGGACTTTATTATGCTTAATCTTGAAGATGTACTGAAAATGTGGGCCAAAGATTCTGAAATCGATGATATTCGATTAGATGATGCTTCAAAAAATACTGCTAAACTGCATGCAAAATACTTGGAAATGTTATCCATTAGTAAATTGCAATTGCGCAAAAAAGATTTAGAATTCAAAACTTTACTAAAAAATAAATGGCTTTGGTACAATGGCAAATTGTCAAAGACTGAGATTGATAATCTTGGTTGGGAATACGATGCGCTAAATGGTTTGAAGATTCTTAAAGGTGAGATGGATTACTATTATGATGCTGATCCACACATCCAAGAAGCTCAGGCAAGAATTGACTACCTTAAGACACTTATAGATACGTTAGAAGAAATTATTAATAATATCCGCTGGCGTCATAGTACAATCAAAAATATGATTGACTGGAGGAGATTTGAAAGTGGTAGTTAATGGATATTATAAAAGTAAAGAATAAAAACCATTCTTTTCTACATATTGAATGTGAACCATCTATAGAGAATGAACTATCCGATTTCTTTTGTTTTTACGTGCCTGGTTATAAATTTATGCCGGCATATAAAAATAAAATGTGGGATGGGAAACTTAGACTATTTGATCTAAGAACAAAAGAACTTCCAGCTGGTCTATTTCCTTATTTACAAGAGTTTGCTAATACTCCTGGACGTGATTATTCCATTGAATTAATCCATAGTAACTATTACGGTATTCCTAATAGTGAAGGTGAGTGTGACATGTCATTTGTAAATGATTTGACACTTAGTAGCCGTGGATCACAAATTACTCCTACTGATTACCAACTTAAAGCTGTTGAGCATTCATTACTTAATAAAAGATCTCTATTAGTTTCTCCTACAGCTTCTGGAAAATCGCTCATTATTTACATGCTTGTTCGTTGGTATCTAGAAAACCACGATAAAAAAATTATTATTATTGTACCAACAACATCGCTTGTTGAGCAAATGTATAAAGACTTCGGAGATTATTCTGAATACGATAAAGGCTTTGATATTGAGAAAACTGGCCATAGAATCTATTCAGGTAGAGAAAAAATTACTAATCAGCGACTAATTATTACCACATGGCAATCAATATACAAAATGCCAGCACAATGGTTTGAAGATTATGGTATGGTAGTTGGTGATGAGGCACACACATTCAAAGCAAAAAGTCTTACCTCAATTCTATCTAAGTGCAGAGAAGCCGAATACAGATTTGGTACTACCGGTACGTTAGATGGAACAGAAACACATAAACTAGTTCTAGAAGGTTACTTTGGAATTGCTCATTATGTGACTACAACTAAATCATTAATGGATATAGGGACGCTAAGTTCATTAGACATTTCGGTTTTACTTCTCAAATATTCTGATGAAGAATGTAAGTTAATAAATAAAGTAAAGTATCAAGAAGAGATTAACTTTATTGTTGGTCATTCGGCAAGAAATAATTTTATTTCGAACCTTGCTCTTGATCAAGACGGTAATACCTTAGTGTTGTTTCAATTAGTTGAAAAACATGGTAAACCATTATATGATCTAATCAAAGCAAAAGCGCATGAACGAAGAAAAATATTCTTTGTTTCTGGTGCTACAGATGTAGATGTCCGTGAACAGGTTAGATCTATCATCGAAAGGGAAAAAAATGCTATTATTGTCGCAAGTCTTGGTACCTTTTCTACTGGGATTAATATTCGCAATTTGCATAATATCATCTTTGCTTCTCCATCCAAGTCACAGATCAAAGTACTCCAAAGCATTGGGCGAGGATTACGAAAATCAGACGATGGAAGAGGGACAAAACTCTATGATCTTGCAGACGATCTACACTGGAAAAACAACAAGAACTATACGCTGAATCATGCCTCTGAACGTATAAAGATATATACTAAAGAGAAGTTCAATTATAAAATTTACGAGATCAAACTATGAAACATGTATTAGGAGATTTGAATATTCAACAATTCAATCTTACCTCCGGAGATTCTATTATTGGTTTAGTAAAGTCTGTTGAAGGCAATATGGTTATAGTTGAAAAGCCATTGGTGATATCACGTACGGTGAATGGCGGAATGGAAGCTCATTATTTTAGTGTCTATATGCCTTTATCAGAAAGCACATTAATTAAAGTCAATTATAATAATATTGTTGCTGTGAGTGATGTGACTGATCTAATAAAAGAAAAGTATATTCGCACATGTATTGAAGATGACATGGATAATACTAATGATGACGATGATGAATTAGACGAATTTGATTCTGATGAACCTCATGAAATCTCTGTTATAAAAAATAGTATAATTTATCATTAAAAATTAGTATATACCCCTTCTCTCCCGGTTGACTCTATTATTATATCACATATTCTGGATTTTGTACACAGGTTTGTGATAATTATTTCTTATGTACAAAACCCATGAATTGTTGTATAATATACTCTATTATACGAACAATAAAATAAACTTGGAGTTATATTATGGAAAAACTAAAACCAAAAGAAAAACCGCATTACGTCAACAATAGAGAATTTTCTTTTTCTGTTGTAGAGTATGTAAAATCAGTTCAAGAAGCAGAAGCAAATGGTAAACCTATTCCGGTAGTTACAGACTATATTGCTACATGCTTTCTTAAAATTGCCGAAGGCTTATCACATAAAGCCAACTTTATTCGGTACACCTATCGCGAAGAAATGGTAATGGATGCAGTTGAAAATTGTTTGAAAGCAATTATGAACTACAACATTGAAGCAGCAACTCGTACAGGTGATCCTAATGCATTCGCATACTTTACTCAAATTTGTTATTTTGCGTTCTTGCGACGAATTGCAAAAGAGAAAAAGCAACAAGATATTAAGTTCCGCTGGCTTGAAAGTGCTGGCTTAGAAGATTTTGTTAAGTATGCTAATGAAGGTGATCATGTAGATTCAGATATGAATGGCTTTATTGACGAATTGCGATCTCGTATTGATCGTGTACGTAATGTAGATAAAAAAATTAAAGATTTTGCTTTATCTCAGAAAGAGGAAGAAGAGGAAGATCGCCATTCCGGAATTGAGATGTTTATGTAATATGAAGATTGCTATTTTGAATGATACCCATTGTGGTATTCGTAACTCGTCAGATATTTTTATTAACTACCAAGAAAAATTCTATAGTGAAGTATTCTTTCCTTATCTAAAAGAAAATGGTATCACTCAAATCTTGCATTTGGGTGATTACTATGATCATCGAAAGTTTATTAACTTCAAGGCTTTGAATTCAAATCGTAAAATGTTTCTTGACGTTCTAAAGAACGAAGGGATTCATATGGATATTATTCCTGGTAATCATGATGTTTTTTATAAGAACACAAATGATCTTTGTTCTCTTAAAGAATTATTGGGATACTATACATCAAATGTGAATATCATTATGAAACCTAAAGTGGTTGATTATGATGGATTGCCTATTGCATTACTCCCTTGGATTAATCATGAAAACTATGTTGAATCAATTGAATTTGTTAAAAAGTGTAAAGCACCATTTCTTGCTGGTCACTTAGAATTAATTGGATTTGATATGATGAAAGGTATGCCGAATCAGCATGGTATGACTAGTGAAATCTTTGATCGATTTGAATTGGTAATGTCAGGACACTTTCACACAAAATCAAATAAGAGTAATATTCACTACCTAGGTTCTCAAATGGAGTTCACTTGGTCAGATTGCGATGATCCAAAGTTTTTTCATGTAATCGATACAAAAGATCGTAGCATCACCGCTGTTCGTAATCCATTTACTATATTTGAAAAAGTTGTGTACAATGATGAACAAATGGATTATAATGGTTATGATACAAGTAAATTAGAAAATAAATTTGTAAAAGTAATTGTTATAAAGAAAACAGATCCATTCTTGTTTGATGCATTTATTGATCGAATTCAGAATGAGGAAATTTATGAATTAAAGATTGCTGAAACGTTTGAAGAGTTTACTGGCGAAAACGTAGATGATGAATCTATTTCAGTAGAAGATACTACTGAACTATTGGATTCCTATGTTGACGCGGTTGAAACAGATCTAGATAAAGCTAAAATTAAAAACTTAATGAGATCACTTTACGTTGAGGCACAGAACGCAGAATTAGTATGATAAAGTTTGAATCGGTAAAATGGCGTAACTTTCTGTCGACGGGTAATGATTGGACAGAAATTTTACTTAATAAATCTCCAACAACATTAATTGTAGGTCAAAACGGTGCAGGAAAGAGTACTCTACTTGATGCTCTTTCTTTTGCTTTGTTTGGTAAACCACACCGTAATATTAATAAACCACAATTAGTAAACACCATCAATAATAAGCAATGCGAAGTTGAAGCGTGTTTTTCAATTGGATCGCATAGTTTCAAAATTGTTCGTGGTATCAAACCTGGAAAGTTTGAGATCTGGCAAAATGGTAATATGATTAACCAAAGTTCTGCTTCTAGAGATTATCAACAATTTCTAGAACAGAATATCTTAAAACTTAACCATAAATCATTTCACCAAATTGTTGTATTAGGTTCTAGTTCGTTTATTCCCTTTATGCAACTACCCACTGGTATTCGTCGAGAAGTAATTGAAGACTTATTGGATATTGGTGTTTTTTCTAAGATGAATCAAATTCTGAAAGAAAAAGATGGTAAACTTCGCGAAGAAATTAATGCTATTAGTTATGAATACGATTTGAATAAAGAAAAAATAGCTATTCAGAAAAAATACATTAAAGATATTACAGAAATTAATGATGAACAAATTTCTAAGAAGCAAGATCAAATTAAAGAAAACCAAGATGAAATTGAGCAATTACAATTAGTTAATAGTAAAACCTCAATTGTGATTGCTAAATTACAAGAAGGTCTTGCTGATAATATCAAGAATGCTCAAGACAAAAAGCAAAAGTTACTACAATTCAAAACCCAATTTCAAACTCAAATTAAGTCAGTTGTAAAAGATGCAAAGTTCTATGAAGAAAACGATGCATGCCCAACTTGTTCTCAAGATATTGGTGAAGATCTTAGAGCTCAAAAATTAATTGAAGCGCAATCAAAAGCAAAAGAACTAAATATTGGAATTGAAAAAGTATCAGAACAAACTACATTGGTTGAATCCACAATAGCTGAATTAGCTATTACTTCAAATGATATTTCTCTAAAGACAAATGAAATATCTAATAATAATTCTACCATTACTAGTTTGCAAAAACAAATTCATTCAATTGAAGATGAAATTGAATCTCTTCGTGGTTCATCTGGCGATTTATCAAAAGCAAATCAAGACTTAACTGAATTACAAGAAGCTCGTAATATCTTATCTGAAAATAAGCTTAAGTTAATTGACACAAAGTCATATAATCAAGCTGCGTCAGAAATGTTAAAAGATACTGGTATTAAGACAAAAGTAATTAAGCAATATTTGCCAGTAATGAATACACTTATTAATAAATATTTACAGGTACTAGATTTCTTTGTTCAATTCAATTTGGATGAAAGCTTTAATGAGACCATTAAGTCTCGACATCGTGATTCATTTAATTACGCATCTTTTTCTGAAGGTGAAAAACAACGAATTGATTTAGCATTATTGTTTACTTGGCGACAAATTGCTAAAATGAAAAATTCAACATCTACTAATTTATTAGTACTTGATGAAACATTTGATTCATCTCTAGATCATGATGGTATTGATAACCTAATGAAAATTCTACATACGCTTGATGATAATAGTAATGTCTTTGTGATATCTCATAAGGGCGATTTGCTAGATGGTAAGTTCAGAAGCAAGATTGAATTCATTAAAGAGCACAATTTTAGTAAAATCAAGCTATAGTGTATCATAAAAGATACAATGTATCATAAAAGATACACTTTATTACAATTATTTTCTCCTTATAAATCAATAACTTAGACTATAGGCAACTCTAAGTTATTGATTCTAAAGGGAAAAATATTTTCACAAAACTGTTTACATTCTCTCCAGCTATGGTATAATAGTATAGTAAATTGATGAGGAAACACTGTGCAAACTTCAACTCCCATTTTAGCTAAGCTTCTAGCTAACGAGAATATTACAGTTATTCAAGGCAATTATCGTACAGCGTACTTTGATTTGAATAGCCGTACTCTTGGCTTGCCAATGTATAAGCAATACACCCAAGACGTAACTAATCTAATGATTGGTCACGAAGTTGGTCATGCACTATATACTCCATTTGATGGTTGGCATGCTAGTGATACTGAGTATGAATTTCCTCGTTCGTTTATCAATGTTATTGAAGATATTCGTATTGAACGCAAGATTCAATCTAAGTATCCTGGCTTGGTTTCAGTCTTTAAGCGCGGATATAAAGTACTAGTTGATGAAAACTTTTTTGGTACAAAAGATCGCAATCTTGAATCATACTCGCTAATTGATCGTATTAATATTAAAGCTAAACTAGTAGACTTAGTAGATGTTACTTTTTCAGATGAAGAGCGACCTTTAGTCCAGCAAGCTTTTGCTGTAAAAACATTTGAAGATGTATTGGTCGCATGTCAAGCAATTTATGACTTTATGAAATCAGCTGAAGAACCTGAAACTGAGCATACTTCATATAGTAGTGTACCTGAAGATGGTGGTGAAGATGATGAAGATGGCGACTATGAATCTAGTACGAAAGAATCTTCAGACGAAAATGATGAATCATCTGAAAAAGAAACTACTACTCCTACAGATCAAGATATAAAAGAAGAAACTTCAGCTGAAGAATCTTCTGAAGAAAAAGATCCAAGTACTACTGATAATTCTCAAGAAAAATCTGACGAACAAAAATTTGACTCAGAAACTGATCAATACTTTAGATCTAATGAAAATAATTTGGTTGATGAATCAATCGATAGTGTATTATACGTAGATAAAATTAGCAAAGAGCAAGTAGATAATATGGTATATCCATATGAAGTTATTAAAGCTGGTCGAAAAGACATGTTAAGTAAGCTTCTTCAAGAAAGTCCACTACATATTGCTGAAATGCTCAATGAGATTGACACTGAATATAAAACCTTTTTAGACGAAAGTAAAAAAATTGCATCAGTTCTTGCCAAAGAATTTGAAATGCGCAAAGCAGCATATAGATCTATTAGATCTCGTACATCTAGATCTGGAGTACTTAATACCGCCAAGCTCCATAACTATAAATTCAGCGATGATATTTTCAAATCATTAACTGTACTTGCAGATGATAAATCTCATGGTATGATTATGATGATTGATTATTCTGGCTCAATGTGTAATGTAATTAATTCTGTTATAAAGCAAACACTAAATCTTGCTTTCTTCTGTAAAAAGGTAAATATACCATTCAAAGTTTATGGGTTTACTAATAGTGGTGATTCACCAGCAGACGTTAATGAAAATCCAATAATTCCCACTATTCGTATGGGTAGGGCTGCTTTATTCGAATTACTTAATTCTTCGTTGAACACAGCAGAATTTGAAAAGGCTTGTGCCGAAATGTATCGTGCTAGCCGCGCGGCTTATCTGGGTAGTAGGTATGAATCATTAGGTTCTACTCCACTTAATGAATGCTTGCTAGCAATGGAACATATCATTGATGATTTTAGAAAAAAACATAGCATTCAAAAAATGAACTTCATTCTTTTGACTGATGGTGAAGGCCAAAGATTAAATTTTATACAACCACTTAGTTTTGATTACTCACTAAGATATAATGAGGTTTCTATTAAAACAAAAGATGGAAGTCAGGTCAAAACTCGCTATTGGGATACTTGGAAAAGCGCAAACCAAATTCTAAATGTCTATAGAAAAAATGGTATCAATACCATTGGGTTCTATTTAGCAGAAAATAATTATGGCTTTCGTGGTGCAATTTATTCAAATTCTGAAGACTTTATTAATGATAAACAAATCAATGAACTTCGTAAAGCGTATAACTCGCAAAAATTTGTATCAATTGACACTGCCTTTGGATACAACAAATATTTTATATTGAAGGGAGATTCGAAAAGCTTGAATACTGATGTCGACGAATTGGCCATTGATCCAGATGCTTCTCAAGCGCAAATAAACAAAAGTTTTAAGAAATTTGCCAATTCTAAGAAGGCAAATAGGGTTCTGGCTACTCAATTTGCTCAGGCTATAGCCTAAGTTGTTGATTCTAAATGGAAAAATAATTTGAAAATAAATGCACAAAACAGTGTACTTACCAGAAAGTCTATGGTATAATAGACTTGTCTATTGATGATGATGATCCTAAAGGAAACTATATTATGTCTTTTGAAACCTCAATCGTTTCACTCTTGAAAACCTCTTTTCCCACTATTGTTGATGGTAACTACTCTGCAAAAGATGTGGTTGACTTGGCAAAAGCTAATGGATTCTCTGGTAGCAAAACATATAAGTATGTTACTAGTCAGCCAAAAGTCAAGCGTGGTGTTTATCACCTAGCTGCAACAGTATTAGATTTCAAACAAGAGAAAAATAGTGTAATGACATCAACAGTATCATCTGTGATGAATGAAGAAATCTTTGTTCCAACTAAAGATGAATGCTATGTTCCTTGGGGTAACTCAAAGGATGTGCAGTCTATCATTCAATCTCGAATTTTTTATCCAACATATATCATGGGTCTTTCAGGGAATGGTAAGACTATGATGATCGAACAAGCATGTGCTCGAGCAAATCGTGAGTATGTGCGAGTCCAGATTACTCCGGAAACAGACGAAGATGATCTAATCGGTGGCTTTCGTTTGGTAAATGGTGAGACCGTATTCAATAAAGGTCCCGTTATCAAAGCGATGGAAAAAGGAGCTATACTCCTTATCGATGAAATTGATCGTGGGTCTTCGAAAATTATGTGTCTGCAAGGAGTACTCGAGGGTAAACCAGTTCTTATTAAGAAAACTGGTGAAGTGATCACGCCAAAAAATGGTTTTAATATCATTGCAACGGCGAACACTAAAGGCAAAGGTTCAGACGATGGCAAATTTATTTATGCTAGTATCATCGATGAAGCCTTCCTTGAGCGTTTCACTATTACTCTCGAGCAACCATACCCATCAAATGCAGTTGAGAAAAGGATTCTATTGAATCACATGACTAAGTATAACTGCACTGATGAACAGTTCGCTGATACTCTAACTTCTTGGTCTACAGCTATTCGTAAGACTTTTGAAGATGGTGGTATTGACGAGATTATTTCAACCCGTCGACTATGTCACATTATACAGAGCTTTTCGATCTTCAAAGATCGTAAAAAGGCTATTGAACTTTGTGTAAATCGATTTGATACTGATACTAAACAAGCATTCATTGATTTGTATAGTATGGTTGATGCTGAAGCACCTCAACAGGTTCTTACAAACGAATCAGGATCGATTGATGACATTCTAGAAGATGTACTTGTTTCGGAGACAAAGTAATGATTAATTATAAATTTCGCGAAGATGAACTAATTGAAGAGTTCAAATCCTATATTGATAAAACATATAGTGGCCACTACAATACTGGTAATATTCAGTCATCTGAAGTTATTGTAGACCGCGGTCATGGTGCCGGATTCTTTCATGGCAATATCGACAAGTATAACGGCCGTTATGGTAAGAAAGGAGAGTCTCCAGATGAATGGCGAAAAGACATTGTAAAAATTATCCATTATGGTTTCCTTGCTTTATACGAACATGATCGTGTCCATAGCAAAGAAACAAAAGATGTGGATTATTCTGATACTAGTGCGTATACCCTTGATGTAACCTCACTTGACTTTGGTGGAGGAATGCCCAGTGATATAATCTCATTTAGTGGAATGGATACCGGCATGGGTGACATTACTTTGACACCTTCTGTAGAAGGTGCTATTGATATATCTATGTACAATGATGACACAATGGTGTATAATACTTACTTACAAACAACAAATGAATCTAATAAGGATGAAAAATGAAACTTAGTAATGAAACAATTGCCACATTGAAAAACTTTTCTGCAATTAACAGTAATGTTATTCTTAACTCTGGCAATGTAGTGAAAACAATGTCTGAATCAAAGACAATTCTTGGATCTGCTACAGTTGCAGAAGACTTTCCAGGGCAAATCGGAATTTATGATTTGAATGAATTTCTATCTGTGCTTGGTATGTTTGATTCTCCAGATCTCTTCTTTGAAGAAACATTAAAGTCTGTAAAGATCACTGAAGGTAAACGCGCAGTTAAGTATTTCTTTTCTGAACCATCAATCTTGACTTCACCAAGTAAAGATATTAATATGCCACCATGTGAAGTTACTTTTACACTTACAAATGATGACATGTCTAGTATTCGTAAAGCTGCATCTGCTCTTGGTGTAACTGATATGGTTGTACGATCTAGTGGTACTGGTGATACCGCAGTGATTGTTGTTACCGATACAAAGGATGCAACATCAAATACATTTGAACTTGAAGTTGAAGGCCTTGGTGTTCATACTGAAAAATTTAACTTTATCTTCAATATTTCTAATTTTAAGTTTGTTGCTGGCGATTATGATGTATCAATCTCATCTAAGCTAATTTCAAACTTCAAACTAAAAGGCAGTGAAACTCAGTATTGGGTAGCACTAGAGAAAAACTCTACATATGGAGAATAAAATGGCAATTAATCCAAAAGTTCCAGAAGCAGAAGAACTTACAACAGATGATCTTATCAATGTTCTTCGAATTATTAACACCGCTACTGAACGTAATGCGTTCAAAGCAAATGAACTATCTTTTGTAGGAAGTGTTTATGACAAATATACCCGTTTCATCCGAGCAGCTCAGCAAGAAGCTGAGGTTTCAGATGTTGAACCTGGAGAATCAGCTTAAAATGATTATTAGTAACCCTGCAGATCGTAAAACAATTAAAGATGCAATGGTAGAATTCTCAAATTCAGCAACCCGAGCTGAAGCTGAAAAGGATCTACAAAAGAATATTATCATTGAACTATCTGATAAAGTTGGTGTTGAAAAGAAATATCTTTCTAAGCTAGCAGCATTTTATCATAAGCAAAACTTTGCGCAGCAACAGCAAGAAAAAGAAGAAATTGAAGAGTTGTATGAATCGGTTATGACTACTCAAAATCCTACACCCTAAGAGGGGTGTATAATTATGATTAGATCTATAAATCTATCTCTTTCAAACAGATGTAATGCTAAATGTATCTGGTGTCCTAAAACTAGAGGCACCAGATATAATTCAGATATGTCTTTTGATCTTGTTAAAAAGATAATAGATGAAGCATCTTCTAATGATTTTCCTGATGGTCTAGAGTATGTGTGTTTATCTGAAAATGGCGAAGCAATATACAATAAAGATTTTCTAGATATCTGCAGATACGTTCGTAAAAAATTACCAAATGTAAAAATAGATTTAATGAGTAACTTTGGTATGATGACTGAGGAGTTATCTGCTTCTATTATAAAGGAAAAACTTATAGATCAAATAACAATCAATATTGATGGTCATAACGACGAAACATATAGAAGCGTTAAGAAAATTAGTTTTACTTCGATTACTAGAAACTTTAGAAAGTTTGTTGAATTAAGAAAAGAATATTTTCCAGAGTTAGATATCAGAATAAATTGTTTAACATCTTTTGAATATACTTTAACAGTAAATGCTGTATTGGGTAGTCTTCCAGAACAGGTAAAAGATAATATTCCATATAGCGATACAAACTTAGTAAAAAAAGAGTTAAGTAAGTTTATGGATTTTGATAATGATCCGCATGTTGGCTTTGTCGAATCAAAATCTGGATTCTGGGCAGAAAGAGAATCTGTAAAAAAATATCAGTCGCAAACTGGTATTAAAAACGAAGATCTTGAGTGCCCAATGCTTAGTAGAGTAAAAAGCGATATATTTGTAGCTCCTAACGGTAACTGGTATCCTTGTTGCTTAGATGATAATAACGATATATCTTTAGGTAATCTAAATGATAACAGTATGTTAGAACTATTTAACTCTGAAAAAAGAAAAGACTTTATTAATAAGCTTGAAAATAAAAAATTTGATGAGATAGGGTATCCATGTAATACTGTTCTTGCGTGTCAGGCCATGACTATAGAAAAAAAAGATTTTAATAAATTAAGCATGAAATATAAAATGGCCGGTGGGGTTATAAAAATAAAACAAATATGACCGATGAAGAAATAGAAGATTTGATACTTCGAATGTTCAAAAGATATCCAAAGTGTCCAACGCCGGATCAACAACCTCAAATTTTCTATTACCACTTAAAAATGTTTTTATATAGCGAAGGTTATATCTAATTAAACCATTTACTTTTTATGATTTATATGGTATAATATATCTTTATTATGGAGAATGTGCATGAATGATTTCCTTTGGGTCGAACGTTATCGTCCTCGTAAAGTTGACGAAACTATTTTATCAAATGATCTTAAGCAAGTCTTCAATCAAATCGTTGCTACCGGTCAATTGCCTAATATGCTTTTTACCGGTACGGCTGGTGTAGGTAAGACCACCGTTGCTAGAGCCTTATGCAATGAACTAGGCCTAGATTATATTCTAATCAACGGATCGGAAGAGGGCAATATTGATACCCTTCGAAACAAAGTCAAAAGCTTTGCATCAACGATATCACTTCAAGGTGGATATAAAGTTGTTATCCTCGATGAAGCTGATTATTTGAACCCTCAATCTACCCAGCCGGCCCTTCGTGGTTTTATTGAAGAGTTTGCAAATAACTGCCGGTTTATTCTAACCTGCAACTTTAAGAATCGTATTATTGAACCACTACATTCACGGTGTTCAGTATATGATTTTAGTATTCAACGTAATGAAAAGCCTAAGATTGCTGCAACATTCTACAAGCGTGTTGTTGATATTCTTACTACTGAAAATGTAGACTTCGAGCCAAAAGCTCTGGCGATTCTGGTTGAAAAGCACTTCCCTGATTTTCGTCGTGTACTAAATGAATGTCAACGATATTCTATTAGTGGTAAAATCGATAGTGGTGTATTATCAAACCTTGTTGATGATAACATTAAAAGTTTGATGAACCATTTGAAAGAAAAGAACTTCAAGGGAATGCGCCAATGGGTTGTGGATAATATTGATGTTGAACCACAAGCAATCTTTCGTAAGATTTACGATACTATGACTGATTATGCTCAACCACAATCGATTCCACAAATTGTTTTGATCCTTGCCGATTACCAATACAAAAACGCTTTTGTTGCTGATCACGAACTTAATGTTGTTGCGTGCATGACCGAAATTATGGCCAATGCACAATGGAAATGATATATAATAATGTCAACATTAAAAGATGCGTGGAATATTTGGTGCAGAGCCCTCGGCCCAAAAGCTTATGAGACAAACAATAGTAAATCTGATAAGGTTGCAATCATTAGAACTGTCTGGGTAATTATTAATATACTTACATGTTTTTTTATTATACTAGGCAATATTGCTACACATGGTTGGAAACTTATTGGACTTTAATAAGGAAATATTATGGCAACAACATTAAGAGTTTATTCAAAAGATAATTGTCCTCATTGTACAATTCTAAAATCAAAACTAGAATTGTGGGGATATGAATATGAAACTATCAATATCAGTGAAGATGTAGATGGTGCCTTCTTCTTAAAAGAAAAAGGTCACCGAAGTGTTCCACAACTTTATAATAATGACAATCATGTAAATTATGGAGATACTAAAACCTTAGATCGAGATTCCCTCGAAACTGCAATTGCATTGAGTTAATATTATGACGCCATTTGATTATTTGAACGCTATCAATGATAGCAAAGTTGATATTATGGTTGATGATTTGGCGGAAAAACAATATAACTCATTCATGGTAAATCGCGGTTTATCTTATTTTCAAGATACCGCGATTTACGCTAATGAGATGAATAAACATCATCATCTAGACTCACGCCTTCAATTTGACTTTTTTATAAATATCATTAGGAAAAGAAAACGCTTCTCTAAGTGGTTTAAGAGTAGTGAATCCGATTCTTTGAACGTGGTGAAGGAATATTATGGCTATAGTAATGAAAAAGCTAAACAAGTCCTTTCGCTATTAAATGATCATCAACTAATTGAATTGAAACAAAGGATGAGTAAAGGTGGAAAACGATAACAATAATTATAAAGAGATCCATGACTGGACTCCAGCCTCAATGTTGGAGATTACTCTTAATGAACCGGATGACTTCCTTAAAGTTAGAGAAACACTAACTCGAATTGGAGTTGCCTCCCGCAAAGATCGCAAACTATATCAGTCTTGTCATATACTACATAAGCAAGGTAGATATTTTATTGTGCATTTCAAAGAGCTATTTTTGCTCGATTCAAAGCCATCTAATTTAACTGACAATGACGTTCAACGACGTAATACCATTGCAGTGCTTCTTTCTGACTGGGGATTAGTTACAATTGTAAAGCCAGAAGAAGCAAAAGATATTGCACCGCTAAGACAGATCAAAGTAATTTCGCATAAAGAAAAACACGAATGGGAACTGTGTCCAAAATATAACATTGGAAAATAACAGTTTACATTTGATTGAAAATGTTGTATAATGGATATTATATTTGTAAATGGTACATTTGATATTTTACATACTGGGCATTTGAGAATGCTGAATTACGCCAAAAGTCTAGGTAGTAAATTAGTAGTAGCAATTGATTCAGATAAAAGAGTAAAAAGTAAAAAAGGTGATTCACGGCCCATCAATACTCAAGAAGAACGAAAAGAAATTCTTGAAAATCTTAAGAGTGTTGATGAGGTTTATATTTTTGAGACAGATGAAGACATATGCAATATAATTGAGTCCACTGGTTGTACTGTTATTGTGAAAGGTTCTGATCACAAGAATGGTAATCCTCAAGGCAAACACTTAGTTAATAATATAGTATGGTTTGATAGAATTGATGAATACTCCACAACAAAAAAGATTCAAGATATTATTAATCGGTGATGATTGTTTAGATGTCTACAAATATGGTAAGGTCAATCGACTAAGCCCCGAAGCTCCTGTTCCAATCTTTGTTCCAGAATACGAAACAAAGACTCCAGGAATGGCAGCAAATGTCAAACGTAATCTTGAAGCTTTTGGCTGTGAAGTATATTACCTTCATGGCACTATGTCTTTGAAAACACGACTTATTGAATCCCGAAGTAAACAACACATCGTAAGAATTGACAATGATTTCAGCAGTGAACCATTTGATTTCGACGATACGTTTGACTTAGACTATGATGCTGTTGTAATTAGTGATTATAATAAAGGATTTGTTTCTTATGAAATGGTTGAGAAACTCATCAATTCATATAGTGGACCTATTATAATTGACACCAAGAAGACAGATCTAAAAAGGTTTGAAGGTGCAATTATTAAGATTAATGAATTAGAATACAATCGTCTAATAAGTGAACCAACTGATTTGATTGTTACTCTTGGTGCAGGTGGAGCAAAATGGAATGATAATATTATTCCACCATGTAAAGTCGAAGTAGTAGATGTTTGCGGAGCTGGAGATACATTCCTTGCGGCATTCGCGTATTACTACTTAAAGACTAATTCGTTTACAAATGCAATTGTAAAAGCTAATAAAGCTGCAGCCCACGCAGTACAGCATACAGGAACATATTGTTTAACACAAATTGAAGTAGATATATTATGAAAATTTTATTGACGGGTCACAAAGGCTTTATTGGCTCTCATTTGCTCAAGCGTTTGGAATCTGAAAATCATATGGTACAAACCTATGATTGGAAAGATCGAATTGCCTGGCCGCACATTAATGAAGATTTAGATTGGGTTATTCATGTTGGTGCAAATTCAAGTACTACTGAACGTGATACTAATCTTATTGGCCGGCAAAATATTGCATTTACTGAATTCCTTTATAATCAATGTAAAGAATATAATATTCCTATGCAGTTTGCATCTAGCGCAAGCGTTTATGGAACAACACAAAACCCATCGCATGAAAGAGATGATTTATATCCTCAATCACCTTATGCATGGTCAAAATATCTTAGCGAAAAAACATTAACTGCTGATCCATATAGTAACGTTCAAATCTTTAGATATTTTAATGTGTATGGTCATGGGGAAGAACACAAAGGTTCGCAAGCTTCGGTGTTTACTAAATTTCCATTACAAGCAAAAGAGTATGGAGTCATAAAACTATTTGAGGGTTCACATAAAATTGTAAGAGATTTTGTTTGTGTAGATGACGTAGTTGAGTTTCATATGCAAATGTTAAAAACTAGGGCGTGGGAAAACCGTGGAATTTTCAATGTTGGAACAGGTAAACCAGTATCATTTGAAGTAATAGCTAAAAAAATTAGTAATAAGCTAAAAACTGATATTGAATTTATTCCTATGCCTAATGAACTTAAAAGTCAGTATCAATATTATACATGCGCTGATACTACATGGGCAAATACAGTAGCAGACGTAAATTGGACTAACCCTATAGAATGGATTGAAAAAAATGTCAAAGCTTGATGGATACGTAAAAAAAGGTTGGGGTTCAGAATTAATCTGGGTTACTAATGATAAATACTGTAGTAAGTTTTTGAACTTCAAGACTGGTGCAAAGTTTTCTATGCACTTTCATGCTGAAAAAGAAGAGACGTGGTATGTATTAGAAGGTAAGTTTGTTGTATATTGGATTGATACTACAGATGCAACGCAATATTCTAAAACATTAAACGCAGGTGATACGTGGCATAATCCACCATTACTTCCTCATCAAATTTCTTGTGTAAGTGAAGGTACCATTATTGAAGTAAGCACACCGGATTCAGTTGAAGATAACTATCGAGTTGCAAAGGGAGATTCGCAAAAATCATGAAAAAATTAATATTACTATTATTATTAGTTACACCTTTAGCACAAGCACAATCTCATGCTAAAGGTACTGGAATTGTAACTCATATTGAACATAATTATATTAATGTGAGCAATAAAGTAAAAACGAATATATGTGAACCAGTCAATGTTCCTATTTACGGAGATGGAAACGGCAATCCAGTTGTTGGAGCAATTATTGGTGGAGTAATTGGAAGTCGTTTTGGTGGAGGTGATGGCAAAACTGCAGCAACTGTAATTGGTGCAATTGCTGGTAGCGAAATGAGTCGTAATTCTAATCGAGAAATTATTGGATACAAAACTGAAGAACATTGCAGAACTCAAGTTTCGTATGTAAATGAGAAAGTGAACAATGGATACACAATTCATTATATGTTCAATGGATTTGATTTAACTACAACTTCAGATAGACCATATAATGTTGGCGATGAAATTCAACTAAATTTACAAGTTTTTCCGTTAAAGTGATATAAATAAAACTGAGATGCGGAATGTTCCGGTCTCTTTTAACTAACCTTGCTTAATATAAGGAGGTCATTAATATGACAAGTGTAAAGCAACTATTCCCACGTGCCTCATTCGTAGGCTTCGATCATTTGTTAGCAGAGCTAGATCAAGTGGCTCGACAAGCAAACGATCACTATCCACCTCACAATATTCTTAAAGTATCACCTGAAGAATACGTCATTGAACTAGCAGTCGCTGGATTCAAGCGTTCTGACATTGATATTGAGGTAAACGATAGAACTCTAACTGTACGTGGAGAGCAAAACCAAACCGACAATGAATATATCCATCGTGGTATTTCGTCAAAACGGTTTGTAAGAACTTTCAGATTGTCTGAGTACGTACAAGTACAAGGAGCAAATCTAACTGATGGAATCCTGTCAATTGAATTGAAGGTAGTACTACCAGAAGAAAAGCGGCCCCGTAAAGTTAGTATCAATTATAACAACGAGGTAATCACACATGACACAAATCAAAAATCTTCTCAGTTACTTACAGAAAATGTTGAGTAGCACTATTGATAATATGGTACAAGCACGCCAAAAACAAGTTGAAGCTTATTTAGCTCGATCTGTTGACTTGGCTGACTTGGAAAGACGGATGAGAGAAATCAGTAAGCCTGGTATTCAGGCACCACACTGGTAATATATAATATATGAGTTGAGGAGCATCTCATACAAAACAAAAGCTCCGCCTTAAAACACACAACACAGGAGAACTAATATGTTCACACCAAACTTTTATATCGATCAATTCCAAGCAACAAAGAAAATTGTTGCAGATCAAATCTTCAAAGACCAACCTGAATTACAAGTAGTTGCTGTCAATTTTATTGATACACAGACACTATTTGCTAAAATGATAGTGGATAACAGCATCACTGTTAATAAACTTATCTGGGCTAAATTGACTGAGAGGACTACATAATGAGTAACAAAAACCCTTTTGAAATTCGTCAAGATGTTTTAGCAATGGCTAAAGATTACATGGACAAACAATGGGAAATGAACTATATGTTTAGCCAGCAACTGTTTGAACAAGGTAAGAAAACAGCCGAAGAAATGCAATCTGTATTGAAGCCTTACAGTATGGATGAATTGATGAAAAAGGCTCAAGAAATGTATGCCTTTGTCGCTAAGAAAGACTAATGGCTTTGTTGATGAGGGCTTCGGCCCTCATCTTAATTAAATAATGGAAATAATATTATGATTAAATTATTACGACTAACTTCTGGTGAAGAGATTATTGCTGAAGTATCTGAAGTATCTGGTGGATATACAATTGAGGATGTTTCAATTTTACTTCCAACTGAAAATGGAATTGGTCTTGCTGATCTAATGCCATACTCAAAAATGAATCAGCAAAAGACATTCATCAAAGAATCTTCGGTCTTATTCGTTACAGAACCGGTTGATGGTTTAGCAGATCAATATAAGTCTATTCACTCAAAGATTTTTACTCCTACTAGAAATATTGTCTCTTAATGGTGTACAATTATACGAATTTGTTGTATAATAGTTATATTAATTATGGAGATAAGCTTTGGAATTTTACACGAACGTAGCTAGATACGGAAACACTCTTCTTTACCGTGGTTATAAAGATGGCCACAAGTTTGAAGATCGAATTCGATTTACACCTACACTATATCAAGCAGATCCTGCTGGAACCGCGTATACTATGGACGGTATTCGTGTGTCTCCACGTTTGTTTGATACAATGCGAGAAGTAAAAGACTATACCCAACAATGGAAAAATGTTGGTGGTGCCGATAAAAAGTTGTATGGCAATACAAACTTTATTACACAATTCATTCAAGAAAAATTCCCCGACAATATAGACTTTAATCGTGACCTAGTCAATGTTTCTACAATTGACATCGAGGTTGCATCTGATGATGGCTTCCCAGAGCCAGATCAAGCCTTGCATGAAGTTATTACTATTACAATCAAAAATAATATTGATAACATCTATTATGTCTGGGGTTTGAATCAATATGATCCATTAGCTTGTTCTATTGATGGTTGTAATACATCAAATATTAATTACGTGCAATGTTCTAACGAACGAGAACTACTTCTTCGATTTCTAGCTCATTGGAATTCAAAGACTCATTGCCCCGATGTTATCACAGGTTGGAACAGTCGGTTCTTTGATATTCCATATCTTGTAAATCGTATCGTACGTATTGTTGGCGAAGATTTTGCAAAGAAAATGTCGCCTTGGGAACTCATTTCTGCACGTGATATTACCATTAACGGTCGTAGTCAACAATACTATGAACTTACTGGTATTGCTCAACTTGACTATCTAGAACTCTTCAAAAAGTTTGGTTACTCGTATGGTGCTCAAGAATCTTACAAACTAGATCATATTGCTAATGTTGTCTTAGGTGAAAACAAACTGTCTTACGAAGAATTCTCTTCCCTTCATTCTTTGTACAAACACAATTATCAAAAGTTTGTTGACTATAACATTAAAGACGTTCAACTCGTAGATCGACTTGAAGATAAGATGGGATTGATTACCCTAGCACTTACGATGGCTTATCGTGGTGGTGTTAACTATACTGATACTCTTGGCACCACCGCAATTTGGGATGCAATCATCTATCGTGATTTGTGTAACCAAGGTATTGTTGCTCCAACAGCCGAAGATAAATTCAAATCTGATTATCCTGGTGGTTATGTCAAGCCGCCACATGTTGGTTTACATGAATGGGTTGTATCTTTCGATTTGAACTCACTGTATCCAAACATTATTGTTCAATGGAACATGTCACCTGAAACAATCGTTGATAATGTACGTGAAAATATTGATCCAGATAAATGTTTGGCTGGCTATCAAAATCAAAATCCTGATTATGCTCTTGCTGCAAATGGTGTTTACTTTCGTAAAGATAAGCAAGGTGTTCTACCAAAGATCATTGTTGACTATTACGATGAACGTAAAGCTGTCAAAAAGAAAATGCTTGCAGCTCAGCAAGAAAAAGAAACCATCGACAAAAATAACAAGATTGAATTGTATCGCGTAGAACGTGATATTGCTAGATATGAAAACCAGCAGATGGCTATTAAGATCTTGCTCAACTCACTTTATGGCGCACTTGGCAATAAGTACTTCCGTTACTTTGACTTGCGCGTTGCCGAAGGTATTACTCTTACTGGTCAGACTGTGATTCGTTGGGCTGAACGTTCTGTCAATGAATTTATGAATAAGATCATCGGCACTAAAGATAAAGATTACATTATTGCAATTGATACTGATTCTGTGTATGTTAACTTTGGTCCATTGGTAAATAAGTACGTCAAAGAAAATCACGTTCAAAACATTGATAAGATTTGCGAAGATCAATTTCAACCAATGCTTCAAAAATCGTATCAAAAACTATTTGATCAGTTTGGTTGTTATATTCCACGCATGGAGATGGGTCGTGAAGCAATTGCTGATCGTGGAATCTGGACTGCAAAGAAGCGTTACATTCTTAATGTCCATAATAATGAAGGTGTTCAATACGCAGAACCAAAACTAAAAATCATGGGTATTGAAGCTATTAAGTCTTCTACACCATCGGCATGTCGTGATGCACTGAAAAATCTTTTCAAGGTAATCATTTCTGGTTCAGAAACAAAAACACAAAAAGCTATTCAAGAATTCAAAGAATACTTTTCTTCTCTTCCTCCAGAACAAGTTGCCTTTCCTCGTGGTGCTAACGATATTAGCAAATGGTCTAGGTCTCGTGGTGAACTATATACAAAGGGTACACCAATTCATATTCGCGGTGCTATCTTGTACAACCACTATCTCAAAGATAAAGACCTTAGCAAAAAGTATACGGCGATCAACAATGGTGAAAAGGTGAAGTTCTGTTATCTTAAGATGCCTAATCCTATTCGTGAAAATGTCATTGCTTTCCCAGACTATCTTCCACCTGAACTTCAGCTACATGACTATATTAACTATGACCTTCAGTTTGAAAAGACTTTCTTAGACCCAATTACCCCGATTCTAGAGGCTGTTGGCTGGACGGCCGAGTCAAAAGTGTCTCTAGAGGACTTCTTTTCCTAAACTGTATCAAAAAAGATACAAAATGTTACAAATATTTTTTCCTTTAGAATCAATAACTTAGGGCTACCGCAGTTGTAAGTTATTGATTCTAAAGGCTTTTTTATTTTCACAAAACAGTGTACATTCTCTCCAGATATGGTATAATAGTACCATAAATTGATAAAGGAATGAAAATATGTGTAAAATTAAAGACATCTATACCACAGCTAAAGAGCTTCTTGAATTAGCTGCTGATGGTCAAATTGATTTTGACGATGCTGCTCAACAACTAATGGATCAATATCCAGTTTTAACACGTAGCCAAGCGATTGGCTTTTTAGAAGATGCTTCTCAATTCGCCTAAGGAGATACAATATGTCTAAGTTGGTAATTTTTACTCAAGTTCGCGAAAACTATGGTGCCCATAATTGGGACGGCAAAGGAGAATGCCCTCAGTACTGGAAGTTCAAAGGTGGTCACACATATGTGGTAGAGAACCTCACCAGCGAGCATATCAACCGAATTGCACAGGGTGGCATCCCCACTCTCAGCGCGCTGGTTGAGTGCAAAAACGAGTCTTGGGAAGAGTATATCCTGGAATGGAATATTGTGGGAGATTCAGACACTCCTTGGGAAGAGTGGGAAAGCCCTACTGAGTTCTACTGGGGTGGGGATCGTTGGCTCGCTCGTTGTGTCACTGAGAACGACGGTGACATGCGGCAGGGCATTGTGCGTAAACTGGAGCAGTGGATACCTCTAAAAGGAGGGGATCGTTCAGATTATTCGGCACGTTTTGACATGGCAGATGGTGAAAACATTGCCTATTCAGATCTGTCGGATTGGTTTGCTGCAGAGGAGGCGGCGGCTTAATTGACTAATGACTTTTTCAAACCTACTTTAGAGTGGATTAAAAATGATTTTGAATCTAACCGTTTTCGCTTTTGCGTTGAGCTTTTGGCTTGGACTTTTAGCATCGGTTGCTCCATTACTATGGCGGCAACAGTCCCTAACCCGCCTCTTATTTGGATGTATCCTATTTGGATCAGCGGGTGCTCTATGTACGCTTGGGCTGCTTATTCTCGCAAATCATTTGGCATGCTCGCTAATTACATGCTATTAGTTGGTATTGATGTTGTTGGTTTAGTAAGGATGATTATAAGTGGCTAATGTACATTTTCAACGTAAGATCGCATCAGATGAATTATCTGATACTTTGTATTTTTCAACTGGCACATGTGCTGTTCGAACACGATCACCAAATAACTGGGTTTTAGCGACAAAAGAAATAAAGGTCGTAATTGTAAATACCCGTAATATTACTGTGAATGGTGATAAGTGCAAGTCAATAGCAGAAGCTAAATTCGTTATACACGACTTAGCATTTGGAGATTAACTATGAAGATAAATCATGCACCAATATTTGATGTAGAAAAAGCTATAGCTCATTATGAAAAGAAAGACAAAGTACAAATCAAATATGTCTGTACGACTGACCTTAGGGCTAGCGATACTCCTGTTGATGTTTTCTATAGGGAATCCCCTCATCCTGAGTTTGGCAATCGTTATTTTGGTCTTTACCGTAATTATAAAGGAGACACAATGATCACCAACGCGGACATTGTAGAGTCACTTGAGTTTGGTATGATTAAAGATAAAGATGGTAAATATTGGTATAGTTCAACTCACCACGATTGTTTATTCATTGATGGTAATATGATTGATGGTGGACGAGAATATATTCGATCATCTGGTCCTGTAGAAGTTTTCAAAATAGTAAATGGCGAGTTTGTATGAGCTTTGGTAGCTATAGTTTAACTGCTGAGATCTTTGACAAGCGTGGTCGAAGAATTTCAAGTGGTAAAAACTTTTATCAAAAGTCACATCCCTTTCAAGCTAAGTGTGCTAAAAGGGCTGGAAAAGAAGATGCAATATATCTACATGCTGAGATTCATGCTATTGTGAAGTGTAAAAATTTGGCAGATGCTTATAAGATCCGAGTAGAGAGATTTGATAAGAATGGAAATCCAATGATAGCTAAACCATGTCCCATTTGTCAGATAGCTATTCAAGAAGCTGGAATTGAAATAGTGGAGCATACATAATATGACAATACCTATTGAAAGATATTATTCTAT
>Ga0181564_10000352_pt1 | contig 39729 bp, 31 predicted proteins | sample 011ome_24_FD_134512 | JGI IMG/M metagenome (GOLD analysis project Ga0181564, IMG submission 134512) | Coastal salt marsh microbial communities from the Groves Creek Marsh, Skidaway Island, Georgia - 011513CT metaG (megahit assembly) | ecosystem: Environmental > Aquatic > Marine > Intertidal... | reverse complement strand
GTAGGGGTGACGCGAGCGATGACGACCAGGGACCACACACACGTCGCGTCAAACGTCAAACGTCGTCGCCGTCGTCGTCGTCGTCGTTGCAGTCGTCGTTGCAGTCGTCGACACGTGCGTGCGTGGACGTCGTCGAAACACGAGAGCATGTTTAAAGATGAGCGAAAGACACAGTATTCACCGCTCATGACGCGCGAAGAACAGGTGCGGACGTCATCCGTCACGCGTGCCGTGGGACGACGACGAGTGATGGGACGAGACGATTCGATTGATTGTGATTGACTGATGGGTGGTGGGAGACGGAGGGGTGTCGACGGGCACCGTGTCGACGATGACGATGGGCGAGGCGTGTACGACGCGCGATACGGGTGATAGATAGTGATAGATTGTGATGTTTTTGTAACACGCGCGCGCGTTGCGTGTGACGTGGGAGAAAACACCGAGACTGACTGACGGGTGCCTCGTCTCTCGACGGGCGCTCTCTCTCGCGCGCAGGCGGATGCGGTGAACGATATGGAGGACGTGATCGATGATGGACGGCGACGAAGTGACATTGGACGAGCACAGAGTAGTGAATACTATGACACAGAGTACGAAGCGGTACCGTTGCGGGGTGCTGGGCGGTCGTTGGCGCAACGCGCGACGGCGCACTTGAAGGCGTTGAAGAAATCCGCAAAGGATGCGTTGAAGAGCGCGTTTGGGCCAGATGCGTCTTCGCCGTCATCCACGCCGTCGACGTATGGGAACGCAGCGTATGAATCATCCGATGGGTTTGACGTGGGTTCGCCTCGCGCGGCGTCGTACTTGTCTCGCGCGCACGAACGCACGCGGTCGGTTGATTTACGACACGTGTTGGCAGACTTGGACGACACCATCGAAGGCGCGGCGACGGCGGCGCAGTTGTTGCTCGAATTACGCGAATCTGGTGGAGATCCGGATGCTGGAGAGGAGACGAACGATATGTTGGATTTGGAATTGAGCGACGTGTGCGAGGCGCATCGCACGCACTTGACGCAAGTGGCGCAAATGTCTGACGACGGGGTGTTCGTCAGCGAGCAACAACTGGGTAAAATGCTCGATGTGATTGAGCAAATCAACGTCGCATTGACGACGCTTCGAAGCGACGGTCGACCGGCGACGGCATCAACCTTACCCGTGCCCGTGCCCGTTGCCGCCGGTGCGACGCCGGCGGCATCGAACGCGACGCAGTCTCTCGGCTCGAGTCGCATCGAAGCCGCGTCGACAGAAGAAGAAGAAGAGCGCATGATTGCCGAAGCCATAGCGCAAAGCTTGTCGATGCAAACGCCGACGGATGAATTGGCTAGAGCTGAAGCAGAGCTCCCTCCGCCGCTTCCAGCTCCACAGCAAGCCGTCAGCGCGCCGGCGCCACTGCCGGCGCCGACGCCCTCGCTTGAACAATTACTCGCGGCGCCACCAACGAAAACGCCATCGTCGTCTGGTCCACCGAGCGCGAGCACAAAAGTTACCACGGACGATCTACTCGCCGATTTGATCAAAGACATGTGAGCCACACCCGACGAAAAGACATAGATATGTACATCATCATCGAGCGAGTATGTTTAGCTACGGTACTTTACGGAAATTTTAGACAAATGTTGTGTTGTCGTGACAAGATTACACTAAAAACGCGCACATCTCCCGTGTACGTACTCTCTACCGGTATTAATTTCTTTTCTATGCGAGTTTTTTCTCTCTCTTCAACGATTAATTGTCTTTAAGAAGTGACGGTTCATTTGGCGTCGTGCCCTCAGTGGTGGTTGATTTATCAGACGACGGCGAAGACGACGACTTGGATGAGCGCGGGACGAATGGTTGCACAGATGCCTTCAGTGTTGACGACGTCTTGCCATGGTAATCGTTGCCGAACATCGGTGCCGTCCAAGCTGCAACACTCGACATGTCCCTCGCAAAGGCCATCGAACGCGTCGGTCCCGGATCCATACCCGCGTTGGCCGCCATCGCGCGCTGCAACTCTTCGTGTGCGCCGGGAACGCCATTCTTTGCCCACGTGGCGAAAAGCGCGGCGCCTCGGCTCCAATCTCCACCGGCTTCACATGCGGCAACAACAGCGTCTATTATAGCGCCTTCGCCGAGTTGAGTTCCCCCGGTGATTTGAGAAACTTCTTCGGCGAGTGCGAGCGCATTGTTCGCGTCGCCGGCGCGCGCCGACGCGCGCGCAAGAGCTGCATACGTCGCCACGCCCGGCTTTAACCCGAGCGCCACCATTTCTTCCATTTTGGCTTCGGCGGCAACACGATTGGCACTCAATGCGAGTGCGGCAACGAGCGCGCCAAACACAACAGAATCCAAAGGTAAATCCTCCTCCTTTATCATCGCGAGAACGCTCTCGGCTATCTCTGGATCTGCACACCGCGCAGCGGCGGCGGCGGCGGATCTGTACGTGTTGATTAGCTTTTCACTTTCACTATCTCCATTCGAACTCGAGGGCGACATGGCGGCGGTGGCGGCGGCGGCAGCGTTAGCGGCGTTCTCTTGAGACTCTTCGTTGGCACTCGCGTCTGCGTGAACTTCGTCATCGACGCTGTCAAAATGTTCGCTGAATACAGTCTTCTTTGATGCACGAGCTACGCGCTGCTTGGCTGCGAAATCGGTCCACATCGCGCGTAACTGTAAACGAGCGTGCTCCAAAGACGGCACGACGTACCCTGGAATGATCCCGCTCCTCCATACTGGATCGTCGTTTTCAAACCGCCCGCACGCGTAAAACGCGCGCATCCACACGTTGGCGTCCACACTCATTGGTGAGTGTCTCCTGAACTCTTCAAACAACACCATAGCTTGTTCCCAATTTCCATATCTTTCGCACGCTTGCATCAAATGCACATACGTGGGCACCGAGAGCGCGCTTCTTTGCGTCATGTTGTCGTACATTTGTTCGTACACCATGTCGTAACGCCGTCCGCGGTGCAACGCGCTGATGAGCGTGTTGAACATACCCGGTGTGGGCATGATGTCGTACTTATTCTTGGCTTCTCTGTACACTTTGGATGCCATAATGGCTGCGCGCGCGTTGGCGCACACGCTCAAAACGTTGGACACCGTCGCCGCGTCCGGGGTGACCCCGCACGAACGCATGGATTGGTAATACTCGAGCGCCTTTTCGTAATCTCCACTTCGATCCAAAGCCCCGATGAGCGCCGAAAACGTCACGCGATCGACTGGCACCTTCTCCGCGCGCATGCGATTAAATGTATCTACAGCGCGTTGACCATCTGCGCACTTTTCACACGCCGACAACACAGAGTTGAACGTAATCGTATTCGCTTTAATCCCGTGCGACGTCATGAGGTTGAAAATTTCAATCGCCTTGTCCGATCTTCGTCCTTGTACGCACGCCGAAATCGCCGCCGAATACGTAATTTGATCAACTTCGATTTCGGGATGATTATTCACCAAGTCCTCAAACACCTCCATCGCGCGTTCGTACCTCTTCGCCTTGGCGCACGCGCTCACCAACGCCGAGTAGGTGAAAATGTTCGCCGGAATGTCCCGCTTTTGCATGTCGGCGAAAACTTCGAACGCCTTATCGCACTGCTTCGACTTGCCTAACGTGTTTATTAACGCCGAACACGTTATCGTATTTGGATCCGCGCCGTGTACGGGCATCATTAACCGATAGCACTCGAGCGCCTTGTGCCACTGCGACGCCTTACCCATGGCTTTGATGATACTCGTGTACGCCGGCGGACCTGGGATAAACACCGCCTCACGAAGCACGCGTTCGACATCATTCAACTCCGCACGCTCGACGCGCATAATGAGCCCGTCCAAATCTGTCGCCACGCCTTCGAGCGTCTCCAGCTCAATCTCAGTCATCGCCGTCGACGTCGTCCCGCGCTCCGCCGCGTCGCGCTGACGCCGCCCGCGCTCCGCCGCGTCGCGCCTCGACCCACGCCCCGCGCTTTCCTTCGACCCATCGACGCGAGCCATCGACGACGCACCATTCACACCCATAACGCCGACGCGCACGACGCCATCATTCGTCATCAACACTCCATCCCGCGACGGCTTCCCCGCGCGCTCGGCAACCGTCGCGCGGCGCTCGCCCACCCGCGCGCGCGCCGCGTCCGCGTCCCCATCCGCGTTCTTCCTCGCGATCGCCGCCCACATCACGCACAGCGAATTCGTGTGTCACACGATAGCCCCGCAATCGCGCTCGATGTCTCACGCGACACACCTCACGTGTGTTCGCCTGTCGCCGTTCGACCGTCGTCTCGTGCGCTCGAATGGATGTGATTATTCGCGCGCTATCCGTATCTCGCTCCGTATGTCGCCTCGTCGCGCACTTTATGCGATGCCTAAAGTCGCGACCTCGACCGGCGACAGGCGACAGGCGATTGACGGACGACGACGACGACGATGACGTCGTCGTCTCGAATGGACCGCGCACCCGTCGTCGTCGTCTCCGTCGCCGTCGTGTCCCGTCGAGACGCGCTGTGACGACACCGAGGGCGCGGTCGCGCGTGCATTTTATACGGCGCGCGTGCGCAACACGTATTCACGCACGCGCGCAGCCTATGTACGCGTGTGCGTGCGCGTGTGCGTGTGCGTCGACGCGTCGTGACGAACGCGTTGGTGCGTGCGGACTGTGTCGTCGTCGTCGTTTCCCGTCGTCGTCGTCGTTTCCCGTCGTCATCGTTTCACTCGTCGCGCGTGTGATTCCACCCACACACACGACATCGAACGTCGTCCGAGAAAACCACCGCCACGCGCGAGCACCACCACACCGCCGCGTTACGCGCCCCGCACGTAACCACCACCACTGGCGTGGATATTGTTTCGAGATTTTGCCGCGAAAATCGCGAAAACCATGGAAGCGAAAATCATGCACACGCCAGCGCATATATACGTGCGATGTGTGCGATGTGCGATGTGCGATGCGATGGGGGGTGACCCTAAACCCGTGGTGGTGCCCGTATGTCCGATCGCGTTCGACCAACCATCCATCCATCCATCGGCGCGTGCGTGGGCCATGGACTGGGCGAAACCCATCCATCGACCCATGCATCGACCCATCCATCGACCCATGCATCGACCCATCCATCGCGCGAGGATGATGTGACGATGACGACGATGACGATGACGATGGGTGAGGGTGGCATAACGCGCCTGGACGTGCGAATTCAATAGTCAGCAGCGTGTGCGTGTGTGCGTACGCCTGACTGTGTGTGTGTGTGTGTGCATCAACGAGGAGGCACGACGAGACCGATGATGACGACGATGACGATGACGACCAAACCCTCTGCGTCGGGGTTGACGATGCGCGGCTCGATGACGACGTCGGCGATGCGCGGTAAGGTGGCGTCGGTGCGCATGCCGCACACGCGTTCGGCTCGTGCGTTGCGAGTGTGCGCTGGGAAGGAGTATTCGTTGACGATTTTACCCGGCGACGGCATCGGGCCGGAAATCATGAAGGTGGCGTTGGCGTGCATGAACGAAGTCGGGCGCAAGCACGACATTAAGTTTAATTTCACTGAAGCCTTGGTGGGTGGTGCGGCGATTGATGCACACGGTACACCGTTGCCGGATGAGACGCTCGCGCAGTGTAAAGCGTCCGATGCGGTGTTACTCGCCGCTATTGGTGGTTACAAGTGGGACTCGTTGCCGAGCGCGCAACGCCCCGAGCAAGGCTTGTTGGGCTTGCGCGCGGGTTTGGGTGTGTTTGCAAACTTGCGTCCGGCGAACGTATTGCCGCAACTCATTGATGCGTCAACTTTGCGTCGTGAGGTTGTCGAAGGCACGGATATTATGGTTGTTCGTGAGCTCACTGGGGGGATTTATTTCGGCAAGCCGAAGGGCTTTGGCGTGAACGAAGCCGGCGAACGCATCGGTTTCAACACGATGGTGTACTCTGAACCTGAAGTCGACCGAATCGCCAAGGTGGCGTTTGAAATCGCTCGCAAGCGTCAAGGCCGTTTGTGCTCGGTGGAAAAGGCGAACGTGTTGGAGGTGAGCCAATTGTGGAAGGAGCGCGTGATTAAGGTGCACGAAGACTTCAAGGATGTCGAGCTTTCGCACATGTATGTCGATAACGCCGCGATGCAACTCATCCGTCGTCCGACGCAGTTTGACACCATTGTCACCGGTAATATCTTCGGTGACATTTTGTCCGATGCGGCGTCCATGTTGACGGGTTCCATCGGTATGTTGCCGTCGGCGGCGATTGGCCTTGAAGGTCCGGGCTTGTACGAACCGGTGCACGGCTCCGCCCCGGATATCGCGGGTCAAGACAAGGCGAACCCGTTGGCGCAAGTTTTGAGCGCGGCTATGTTGTTGCGTTACCAATTCGGTGAAGAAGCCGCGGCGGCGCAGCTCGAAAAGGCGGTGAATGATGTTTTGGATGACGGCTACCGCACGGGCGACATCATGCAAGAGGGCAAGACGCAAGTTGGGTGCGTCAAGATGGGCGAATTGCTCCTCGAGAAATTGGCCAAGTAGGTTGCGATATTAACTTAATACACACGTACACATGAACTATGCATTTTCTTTATTCATCGTACTACAACAACAACATCATCATCATCAACTACAACAGAACAACTATTTGCGGTGGAAAATAATTTACGAAAGTGTGCTTTTCTAAAATTGAGCGAGCATGTCGCGTGCCGCTCGACGACTAGCTGAGCTTCGTAAGCCTCCTCGGCGAACGCGTTCTTGGAGATTGAATGTTTGTCTCAACACATCTCGAACGTCCTCGGCTCTGCAGAGCTCATCTAAGATTGGTAACAGCGACAACAAATGGTTATCCGTCTGGTCGTCGTACCACGACTCGATCGGAATGCCGTTGTCTACTTGTAAGCTAAACGCTTGCGGTGAGTTATCGATTATGATGGTCTTCTTCAAATCACGTCCGAGCACGGTAAGATCTTTCATAAAGTTCCCCTCGTAATTCACGCACGAGTCTCGGAAAATACGATGCTTGAACCACTTATTCTCGGGGTCGAGTACGTCGAGTAACTTGTCCGCGTACACTCGTTGAGACGCCGTGAAGACGACAATTTCAAATCTTTCCGATACGAAATCCATGAAAGTTTCGAGATGCGGCCTCTTAGCCACGCGTACTTCGTGATTTTGTCCATTAAACAGCACTGGAAATGAAAAATCAAATGGTTCCTCTGTGTTTTCCAAGTTTGAATGCACGAGTGTCTCGTCCAAATCCAGCACGAGCGTATTTGGAAACTCGTCTCTCGCCCGAAGCGCCAACACTGGCCCACGCTTCGGTCGCACAAAATCTCTCTGGTCACTGTACTTGAGGTTGTAAATGAATGCCCATGGATCGTACTCTTCATCATACTCCTCATCTGGCTCAAACGCCGCCTCTTCCGGAGTCATGCCAAATCGTTCCAAGTATTCGCGCGCCGACATGAGCTCGCCGTCTAGCAGCTCGACGTGTTTGTCGTCAATGTCGTGCATGCTCGCGATCGATGCATGCATGGAAGGTATCGGTGGAACATCTATATCAATCTCTTCTCCCTCATCTATAGAGGCTGCGATCGCCGCCTTCTTCGCGGCAGCCTTTTTAGCCTTGCGCGTCCGCGTCTTGGATGTCTTTTGCGTCCCACCGCTGCTGAAAAAGGAAAACATGGGCGAGAAAATCGTATCTAAAATCTTTCTCGACCCAGAGCGCTTGAGCTTCCCTGAGGGCGATGCGAGCACATTCCGCGCCGCTGCCTCACCGCCATTATCGTCGTCCGAACTATCACCCGCTCCAAACGTCTTGGCCAAATTCATTGGAGGCACTCTGTCCGCCTCGGCGATGCCCGCGCCCGTCTTGCGCACCGTCGACGTTTTCCTCACCGAACTCGTAATAAACGACGCCGACGCATCGCTCATGGGTTTAATCTTCGACCCAGGGGGCGTGCTCTGCCCCGACCCCGACCCAGCGCTCGTCGACGCCACATCCGCCGTTCGTTTCGCTCGTTTCGATTGCCCGTCGCTCGTCTCTGGAGACGACGCCGACTCCCCGCGCGCGCGCTTCCCGTCGCCATCCTTACGACTCAGCGACTTGAACAATTTCATGGCGCTGCCCATTAAACTCGTTGAGTTTCGTCGTTCATCGCCCGAATGCCTATATATACCATACGAACCCACGCGTCAGTGACTTACTCGTCCCGTCCCGTCCCGTCCCGTCCCGTCCCGTCCCGTCCCGCATCAGCATCAATCGCGCGTCATCACTATGCCCAAGACACAAACACACGAGCGCTCCGAACACGCACCTCGACGGCGAACTCGCATCGTAACCACCATCTTCACCATCATCGTCGTCACTCCCGTCCTGTCGCCTCGACATCGTCCCAGGTTTCGACACGCGCACGCCAAAACGTCGATTCAAATGTCACGCGTTCGTGTGCGCGAATGACGTGACGTATGACGACGACCGATGGGGTTTCAGACGACGCACACGCGCGATCAATCGTTCTCCGTCGTCGTCGTCGTCTTTCGTCGTCGTCGCGTGCGCGTGTGTGTCGTATTCACCGCGTCGTGGTGTAAAGCATGCGGCTACTTTTGCATTCCAAATTGTACAGTCTCATCTCTAGTACCCCTCCAGTCGACCGCGCGCGTTTTGACCATGTTTGAGTGATATATCACGCGAATCTAAACGTCAAGCGTGATTGGCCAATGCGAATAAAATAATAAAAATCACGCCTGCAATGCGAGCGATGTCAGACGACGGCGGATGTCGTCGTCGATGGGTGTGATTTTGGCGCGAAGAAGGCGGCGATGGATGGTTGGGCGCGACTGTTGACATCCGCGGCGTCGCGCGCGCGTTTGCCCGCACCAGAGTGCGCGATGGTGCCGACGCCGGCGCGGGCGATGTTTGCGTAGAGCTTCTGCACGCTCGTGCTAAAGACGGCGTCGCGTTCAAACGCAGATGCGGGGTACCATTTTAATGGTTGCGTCGACGTCGACGTCGATGTCGCGTTGGCGTCATCGGTGATGATGATATTTTCTTTCTCGTCTTTCTCGTCTTTGTCTTCTTGTTTGATGACGGTGACGAGGTCGTAGAGTTGATAGTGCATCACTTGACGAATGTGCGAAAACACGTGGATAATTTTCCCGCGCTTGGCGTCGACGGCGACGGCGCTCGAGGCGTCGCCGATGAGGGATGTCGACAACGACGAGTGGGCGTCACGCAGGTCTCGGCTCGGTCGAGCGCTAAATACCTCGTCGGTTTCTTCCGCGACTAATACGTTTGGAAACTCCCATAATCCGGCGAGTAAGCCTTTTGAGGGACGTTTCTGTAACAAGAATTCATCCTCGTCGGCGTCGGCGCGCCGTCTTCGAATGACGACAAACGCGCGTTGTTCCTCGCGCTTTGGCGCCTTCTTCGCCGTCTCCGGGAGCTCTGTCACCTTGAACGCACCGCTCGTGCGTTCTTCTTCTTCTACGCCTTTGCACCACGCCCGCAATGGACACTGCTGGCACTTTGGGTTTTTCGGCGCGCACGTCGTCGCGCCGAGCTCCATCATCGCTTGGTTGAAATCGCCCGCGCGCGCGGGATCGACAAACGCATCTGCGACGGCACGAATCTCTTTTGCCGCTGTGCCTTTCAACGGATCACCTCTAATCATACATGCACGCGTTAATACGCGATATACATTACCATCTACCGCGGCGGCAGGCGTGCCGAACGCGATGGACGCCACCGCGCTCGCCGTGTACGGGCCGACGCCTGGGACTTTGAGCAAGCCTTCAACGTCACGCGGATACTTTCCCCCGAGCTTATCTCGCACGTATTTGGCGCCTTCGAGCAAGTACTTTGCACGTCTATAATATCCTAACCCAGCCCACTCTTCGTTGACTTCATCTTGCGTGGCGTTTGCTAAACATTCCGCCGTCGGCCACCGCGTCGTCCATCGTCGCCAATATTCGGCTACGCGTTCAATTTGCGTCTGTTGGCTCATAATTTCGCTCACGAGCACGCCATAGGCGTACTGATCATCACTCATCACACCAACGCGACCGTCGTTGCCGTGTTCAAACGCTCGCTCGCGCCATAATTCTGCCAAACGTCTCACCTTTGCGTCGGCGTCCTCGCTCGTCGACGCCGTCGTCGGTTCAAATTTCGCGTCGACGTCCTCGTACGCCAACTGCTGTGTGGCCCGTCCTCGTCGTCGCCAAGGTAAATCGCGCTTGACGTCATCATACCACGATAATAACTTTACTCGCGCGTCTATCACGTTCGTGTCGTCATACAATCCACCTTTGCGTCGGCGTTCTCCGTCGCGTTCGTCATCTTTATCTTCAACGAGAACAACGTCGTCATCTTTTCCAACGTTTTCGGCGCGCATGACGCAGTGCTGTGCGCGCTGCTGACGGTCACAGACGTTGGCACTGTGATGGGCGGCGTCGCCTTTGCGGTGTCGTGGACGTGCGCGTTGGGTGTGGGACGTAAGTCGTAGGAGCGACGCGCGCATGCGACAAACGCCGGCGAATGAGGTTGCGGACGAGCGCTCGTTGCTTTAAAAGGAAAACAATGGATGCGTGATACAAAATACTACGTGTGCATGCGCGTTTGTGTGTTGTGTGTGTGCGTACGCGTATATGCACGCACACACACACACAAATCGCGCACGCGGTGAATGAACGAGCTAGAAAAGACTTTGTGCGCGAGACACGCGTCGTCGACGAGGCGAGCGAGCTCAAGACCCGCCTCCACTACCAATTTCTAGCCAACTATTCTCCACAACCGCGGCGACGCGCTTATTATACGCCCGTCTGTTTTCGTTATACAACGCCGCGGCTTCAGAATTTGCCGGAGAATTCGGATTCGGATCGCACAGCAACGACTGAATGGATGTTAAAATCGCCCCGACGTCATAAATCGGGCTCCACTGATTTTGTAAAATATCCAAGCAAATTCCTCCGTCGTTGTATATATTCGGATGAAACATCTTCGTCACAAACTTTACCACCGGTGCTTTGTTTGGGTACTCTTCGCTAAACGCAATCGTGAGCTTAAACGTCCCGCCTTCCCAAGGCGTGCCTTCGGGTCCGAAGATCACCGCGTGCCACGCCATGATGTTCGACTCGCTCGGTGTCCCGGAAATCCCCGCCGGTGGATCCGTTTGTAAGCGCTTAAAGTCGCGCATCAGGCGCTTACGCGCGGGCGTTGACATGACGACGGCGACGGCGACGACAAAAAGAGAGCAGTTGCGTGTCTCGAGGCGTGTAACCTACGACGCAACCTTCTCGCGACGACGACGACGACGCTTCTCTCGACGACGACGCTCGGCGACAGTGCTTCGCGTGCTCACCAAATCGCTATCGTCCACGGCGCGTGCGATGCACCGCGAACGCCCGCCCGTGCGTCGAAGAATGTCGCCCAACGCGGGTGGTCGTTATGCAAAAAAAAACAGCTTTGCGTCTGCGAAATGATTTACACGGGCTAATGACGTGATTATACAACTATTGCCCACGCACGAGGGCGGCGGCGAGCTCGGCACGAATGTCATTTTCAATGACGGCGCGGATTTCGGCGCGTAAGTTTGACACGGCGCGCTTGGCGGCGTTGGATGGCGTCGCGCGACGTTCGGGTCGCGGCTCGATGTCGAGCGCGCGCGAGGAGAGCTCAGCCCGTAATTTTTCGATTTCCGCGGTTTTGACGGTGAGTAAGGTTTCGAGCTCGACCGCCCGATCGTGGGCTTTCGCGCGTTCGCGGCTTTCGAGGAGTACGGCGTACTCTAGCGCGTCGCGTTCTCTCTCGCGCTCGGTTTCGAGCGCTTTCGCGCGTTCTTCGGCGTCAATTTCGCTCGCGGCTAAGGCGTCGAGTAAGTCCTCAATCTCACTCTTCTGTGCGTCCGCGGTGGCGGCAAGATCTTTCATAAACGCAATCATTTCACGTTCGCGTTCGCGTTCGCGCTCGCGATGACGCGACGTCGACGTCGACGTTAACTGTGCGCTCTCAGCCGCTCTCGCCTCCGCGTCGCCACCCGCGCCGCTCCCCTGACCATCAGCATCTCGCCGTTCGTCGAGATAATATAAATCCACACCAACACTTTGTTCGACGAGCGACCTCGCGCGTCGCAGCGGCGTCGGTACCCTCGTCGTCTCGGTCGTCAACCTCGACGTCGTCCCGAGCGGGGACAACGGCGCGCGCTCTCCTCTGTCATCCTTTGCCCCAACGCGAGTGCCCACCGTCGGCGTCATCACCTTCACCGCGTGATAGTACTCCGGGTCGTTATTTTCTTTCGCACTCGCCCACACGCGCTCCTGTCGTCGTCGTCGTCGGCGCACAGCTTCGTCATCCAATTCGTCGGTTCTGTTCCCACGCTGCGTGTGGTCACCTTTGTGGTCGTGTAAATCGACGTGTACGTCGTGCGCGTCGTCGCGCGATGACGACGATGGGCGCGCGTTGGTGTCATTGAACGCCTGCAACGCCACGGGTAACGCCCGTCGGTGCATGCTCGCGTGGGCGCGCGACAGTGACGACGAATGCCCACGGGGGAACCAGGTGAACAACGCAAAAAAAAATGTCGACTTGGCTACAAGAGGCTATGGGAATAATAATACGGCTATGTGGATGTTTATCGTGGTGGTGGTGGTGGCGGTGGTACGTTCATCATCATCGATGTCGGCGGAGGCGGCGGAAACGCGCCCATGAGCGCAGACGGGGGCGGGGGAATCGCGCCGCCGAACGCGCGACTCGCCGAGGCGCCGGGCGCCGCGCCGGCGCTTCGACGAAACGTAATTTGACACGTGTACGTCTTTAAATCCTGATCCCAGTGCGTGAAGAATTTTTCACGCCCAGCCTTGTCGATATCAACGTTTGGCACTTTGAACGCCACGACTTCGTACGGTTCAGCGGCAAAAATGATGTATTGATAGCGCTTGTCCCAAGCTTCAACCTTTTGCTCGTACGCGCTCATAAACCTATACCTCGGCGAACCGCCCTGTTCAATCTCGGGATAGTCTATTTGGAACAACAGCGAGCGCTGACGCGAGCGCGGATCGTACTGCTTAGTGACCCTGTACCCTGGCCGTCCAATCTTAGCCGTACGCCGGGGTTGAATCTTCGTATGCGCCGGAGCGGCGACGACGAGGTCCGCGGCGTCTCGCGCCGCGCGTTTGGCTAAATTCTGTTGGTGTCGTTTCCCTTGCGTGTGCGCCAAGTAGTTACCCTCGTTGGAATGTAACGTCAAGCACAATTTACACTCATAACTGTTACGCACGTGAAACGCGCGACGACGATGACGACACCGTCAGTACAAGGAACGCGAACGCGACGCGAGGCGTCGACGCGCTCCGCGATGGATTCGCGCGCGCATTCATCAAAAACTCGCGCTCCACGATGGATTCGCGCGAACGCCACGCACACGCACGACACGTCACGACACGCGCGAACCTCCGCACGCGCACGAAACACGCACCTCCCCAAATGATTCTTCATAAAGTACGGATCTTTCGCTAAATCAATCGTCTCCAGCGCCAACCGCCGCAAACGTTCGCGTCGATCGATCGCGCTCGCCTGCGCGCTCGCCACGCCACCGCTGCCAACCTTGGAGCCGACATCGCGCGCATCCATAAACTGCATCGTGCGCGCCTCTGCCACGCACCCGCCAGCGTGTGCGGCGTCGTCGTCGTCGGTCGTCGGTCGTCGTCCTCGTCCTCGGCGTCGTCGTCGTCGCCTCGGGGGCCACCGAATACGAATCTGCCAGGTGGCATGAAAACGGAATATTCCTATGGACAAACAGTACATCACACGCACAGAGAAGAGATCCTCCACGCGCGACCTGACCGATGCGCCCATCGCATCGCACGGCGTTCGCGGTGGCATCGCGCGACGCCACTCGCCGACGACGCCGATCGATCGATCGATCGATCGACAGACACATCGTGATGACGGCGATGTCGGCGATGCGCGCGACGACGACGACGAGGACGACGACGAGGACGAGGACGACGGTGCGCGCGAGAGGTTGCGTCGTCCACGCATCATCTTCATCCGCATCAGGGCTGAAGACGACGACGAGGATGATGATGACGACGATGACGATGCCGGTGGTGCTGGGTGGGGTGATGTCGACCGCGTGCGGCGGGGGCGTTCGTGGTGCGAGCGTTCGCGCGCACGCGCGACGAGGGAAGGCGTCTGCGCCGCCGGTGCCCGCGCGAGAGGTTGAGCCCGAAGACGAGGCTGGGGATGATGAGATTGAGGTTGAGGACGCGGATGGCGTCGTCGTTGGCGATGGAGACGGTGTTGAGGGCGCGAGTACGGAGTCGTTGACGATTGATGAACTCGCACAGGATGTTGATGTGGTGGAGGAGGAGTATGAGGAGCTTACGGTGCTGGGTCGGGTGTCGGAGACGGTGCGCGCGGCGAGTGAGAACCCCGGCGTGCGCAACTTGGGCGCGCTCGGGTTGTTCTTCTTGGCGAGTACGTTTGCGTTTTCGTGCTACAAAGTGTTTCGCAAAGCGACGAGTGGGAGCGCACGTAGAAAGCGCACGGTGAATAAGAATGTTGAGGTTGTGGAGCGACTGAAGAACTTTTTCCCACATGAACGCGGGAGCGTGAACAAGGGCGTGGTGCGAGGCATCGCGATGAAGACTGGGTACTCGAGCGCGGAGATTTTCCGTAAGTACTTGCGATACAAGCTCACTGAAGAAGCGTTTACGCTTGATTTCGTAGCAGATGTATTGGCGCTTAAGTCAGCGTGTGCGTTGACTGGAGAACAAGTCAAGGTGGTGCTCGTCGAGACGGGTGAGCGGATGTTCAAAAAGTACGGTACGCTCATGACGGATTTGTCTGGTATGACGACGTCTGGTGTAGAGCGAAAAATTGACGGTGCTGGGAAGTTTGCCAAATTGATGTATTTGGCTGACCTCGAGGAGTTCATTGACAAGGAACAGGGTGAGGAGACGATGCTCAAGTTGAAGGAGACGTTTGGCGCGACGGACGAAGATTACAACAAGTTGCGCATCACCGCCCTTGGTTCGGAGGATATTGACTTGAGTGCATTGCAAAGTATGATGGGCAGCTCGTCCAATAATACAGTTTCCGAGGCGTCTAGTGCTGATGACGCAAAGATTCCCATTGATAGCGATGACGCCGACGAATAAACAAAGTCACGTGTCATTTTACAAAAAGTTCGCGTTTTGTTGCGCCGCTTAGTAATTTAATACACACACATACACACACTCCGTTGCTCAACTCACGCAATTCTTCGTACAATCAGCTTTTTCATTCATCGCGGCGCGATACAAAGCCCTGAGATTCTTTTGGGTCAAAACCGCGTTGACGGGACCGGTACGCTGCACAATTACACACGGTGGTGGTCCTCAGCCGACGTCCGCCGTTGCGGTCACGAGGTGTGCATCTCCAACGTTCAAGCACAAGGGGACGTAGCTCTTCTTCTCGACGCGCGCACCGTCGTCTACCTCGTCCGTCCCGTCGCGTGTGATTTTCTATTTGATTTTGGTTGTTGCCGCGATTCAGCATTCAATTCTCATCAGCAATGTCCGGAGGTCTCCCCGCGCAGTTCGCGACGTCATGCGCGGTGACGAACCGTGAAAATGTTGTGGTATGCGACACCGGCACTGGGTTCGTCAAAGCCGGGTTTGCTGGGGATGAAACCCCGCGCGCGTTGTTCCCGTGCATGGTTGGACGACCGACGTTGCGGTACGAAGAAAATTTATTAGATGATGGTGAGGTGATGAGAGACGTATACGTTGGCGCAGACGCGGCGAAACGTCGGGCGAATTTAGAAGTGACCTATCCGGTGACGAATGGCGTGGTGAGGGATTGGAGCGATATGGGATTGGTGTGGGACCACGCGTTTGAGACGCTGGGATGCGACACGCGCGAGTGTAAAGTCATGCTCACGGATCCACCGCTCAATCCCAAGGCGAATCGGCAACAGATGGTGTCGACCATGTTTGAAACGTATGGATTTAAGGGTGCGTACGTGCAAGTGCAAGCGGTGTTGACGTTGTATGCTCAAGGATTGTTAACCGGAGTCGTCGTGGATTCTGGCGACGGCGTCACGCACGTCGTACCAGTAGTGGATGGATTTTCGTTCCCACATCTCACGAAGCGATTAAATGTCGCCGGGCGACACGTGACGACACGGATGATTGATTTATTAACTCGACGTGGGTATCCACTCAATCGCTCGGCGGATATGGAGACAGCGCGTTTGATTAAAGAGGAGCTGTGCTACGTCGCGTACGATTACAAGAGAGACTTACAACTAGCACGAGAGACTACGGCGACAAATGCATCGTACACGTTACCCGATGGCAGAGTCATTAAATTTGGCCCCGAACGATTCATGGGTCCCGAGTGCTTGTTCCAACCTGAATTGATTGACGTCGAAGGTGCGGGGATTTCTGAACTTGTCTTCAAATGCATACAAGAAAACGAAATCGACAACCGACGTTCGTTGTACCAACACATCGTTCTCTCTGGAGGAAACTCTATGTATGCTGGATTACCATCTAGACTCGAACGCGACATCAAGCGATTATACCTCAAGAATGTGTTAAACAACGACAAGGAGGCGTTGAAAAAGTTCAAGCTCAAAGTCGAGGCACCAGCGCATCGCAAGCACATGGTCTTCGTCGGCGGTGCCGTCTTGGCGGACATCATGCGCAGTAAAGATGACTTTTGGATTTCAAAGCAAGAGTACGAAGAGCAAGGCATCGAGCGCGCGCTTCAAAAGTGCGGAATGTAGCGGCGTCGGCGATATTGTGATACTAATAATACATTTCTAGTCGAGAGTCTTGCGCATGCGGTGCTGTACCAACCGTAAAGGGTCGCACACCACATCTACAATCGACCCACGCGGTTCTATCTCATATCCTAAATTGCGATACATGGTAATCGCCGAAGCATTCCAGTAGTTTACGGACAACGTCATCGCTTCGATGCCAAACGCTTCGCGCCCAAACTTTTCCGCCTCCATCATCAGCGCCCTCCCGACCCCCCGTCGCCGATGTCTCTCATCCACGTACACGCTCGACACGAACACCGACGCGTCCACGTCGCCAGCACGTCCTCGTCGCCAGCACACCAATCCACCAACTTCATCGTCATCACCTTCAGCATCTTTCGCGCCATCTTTCGCGCGCGCGACGGCGACGATGCGCGCGCGATTGGCCGACACCGCCGACGCTGACGCACTGGGCACGCATCGTTTGATGGCGTACGTCGCCGCGACGGGCGTCACCGCGCCCGGGCCCATGGCGCGCGCGCGACACTGACGACGCGCACCAACCGGCCCGCTGCGAACGACATTCGTTGACGCGTCGCACCGCGCCACCGCGAGTCGCACCGCGCCCGCGATGCGCGCGCGATACACGGAAATAAAGAACCAATTTGCCGCGAGCCGCGAACGGGTGTCGTCCGCGCTCGTCGATGCGCTGGCAAAGACGAATGTGATTGGCGATGAGCGTTCAACTGACAGCGACACCGGAACTTCCGCGAGCGCATCGACGTCCAGGGCGTCTCTGTTTGGCAAACGCGAGCGTAAACTGAAAACGCGCATCGCAATTGACGATGCGTACTACGTTGGTGATCAAGTCGACGACGACGCGGGTGGTGCGGAGGATAATCTTGTGCGCTTTGATGACGACGCGTCTTCGGGAGCCACCGTCGGCGCGGCTCCGCGCGCGCTCATCACGATCACGCGCGGTACGCAGATGTCGTTTGCGGAAAATAAATCAGTATTCATCGTTGCACGCATAGTACGCGGTGATGGCACGCTCAAGGGTCGCAGAATCGTCACAACATCGCGAAGTAAGACGCGTGAGCCGGTGTGGAACGCCACGCGGGATTTCGCGTGCGCGGTGGACGACGACGACATGTTATGCGTCGATGCGTATCAAGGATCGAGCGTGCGCGGGATCGACCGCGCGACGCTCATTGCTCGAGGTCAAATTACCATGCGTGCGCTCACGCGCGCGGGAAATGCCGAAGTGGCGGTGCGATTACGAGGGAAATTAGAACTCGACGGTGAACGATTCGGCGCGTGCATGGTGCGCTCGGACTGCGCGCTCGATGTTGCGTTAAAGACAACCAAGCGCGTGTTTTTTGTACGACACGGTGAAAGCAAGTGGAATGAAGCGCAGAGAGATATTAATATTGCAAATATGATGCGTTTCGACCATCCATTGACGTTGGTTGGGGTGCAACAGGCGCAAGCGTTGGGAAGCCGAGCCGCCGTGGCGTGTTCGCATGCGCGGCAGGGCGTGCTCGTGCACGCAAACATTAGCGATTTGTCTCCACCCACAATGTCTCCACCGTCTGGACCATCGTCGCCGATGAGCCAACGCGCGATGAGTGATATGGAAAAGTCTGCGGGTGAGGCGCTGTGCGCGTCATATGAGAGTTGCACGACGTGTTACGTGTCCCCGCTCACGCGCGCGGTGCAGACGGCGTGCTTTTTGCTGCACAGTCATCCAAACGCTACGGGATCTACGATGCGTCAAGTTTGCTTGCAGAGCATTCGCGAGATTAAAGGCGTGGGTGGTCTCGACACCGTTGGCATTGCCCAAGGCGATGGTGTCATTGCGCGAGCGCAACAAAAGGTGGCGGAATTAATCAATGCGCATTCAGCGTCGCAATTGTTGAGTCGCGGCGTGACGTTTGACGCAAATGACGCCGTCGGGCAATGGTGGACGAGCGAGACAGATTCCGATTCTACGCAAGAGGTTGAAGAACGCATCGTTGATTTTCTTGAAACCATCAGATTTGACGCGAGTGGCGATGCGGTGATTGTTGTCGGGCACAGTTTGTTTTTGCAGCAATTCGTGTCTCGCGTGGCGCCAGAGCTGGCGGCGTCACAAGACGGCGTCGTCGGTGTGACTTCCGCGCAAGCGATACCGCAACCCACGGCGAATCCGTTTGACGATATTCCAGGTATTAATCCGTTTGCGCAGCCGGCGGTGGATCCGTTTGCGGTGCCACCAAAACCGAACGATTTCGACGCGCTGTTCGCCACAAACGACAGTAAATCGAGCGGCGCCGACGACATCGCGTTCACGCCCTTTGTACCGTCTGTCGCACCCGTCATGGCGCGCATCGATGAGCGAAGAGATAAAAAGAAAATATTCGAGAAGCTCATGAATGCGAAGTTGTGTAACGCCGGTTGTGTGGCGCTTGATTTAGAATTCGATGAGAGAGGTCGAGCGACGCTCGTCGACGCCTCGCTCGCCTTTGGCAGCAAATTTGTGTAAATTAGACTTCATGGACTGCAATAGTCTGCATTGTAACGCTAAAGTGCTATAGATTGGGTGCTAAACACCACCAACTCATCCTGTGTCTTGGGAGAAAAACAGCGTCAGCAATGTCATCAAGGCGTCGAGTCGCGACGAACAAGAAAACAAGTAAACGGCGGAATACATCTCTCAGGAGCGCACCCGTGGGTAACGCTAGGACTAATCATCAACCGGGTATCAAACCGTAACAGTCCGCCCGTCACAGTTGTCATCATCGAGATTTCACCGCCGTTTCTATTGATATTGATTCACGAACACAAAACAAACTAAAACGCACCGTGCTACATCACCTTATGAATGGTGCCGACGTCGACGTATTTGTCCGTCGTCAACGCGGCGTCTAAATCGCCCCACCATTCATACAAGAATCTCTCCGCAATTATCCTAAACCACGGACTCCAACGCAAACCGCTGGTAGGATCCATCATACTCTTCAGCTCACTCGCACTCACCCACTTCGTGGCGTCGATTTCATCCGCGTTCACATCCATCGGAAGCGTCTCGCCCACGCGCGGCACCTTGACAAATAAAATGTAATCCATCTCGTGTTCGCCCCACGTCCCTCCAACAGGTTGATTCTCGTGCTCTGCAAATTCATCCTTGGCGCAATAATGCAAGCGCGTTAAGAATTTAATGCTACCAATCGGTACATCGCTCTCATCGATGCCTAATTCATGTTTTAATTTCCGCACGGCGGCGCTTTTTGCCCCGCGGCACGACCCCGACGCGATCGCGCTCGGCGAATCAATCTCCCCTGGCTCTTGACCCGTGAGCTGATGCGAACAACACGTATTCGTCCATACGCTTGGAAATGTAATCTTAGACGCCGCGCGTTGTTGAAGCAACAATCTATCGTCGGCGTCAAATATGAATACGCTAAACGCGCGGTGCAACGTCCCCGTCGGCGTCGCCCCGCCGTCGAGAAACTTGTGTGCGTCTTCCTTGCTCGCATCGCCGATAACGACGTCTTGGGCGTCAACTAAGATGACGCGATCGTTACGCATGAAATCCTCTTGCGTTTGTGTGGCGTCCCACGTCGTCGAGGCGGACATTGTTCGAGTTCTTTGTCGAGGAGGTGAGGGTAAAGCAGTCGCGCTTCGTGTTCCGCGCGTCCTTGACGACGACGATGATGACGACGCAGCGAACGATGTCGATGGGGCGTGAGTGGTGCACGTGACTGTGGCGTACGCGTCACGCGATGTGGTAATGCGGCGCACCACGCGGGTTGCGGCGCGCATAGATGTGAAGTGATTAGAATTGTGGGGTTGCGTGTTGAGCGCAAACTTTTTTCGATTGATATTCCAACACGTATACTCTGCCCTGTGTTCGTGTGTGTGTGCTTGTGGTCCGCACGCATGCAAGGAGCACAATAGAAGAGAACGCTCTAGGAGGTTCAATGTCCGTAGTAGTATTGGAAGAAGAACAATTTTAACACGAGCGCAAAGGCGAAATTCGCCGAGCCGATGAAACTCACAAACGATACGCCAAACGCTGAACCTTTCGTGGACGTTAACACTCGCTGGCGGACGTTGGACATTAAGAAGAGCGTGCTCAACGCCGCACACGCGCCGGTGAAGAGCCATCGGAATAATTCCACGGGTACGGTGGCTAAGATGCACACGGGAATAAAAGCGAGAATGGAGTACCCATACAAGCACCAGACGTCAATGACGCGCAAATTCTCCACCCCGGCGTAGCATGTTAACGTCAAATATACAATCAACGACCACACGAAAACGTAACCGTAGATGAGGGCTGCACTAAGGCTCACCGTAGACGCGTCAAAGTCCCACGCCGCGTTCTTATGGGTGTTATATTTACCCCACGCGCTCCCGAGCGCTGTGAGAAACACCAACGTCGCCGCGCCCCAAATCGGAACATACAAGTCTGGATTTCCCTTCACCACGCCTTCTAAAAAGTTTCCGCGATGCGGAGCGGTGAATACGTTCATCACGCGCTCTTGCACATCCTCGGTGTCGACGTCGAAGAACTGCTGATAGTACGAAGCGCTAAAAATCCAACCGCGTCTCTTTGGCGCCGGCGTCGCCGTCGTGGCAGTAGCTCCACCATCGCTCGTACCCTCCGTGCGCGCTGCACCACTGTTTGCGCTCGCTGAGCCTGCAAATACACTCTGTGTGCCCGTCGTCGCCGTCGTCGTCGTCGCTGCCGTTGTCGCTGAAGACGCGCTTTGCGTTAATCTCGGATCCGCATCTAGCGTCGTCGACGTCCCCAGCCCCGCGAACGCACCCTCGGGCCCGAACCCGACGTCCTCATCCGCATCGACCGCATTTAAGAATGGATTAAACTGCTTGAAAAATCAAACACGCGTTCGGGTCGTCAGTCGTCGTCGAATATGGACACTTTTTCAACGAGGCACCACGCAATCGTTCACTCATCAAGAGTTCTTCGCACCGCGCGTATCGCTCCCACCGTCGCCGTCGTCGTTGATGGTTGCGATTCAGTGCGTTCGCGCGCGCACGCACCTCGTCGTCGCGCGACATGGCGCGCGCAAGCGTATGTGTATGTGTAAGAAGATGTGTCGTTGCGGCAACGTCTGACGGCACGGCAGAGCTCGCCGCACGTCGCCGTCGCCGCCGCCGTCGTCTCGCACCCGCACACATGGTGAAGCTCACGCTTCTCGCTCGCGTCACCGATGGCTTGCCCCTTGCCGAAGGTCTCGACAACGACTCGTCCGGGCAAACGCTCGATCGGTACAAATCTCAAGCCAAAGCATTGTTTAAAAAGCTCGGCGCTGGCGCGCCGCCGCCGTCGAGAATGACCATCGAGACGGATAGTGCGTTTTTGATGCATTATGTGATTGATAACGGGGTCTGTTATCTCACGTTATGCGACCGGACGTACCCAAAGAAGCTCGCGTATCAGTACTTGGAGGAGCTGCAACGGGAGTTTGACGCGAGACACGGGACGAGCGTGGACGCTGCGGCGCGGCCGTATGCGTTTATAAAATTTGATACTTTTATCCAGCGCACAAAGAAGTTGTACTCGGATGCGCGCACGCAGAGGAATTTGAATAAATTGAACGACGACTTGCACGATATTCAACAAATCATGACGAAGAACATCAACGATATCATGGGACAGGGCGAGCGGTTGGACCGGGTGAGCGAAATGAGTGGGGCGCTGAGCGCTGAGAGTAAAAAGTATAGTAAAAAAGCGCGTGATCTTAGCAGACAAGCGCTGATTCAAAAGTACATGCCCATGGCGGTGTTTGCGTTGATTTTAATGGTGGTGTTGATGATTCGTCGATGGCTAAACGCCTTTTACTACTCGTCGGCGTAGCGGAAAATGATAAATAAGTTGTAAAGCATAGGCATTCTCAAACGTTTAAGAACCTATATGTGAGCGTGTGTGAATACGTATCACCGCGGTTGACAATCACGCCCGGGTACGATGCGCCGAGTTTGGTGTTTTGATTGACAGCGTCTGGGAACCAACCCGTCTCGAGGCAAAATCCAGATTGTCGAGCGTACGCGGCGCCGTCTTTTGTGTTTCCCACCATGTCTTCTGATAGAAAGTTACCAGTGTAGAAATGTACACCTGGTGCATCAGTATACACTTCCAACGCCCGTCCGGCATCGGCGCACGTAACTCGTGCCGCCAAGCGCGGCGCTTCGCGTGGGAGCTCGCTCGCCGGGCGCGTGGCATCCGCTCCGGCGATGACAAAGCTATGGTCGTACCCTTCCGGAGATTTCTCAAACATGGCCGTCGGTTTTCGCAAATCAAACGGTGTACCGTCAACCTTACGCACACCTTCGCCCGTAGGAATCAATGTGTCTTCGTCCACGGGGACGTAAGCGTGACAGTTTGGCATTTCGACGACGTGCGCACCGCAGTCCTGCATACTCGAGTGTCCGTGCAAGTTAAAATACGTGTGTTGCACCGTTGATATCGGCGTCGATGAATCTGTCGTTGCCGTCATTTTCGTAGTGAGTTCGGCGTACTTGCTCACTTCTATGCGCACGAGCTGCGTCTTTTCGTCCACGACCAAATTTACGCGTTCGCGATATCCAACCACCGAATACACCACGTACATCTTCACCGTCCCAGGAAATCCCTCCTCCATATCCGTTGACACGTAACTCAAGGTAATTGAACTCCTCGTCTTGTCTTCGACGGTCCATCGCTTGCGATCCCACCCACTGACGCCACCGTGCAATGTATTCTCGCCGTTATTCTTGGCGCACGTGTACATCTTGTTACGAACTTTGAACTCCCCTTTCGCAATCCTATTCGCCACGCGTCCGCACACCGCACCAAAATATGGACGCCCTTCAGTGTCATCATAGCTCTCGCAATCATCGTATCCGAGCACGATGTCATCGAAATTCTTCACCGCGTTGCTGTCGACGCTTCGCGTCTTCAACTTTACAATCGTCGCACCAAACGTCGATATCGTCACGGCGATACCATCCGCGGTGATTTCGTGCGCGTCCAAACCAGCACTGGTATGAATTGTCCCCGACGCATCGCGCGCCTTGAGCGGCGATACCGCCGGAATGGATTGCGGCGTATTCTTGACGCGTTTTGTCGTTGAACCGCTTTTGACGAGCGTCACCTTTGGCGCGGTCATGTCGTCGTCATCGACGTTCGCCTCGCGAGCGCCGGACTTGGCGCGATCTTTGATGCGCGCGAGCGCGAGCGCGCCGGCGCCGAGGGCCAGAAGCGCGAGTTTATTTGGCATGCGAGACACTGAAGGTGGGCGTCGTCGTCTGTCAGTCTTTTAGATGTTTCGATTCGGTGTGCGCGCGACGCTACGTTGTGGTTTTGTGTGTCTGCTATAACAAATGTTTTGTCCGGATGTGTGAACATCTGTCTCTACATAGGGCTGGCGATCTCGTTCCAATCCACCCCGGCATCGATTGGCGCCTCGGCGGGCGCTTCTGATTGGACGCCTCGTTGTCTCGCCTCCTCTTCGGCGTCGGCTTCGCGGATGAGCTCATCCAAGTTTTCAAACGACGTCTTCGATTGACTTCGCGAGCCAAATTTACGACGGTGTTCTACGTGCTCTGGGGCCTCGCCAGGACAGTGCGAACACCGCCAATCTTCACCCCACTTGCCAGGGTTTTCTCGCAGCGAACCGGTGACTCCAGAGAACATCGAACCGAGATCATCCTCTTCGTCATCGTCTTGATAAATACTAACTTCAATGAGTCCTGCGCTATAGGCGGCTACGGCGCCACTGACGCGCGCGAGCTGTTTGACGGTGATATTATTGATTTTCTCCTCAATCGTGCCTCTGAGCTGCTGCGTGAGTACCAAGGCGATCATGTTGTACAACCAAGCCGCGCTCGTTCCGCTGATGTTGACGTCGAGTTCACCGACAGAAATGTGCGTCGTGTGCACTCGAAGCTCGAGAACGGGATCGTCACCTAAGAAACCATCGCCTAAGATCTCACCAACAACCTTACGGTTGCGTGCCAGCTTTTCCTTGGCATCGAGAATGCGCGCGTCATCTGTTGCGTCGTGAAATTGGCTCCCTCCGGGCGATGTCGGCGACATTGGCGGTGAATCAACATCATCTTCGGCGTTGTTGAATCCGTTACTGCCAAATGCGCGGTCAAGCGCAGAACCGAGAGAATCGACGTCGAGGTCGGATACGGGCGATCCAAACTGGTCGCGCCCAGAGTCAAACGAGTTGACAGAGTCGATAGATTTCCGGGATTCGATTGGCATCGGTGGCGTCGCTGGAACAGGTTTTTCCGCCTCCGCCTTAGCCTTGGCTGCCGCTTCGCGCTCCTTTTGCTCCTTTCTCAACTTGATCTTCTCCTGAATCTTCTCGTTCAATTCCTTAATCTTACCATCATCTTTAGCCAATTCTACGCCTTGGTTCACGAGCTTTAATAATTGCTGCGTGTTGATGATAATTTCATACGTAATACCCACGCTGGCACCATCTACGGTGACCGTACACAAACCTTCACCATCGACCATGCCCCAGTTTCTCGGGAATTCGCAATATGCGAATTCCACATCCTTCATCGTGGTTTTTATGTCGCCCACCTCCACCGTTGTGCTCAAACCGGCGCCCTCGTCGTTCTCATCCATGTGGTTGATGACGCGCAGAGATTCCTTTTGAACCTCAAACTCGGAAAAGTGCACGTTATCGACGTGATAACACACCGAGCCTAACGGCGAATCATATACCCCGTCGACGCGTGGAAGTTCAAGCTTTGCCATGAGTTCACACGAGACTTGCACAGCGCCGCGAATCAAACGCTCAAATCCTGGCACGACTTCCTCCTTGATCAATCTCTTCACTTGATCATCAGCGCGTAAATCGCTCCAGACGTCTTTACTCTCGTCGGCCAGCGTCTTTAATCGCGAGTCAATAGCATCTTTCGTGGTGTCACCCGCATTTAACACCGCGGATATCGCCTCTTCTTCGTCCCGCTTGAGCTTTTCCTCCTGCAACTTGGTCATCAACGCCTTCACGCGATCTACGATGCGCTCCACCGTGCCACGCATGCCCTCAAAATGATCCGACCCTTTCGCTTTCGTGCTCAGCTTTGTCCAAAGATCCTTACCCAAGCTTTTACTCATCTCTAACACTTCGTCTCTCGTCTTACCCGTCTCGACGATACCCTTCAACTTGCGCGCGGCATCCGCGAACGTCTCCGCCACCTCCCCACCAGGGTCCGCATGCGTCGCCAACCGCTCTGTAATCTCCAACGCCTTCACCGTCCCCCGTTTCGTCTTGGCTATCTTCTCCTCGTCATTCTTTAACGCGTTTTGCCAAATATCCTTACTCTTGGTTTTAAACGCCGCGACGCGCTCCAGCTCCCCTATCGCCTTTGGATTCGCTATCAACGCCGTCGCTTGCGTCAGCACACCATCCACAACCGCTTTCCCTCGCGCGCTCGATGCGAGCTGCGTCAACCGCTCGCCCGCACTGTGCTTCACCGTGTCCCCGATCGCGCGTAAACGATGTGGATTCACATCGCCACCTCTCGGCGACGTTAACGGCGTGCCGTCATCCTCAGACGTCGTGTCGTCGCCCGCGAGCCAGCTCGGGAGCAAGCCGTCCATCGTGCGCGGTCGACACCGAACCGATCTCGGTGCCAAGGCGCGGCGCGCGCGCGAGTGTGTGCAGATACCTTCAAATCTTGTACACCTTTTCAGTAGGGTATAGGCGATCCGCGACTGAGCCGCGCGTGGGACGCGTCCAATCGCGGCGTCTCTCTACGAGCATAGCGCTGCGTGCGTGACAATCGATGCGAGGAATGCGCCATGTGTGTGTGTGTGTTGTTGTGTTTCGTGTGTATTGATACGATACGGATATACATGGTGATGAAGACGCGCGCGCGCTGGATGTCACGCCGGATGTTCGGCGTTCGCTCGAGCGGGCGGATGCGGAGTGGATCCTCGCGGGCAGATGCGCATGACGTTTGGCGCATTTTCTGGAATGGCATAAATCACACCATCATTTGCGTCGAGGAAACCACCTTGGTATTTGTCTGGTAAGTCGCCCAAGGCGCCGAGGAAGAAGACGCGCTGGGCGGCGACGTCGATGCAGAGCACCGAAGGTGCGTCGCAAGGTATACCGTATATGGATCCGTCTCGCGCGAGGACGCCGCCTTGCCATTTATTTTTCAGACTTGGCATCATTGATGGTTCGCCCACGCCTAAGAGCGAGGTTGTTTCGGTGGCGACGTCGATTTTAAGCACCGCGTGGTAATCGCTCGGGAAGGCGTATACGTTACCGTCGCCGCCAATGCAACCACCTCCAAACTTGTACCCATCCGTGCCCAGAGAGTCACCGATGAGAGATATCTCCCCAGTATTACAATTAATCTTCAACACACGCTCGGCGTGGGAAGGAAAGCCATAGATGCATCCATCCGGAGCGAGAGTGCCTCCGTGCCACGAAAACGAATTCTTCTTCAACGTCTCGCCCGAGACATCAAACATCTCCACGCTTTGCGTCTCGGGCGTAATCTTCAGCACTTTATCACTGCAATATGGTATTCCCCAAATCGCACCGTTTCGGTCTTTAATGCCTCCGTACCACTTATTCTTCAAGCTCCCGTGTTCGCCCAAGTCACCGATAAACGTCAACGCATCTGTCTCCGTATCTACGCGTAACACTTTTGATGCGTTACACGGAATCGCATACAACGCCTTGTCGTTGCCCATGGCGCCACCGTGCCATTGCCATTTCATCTCCGGTGGCAATTCCCCAATCAGCCGCACGTCATCCGTGACGCAATCGACGCAGAGCACGCCTTCGCCCCACGCGGGCAACCCATAAACCTTGCCATTTTTCCCATCTATACCGCGTAAAAACTTAAAGTGCGTCTCCGAGAGCGCGTCGTCGCAACCTATGGCGGTAATTTTCCCACCCTTGCGCGGCTCGAGCTTGAGCACGCGCCTCGAGTGGCTCGGCACGCCATACATGGTCCCGTCGGCCACAACCGCCGCCCCCAACCACTTCCTCGGCCCTTCGCACGCGTCGCTCGTCAAGAAATCAATCACCGTGTCGTGCCCAGTGGGAACATGCGCAAGCGAAGCGTGCTCCATCACCGCCCGCTCGCGTTCGGCGCGCCATGACGCGCCACGCGCGCTCTCGTTCTGTTTGTGTCCCGCGCTCGCCGCGACGACTGAAAGCGAGGACATGGCGCGACGTCGTCGCGAGCTCGCGCGCGCGTCGATGCGCGACGTGCGCGAGACCGCTGCGAACCAACTTCGTGTGCTCGTCGTCGTGCGCGTCACGCCAACGGTGCGCGTACCGTCGCGATGTGATAAAAAGTCCAAAAGTGCACGACGGAGTAGAGAGGCAAAAAGTGTCGTCCTCGTGTTACAGTTACAACAGTACAGTAAAGCAATCCATGTCAATCGATCTCGGCGCGCGAGGGCACGCGTGTGTTGATTACCGACTTGCCATCGGCGTCGCGCGCGACGAATTCGGCGACGACGGGAAACACGAGCTTGGGCGCGAACCGTCCACAAATGACGTCGTAGTGACTAAAGTGCGCGTCTGGGTCGTCTCGCGCCGCTCGCGGGTCTCCAAAGCAATGGTACTCTGCGTTCGCACGCGCGGCGTAGGATTTCACCTGGTTTGGAGGGAATATTGGGTCCACGTCGCCCGCGATGGCGCACACGGGTGGTGATGCCGCTTCGAGGGCGTCGAGGTATTTGAGACGCTCGCGCGACGTAGAGTCGGCTGCGCCGGGTTTGGCGCAAACGACGGATGTATCGTCGACGCCCATGTCAGGATCGCGGCTGCGCATACCCCCAGGGGTGAATAACGTAGCCATCTGTAGTAAGAGCGACAGTGGTACGTTGTTGAACCCACGCAAGAGTAATCGTCGGAGGTATTCGCTATTCGTCGCGCCCGGATGGCACGTCACTGGGCTCACGCTGTTCCTCCAAAACGCCTTGGCCGCGTCTGGGGGTTGCCCGTCACCGTCCCCGTCGCTCTGCGGCGGCGGTCCGAGCACGAGCGAAAATGCCTCTGCGGTGGCCACACTCGCGGGCGCGATGGGAAGTTGCACTGTGGTCGTGCTTGGATTCGCCGTGAGCCCACGTGGGAGATGTCCCGCGAGCGCCGAAAAGCGCGCGTACACCGACGCGGGTGATTTTGGATCACTTTCTTTCGAGCACTCTAGGCACGACGCGAGGGTGACGACACTTGTAATCGACCATGACGATGTGTGGCCAATGTCGTGCGCCTTGGGCCCGATCGCGGCGAGCGAGGCGAGGAGCATGCCGCCCATGGAATGTCCGATGCCCGCTAAATCGCCCCTCTTGCACACTTCGGCGATGTATTCGCACGACGCAAACAAGTCTTCGTTGAGCAACGTGTCGAAATCCCACAAACCAAAGCCGACGGATCGCATCGCCGGTACTTCCATGATGGCCTCATCTTCGACACCAATGCGGTCCATGTAATCGCTTCGCGGACGCGTCCATCGCCTAGCGTACCCCACGCCTCGGGTCTCGATGATCCAAACCTCATGCCCACGATCGGTCAAGTACCTCGGCAAGCTCACTTCTCGATCGACATCGAATGTCATGCCATTAGACGCGCATCCAGGAACCATGACGATCGGTCGTTTACGCATGACGCCGCCTTCTGGAAGATACCGCAACAACGCTGCGCTCCAACCGCTCGCGTCCCCGATGGGTAAAAAATGCATCTCATCGCAATCCAATCCAATCTCCCTTCGCTGCGCTTGATTCAATTTGAAAATTTCCAACGCGGGTTTCGCCGCTACCAACTCCGCGCGCGTCTGCGCGTCGCGACGAAGTTTACGTCGTTTCGCCATGAGCGTCCGCGCTTTTCTTCGCCGTTCATCCAACGCCTTACGTTCGGGCGCTTCACTCGCGTATTCATCAAAACTCGCCGTCACTGTATTCGCCGCAGCGCGCACCGCATCGCGTACGAACACCCCAAATGGTAACGCGCCGCCAGACGCCCTCCGCGACCGCGCATCGCTCGGTCCCGAGTCGGCGTCGACGCCGCTCGGGCTCAGCACTAAACCTCCCAATTTGTCCACGATGGCGCGCATGCGCGACGTCGTGCCCGCTGATGTGCTCGTCCCAGGCGCCAGACGCGTGTCTCCTGCACCGCTCGCGCGTTCTCCGTCGCGTTCTCCGTCGCGTTCGTCCGGTGTCGTCGCCGAGCCGGGCGCATCGGCGGAGCTGACGAGGCAACCGCCGCGACGAAGATGATTCTTCGTACTTGGCGGTCGCGGTCGCGGTCGAGCGACAGCGATGAGCGACGCATGCGCGAGTGTTGGCATCGCCGCGAGTGTTGGCATCGCCGCGGGTTCTACGGACGCGTCGACGTGGTCGCAGAGGCGAACTGTGAGGCGCGAGGCTCAACAATGTCACAGTTTTAATTTACAATCTTCAACCTTCTAAACCACCGCTCGCGCGCGCGCGCGAGCGATGGTGGTGGTGTAACAGCGGCGATTTGCTATGCGGTCTCTTCGCCCACGCGCATAGCGTCTAAACGCGCTTTGAGGGCGTCGGTGCTCGCGCTTCGCTCCGAGGCGGAGACCACCGTCGGAAGCGAATCCGCCGCCTCGACATCCTCCTCCTTCAACACCGCCGCGGCGTGCTTTGCCGCCTGCGGTAACACAATTTCGCCTGCTATTTCACGCAACACATCCTCGATGGCTCTATTCGTCTCTTCTTCGTCGACATCGTCGTCGAGCGCGACGTCGAGCGCGTCGTCCAACAGCTCCGCCATGACCCCGGCCTTCATCATTTCTCTCGACAGCTCCATCGCCTCCTCGCGCACCGCCGCGGTCTTCACGAGCGCATTCATGTGTTTCATCACCTCGGCCGAACGTTCGATCGATCGAGCGCTCGTTTGCGTCGCCACGCGATGCGCCAGGGCGCTTTCAACCGAACTCGCTTGCGCCTTGGACGTATACAGCTTGCTCACCGTCGCTCGCGCCTGTACGATTTCTCTCGCCAGCGCTCGTGCGCTCGCCGCATCGTTTCTCTTCGCGCACGACTTGATTTCGCGCTCTGTGGCTTTCGTCGCGCGTTCGACGTCGCGAATCTGTTGGTCGATCTCACGCTTCATCTTCCGAATGCGCGCGCGACACGCCTTGGTGCGTTCCTCCGCGCTCGGCGCCAAACCGAACAGTTGCTTGATGTCGAACCCCATGAACATGATGTGCGCACGCTCCGAGCGCGCGAACGAAGCGTCCGAACGCAGCGCGCGTCGACGAATGGCGCGCCTTTTGGTGAACGGTCGTCCCGAAACCGCGCGTCACGGCGCGGATGTCTCCTCCTCCAAGCCCCCAGTGCGCGCGTCTGCGCCGCCACGAGCGCGACGTGCGTCATGTTTTGCGTTCTGCTTCGCGAGCGCGCTCACGAGCGCACCAACGCCGTCCGCGCGAGCGTCCACGCGTCGCCGCTTTGTCGTCCCGGGCGTCGTCGCCAACCAATACGGCGCGAGTTTATTCCCTCGCCCGTTCCCAATCGCGCTTAAAAACGTGCGCCAGAACATCACGCGCGAGGGCTGGGTGATTGTATGCGCGTCGGCGAGGATGGCATCGCGCGCGCGTGCGCGGTCGAGGGCTTCTCGCGCGGCGACGTCGCGCGGCACCGCGCCCTCTTCGCTCTCAGAACTACTACTCTCACCTCCGTTTTTGTCGCCATCGTCGCCGCTCGCGCGCGGAACGCACGCACAACATCCACAGTTACTCGCATGCGTCGCGCGAGAGCGTCCGAAACGGGTGTCGATGACATGTGAGTACGTGCAGGCGTCGCCTGAGACGCAGCGGCCTCGCGCGAAGAACGCGCACGGCGTCTTCATCGACGAGGACGGCGACGGTGCGGTGCGAGCGATCGCGGGCGAGCGGGACGGTTCGTCTGGGTTGTCGGCGCCGCCGTCGCCATCGGGTTGGGCGGGTGGCGTGGACATTGCGGCGATGTGTGAGGGTGGTTGAAAAAGCGCGCGCCGAGTCGTCCAACCGACTCGATGGTGCTATAACTATAACATCCGGTGTGTCTACGTGTGCGCGCGCGTGCGTTTGTGGTTCTGCATCTATGCCGCGGCGATGGCGAGCCAAGTTTGGCGCGCGCGCGCGGCGGCGCGACGGACGCGACGTTTCGGGTCGTCGCACGCCGATTTTACGGCGGCAAAGACGGCGTCGCGGAGCGGGAAAATATCCGCGTACGTCAGCGTCGTGGCGGCGGCGATGAGCGCTTCGAGCGCGCACTCACGGCATTCCATGGATATTTCTGTTTCCATCGCCGCCGTTTTCGTCGTCGTCGACGGCTTTACGACTGCGATGTCGCATAACACGTGAATCAACGACGCCGCTCGGCCGCGGACATCTGCCGCCGCGTCCGTCGTCTGTTCGGCCAAGCGCGCGCCTACGAGCGTCAGCGTCGCACGCAGCGCATCACCGTCGCCTGCAAATGCACCGTTTGTGTTCAGCGCGCTCAAAACGTCCGGTAAGAGCGGGAAAAGTTTGAATTGTGCGCGCAACGCCACCGCAGACGGGACGCCCGCCGCCAGCCTCGCCGCGGCGTACGAATACGCCAATCGCACCAGACCCGTCGATGCGTACGCGCGTTCAACGAGCACGGGCGCTAATTGGCTAAACGCGCGCTGGCGTGCCAAAAATCCCTCCTTGGCGTGCGTCGATGGCTTCAAACCGAGCGCTAAATCGTCCTCTGACGCTTGGAATCCCGTCGCCGCGCTCAATGTTTCGGCGGCGCCTCTCGCGCGCTCCGCGCACGTCTCCGCGTCGCCAAGCGCGCGTGTTACGTCATCAATCAACGCCTGTGCCTCGGGCGATTCATCTCGTTTCATCGCACGCGCGCGCACCACGGCGCGGACGACACTCGACGCACCAAAGTCGTCGTAGTCGCGAGGCTCTGTAAAGCGCGCGCGCGGACATTTGAACGCCGCCGAACCGCACGCCGCGGCGCAATACCGCACGAGACGCGCATCCGTGCCCGGCGTCGTTGCCACGCGCACCAGATCTTCGCATGCACGTTGGAGCGTTGCGACATCGACGGTGTCGGCGCGAAGGCCGCACATGGTCGCCGCGGCGAGCAACGGCGCGCTCGACGCCGAGGCGAATGCGCGCGTCGCGAGCGCGCGTTGCGCGTCTAAACCGCAATTCGCCACCGCCGCAATGGTGATGCGCATCATGCAGTGCGAGTCGATTGCCGAAACAAGTGATGACGTGCGTTCTATACAGAATTCGGCGAGTGATTCGCACGCTTTTTGCGCGGCATCACTTGAGACGCCGCTCGTGAGCACGCCGTCGGCGTCCCGCACGCACGCGTCTACGACATCTTCAACGCCTAAAGCTCCGCTCATCATCGCGTCGCGCACGACTCCGCACATAAAAGATGCAACATCGTTACGAATGGCTTCATTCGCGAGCGCGAGGGCGGAGAGCGTGCGCATGGCGCGCGCACATGTGGTACTTTGAAGCTTGCGAGCCGAAACAGACGTGAATAAACGAGGCGTCGCCGCGCTCACAACGACGCGAATAAATGCGTCATCACCGCCACTCACCGCCGCAACGAGAGCCTCTATGGCGCGGTGTAATCGAACCTCGATGTCCTCTTCGCTCTCGTCGTCGTCGTCGTCACACATGATGGCGTCGATGAGCTTGTCGCACGTGTTTTTCCTCGCGACGTCAGACGCCAAGCCAAATCCGCGCGGAAATTTACACATCATGTGTAATCCCGCCAAGCCAAGCACGATGCCGTCGCGGCGCGTCGTCTCGTCACCCTCACCTAAACATCCTAACGCCGCACTGGCGAATAACGCGACGAGGCGCTCGCTTTCGTCGTCTAAAACGCTGAGTACGACGCCCGCGTCATCGCCTTGCGCCGCTCGAGCGCAACAATCCAAAGCGCCGCCCAGCGCTGGTGTAGCTAAAATCAACGCTAAATACGACGCTGACGTCGTCATCAATGTCGACGATGACGTCGTCGTTGGCGACGGCACGCAAGCGGCATCGAGTAACGTCTTCATCGTCACGCAAGTGACTTGCCGCGCGAGCGCCGGCGACGCCGCAGCGACGGCGCCCAACACGCGTCCCGCCGTCGCGATGACCAATCGACCTCTCGCATCATCACTCGTGCCCTTGCCGCATCCACCACCGCAACACCCGGTATCCATGGCATCGCCTGACGCATTGCACGCGTTCGTCTTTGTCGTCGCCGCCGTCATTAATGTCGATTCCGCGTCTCGAACGCACGCGTCCTCGAGCGCGCGTCTCGCCAGCGCCTCGCCGCCCCATTCGCTCGCAAACATCGTCGTCATCACCGCCATTGGTGTCGTCGCGTGCCGCATATCATCTATGTCATCATTTTCATTCTTTGTCGCGTTCGGATGCGCCAGAGCCGCACGCATGGCGCGCCAAATAACATCCAAATGCTCCCGCATGACGTCGGCGCCCCAGGCGCGGCCCATGGCTCGAACCGCGCGCGCGGCGTCCGCCATCTTCTGTGCCCCAAGCTCGGGGTTCAAACTCTCCAAAGCGTGCGGCACGGCCCACGGCGCGAACGTTGGCGACGCGCACATCGCGCGTTCGACCGCCTCGGCGAGCTGACGACGGGTAATTTTAATCGCGTCACCTCGAGGCGGCGTAAACGAAACCGGAAAGTAGCTCGCGGCGACGTCGTATAATTCCTCCGCATTCGCCGCGTACGCGGCGACGCCTTCGTCTCCACAGCGCGCAAACGCTTGAGGTAAAGTAACCCAAGCGTCGCTGAGCAACAACACGCACCGCGGATCCTTTTCGCCGTCGAATGCGGCGATTATCGACGCGCACGCTTTTTCGCAGTCGCCCTCGCCGGCTCCGCGAACCGCGGCTGCACCATTCGCACGCAACGCGCGCACGCCCACCTCGAGCACGCGTTCACGATCAGCTTGCGATAACGCTTGCACATCGCACCCCGCGAACGCGCCGTTGGCGATCGCCTCGACGTCTTCGTTGTCTCCGGCGTCGACGCACGCGACGGCTCCACGCGCCGCGTGCGCAATCACCGCATAATCGCTCAGCTTACTCGCAAAGAACGCGCTCAGCGTGTGGCGGGATTGCACATCCAACACCTCGCGCGCCAGTTCGCACGCCACGTGCGCGAGTGCGCGCGTGGCGCGCGCGCGAGGGTGCGGTTCAATGCCACAGAGCTCGCGTTCGAGTGCCACGACGACATCAATCACGCGCACATCCCCGTCCCGCACGCCGCTCGCGACGCTCGCGAGCGCGCGCGCGTCATCATCTGCATCGACGTCGTCGCGTCGCGCGCAGAATCGCGCGAGTTCGTCGCGCACGGTGGCGTTGCGCGTCATTCTATGACGCGTGCGAGGTGATTCATTCGTCTCATTAGGGGCGCACCATGTCGCCGGCGCCGCCGTCCGGCGCGTCCGCGCGCGTGCATCCCGCCCGCGGCGATATCGACGACGTCTCGGCGCCGGCAGCGTCGCCGTCCGCCCCGTCGTCGTCGTCGGCAGCGCTGTTACAGCATCATCAGAATCATCAGCGGTCATCCTCCTCCATCGACGCCTCGCCGTCGGCATCCGTGCACGAGAAACTGTCGACGTTTCTGTCGCGCTCCATGACCCCGTGCACGTACTCGGTGATGCGAAGCACGGCGCCCGCGCCGATGGGGGCGCCCAAGGCGAAGCACGTGCATCGACTCGCGCGAGCGTCGTGGGCGAAGCCGCGCGCCGCGGGCGCGGCGAACGTCGCTGAAACGCTCGCCGCGCTCGCAAAGGGGAACATGTTGCATCCCGTCGTGGCGTTGAAGACGCTGGCGATCGTGCACGCGCTGATGCAGTTTGGGAGCGCGGAGTGCTTGAGCGGGGTGTATTGTTGGCGCGACCATTTGGAGATTATTTTACACATTTACGCGACGGAGGAAGGGGAGTTGGCGCGCGAACGGCGTCGTGCGCATGGCGAAATCGTCGCCGCGAATGAGGATGAAGAGGGATTGAATGTAGCCTTGGACTTGGTGGCTCCACACGCCGCGCTGCTGCGAGCAAAGGCGAAATTCCATCGGCACTTTGCGCAATTTGAAAACAATTACGCGTGCGACGCTCGGTTGGACGACGGGGACGAAGACGATATCGGGGTGAATGATCCAATCTCGACGACGAGTTTACAAGCGCTGCTCGCGGTGGTGGCACGTGCGCGGAGCGTTCTCTCGCGCGCGATTTCATGCTTGCCAAACGCGTACGACGAAATTGAGCCAAACGTGCCCAAGCTTGGTTGGCTCGAACTCGTTGGATTTGTCGCCAAGTTGGTGTTGCATGAATGTGATTTAGCTTACCGCGCGGCGGTATTCGTGGCGGCGTGCATGGCGGATGAACAACGGTTGACGACGAGTGACGATGAAAAGTTTCGCATCGAACACGAGCTCTTACGCTCCTGCTTTGCAGACGCGTCGCAAAAGATGATTTTGCGTCAAGAGTTTGTGTTAGTTGAGAATGTTGGCGATGTTGGTGGTGCAAATCCTCTCGTACGTCTGCTCGACGAGTCGCCGCCGAATTTCTTCAATACAAACAAGGAGGAAATTTTGAGCGCCAACGCCAAGCCGACACGGCACGCCCTCCGGCCCGTGTTTAATTTCATGGATGCCGACGGCGACGTGCCCGCAGAAGAAATTGGACATCCTACGCCTACGATTGTGGCCGAAACGTCCAACGTGCCGCCGCTTATCGTGTTCGATGACGACGACGTGCGTGCGCCTACGCCATGGGAAAATCCCGTAGGCTGGGCGTTGCCGCATCGAAAACCAGGACACGAACGTAAGAATAGCGAATTTGACATTGATGCGTTTACGACGCCGTTGGAGTTCACGCCGCTGCAAAGTGGTCCGGCGTCGGAGTCGACCTACGTGGATCCATTTACGACGCCCAGCCCAAACACTGTCGCCGGTGCGCAGCAGCAGCGCACGCCGTTAAACAACATGGATGGTTTGGCGCAATCGATGTCGCATTCGCCGTCGCCTGGCTCGTCGGCTTCGAAACCGCCGCGAGGTGGCTCATCGATGTCGACATTTGAAGAAATTTCCGTAGAAGACCTCGATTTCGGCCGTCAAATTGGACGCGGCGCGTTTGGTGAAGTCTTTCGCGGTCGTTATCAAGGCACGGATGTCGCCATTAAACGCTTGTGTGTGTTTGAAAACGTCAGCGACGAACGTGGTTTGGCCGAGTTCAAGCGCGAGCTGAGCTTTTTGACGCGCTTACGTCACCGCCACGTCGTACAGTTCATCGGCGCGTGCACCACACCGCCGAATTTATGCATCGTCATGGATTATTGCGATAAAGGCTCGCTGTATGGATATTTACATAATCCCAACAAGGCGGTAACGCCGTACAAGGTGTGTAAATGGATGTCAGAATGCGCCAAGGGATTGACTTTTTTGCACTCGCGCGACATCATCCATCGGGACATCAAGTCGGGAAATTTACTCATCGATGAGGGTGGATCTATCAAACTCGGGGATTTTGGTCTGTCGCGATTGCATGCGACAACGACGAGCACTGGGGGAATGATGTCTCTCGTGGGCACGTATCCATTCATGGCTCCGGAGCTTCTCGACGGTTCGCAGCGGCAAACCACGTGCATCGACGTCTATTCATTTGGAGTGGTGATGTGGGAGTGTCTTACTCGTCAGGAGCCGTTCGCCGGGTTGAGTCCAATGCAGATCGTCGCCGCGCTCATTCGCGGCGAGCGTCCGCACGTCGAGACAGGCCCTGGCGCATCATCCTACGTGGCGTTGCCGAAAGAATACGTCGATTTGATGTGCCAATGTTGGAGCGCGACGCCAGAGGCGCGCCCGCGCGCCGCCGACGCTCTCGAACCGCTCGAGCGCATGTTCCACGACGAAAAGCGCGCGTTGATCGCTGCTAAACAAACGCTCACGTAGAAGACAATATGAATTCTTAGTCACAGAACATCGCTAGTCAACTTCGACGAACGCTGCGTCGACGATAGATAACCATGAAATCAAAAATAGAGGTGAGGGACTTGCACAAGACGCCCCAAAACTGCTGCAATTTGCACCTGCAATTTTGCTCTTGCATCTTGCAGGTAAAATTCCCCCCACCCTTAATCACAAACAAGCATAGACGACGCCTCATCCAGAGGCTGACACAGACGTCACTTTTTTGCCGATAGCATGCACGTATACTCCTCCTGCAACGCGCTCGCGCGCGTCACCACGACGGCATCGTCATCGTCATCGTCGTCGTCGTCGTCATCGTCATCAACGTCGCGCCGCGCGCTCATGTTCCGCTCCGTGGCGTCGCCCTTAGTTCTCGGCTCCGTGTTGAACTTGGGCGCGAGCGGGGACGCCCCGAGACTCGGCTTGACATCCTTTAACGGCGTCAACACCGGCCTGACGCTGTGCCCGACGAACTCACAAAACTGCGTGGGCACAGCGGATGAATTCAACGACTCGTCGCGATACATTCCAGCGTGGGTGTACAACGACGAGGAGGCGGTGGCGAGAGGCAAAGCCGAGCTCACCGTCGCGCAAGCGATGGACGCGCTCATCGACGTGATTAACACCACGGATTGCGATGGTTACGAGGCGAAGATTGTTACACGAACGGATGATTATTTGCGTGCTGAGTACACGAGTCCGTTTTTCGGATTCGTAGACGACGTGGAGTTTTATTTCCCCGCCGGTCAAAAGTCCAGAGTCGAGTATAGGTCGGCTTCGCGAGTCGGCGAGAGCGACTTTGATGCCAATCGTAAGCGCATCAAGACGTTGCGCTTGGCGTTGCAAAAAAGAGGGTGGCGTTCGGTTGGATTTTCGTAAAGTTGGTCGTCGTCAACGACGTACACGCGCGTGCAATTTAATTTTATGTGATTTTTTATTTCTCGTTAAGATGTCTACTTCTATTTGTTCTACTGGTGAATGGTTACTAAAAGTGTGCGAGCAATCGTCGCGCGGCGCCATGGAACGCGGCTTTTGTCACCGAGGCGTACGCGTTATCGTCATCTTCATCGCCGTGGCGAGAGGTGACGATGCGATACGCGTCGCCCTCCGTCGTCTTTGACAATGTCCCGACGCGCGCCACGCGTTCATCAATAAATCGACGCCCTAACACCGCCTCTTGACCACTCGCACTCACAGATTCGTCATTGTCGTCCCCATCATTCTGATGCTGCAACTTCCAGTACAAAAAGAAACTCAACCCACCGAGTACGAGTAACACCAGCACGCAAAACGCCCACCGCTGCATGCACTTCTCGCACCCAAGCTGATACATTTTCCGTTCGCTCCTATCCATATCCCGCTCCATATGCCCCGCACTCGCGCGAGCACTTAAAATCTTATCTCGCTGTTCTTGTAACTTGCGCAGAATCTCCTCCCCAGTCTCCGCACTCTCACCAGCGGCGCGCGCGCTCTGCTCGAGCCGCTCGCTCGTCGCATCCCCGCGCTCGACGCCATCCAGCGCCGCCTTCCGTCGCTCGCGCTCGCCCGCGTTCCCGAGCAAACTCGCCCGTTCACTCATGATCAATCACGCCGCCGCCGCCCACACCGCCGCCGCCACCGCCACTGGGCGCTCACACCCCCCACCCCGAACGTCGCGTTTTGGTGTTCAACGCCGCGCAACACCAAACGAACGTCGATTGCGCAATCACGCCGCGCGCGATGTGCTCGCGAGTATTCGCCCACGCACGCGCGCGTCGTGTCTTTAATACCCTCGCGACCGTCGCACACGTCGTCGTCTCCGTCTCCCGTCGTCTCCGTCTCCCGTCGTCGTCGTCGTCGTCGTCGATGTGTGACGCGAGCTCGGATCGCACCCATAAGTCTGACAAAAATCAAAAATGCATCGCATCGCACCCGTAAGTCTGACAAAATAAAATGCATGTCGTCGGGCGCCATGTGACGCGAACCGTCGCGAGAGCGCGCCGCGCGCGACGATGGTGACCGGCGCCGTGCGCGCGGGCGTCGACGCCTGGCACGCCTGGCTCGTCGCGCACGCGTGCTGCGGTCGCG
>Ga0181564_10000342_pt1 | contig 40143 bp, 37 predicted proteins | sample 011ome_24_FD_134512 | JGI IMG/M metagenome (GOLD analysis project Ga0181564, IMG submission 134512) | Coastal salt marsh microbial communities from the Groves Creek Marsh, Skidaway Island, Georgia - 011513CT metaG (megahit assembly) | ecosystem: Environmental > Aquatic > Marine > Intertidal... | reverse complement strand
GTTTTATTGTAGCCCATTTTACACATTCTTCTAAATTTTTAGAAATTGTATTTTCATTAAGATTATTTGTCAATTGTGTTTCAACATTCATTTTAGATAATCACTCGGTTTAAAGTTTAAAACCGATAACTGTTTAACTCAATTTTTTACAATAGTTACCTATGAGTAAATATTGTAACGTATTACCCAACCAGAATAATCAATTTATATATTTAATTTAAACTTAAAGAGCCCAAATTCACATATTCTTTATATCAAATAATCAATTTATTATTTATTAGAGGACCGTGATTTTCAACATCCCATATTGTTATTGGATTTATATATTTATCTTTAAGTTGTTTTTATAATTTATTCTATTATATTATTTCTCAGAAAACTTATAGTAAAGGTTTCGAAAAAAGGACATTCTGAAAATGTCCACTTTTCAGATCTTGAAGAATAAATTTTCCGTAAAAAACACGATTTTCAGTTTTAAAGCATAATGCTGTAAATCCATGAATTATTATTTTTGTATGACTGCATTTTTTTTTTTTGCAATTTTTCACGGAGGTATTTTTGGGACTTTTTATGTTCTAAATATATAGAACATTTAGAATGAAAAAAGTCCCTAAAAATCCCAATATATTTGAGTGTAAAATATGCAACTATATTACGAGTAGTAAAAAAGATTACAGTAAACACATTTTGACTGCAAAACACCAATTTAGAACAAAACCATGTGAAAAATCCCCAAAAATCCCAAAAACCATTTTTGAATGCGGTTGTGGTAAGGTATATAAAGCCAGGAATAGTTTATGGTATCATAAGCAACGTTGTAAGTATATTGAAACCTATGCAAATGAATCAACAATTGCAATCACACAACAAGTTGATATTAGCAGTCAAAGTAATATTATACTGGAATTAATTCGTGAAAATAAAGAATTCAAACAATTGGTGGTTGATCAAAATAAACAAATTCAAGAAAATCAAATCCAAAATACAGAACTGCAAACACAGATGGTAGAAATGTTCAAAGAAGGAAAAACGATTAATAACAATACAACAAATAATAACAATCAGCGGTTTAATCTTAATTTTTTCCTGAATGACACGTGTAAAGATGCGATGAACATAACAGATTTTTTAGGAAACATGGATGTTAATATAGATGAATTAGAATATATAGGACATCATGGATATGTAAATGGTATGACAAAAATGATAATGGACCGCCTTAAAGACATGGATGTAACGAAACGTCCAATACATTGTACAGATGTGAAACGTGAAACAATGTATATAAAAGACAAAGATGAATGGTATAAAGATACTGATGAATTAGTAAAATTACGTAGAATATTAAGTAGCATATCAATGACAAATTATCGTTCTGTTGCAAATTGGAGAACCGCACATCCCAAAAGTGAAATTATGGATAGTCGTGAATACAATTTCTGTTATAAAATGATGAGAGCAATATTGGGTGATGCAGAAGATGAACAAATCCGTTTAGATAATAAAATCATCAAGACATTTGCGAAAGATCTATTTGTGAATAAGAATGGGTTGTAGTTATTTTGTTAATAGTAATCTTTAACCAATCTAGAAATATGTATAATCTTACAATTATAATTATTAACTCTAACTGGTACCCATCGTTTAAATTTTTTATGAAAAACACATTCCATAGATAATACTTTATTGGTATCAACATATTTTTCTTCATTAATATTTTGAAAATCATCTTCATCATCACTTTCTTCAATATAATCTAGATTTTTGTTTTCACGTATGTTACGGAATAATCCATTCATAAAAACACTAGTTTTGTAATCAGGAATATAGGCAATATTATAATAAACTAATGAATTGTTCTTTCCATATGCATGTAAATGATAGACATCATATTGTAAATCAGCTGTAACTTTAAAAATAGTAGTTTGTCGGTATTGTGGTTTAAATGTGTCAATTGTATATCTAGCAATATATATTTTTCCTTCTATATTTTTAATGTCATTCCCGGTATTTATTTTTTTATTTAACACAATATTAATATGTGGTTTAATAATATTTATAGTTCTGTATTGAATATGATGTGTTTGGTATCCAATAGTATTAATAATGTTACTAGGTATAATAGTAGGAATATCAGTAGAAATACCATTATTCCATAAAACCGGCAGATTAAATTGAATATTAAAAGGTCTATCATGTAATATATCTAGCACATCTTTAATATAGAAAAGCTTATCATAAAATGTATTTTTATGTAAATGAATACCTTTATAATAATAAATATCTTCAATAATAAAATAAGTATTGTTTGTTTCTTCATCGGTAATAGTTGTACCATATAAAATAGTACCTTTACCAAGTGGATTATTGTCTTCCTTAGAAATTCGTGTGGATTTAACAATTTTCTTATCTTTATTCAAATCAAATAAATAACATACATCCATATTTTGGTAATATGTAAACCATACAAAATTTTTTTTACCAGTAGGAATTGCCAATGCAACATTATAATCACTAGAATACCCCTTTTGTGAAACAGTTTCATATGAATTATCAAAATCCGGAAATCTGTCAATTAGATGATACATTTGATTATTATTAAGCTCCATGATAATCTTATATTATGATGGACCGTGTATATAATTACATGTTATGTATTTATATAGGTTATGAAAAATATAAATCTATGTAGTGGGTTGTTGTTCCATAAACATAGTTAAATCATCATTCATAGTTTGAATATCAGTTTTACTAATGGATTGTGATTTTGTATTTTGTTGCATTTCTTCCATCATTTGTTGATATTTGGTAATTTGTGTATTTACTAAATCTTTTGTTTTTTTATTTGTATATGTGTCTTTAAAATATTCCCATGTAGAATGGATAATATAAATTATGAATATTGATATAATAATATTAATTATAATATGTAATAAAAATTCAATCATTTATGTATATTCTATTACCAGAATCCGATATATTGATTTTAACGTGAAACATAATTATAAAATAAATAGACTTAAACCCAATTATATATAGAAACTTAATATAATGCCGTTAACCATATTGATTGTTGAAAAAAATGGCGATATTAAAGAACAAAAAGTGAATAATATAAATGAAACAGAATTATATAAGAAGGTTGGGTTAAAATCATCCAATGGGTTTACAATGCAAACCGAATGGAATATTAATAAATTAAAGGGTAAATCATATAATATTCGTTTATATGGTAAAATAGAAGGTCGTGCAAATTATGAAAATAAATATGAATTTCCACCACCTGTAGATGAAAGACTATTTTTTGGAAATTGTGTATTAATTAACAAGGATAAATATGATGAATATACAAATTTAACTAAAGCCGAATGGAATACTGTGTATGACCATTTATATGGCGGATTTGACGATTTGGAGGATGAAGAAGATAGCGAAGACGAGGTAGATGATGATGTTCCTCGTACTAAATCAGGATATGTAAAAGATGGTTTTATTGTAGATGATGAAGAAGAAGAAGAAGAAGATGATGATTATGTGGATGCTGGAAAAAAATATAAAAACACAGCTTCTGTACGCAAATCAACGCGAAATAAAAATAAAGAAACTACGATATTTAATACATTTGTTTCAAGTAATGGAAATTCTAATTATTTAGAATGTACCGGTGAATTAAGTGAGGAAGAGTATCTATAAAAAATTGATTATTATATTTATTAATTATAATAATCAAATAAAGTTATTCTTATATAATATTAATATGCACACAATAGATAATCCTAAACAATTTCGTAAAAACATTTGTAATAAATTACTGCCAATGATAGGTAATGATGTAATTTGTATTAATCTAGAAAAAGGTGTATTTAATTATGCATTAAAAGAAGGAACGAGTCAAAAAATCATAAAGAAATGGGATAATCCTTATTTTGTTCAATTATATTTAGACCGGCTACGTAGTGTATATATTAATTTAAAGAACGAAAAATTATTAATACAATTACAAAATGGTGAAATTCCTCCTCAATCATTGGCATTTATGACCCATCAAGAAATGAATCAGGTGCGTTGGAAGGAATTAATTGAACAAAAGATAAAGCGTGATGCAAATAAATATAACACAAATACATTGCAAGCATCAACTGATATGTTTACATGTAGAAAATGTAAATCAAAGAGATGCACATATTATGAATTACAAACACGAAGTGCAGATGAACCAGCAACAATATTTGTGACATGTTTAGATTGTGGTAAGAATTGGAAGTCATAATAGTCGCATTTGTGTTATTCATAGTTTACACATATCGTTCCCATAAAAATTGACTTATTTTATATTATACATACACCGGGTTTAAGCACGTAAACCAACTGTCTAATCAATATTTTTTTAATACAATAACATAATGAAAAAAAATATCATTATGTTAAAAAGTAAATTAATTATTTATACTAAAATTTCAAGGTCTTCCATTTTCCAATATTCACATCCCCCATTTGGCATAGGGCGTTTAATAATGAAAGGAATTTTCTTTTCCGCAAATTCGTTTGTTGCGATTAAATATTCATCAATAACATTGGGTTCTACTTCTATAAATGGTAATGCACCAGCACTTAATTGCTTTGAACGTTCACCTATAATTTTTGCTTTTTCATATCTAGTAATAAATGGAACAGATGTATGTAATGGATCAATAATAATTCCATCTTCATTGCGAACGGTAGTAGATAAAGTAAGTATTTCATCATAATTATGTGATTTCATTTCAGGATGATGGTCAGTAATAATTTGTTGTTGTATAGATTCATCAAATTTTTGTAAATAATTTTCATCATCATCATGGTCATCTTCAAAATCATTATCACTATCTATAATAGCAGGTTGTAACAGGGCATTATCACTATTTTCATGCATATCTTCATATATATCACTTTCATTATTTTCACTAATAATAGATTCTCCATCCGCAATATCATCATCATCAGCATCATCATCATCATCATCATCATCGTCATCATCATCGGCATCATCGGGTGGTGGAGGTGGTGGTATTAGTTCATCATCAGAATCACTATAATCTTCTTTTTGTTTTGTTGATTTTTCTTCAATATCATTATAGTTATCGGTATTAGTATTCATAGTAACCCGTATATTATAACACAGTATATTTCTAAATGTTTATTTCAATTTTTCATGAAAAAAGATTTATTCATAAAATAATATAATTATATACTTGAAAATTAAATAATTTGGTCAGTTTTCCAAGTATTATCACAACTAGTACAGATATATAAATATTTCATATCAGCATCGTTATATCGCATATATACAACTTCCGGATTTGCGGATGATGTATTTGTATTTGATTTACATTTATTATTAGGACATTTCATATTATAAATACGAGGAAGAGTAGGATCATGTTTGGTATATTTATTAATAATACGATTAAAATGTTGTTCTTCATTTTTAGTTTGAACGTTTAAAATACACCCCCCATCATGCATGATAGTATTATCAATATGTTTACAATTTCTACAATAATGTTCTAATTTATTTGTGTCATCTTCATTGATACTAATATAATACATATTATCGCATTGTTCACAGAATTTCATGTTAAACTTATAATATAGTAAGATTATTATTTCTATATAATTTTATAAAAATAAATTCAATTTTTTAAATCTGCAAGGGTGTAATTATATGAACTTTACACTAGTAAATTTATATACAATTCCGTATAATTATCTGCAATCAAAAAATTGATTTATTGAAACAGAATAAAAATATATCATTAGTATAACTTAAATCAGGTCATGAACCAATCTATACCAAAAAGTCCTATTACAGAAAATGAATCCAAAATAGTACCAGTTATTAGTGATTATAATGGATATCCTGATTTTATGTCCAAGCATATGATAAAAAAAAAAGATAGTAATAATAATAATAATAATAATAATATTACAAATACTAGAATAGGCGACAGTAAACTAGCGATATCGGGTGGTTCATATAATATATCTGATGCTGAATATTCAACATTTATACAATTATATTATAATGATATTTTAAAAAATAATAAAAAGGAATATTTGACGGAAAAACAGCGAGAAAAGGATGGTCCACTATTAATAGACATTGATTTCCGTCATACATATGAAACTGATGAACGACAATATACCGAAGAACATATAAGTGATATTATAGATTTATATTTAGAAGAATTAAGAACAATATATCAAATGGATGAAACTACTGCTATTACCGTATGGGTATTTGAGAAACCAACGGTAAATAGAGTTGAATCAAAGAATTGTACAAAAGATGGTATTCATATAATAGTTGGGTTACAGGTTGATCATGTAGTACAACAGATATTGCGCAAACGGGTTATTGAAAAGATAAACAATGTATGGGATGATATTCCTCTTATCAATACATGGAATGATGTATTTGATGAGGGAATTTCTAAAGGTACGACGAATTGGCAATTATATGGTTCACGAAAGCCCGCTCATGATAAATACAGATTGACTAAATCTTATAATGTTAATATAGACCCAGCGGATAATGAATTAATAATTAAGAATAATCCTGTAAGTAAAATAAATATGGAAAAGGAAATTCATCGCTTATCGGTAAGATACAAAAACCACACAAAGCTGTTTATGTGTAATAATTTTGTGAATGAGTATACTGAGTATACAAATTCACAAACTACAAATAAAAATAATAAGAATGTATTAAGTACGAGAGTAATGGATATCCAACATAAAAATGATCTATTAGATGACATATTAACTATATCTAGTATTCGTAACCAAGATGAGTTGGATATGATGGTTAACAATTTTATTGAGATAATGGGTGATTCTACTGAAAACTACCATTTAAAAACAATGTATGATTATACAATGGCTTTACCTGAACAATATTATGGTCAAGGTTCTTATGATAAATGGAAACGAGTTGGATGGGTATTAAAAAATACTAGTATCAAATTATTAATAGTATGGATCGCATTTAGTTCCCAATCAAGTACATTTTCATTTACTAACGTACCAGATTTATGTGATGCCTGGCGCAAATTTTCCAACCGGTTAGATGGGGGTGTTACAAAGCTATCGTTAATTTATTGGGTTAAAACCGATGCACCTGAAAAGTACGATGATATCTTACGTGGAACTTTAGATTATCATGTTGAGCGCAGTATTAATGAGTATACTATTAAAGAAAAGGTACCTGATTTCATATTGGCCGAAGTGCTATACCAGATGTTTAAACATGAATATGTTTGTGTAAGTTCAAAAAGCAATTTATGGTTTCGTTATATTAAAAACCGGTGGGAAGAGATTGACTCCGGTACTACATTAAGATTATCTATATCTAAACAATTCCGTGCGTTATACAATCGTAAAAGTAAGGATGCAGATAGTTCATTAAGTGATGTTGGTTCTTTGCCGAATATGAGCCAAGAAGATATTGATAAACAAACCGCAATATTAAAAACACGAACTTTAAAAGCATTAAATATCAGTAACCGGTTAGCCACTACTAATGACAAAAATAACATTATGAAGGAAGCCAAAGATTTATTTTATGATGGTACATTTTTAGAAAAAATGGATACTAACCCATATTTATTATGTTTTAATAACGGTGTTATTGACTTTAAGGAGAAATGTTTTCGTAGTGGACACCCAGAAGATATTATTTCACTATGCACAAATATTGATTATATCAAATTAACCAATAAGCATCAGCCAATTATTGATGATATCAACCAATTTATGGATACTCTGTTCCCAGATAAAGAGCTATGTAAATATATGTGGGAACATCTCGCATCAACACTTATAGGCACGTGTAATAACCAAACATTTAACATGTATATTGGTGTTGGGTCAAATGGCAAATCAGTATTAATCTCACTAATGGAGAAGATATTAGGTGACTACAAAGGTGATGTTCCCAGTACTCTAGTAACAGAAAAGAGAGGTAAAGTTGGTGGATTAACACCTGAAATTGTGCAACTCAAGGGTGTTAGGTATGCAGTAATGCAAGAACCAAGTAAGGGGGATGTTATTAACGAAGGCATGATGAAGCAATTAACCAGTGGAAAAGACCCTATACAAGGAAGAGCCCCATATATGCCTAAAACTATATCGTTTATGCCTCAATTTAAGTTAACAGTTGCGTGTAATGCTCTAATGGGAGTTAAAGCTAATGATCATGGCACATGGAGAAGAATTAGAGTTGTTCCATTTAAATCGTTATTTACAAATAACCCAGTACAGGGTGACCGTGAAAAACCTTATCAATTTCTGTTGGATAAGGACCTTGAAGATAAATTTGATGATTGGAAAGAAGTATTTGCATCAATGTTGGTTAATATTGTATTTAAGACAAATGGTGATGTAAGTGATTGTGATATTGTTTTGGCAAAAAGTAATGAATACCGACAGAGCCAGGACTATATTGCAGAATTTGTTCTTGATCGTATTGAACGCGATAAATCTGGACGAATTAGACAAAATGAATTAAATAATGAATTTTCAATCTGGTATATGTCTAATTATGGTGGACGTGGTCCTGGACCAAAGGATTTACATGAACATATGAACAAGGAGTTTGGTCAAAAACAAAATCAAATATGGAGTGGTGTTAAAATTAAATATGAGCGCGATAACATGCCAAGAGTTACAGATAATAGTGACGATAGTGATGATGATATTGATATTGATATTAACAATTTATAAATTATTTAAATACTCCAATATATTATATTTAATATGTTGGATCTAAAAATATATCTTGAATTTGATAACGAACGTGAAAAAAGAATAAAAAAACAAGAAGAATGGCGTCAAAAACAACTTAATATTTTTTATCGTACTGGGAAACCTATTTACAGAATAACATTAGAAACACAATTTTTACGTACTAATAATACACCACATAAATTTATTGAAAAAAAAGAGTGGGAAACTTAATACAAAAAACTGTAATTTTGCATAGGAACATATGGTTCACCTGTTATAAATGACCATAAATATAGACATACATTATATGCATTACTTTCCAATAAATAAATAATATATGGGTATAATGCTAATGCTATAATTATTAAGATTTTGAGTATAAAACTATAATCATATCTAGTGAATAATTTATAAGATATGACTAAAACACATAGAAAATATACATATGTTAAAAATGTATTTAATAATGTTAACCCATTAACAGTTTCTTTTTGAAACATTTTCTTTTTTTCGTATAATAATTCTCTGTCATATACCTCTTTTTCTTCTGATTCAGGAGTACTCATTATATTATATAATTATACTTTACTATATTCATTAAACTCATTTGGGGAATTGGGTGGTACTATATTATGATTGTATTTAAATCTTTCTGTTAGAAATCCTTCATTTGTCGTATTATTTATTGTAGTACATTTTCTAGATGATTCATTCCAAATTGTATTAACACCACAACATTCTGCACCAACACATCCACCAGTACTAATACTACCTAGTAAATCTCCTGATTTGGCCGCTTTTTCTTTAGTACGGGTTATTTGTTCAGGCGAATCTATTACAGGTTTATCTAAACTTAATTTATTATAATCTAAATGTGACCTTTTATTAATATCATAATACATTTTAAATATTTTTATACCAGATATTGACCCAATTATAATTACTAATATTTGAGGTATAATATCAGGTAAAAATTCTATTTGACGACCACCTATAATAATCATTACAATTATGAATAAAGATATGACAAAAACGTATAAAATATTATTATATTGGTGAGTACGTAATCTATTACTTTCATTAAATTCTATAAGACGTTTTTTCGTTGTTAAGTTATTTTCTGTACTATCAATATTACTTTGAATACGATTTTTTTCATCGTTTATTATTGCTTTAACCTCCTGTTGTTTTAATAATAATTCATTATTTGCATCATCTGCATTTTCAACATTCGTTTTTAATTGAGATATTTGAGAATCTAGATTAGTGGTGTCAACATTTGAATATTCTTTAAAAGTTTGTAATATCTCACTTAAACTAGATAATATACTTTGTGTTTCGGTTTGATTAGAATCTACAGGCATTATATATTATTATAATATTTTATAAAATATTATAAGATTACATGTATAATGTTAATACAACTAAAGATGCCAATGCAATAGAACCTAATATATACGTTTCAGTATTAGTATTATTTAATTGTTTTAGATCAGTATTCATACTATCTGCAACTGTTTGTTTGGGTTTACCATTTGAAGGTATTTTACCATAATTGTTTTTAGCATATTTTTCACTCATATTTAATTTGGTATGTTCATCTAATAAATCATTTAATTCACCCCAATTAGCAATTGCCGTATTTTTACCGTTTTCAAACGTTGTTAATTCATCTTTTATCGCGGTTAAATCTGCGGTAGCATATCCTTCTATAACTTTTAATTTATTTAAATCCAAAAAATTATCAATCGTATATGGCTGATATGACATTTTCTAAATAATATTATAAAATAGTAACATATAATATTATAACTCAATAAATGTGTAATATAACAAACTACTAGCTAAAGCTGTTAATAATATATTTGTTAAGATGGTTTCATCATATTTTTTCTTTTGTGATACCGATGTATTTAATTTACCATTAGCAAACTCTTTTACTTTATCCTGCATTTGTGGTAAATTATCCTTATTTTTGTTATGGTTACTAATAATTTCGTCATGTTGTACATAAGATTCCATTGATTCTACAAAAGATTCTTTTATTATTTTAGCTTGAGTTATTGTCTTAACTTCACTTAATTTTAATTCACCATATTTTGCTTTGCAATTATTTCTATATGGGTCAACACAAATCTTATGTTTTTCATCTAAATGTTGTTTGTATTCTTCATTCTCTTTATGTAACTGAATAGCATTTTTATGTATTTGAAATAATTCGTCACAATTTATTGTACCATTATTGCAATGATTTAAATATTCTTCTTGTTTAGATTTTAAAAAAATCATTTCATTTTCTCTATCTTTTACTTTTTGTAAAAGTTTATCACGCGATTCTTTGGAACATTTTGTATGATATTTTCTGTTACAATCATCTAAATTTTTCTTTAATTCATCTAATTCTTGTTTTAATTTTGTTAAATTGCTTTCATAATCTTTAATTCTTTGCTCATTTCGTTTACATTCTTCTTCTCTATTATCATAAAACGCTTTTTGTTTTACTAATGTAGCATCGGCATTTGTATTTTTAGTAATTTTATCAACAACTATTTGTTTTTCTTGTTCTTCTGTATTTTTTTCACCCTTTAATTTATTATCAAAATCTTTGTGTTTATTTAATCTGGGTGTTTCTGTATTTCTCTTTTTTTCATGTGTTCTTGCTTGTGAACGATAACTGTCACGTTTACGTCTATGATGAAAAGCAAACCATCCACCTGACCGTTTGGAATGATAATCCGCTTTACTATGGTCAGTATTAGCATTACTATTTTCATTATTCCAAATACCTTGACTTTTTTTTAATGATACATTATTTTTGCCTATTTCTGCATTTACCTTACTTATCTCATTTTCTTCAGTAATAAGTTCGCCCCTAAGATGGTCTCTTGTAGATTTTATTTGTGGTTTTGTAATTGCATTATAATTCGCAAATTGACCATCGGTCATTGTTTTATTAAATTCACTCATATTTTTTGTTATATTCTATAATATAGATAGAATATAATACTTATAATAGATACGTTATTGTTTGCATAAATTCTGTTTAAAATTAGATTTTTCATTTTGAATAATCTTTTCTAAATCCTCAATTTCTTTTTTCTTATTAGCTATATCTTGTTCAAATTTTTTGCATCTATTTTTATCTTCCTGACACGTAGCTAATTCTTGATTCTTTTTATAAATCTGGTCGTTTAAATCACTTATAGTAGCATTGGTATTATTAATAGCAATGTGAACACCTTCACACCTGTTTTTTAAATTATCACAAGTAGTATATTTAATCCCTTTGGAAGTTTTATCTTGGTTTAAATTCTCTACTTTATCGGATTGAACATTATATTGGTTTAATATAGATTTACATAAATCTGTGTTTGGTATACTACACGTTAAATATTCTGCGTATAATTTATTAAATAATGTATTTTCATGAGTTAAATCCTCTGAGTTTTTAATATCAGTTGTACTAGCTTTATTATTTTCTAAACCTTCAATTATAAAATCCGATTTATTTTTATTGTAATTTTGTTGAAAAGTAGCATAATTATATATATTATCATTATTCAGTGAACATTTATTACAGTTTTGCATATTATAAATTATATATATATATTTTACTAGTGATTTTCGGTGTAATAAATATTACTATAAAATAAACCTATTATATAAGTAATAAAATCATATATATAGTGTTGAATGGGATAGACAATGAATGGATATAAAAATAGTAATATAATCATAAATAATTTTTTATAAAACATATTACTATATCTAAAAGACGAATATGTGATACGAGTGAAATAAATGATTAAACCATAATAAATAAAAAATAATAAGAAATTCGCCAGATATAAATCATTTGTTTGCTCTTGCTTATAATGAATCATCTGTGTATCTTTTGAATATTTTTCTTGTATATCTTCTAATTCTGTCATTATATATTGCATAGATATTTCAATTTTTTTGTTTAAAAATGAAAAAAACTGTAATCAAAATACCAATACTTAAATTAAAACTATCTAATATGGCTCTTTGATAGAAGTAATCAACATAATTATAATTACCAATATCTGTATTATGTTTTTGTTTTAGTTGCTCTTCTGTCATATTTATATAATATGTATAATGAATATTCATATTATATTATTGGGTTTTCATAATAAAAATAATAGCAACTAATACACCCACCCCTAAATTTATAGTATTTACAAAGGTTTCATTGTATATTTTCTTCATGTTGTAATATCTAGATTCTGCACCTGAATTTTTTTCGTTTGTATTTCTTAATTTTCCATTAATATCACGCGAGTCGTCACTACCACTACCACTACCAAGTTCTGATTCGTCTAATTCGTCATCTGTTACACCAACAGTAACGTCTGGTGTTGTACTATTTTCATTACCTTCAACAAATCCTTCTTTATTATCAATAATATTTGTTTTTCGTAATTTACCAGTGGTGTCTTCATATACAAAATTATATTTTTGGGGGGCTGTAGCATAATCGTCTGGGAATGCGCGGAATATACCGTCATTATCAACAGGTCTAATATTAAATAATTGTTTATAATCACTAGAATAAATACGCATTTGACCAAATTTCATAGGGGATGTTTGGTCACTATCAACAACTGCACCTGCATTATCAATGCCACCACCGCTAACCGAATTACGTATATTATTATTTGTTAAATTTATACTGCTTATATCATCTGTTTTTTTAGTTATATTCTTAATAGCAGATTCTAAATTATTCCATCCATTTTTCCATTTACCCGATTTAGACTTATTTAAAGCACAAAAATCAGCAATACCTTCAATTACATTATTATCTTCTAAATCAATATTTTTATCTTTTTCATCATTAAAAAAAGAATATTTATGAATAGAAGGTTTATTGTTTTTCAAATTACTATAATTAAGTTTTGACATATACATTATAAATCTAAAATATAACTAAACACATACACGATAATATTCGGCGTTCATTGCAGTTACACTTTTTCTATCATATTTACAAACTTCTCCTGGTCGTAAACACATAGCTAATGATTGAGGGTCAAACCGCGAAACTTCGGGTAATTGATTAACAGATTTTAAATTATACTTTTGTTTAAGTGCAATAACTTCTTCTGGCAACAAGACTTGACACGATGGTACTAAAGTATGTTTCAATATATTAAATTGTAGCCGTTTAATATTATGAACAACAATAAAGATATCATCATGTTCATATAGGTATTTCATCTTAGAAACAATGGTATCATTGGGTTCATCTTCAGTAATAATCATTAGTGTATCATCTTTAGTTAATATATCTTCAATTAAATATAAATCTTCAATAATTTCATCCAAATCTTGTTTCTTAATTTGTTTAGCTTTTAGGTAGTATTTAATATAAACCTTGCGTTTATTTGTAGGATTTGTTAGTAACATATCTAATTGATTATTTTTATACATAGCATCAACTTCATTAATGCTAAATATATTATTATCACTTACGTTATAACCATTTCCTTCAAAAATGTCAATTAAATTAATTCGTGAGTTATAAATAGAAACAATTTTATTGCTAGAAGTACTCATTGTATATACTAATATTTGATACTTTATATTTATTTATAAAGTATCAATTTTTTGAAATTATTAATTTTAAATTTTCTTAATTACAATGTTTTTTTTAAAATCAATCTCATTTTCAATAGGTTTTTCGTCAGTATTAGAAATAGAAGATTTCATTTTGATAGGTGTTGATAAATTATTATTAGAATTACTAGTAGATTCTATATCATTAGTATCAATTTGCATGCTAGAATCTTCAGTCATATCATTACCATTTATAATCTTAATATTAATAGCTGGTGTGCTATTATTTTCTCCAATTTTAACATCAGTATCATTTGTAGGTGTAACCGGTTTATCATATATGGGACCAATATTAGGGCTACTATAAGTAAAATCTCCCATTTGATAAATATCATTTTGAGTAACTACTTTAATTCTATCACTAGAATCTAATCCAACAGTGTCTTCTGTTTCAATTGTTATAAATTTATCACCAATATTTTTAATACTCCATATTCGTTTAGGATTCATATCACCTCTAAAGTGAACATAATCTCCTACATTATATTCAATATTATTATTTAAAGAATCGTGTGAATCCGGTGGATATTCCGGCGTGTTGTATGAAGGTGCAAAATCTGGTGAATTCGGGTTATATTCAGGACTAACATATGGTGAATTCGGGTTATATTCAGGACTAACATATGGTGAATTCGGGTTATATTCAGGACTAACATATGGTGAATTAGGGTTGTAAACAGGACTATTAAATTGACTCGATGTTTGAGTTACAGAAACGGGTGAATTATTATATATAGGAGGTGGTCCTTCTGGTGAACCAGGATAAGGTGGTGTTTGTAAATTTTGACTATTATCATTATTAAGAATATCTTCAACCGTGTTTTCTCTAGACATCATATCTTGAATTATATTCTCTGGGGTTTTCATACTATCAGGTGTATTCATATTAAGTGGTTTATTATTTTTAAGGATATTTTGAATAGCATTATTCACGGTATCTGGATCAGAAAATTCATTTTTCATTAATAGACTTAAATTATTAGAAAAAGTCATAGTTTCTAATTGATTAATATTGTCTTCTGTAATAATACGCATTTGTATATTCATGGTTTGCAATTCTTGTATTAATAGTTTAAATGCATAAGGAACATCAATAATACTAAAATTGCGACCAAATTTAGAAACAGTTTCAATAGTCTTAGTATTATCAACTGTATCAGAAAATTTAATAGGACCATCTGCCATTGGACTTAAGAAAATATTTTTAGAAGGATTATAAATAGCAGTTAATCCAGTAGTATTACAAATAGCCATTCTATATTTATCTGCTCTTTCCATCATAGATTCTTTTAGGAATGCACTCGCACCATGTGAAATAACACCATCTCTTTCCATTTCTCCAATACGCAATCCACCGTCATTAGCACGTCCACTAACAGGTTGTTTTGTTAATGCAGTCATTCTACCGGTAGCCCGATAATTAATTTTATCTTTAACCATGTGTTTTAATCGCATATAATAATTCGGTCCCATAAAAATTTCTACTTCTAGTTGTTCACCTGTCATTCCATTATATAAAACTTCATTTCCACTAGAATGATAACCAGATTTGCATAATAATTCTCCATAAATTCCAATTTTAGATCCCTCATTATTAAATGCAGTACAATCACCAAATCCACCATAAGAAGCACATGCTTTGCCAGTTATAGTTTCTACAAATTGACCAATAGTCATACGTGAAGGAAGTGCATGTGGATTGATAATGAGGTCTGGTCGTATACCATCTTTATTAAATGGCATATCTCTTTCAGGTATGACTAACCCAACCGTTCCTTTTTGTCCGGCACGTGAAGCCATTTTATCACCTAAATTAGGAATACGTTCTTCACGAACACGTACTTTTGCAATTCTGGTACCTTCTTCACCTTCTGTAATAAATGTTTTATCTACTATACCAAGTTGTCCTTTCTTTGGTACTTTTGAACCATCAGTTTTTATATCTGGATTATTAGAAGTAGAACTAATGCATCCAATTAAAACAGTTTTATCATCTAATTCCGTATTTTCTTTAACTAATCCATGTTTATCTAATTTACTATAATCAAAACCAGGTTTTGTACCAATAACATTATGTAGGTCTTCAATATTGGAAAACACATTTTCAACGGTGGAATCATTGGTTTGTGTTTTTTCCTCATGCATTTCATAAGTACTATAATAAGTAGTTCTGAACAACCCACGCTTTAAAGCACCTTCGTTTACTAATATAGCGTCTTCCACATTATAGCCATTATAACACATAACAGCAACTATTGCATTTTCACCATATGGGTTTTCCTCGTTATTGATGTGTTTTAAATATCTGGATTTAACTAATGCATTTTGAGCATAATTAAGTACAACAGCTGTTTTATCCATACGAACTTGAAAATTAGTATGATAAATAGAACATGCTTGTTTACTTTGCCCACACGAAAAAGAATTACGAGTAGCGGGATTATTTTCTGGAAAATTGATTAAATTTGTCATTGTACCAAAAATAAGTGATTCATGAATTTCAACATGTGTATGTTTTCTTTCTTTTTCTAATTCCATTTTATTCATAGCAATTAATGCACCTTCTGTTTCGTTAGTATCAATATAATCAATAACAGCTTTTTCATGTAAGAATCTATTTAATTTTGCAGGATTCGTTTCAGCATCAATATTTTCATATAATTCATGCAATTCATACATATTATAATTATTTGGATTAAAATCCTTAATTTTTTTACGGTTGAACCCTGTGATTAATTCATTCCATGAAAAGTTATTATCGTCCAAATGTTGTTTAATAATTTTATTATCATAGGACATCTTCCCGGTTTCATCATCTCTATAAAATATAGGTCTACAGACGCGTCCAGCATCAGTATATATGAAAATTGTATTAGATTTTATTTCAAATGTAACACTGGTATAAATAGGTATTAATCCATTTCTACGGAATAATTTAAATTTTTTGATAGAATCAATTGGGTCTTGAACTGCGCCAGTCCAGAATCCATTAATAATAATTTTAGTTAATGCTGATAATTGTGGAGGTGTACATTCTTCCAGCAATTTCATGGACACTTTTTCACGTAACCATTTAATAATAATATCACGTGAATAACCCTGTGAAATATAGGCTCCAATAGATAAATGTTTATGTAATCCAATATTTCCACCATCTGGTGTATCAATAGGATCAAAAAATCCCCATTGTGTATTATGTAATACACGTGGACCAACAACTTTGACACTAGCATCCAAAGGTAAATTTGTTTTACGTAAATGACTTAACATAGAATTATGAGATAATCTATTTAGGTCTTGAACTACACCAATGCGTTTGGTATGTGTTTGTGCACCCCAATTTCCCTTGAAAGCTTTTTTATATCCATTTTCAACAATACGTTCATTAAAAATCGCCTTATGTTCTTGTTGTATTAATCCATACAGATTATCTGCATATATTGATTGATTAAAGAATATTTTCTCTTCAAATCGTAAACGAATATTTTTCTTTTGCATTGTGTAGTATTCACGAAATAAATCATACATTAATGAACCGACAAGTTCAATACGCTTATACTTAAAATTATCACGGTCAGTTGGTATCTCGGTGCCTATGTAAACCGATAGTAATTGAAAGACAATATACCCCAAATAATAAGCCTTTTGTGTAAAATTCATTTCACCAATATGTGGTAAAAAATAATCAGCCAATATTTCCAATGTATGTGGAACGGTTTTCCCCTTTGTCAATGTTGCAATATATTTCAAAGCATTACGTTGTGTTAATATGCCACCAGCATCATGTACAGAAGGAATAAATAAATCAACCATATCAGCATGTTTTTCTAGGTCAAGTAAACACATAGTAATAATTTGTTTGTCACTAATAAATCCTAAAGCTCTAAAAACAATGAATAAAGGAACCGGTTTACGTACATTAGGTATATTAACAACAATATTTTTAAATGTAAATTTGCTAGTTGGTGTCATAATTTTAACAGATAATGTACGGATTGGTTTAGAAACATTTTCGGATACTGACCGTATTTCAGCGGAATATAAATAAGTATCATCATTAACTTCACGAATGTATAACATATTATCGCCAAATTTTTCTTGTGATACTACTGTCTTTTCTTTACCGTCAATAATAAAATATCCGCCATAATCATTAGAACATTCACCCATTGTATGACGTACTTCTTTTGGAAGACCTGATAATATACAATGATTAGATTGAAGCATAATAGGGAATCGTCCAAGAAAATTCTTTTCTAATGTCATCTTTCTAATTTGACGATTATTTTCATCAATAGATTTTTCAGTAGCTTCTTTATATAAAGCTTTTTCTGCAGGTGTTAATTCCATTAAGTTACGTTTAACTTTATTTTTACGAGTGGCTGCTGTACGAGTGCCACCTTCGGTGGTCCCATTCTCTATTTCAATGTCATCATCTTGTTCTTCAATAATAATATCTTCAGAGCCAACTAATGTAGGTGATTCTCCATCCTCTAATATATCAATAAATTCAATATCAATATCATAGTGAACTGTAATACCATATGTCATATTTCTAAGTCTTGCTTCATTTGGATACATATAATGAGAATTATTATCATCATAAATGATAGGTTTCCCAAAATATATTTTTTTACCATCTTTTCCACCCAAGTACATAATACATTTTGAGCGGTAATCATCAATAGTTTTATCATATCTAGTTTGTATGTTTATTGGATTATTTTCTTTGAAAATTTGAAAAATACCTTGTTTAAAAAAATCATTATAGGATTCAATGTGGTGTCTTACTAAAGTTTGTGGATTATCTTCAAATAATTGGTTTATAACTTTCCATACGGTAGTATTATCCATCAAGCTAGTGTATATAAAATATATTATATATTTTTATGTTATTTCTTAATCATTGTATTCTAATAGATTTAGTAATTTATTAATCTACAATAATTTTTCTTATGATATAATATATCACCAAAAATGGCTGACATAATGAATACTCTTTTCGGTCCACTTGACCGCAAATACTGTGCATACTTCTTTATTTTATCTATCATTGGATTTGTATTATTAGCATTGCTAGTGCTTTCTTCTCTTGTAGTTGGCCTTTCCAAAGGAAAGGGATTTGAGTTTTATTTCCAAATGTTTTCAGTAGCAATTGGTTATGCTATTTTCTATTTCCAAAATAGATTATTACACACAATGTGTTCGGGTGTATAAGGTTAATCGTTCTAATTCAAAATCATTTTTTTAAATATAATATAAAACCAATAATGGATATTTTATATTATAGCAATTATTGTAAACATTCTCAAAGTGTTGTACAAACTTTAGTAAAAAGTAATTTAACAGATAAATGTAGTTTTGTTTGTATAGATAAACGTAAACGTGACCCACAGTCAGGACAAATTCATATAATATTAGAAAATGGTACTAAAGTAATAATGCCACCAAATATACATAGTGTACCATCAATGCTATTAATAAAAGATAATTATCGCATTATTATGGGTGATGATATATTAAAACATTTTCATAAGGATATGAAGAATAATAATTCAAGAATTTCAAACAATATAACAACCCATGAACCAAGTGGTTATTTATTTAACAATACAATTGGTGGTACAAATATAATGTCCGAAAAATTTACAGGTTATGATATGACACCTGACGAATTGAGTGCAAAGGGAAATGGTGGTTCAAGACAAATGTATAACTATGTATCAGTACAGAATGATATGAACTTAATAAATACTCCACCCGATAACTATAAACCAGATAAAATATCAAATGATGTTACATTAGATAAATTACAACAAACACGTTTAGATGATATTGGACAAACCGATAATGTTATACCACCTGGTCCACCTCCCTTAAATATTTAATAATAATGATTGCATTATTATTAATAATAAAATTTATACTTTGGCTAACCCTAATTTTTGTAACGCAAAATTTATAATATATTGGTCGTCTAATCCCCATACATCATAGTCTTCACCTTCAATTAGAACATGCTTACGGTCAACAGCTCTGTTATTATTATCTAGATAAGTTACACCCATTGTAACGGATTTACCTAAATCTAATGAAATAACGGCTACAGTTACATTAGTTACTACAGTAGGTGTCATAGTATAAGGACTAATTGTAAACGTATTTTCTTCTTTTGACATGCTGTTTATATAATATATATACTAACTATATATTATTTGTTTATATATATTATTTAATATTGATTATTAAATATTGATTATTAAATATTATTAAATATTATTAAATATTATTAAATATTATTAAATATTATTAAATATTATTAAATAATATATATAAACAAATATTATATAAATATTATATAAATATCATATTATGGCAGATAAAAGTTCTATCAATAAAGCTTTCAATACATTAATATTTAATTTTATTGATGATATTATTTCAATATATCCAGAACAAGAAGATATTTCTATTGCAAAAACTTCACTTATGACATTTAAGCAAATGAATCCTACTATTGTTACAAAATCTTGGTATAAAATGGTTTATATTCCATATAAAGATGTAATTGATGCTGGTGATATAACATTCTTTTTTGAAAAAGACTATAATGCTGATTTACAAAATATCCCTAATGGAAAAGAAATTATGAAAGTGATTGATAAAATTAGAAAACCTATTAGTCAAATGGATGAAAAAAATAAGGGGCATTGTGCAGAATACATCACAAAATTAAGTAAATTATCTCAAATGTATGCATCTATGTAAAAATTATATTAACTCTAAAATAGTTGTTATTATAATTTATTATTTATTATTCATAATAATTTAATATATTCATAATTTCATAAGGGTCTTTTTTATCATAATATTCTTTTACAATATGTTTTGTAATTAGCATAGGTTCTTTCTTATTTAATGAACGAATATAGATGTTATGAATATTTTGAATATCATTCTTATATTTTGTTGGAATATAATTTGCCTTTTTTTCAATAAAAAAATCAATATACATACAATGAACTGTTCTAATTAACCAATCATATAATTGCTTTACTAAATAAAATGGATTCTTCATTGAGGATAAATACATTACATAATCGTTTTCTTTATTAATTCTCTGTAAACATAAATATTTATAAATTAATAAATTGTCTATCATTAGGCTTTGTTTAAATAATTTGTACTCATTTGTAGATACAGTTGTTTCATAACCAGTTTCAGTATTTGTTAAAACTAATTTCTTTCTATTGTAATTATATTGTATATCTTCATTTAATTCATCATAAGATTCATATATATTTTCATTTGTAGGAAAACAAATAATACCATTTAAATTAGAAAATGATGACCAATTCTCATATTCATATTGTGGTATATATTTGATTATGTTGCTATCTATTATTTCATAAATAGAGATCAGATACATGGATGATTGTAAAGAATATTGTGTTTTTAAACAAAATGTATAACAATAGTTTTTAGGAAAATATTCCAATATTGCTAATTCATGAAAAGGGCTGTTAATATTACCGGTGGTTGCTTCTATAAATAACAATTCATCAGTGCTAAGTATTTCATTATTATTTGTTATTGATCTTATTTGCCATTTTAATATTCTTTCATCGTAGAATACTTGCATTAATCTACCATCTATATATTCATGTATAGCAATATCTGTTAATTTTGGGTTTTTTTCTTTAAATTTATCTATAGATAATGTTTTTATAGGAGCAAATGCTAATAATTTTTTTTCAGGAAATGACAAAATAATAGAACGATATATACCATTTACTATATCATCTCTACATAACATGTCCTCATCATAATTTAATATACAATAAGATGTACCATCATATTCAGTTATATATTTATTAATATTGTTATTCACTACATTAGTAGATATATAATAAACCATATTGTTAGTAATCATATTGTTTTATTAGAAAATAATACAATATATCTTTAACTTATTTTGAAAAAAGCAATGCATATAATAACTTTCACAAATATAATTTAGATACATAATATATATTTTATTATTTAAATGGATACATCTAGAGTTCCCGATGAAATTAATAAGCTAGAGTCAACTTCATCAATTACATTAGAATTAGGTGATATTATTGAGTTGATTTCACCAGCTAATGATATTCTCCACGAAAGTACTATGTTTATAAAATATATTGATAATAAATTTATACAACTTATTAATGTATCAACATTGAAAGAATATCAATTAAACATTGATGAAAATGGGTTTATTACCGATGAATCTATTATTCAAGTTAATTTATTAAGTAGGAGTGATGAAAAAGGATATGTAAGACAAAATAATTTATTGCCAAATACATGGATTAATATTCATATTGGCGGGGAAATTCCTGCGATTATTACAGGTGAAATTGTTAATGTAGAAGAGGATATGTTAGAAATTATAACTTATCCCGAATTGAAAACCATATTCATTGACTTTAAGTATCAAGGTATTCCACTTGATATTCCCATTGAACAAATTATTATTCGTGAAAAACCAAACACATTGAAAAATATTAAATCATTAGCTTTAATTAAACAAGGATTAGAAGATGGCGAAGAATACGAGGTCCCAGACGAAGAATTTGCATCTATACAATTTACTGAATCTGGTGACTCTATTATTAACATACCGGAAGGCAAGACCGAGCAAAATATACATGATGTATTAAATGAACTATATCTGGATGCCAATTCTATTGTTACCGATGATCTCGGTGATATAGCTCAAGTTATTGAACGACCTGAAAATGAACAACAATATGGTATTGATATTCAAGTAAATGATATGATGAATGAATTAGTTTCTACAATTCCTAATGTTAAACGTACTAAAAATGTAATGGATAATATTCATAATTTAATTGAAAAATATAAATTACTACGTAAACAATTTTCCAAATTTGATGATAATCAAAATATTTATGATATTAACAAAAATGGGGAATATTATAAACCACTTATTCAAAATATACTTAAAATGAACACTAGATTAACATGGTTGTTACCAGTTGTCAAACTTGAGAAGAAAATATACAATAATAATAATAATACTGAAATAAATGATGTAGTTATTGAAGAAACCAATATATCTATAAGAGAAATTGAATCATTACAAAATAATTATTACAACCCCAATTCACAAGATGACTTGCGCGATTATATACTAATGCAAAGACGCATACAAGATATCATGAATCCTATGAATTCTAATACTGATAATTGTATATATTCTACACAAGTCCTATGTGACATTGAAGCAATTATTGATAATTTAGATGATTTTAATAGCACTGTTTATACAAAAGCCGGATTGTCCAAAAGACAATATATAATACAACGCTATAATTTGGGATTAACACGCTTAGATAACACATTACTTAAAAATGGGAAATCTATTTACACGAGAACGAATATGACTCCTAATGATATGATGTGTTTAAAATCATTGGTTACATTACCATACCCTGTTATTCGTTTTTCATCTATTAATTTACCTACTACTAGTATTATGGATAGAGCATCATTACACCACAATTATTTATTACTCTTTCGTACATTGCGAAAAAATACCGATATTACACCACATGTTATTAGTAACTTTGAAAAAGAACTAGACCATGAAAAAATGGATGAAAATACAAAACAAACTATACTAGATGGTATACATGAATTTATTTTAGACAATAGTAATACCGAAAATAATAATAATAATTTTGAAAAATTCTTGGAATGTATTATTCCTACTACTCGTGTACTTATACGTATTTTTAGAAAACATATCAAGAATAAGTTAACAATGGTTAGTGTTGTGAAAGAATTAGAACCATTTATGATTTATAGTGATAATATTACATATTCACATTATAAAGAGATTCGTTTCCATATTAAAGAACAAATTAAAGAACTAAAACAAAAATTGGACAAAAATTATAATGAATTTTCAAAAATAAAAAATAAAAAATATAATATTGTAAAAACACCCAATGTTTTATTAAGATTATTAAATGACAAAAAAGATGTTATTGATAATTTATTTCAAATATACAAAATAGACAATAAAGACATTAAGAACATTACAACTAATGAAATTTTATATCATATGCTTAATGTTGATAATTCTACTTTATATATGAATACTATTACTACTATATTAATTTCATTAATGACACCTAATAATCTTGTTAGTATTTTAAATGAACCTATATTAGATGATATGACAGATGTTGAACGAATAAAACCCAATGATTGCACGAAGCGATATTTATCAAAAAAATACAATTCTATTAAAGAATTACAAAAAGATAATGATGTGGATACAATATATTTTGATGAGGAATATGATGATACACCTTATGAAGTATTAGATAAATATAAAACAGAACAAGATAAGTTAGAACCCAATATATTTGTTGATTTTTTAACAGAAAATTTAATACAAAAACATGATTATCCCAAGAATCTAGCAACAGACCTGGCAAAAACTATTATCGCCAAGAAAAAGGAAATTACTGATGGCAATTATGCAGTTCTTGAAATTAAACCTACATTAAAAGAAGGCATTGATGCATCTAAACTAAGCAACCGTGATAAAGAATCTATTGATATGGAAGCTGATATTCGTAAAAAAACAGAATACTATAAAAGATTAAAAAATAATTGGATTATTGATAATGAAATTGCGGAAAATTCATTCAAAGATACTAAAGATATATTTTGCAATATTAGCGAAGAGTGTTTTTATAATAAAAAAAATAAAATGTGTGATTCTAATGATGCTAATAAAATACGCATTAGAGACCAACATAAAGACAGTTTAATTAATGAGTTTGATAAACGGTATCACCGGTCGGTTGACGAATTAGAAAAGGAATTAGAAGACAAAATTGCTTATCATATCAAATTATTAAAACGTAATAATATGCTTCGTGAAATACGTGAATATAAATATAATAATTTGGCATATGAAATTGGAAAAACATGTAGCAAAAGAGATATTATAAAATCACCACATATTCCTTTACGTAATCTAATAATGGGGAATAATGATTTTAGTAGTAAACAACACGAAATTTGTGATTTTGTTGACCAACATTGTAGAGAACCTATGATTGAACAATTAAATGAATTGCCGAATTGGTTGTATTGTAAAGATACAAATACGCAATTATTTCCTATTTCTATTTTTAAATTAGCAAATACATTTGTTTCAGGTGGAAATTACACACAAAAATTAGATGAAATATGTAATGAATATGGTATTCTTAGTGATAATGGGGATTCTATTGTTGATAAATATAGTGGTGAATTTTTACGTAAACTTGATTTTAGTACAGAAGAAGGGTTTGATGAAGCTGGATTTCGTATTACTACTCATTCTATTATAGAAAAAGATCTAGGAATTACGACAATGTCTAATGTCAAAGATATATCTAAAATTTTCAATGATGAATTAACAGAAACTGTCTATAATATTGCAAATACATTAAGTAAAAATATGAATATTTCTATTGATTCTATTCAAGATTATATTATACAAATATCTAATGAATTAATTTCAAAACATATTATTAGTGAAAATTCTTATAAAATTCGGTCAGAGGCTACTATTAAAAAGAATGGGAAACCATTAGGGCCATATGCTAATTATAGAAATGAAACAATTATTCTTATTGTCACTTCTGTTTTATTTGTTAGTATACAAACAGCTATACCTTCATTTTCTGTTAATAAAACTTTTCCTGGCTGTGTAAAATCTATTACTGGTTACCCATTAACCGGAATAGAAGATATTAGTGGAATTAAATATATTGCATGTGTATTACACAAATCTAAAAGTTCAGTTAAACCATGGAATTCATTACAAAAATTGAATGCGGAAAAGATTACCATGAGATTAAAAGAAGTTATTGAAAATTATATAATGAAAAAGACTGAATTTGAAGAATTATATACTAAAAAACATCAACATTTAATTTTGAATCCTGATAAAGTTATACCGAATGAACATAATATTACAAAATGGCATAACTTTATGCCACCAGTAGTATCATATTCTATTGTTAAATCATTAAACTCTGTATCAGGAGATTTTAAAAATGAATTATTAGAAACAATTAAAAAAGGTAGTTTATCACAAAATAATATGATTTCAGTATTAAATTCTCGTATTTCCTTTTTTGGATATGGCTTAATAGAATTAATCAATAATATTGTTAAAACAGAAAACTTATTAATGAAAACTTCCAGTGAAATACCGTTTTTGGAAAATTCATGTTGTAATGAAAAACCAGATTTGATTAAGCCATTAATGTATTTCAATGATAAAGATGCCAGTATAAAAGTATTAATAAAAAAAGTACGTAATATGATAAAATTACAACAATATATTAAAGATATTACTATAGCTCCTTCCTTTTATCATGCTGAATCTACCAGATTAAATCATCCAGATTTACCTGATGGTAGATTGGAAGAAAATATTTATGCTGCTGTTTTTGGTTATTGTAATTTTGACAAAAAATTACCTATTCCAGAGAACTTGAAGTTTATCTGTAATGAAAAACCGGATGATTATAAATCATCATGGTCATTGTTAGAAAAAATAGAATTCATGAAGCGAAATGGTAAACGTTATGATGTTGATACTTTAAATGATTTAATGAAAGTTATTAATCAAGAAAAAATAGTTTCTATAAATTATGATAATGATGTTAATATTATAAATAATATTGTTGAATTACTTGATCATCTAGATAATATTGATTCTTCACTATTTGATAACCGTTTTAGAGAACATTTACGTTTGGTTTTAAATCAATACAATCCTAAACAAATGAGAGATACTTACACAGATGAAATGAATAATTTTACTGATTATTTATCCACATGCAATTATAACATGTATAAAAAAATTATGAATTTCTTTGATGAACACGGAAATTTAACAAACACACAGTACGACCATTTAAATAAGTACTTAATGAATTTGTCTGTATGGAATATTGATACATCCAAACAAACCGAAACCATTAATGATAATGAATTATATACGGTTTCACAATTCATACAAAACTCTATTGTTATGATTACAAAGGTATATCCAAATATACTTATTAATAATTCTAAATTTTTTAATAAAATTCCTACACATTGGGACTTGGCAAAGGACCACGTTATGGATGTTGATAAATTTATTAATAAATACTATGAAAAGTTGGATTCTTTCCGTAATGATAAATCACTTATTGAAGTGTTACAAGAAGTAGAAAATATTATGACTGATATCAATCTATTTGTTAAAAACATTCCAGTACAAACAGATATTAAACGCGAAATTATTAATGAAAAGGGAGAAAAACAAATCATTTCATTTTATTCATTATTCAACAAGGATACTATTCATCTATTGTTCAATTATTGTTTTTACTTAACATTATGCAACTATATTAACATTTGCGATAGATCAAATATAATACAAACTGATATTAATAATAATAAAAATATTAGAAGAAATGCAAATATAGATATGCAAGACACTGCATTAAATATGCAAGCAACATCTAATGTTGACGAAAATCAAGAAAGTATTACCGAAATTCAAATTTATACTGATAATGCAAATATTCATTTAAAATCTAGGGTTGCATCATTATTATATACTTTTTTACAGATTGATATTGCTAATAAAAGTGAAATTAATTATTCATATGATGACGTTATTCGCAAAGTAAATTTAGCAAAAGAACGTGAAAAGAAAGGGTTTGTTGACTATTTAGGCAATATGAGTATTGAAAATAGAAAATCAGAAGATTTAATGAAAAAATATAGATTGGGGAAATGGAATGTTGGTCAACAGACTGGGTTGTTTAAATACAATAAAGAAACATATAATAGAGAACGTACTGAAATGATGGAACAACTCACTGAAGATGTTATGGGAAATGTACATAATACGGTTAATGAAATGAGAACCAGTATATATGATCTGGAATTACAAGAAGAAGAATATATGAATAATCAAGAACAACAAGAGACAAATATAGATAATTTAAATGAAGATTATGCCGATGGAGTTGTATACGATGAAGACCAAGAGGACAATTTTGATTAAAATAATTTAACATAATTTAACATAATTTAACATAATTAACATTATTAAAATAATTTAACATAATTAATATAAATTTCACATTATTATTTATAACAATATATTAAATAATAATGAGTGTAAAACAATTTGTATACCATAATAAAGTAAATGTCGCAATTTTGATATTTATTTTTTCTATATTTGCAATTCATTACAATCAACCAACATTAGTATACAATGATGATGGAAGCTTTCGTGAATTTGGTGTTGGATACAAACATAAAACTATTATACCCATTTGGTTAGTTGTTATTCTATTTGCTATATTTAGCTATTATTTTGTTCTCTACTATTTAGCGTATATGTAGTATTATTTTGCTACAATTATAATATATAAATATGTCATTTCCTAGATTAATTGAGAACAATGCAGCATATTATTTACAAAATACATTACAAAATTGCCATGAAAACAGAGTAAATGTATATTATTATTTTCTTAATATCATGGTTCTCTTACTATTCGTTTTTATTGTTGGTTTTACATTATATTATTGTTATAACAATAAACTTTCTGATTATGATAAACAACAAAAAATGTTAAAAGACCAGGAATTTATTGTTTCCAAGATACGGTATTACCAAGAAGAGGTTAAACAAACGAATAATAATGGCTCATCTATGATTACCGATTTACCGTCTATGCGAGTATAATATATATATATTTAATATATATTATGAATATTATTCGTCAACAAAGAGAACATATCATTACAAATAATAATATTGGTAACACTGAATTAGCTAATATATTGGAAAATACGAATAAACAAATAGAATCACTTGTTATTAAGGAATCCTTACATGGCGATTTAGATTTTTCCATCATTAAAACAATGGGATTCGGTCTTATTAAAGAAATTACTATACATGAAGGTGATGTTATTAGTATTTCTAATTTACCAGAAGGACTAAAGAAATTTACTTGTACAAAGAATTTATTAATAGAGTTAGAGAACCTTCCAAAATCAATTGAAGAATTAGATGTAAATAACAACTATATTGAGGTTGTTTCAATTGATTATTTGAAAAATATCAAGGTTCTCAATTGTGCCTCTAATAAAATTACTGAATTAAAAGAACTTCCATCATCTATACAAGAAATACGTTGTGAAAATAATAGCAAATTAACCTCTATTCATCTAGGTAATATTCAACAATTGAATGTTCTCAATGTTTCTAATACAAACGTACATATTATTTATGATTATCCAGGTGTTGTTGATTTCAAAATGGAAAATACACCTTCTATTGAATTTCGTGATGCAGTTGAGAATATTTCATTAAATAATGCAAAACATGAGAACCTGGAAGAGGAAATGAAAATTAAACAGAACTATATTGAAGGATTAAATGAATATTTCTCATTAAAAAATAATTATAAAAAAAAATTATTGGAAGCCAAACGTAAAGTATTTAAATCTGCGGTTACCAAGAAAATTGCGAAAAATTCGGCGGCAACCGTTAAAATTCCATGTATTAAATGTCAACGACAAGTCGGCACCAGATTTTTAAACAAATATGACAAGTATATGGCCTTATGTGGGGATACACAAAACCCATGTACATTAGATATTCAAATATATACTGGGGAAATTGATATGTATAAAGAACATTTATATGATAATTATCAAAATATACAAGGTTTAAAACAAAACATTATTTGTAAAAAATTAGATTCACTCTTTAGTTTTGTTACGAAAGAAGATTCGGTTAATGATTTTAAAGACGAATTAGAAAAGTATACTATTGCAACCAAAGTCTATGCAGAACTATTAGATATACATAATAATATTTATAATAATCCGGATAAAGATTTGTTAATTGACAAGAAAAATGAAGTCATATTTAGATTAAAGGAATCTATTCATAAACTATTGGATGAATACAAAGATACTAACAACAAAGATTTTTTAAAACAAGCGGTTCTCGCTCAATATAAACAACTTACGCCTGAATACAGAAATTTACGAATGTTAAAATATGAAATTATGGAAATGGATAAACAACGTAAACAAAACCTTGATGATAAACAAAGGATTATATTAAATGAGAATTGTGAATTAGAAATTGCAAAGGAAGGTAATACTATCATTGAACATCATTTAGTACAGCGTAATGCATCATTAACAAATATGGAATTTTCTTTTCATGAAGATCCTCGTATTATTAAATTTGTAAAATAATTCTAGATAATAATCTACATTTATAAATTATTATTTGTATATTATATAATGGAACCTTTAGCTAAACGTTTTTTCATATTTATTTTCGTCTGCATATTTGTACGTATTTGTCTAGTCGCGATTGCCTATTATATTGATATTAATTACTTACCTTATATGGGATATATTACTGCTATTATAGGTATTGGATTCTTAATCATATTTTTGGGGGGATATAGAAAATCGGGACCAGAAACTTACGGTGATGTAATATGGTGGAATAATTTACGACCAATACACGGTATGCTATATTTGTTATTTTCTTATTTTGCTATTCAAAAAAATAGAAATGCTTATGTATTTTTACTTCTTGATGTCATTATTGGATTTCTTTCTGGTATGAATTTTCATTATAAACACGGATATTTATCCTAATAAATTTAACATTGGTTATAATTTGAAATACCATCCCATTTAATATTATATTTGTCTGCCCATCTTTTTTTATCACATTCTGTTTCATATGCTGCAAAATTAATTGCATCTTTATCTGTATTTATTCCATCTATATCACTTGCAGTTAAATCTTCTATTTTATTATTAGTTTTTAAATTACCAATATTTTTATCACTAGGTATTTGACATTGAATTATATCACCTTCTTGTGTTGCTTCCCATAAATCTGGGCAAGTATTTTGTACAGGTGGAAAAATATTGTTGCTAGTATTACCGGATTTTTCATTCTTTTTAATACGTGTTCCAATAAATGTTAACATAATGATTAATAATAATATTGCTATAGCTAGAACTGTTAAATAGAACCACTCCATTATATACTAATAATACAAATTATTCGGTAGATTATTATTCTTATTACTAAATATTTAGTGATTCGCAAATTTATTTCTTATTAGAAACTATACTATTAAAATGAATTTAAGTAATATTGATGTTTATAACAATAATCAAATATTAGATAATTCTATTTATAATGGCAGGGTAAATATCGTTGAACCACCTTCACCCGAAATACAATTTAAAATGCAAGAACGAATCGCCATAAAAAATAAGACAACTGAATACAGAGAAGCTCTCACAGGTGAAATAGAAAGCAATATGTTAGCTACAGTCTATTTTTCTGCTGATAATATTCAAATTGTACAAAATGGTCTTCGCGCGGGTGTACATAATATGTCAAATGGTAAATATGTTATTCCCCCTCAAAATATGGATACATTAAAGATTATAATGCGTAGTATGTATTTACAACATGCTGAACATGATATGAATAATATCAAGAATGAAGTAGCAAAATTAAATAAGTTAGTATTGGATTATGCAGTTCCAAGTGTATATGGTGAAGCTGTTGGTTATGAGAAATATTGTCAAGACCAAAGTAGTATTGCCATGCCTATGGAATTACCCCGTCAAAGTGACCGTGATTTCAAGCAATTAGAATTAAAAAATTTTGTGTAAATATATGAATTATACTATTTATTTATTATTTATTTATTATTTATTTTTAAAACCTTACTTTTAGTCACCTTTTTTACAGACTGCTTTGTTTCACCCGATTGAATTTTTTCGCGTTTCTTCTTATACGTATTATAATGAGTTTGGAAACTGCTTAATTCATTAGACCACATCTTTTCCAACGTCGTGTTTATTAACACAGATAATTCAATTTCAGTATCTTCTTTTTCTTTCATAATCGATGACACATTTTCATCTGTCACCGAATCCATTGGCATTTTTACCAAATACTTGTAATCATTATCTATCTTATCAAACTGCATTCCTTCCAACAATTCAAATACTTGATTTGCCTTCTTACGTCTTAAATCAATGGTACCTTTCAAATTTTCTTGAATATATCTTGCACGATTGGACAGTCTAACTAATTTATTATTCATATTTTTAATTAAGAACTCTTTTCTTTTTCTGTAAACATCTAATCTCACTAGATAAAACTCATCAATGATTTCTTCAACAGAATCATATTTATGTAGTCTACAATCTTTGTTAAACATATGCATATTCGTTGCACTATTTGTTGTTGTTAATTTTAACAATTTATCTACACCATTACAACCATATTCATCTGTAGTCTCTTCTAATTCACGCAATGAACCTCTAGGAAACACAACTGTAATATCTACTGATACTTCTGTACAGATGGATGTAAAATCGCGAATCGTCGGCGTACTCTTCTTACCAGACTTACTGGTTCCATCCATTAATGATTCAAGGAAACTAGTATACGGCATTGTCCATGTTCCAACGGGCAATTCTGTAATACGAATTTTATCATCACCTATCTTTTCATAAACACCCTTGATTAAATATTTCTTTTCTGCTATACGCTGAATGCTTCCATGAAAGCCTTCATAGTATGGAATAAAATCAATATCCTTTGTTGATTTTCCTTTTAACTTTTTATTCAAATAATCTACAATAGTTAATGGATTATAGGAAGCAATATTACATGAAAATCCTGTACCTATACCGGAAATACCATTCATTAATGCAAACGGAATAATCGGTACGTAATATTCAGGTTCTACTATAGTACCATCATCATTCAAATAATTCAATACAGAATCATCTGCATCAGGGAAAATACTGCGAGTTAATGAATTTAATTGTGTAAATATATATCTCTCTGATGCGCTGTCGTCGCCACCATGCAATCTTGTTCCAAACTGTCCATTCGGTTCTAACAAATTGATGTTATTTGAACCAACAAAATTTTGTGCCATATTTACAATTGCACCATTTAAACTGGCTTCACCATGATGATATGCACTATGTTCTGATACATATCCTGAAAATTGGGCAACCTTAATTTCACTAGTTAACTTACGCTTGAATGCAGAGAATAATATTTTTCTTAATGAAATCTTCAAACCATCCACCATATTAGGAATAGACCGAGCACAATCATATGTACTGAAATGAATCATTTCATTATTAATAAATTGTTCATATTGAACAGAAGGACTACTTGTATCTAGATAAGCATCTTTATTATATGCCTCCAACCACTGCTTTCTATCATCAGCGCGTTTCTTGTTGAAAATTTTATCTATCATGTCATCACTATTCGTACCTGAATATACAAAATCTACAATCTTTTTATTTGCAAAATAATTCTTGAATTCACTAGACGTGGACGTACCAAGACCCTTAAAATATTTTACATTCCAACCTGATGAATTATTTTCATCCAAGTTAGTTTTCCATGTATTATATTCACCGTCATTATAGAATAAGAGTGTTTTAGCACCCTTCTTGGCACGTAATATTGGTGTATTCATAAAAGATAGGAATCCTGGAATCCTTGTTAAAGATGGCCATTCACTATGAAATAAATTTATACATAATCCTTTAATGTGAGACCCATCTAAATCTTGATCTGTCATGTACATAATCTTACCATATCGCAAATATGTATGAACATCCTGAATAGATTCATACTCACGACCAGTTTCTAATCCTAGAATTTTCTTTATTTCATTAATTTCTTTATTTTCACTAATTTTCTTGATTTGTTCACCACGCACATTCAATAATTTACCCTTCAATGGATAAATACCAATCGTGTTTCTGTCATCACTTGATAAACCGGATACGATTCCAGATAATGCTGATAATCCCTCACATAAGATAAGAATACAATCTTTAGAATTTACAGTACCACTGTAGTTAGCATCTATCAAATTTGGAATACCACGAATGGACTTGGTTTTAGAACCATCTGTTTTCTTTGCTAACTTATTTTCCTTTGCTTCAATCAATGAACATGCTACATCCATTACACCCATTTTTGCTACTTTTTCTATAAAATTATCGCTAACCTGACAAGTTGAACCGAATTTTGCAGCAGGTGTATTCATATAATCCTTTGTTTGACTATCAAATGATGGATTTTCTACATCACATCGCAAGAACAATATAATTTGTTCCTTGATTGCCGCAGCATTAACCTTAATCTTTCTCTTTTTTTCAATATAATCACATAACTTACGAACTATTTGTCCCATTATATAATCAACATGCTTTCCACCTTTCATTGTGCATATACCATTTACAAACGATACTTGCATAAATTCATGATTCGGTGAAACAGAAACAGCATATTCCCATCTTTCATCAGGATGTTCATAGACACGCTTTGTTTGTTCTTTATTACCAATATATAAATCAATATATTGTTGGAATGTTTTTATATTTAATTGTGTTGCATTGTAAGTAACCTTTATCTTTTTAATGGAATGGTCGGTCACTGCACCAATGTCATATATTCTTTTCTTTAAAAGTGCTAACATATCCGGTGTTATACCATTGATTCCAAACCGTTGGTAATCAGGCTTAAATGTTACACTGGTATATGATTTGGTTGTAAGAGGTACTTTGGTAATTGTTGGTGGGTCAATATTATCTAAATTATTATGAAATTCTTGGACATATTTCAATCCACGTGTATGATCTACTGTCTCAACACGCCCGTATACTGACCATATTAATACTAGTTTAAACCCAAAACCGTTCTTTCCACCTACTATTTTCTTTTCGCTTTTATCATAATTTGTTGATGTACGTAAATGTCCAAATATCATTTCTGGAATCCATAACTTGTTTTCTGGATGTTTAGCTATATCTATTCCATTCCCATCATTTGACATTGTAATTACACCTTCGTCATCAATAGTTGTATCTATATAACTAACAAATCTTTTATTCAATAATGAAGATTGTATCATACGAATAACATGATCCCTACAATTTACAATACCTTCATCAAATAATTTATAAAGACCAGGAATATATTCTATATCACGGTAACAAATCTTTTGTTCATTTTCATCGTATACCCAAAGTGATGCATCCACATTTTCAACTGAACCTATATAAGTATCAGGGTTATCTAAAATATGTTGCTTATCTGTTTTTTGTTGGTATTTGTTAGCAAGTTGTGTTGATTCATTCGCTGACATCTTTTTAGAAAGTGACATTACTATATAGATATAACTAGAATCTATTTTTTATCTCAATTTTTTATACTTCTAATATAAGAGATGATTCAACCCAATAAATTAGCTACTGCAGGTAATGACACCAGAATAACACAAAAAATAGCATATTCACAGCTACTGCGTAATAGAAAATTTAAATTAGTAGAGAATGTAGATACAAACGAATATTATTTGGGTCAAGTTGTTCTTAGTAGTACTGGTTTAATACCTACATATATTAAACAAATAATAACACCTGATTATATAAAACAACTTACACGAAGACCATTATATATTAAACAACTTACACCAGATATAATACCAACATATATTGACCAATTTATACTAGATACTGAAAGTAACCCTACAACATTTATTCAACAATATGATAAAGAATTATTTGTACCGGGAAGACCCAAACCGAATATTTCTCGTCCTGTTGCCTTATTTCATCAATATTCAGCTGGTCAAATATGGTTTAAATAAATTTAGGATAATTTCATTATATTTTATTTATATACTATATAATGAAACGACCTGTTCGTCAAAGTGATGGTAAATACCATATTAAAAATGGTAAATTTGAAGAATTGTTTGGTTCTCGTACACAAGTTATGAATGGTACTGCATACAAAACTAGTGGTGAACTTACCAAAAAAAATTTGTTAATGAATAAATGGGGACGTATTGTTTCCGCTAAGAAACACAAGACCGCCAAGAAAGAAAAACGACTTGAGAAAGCCGGGTTTTTTGCAAAAAAAGGGAAATTCGGTTATGTTAAGAAAACTGCTCGCAAAAGCCGTAAAATGAAAGGTGGTATGGCGGATTTAACACCTGCTGCTGTTTAATTTTTATAACATATACCAATCACTCGAAATAAACTTTGATTCTATAATATATTCTTGATAATTGTCAAATATATATTTCTCAAAATATACTTTACTTACTATTTGTCGTTGTTTGTTATGTAAATTACTAGATAATGCAGTTGTTGTGTACTTACTATAATGTGTATATGCATCATATATTGATATATTATGATAAATACCGGGTGATGCCATCCTTGATAAACTGTTTGATGACATGTTTTTCGCTTTATTTTGCATATCTACTTTTAAATTATCCATTGCTATCTGTATCTCTAATTGTTTATCCCATAATAAACATCTCACTTTTCCTATATATTTATCTTGTTCTATTTCTAATTCAGGATGATAATATGATAATAAATCCAACACCTTTTTATCATTTATATTTGAAATATTTTGATTATTTGTTCCAGACCATTTTCTAAATAAAAGTATTATTTCTTCTATTTCTAACTCGGTTTCTAACTCATCTTCTACCATTGTTTCATTCCAAAAATTTAAAAATGTATTTATTACCGGTAAATATTTACTACAAATACCTGTAAATGTATCCTTTTCTTCTAGATAATAGGTATTTAATTTTTCTATTAACATTGTTTTTAATGGTTGTAAAAATACCAGTGCTGGTAAATCCTTATCTGATAAAAATTGTTTCCATAAATACTGCATATTTTTCCAGCTTATTTGGGTTATACCTGATGATGTTGTTTTTGGGGTAATATCTATATCTAGTACATTTTCTATAAAATCATTCACTAATGTATCTATATTCATATTCTTTATATAAAATATATTTTCTACTAATTTGTCACTATTGCAATAATTTTCTATATATTCATCAGCTGAATTATATCGTAATGAATAATGACATGATACACATATTAGATCCAAGATATTTGTATTTAATATCTGCCCCCAAGTACTATCATATTTTATACTTCTATTTATTCTTATTATTCTACAATCTTCATATTTATGGTCGTAATACTTATGTTTAAATGTTTGCGATAAATTACAACCTATGAACATTTGACACATATTATTTAATTGTTTTAAAAAAAATTTCGCATTTGGGTCTATTATATAAATCAAGGATTGTTGTTTACGAAATATATTATCACCTAATACCGTTAAAAATAGTTTCGCTTCTGCTCGTGTTCTAAATAATAACGGACAAATACTATCTATTACGAATTGAATCGTTTGTGATTCTGGGATTGATTGTAATAAATTCGTTTCACGAATTCGCTTCATTATATTTAATCTTGTTTTTTGTTTCCATGACATTAATGAACTATCTCTACTTATTGTATTTATCACCTCATGTAATATATCATCTTCATTATATAATTGATAATGTTGTCCATCATAAAAAAAGAAATTATCAGTTGAACTTGAATAAAAATACTGATTATTATTTAAAAATGCTTGAATAAAAGTATCTTGCTCAGACGTTAATTCTGTCATACGTATCACACGCTGATTATGCTGCGTATTCATTGTTTCAAATATACCACATAATTGATTATTTACATAATTGTTTATTTTTTGATACATATAATCATTTTCCTTATATTTATCAAACAATTTATCTATTGTTTCTAATACATTCTTCTTATCAGTTTCTATTTGTTCCATTACTATAAACGTAATATAAGACTGGGTTTTTATATTACTTTTAAATATATTATATTGTTACTACGTTATGGTGTATTTTATCTACATTCTTCATACTATCCACTAATGATGTTGTTATATATTTTGATATTATCATTTTGGAATTTAATACCTGTTCCATTGGTAATGATGCAAACCAATTGAATTTATTTCGCATTATTATCTCTTCTCTTGGAATGTATATACCGAGTGCAGAATTATCTAAATCTAGATAAGCTTCTTCCATTAATTCATCTATTATAATTTGATTATTTTTTGCTGTCTTTACACCTATTACTTTTCCATCTATTAATTCTAATTTACCACATTGTATTAATTCTTGGCATTTATCTTGAATTATACCTACAAAATTATCTTTCATTGTTATATGAGTATGCGATAAAGAACTTTGTAAATAATTTACTATTTCAATAATACTATTGTGATTTTGGCTTGCACCCATAAAATATGTATTTGGTATAAAATCCTTATTCATTGTGTTATTCTTTAAATCACATGTATGGTTTACTTCTTCACATACAAATGCCTTCCCAATATTATTATACTTTTCATATAATGGTTTTAATGATTTTATACATAAAAAAGAATTGGGTACTACTATACCACCATATACTTGTAACAAACGTGCCATACCTAATTCACGATATTGGGATTTCATTGGTTCTGCCATATAACGAACATTCACATCCCATGATGGTAATAACTTATTAAATGATTCATCGTCTATTAAACATACATTAAAATCATTACCACAGTGATTAATTATAGATTTGATTGTTAAATGTAAATAAGGCTGATTTAAATTATCTGTATTACGTGATGAAAAATCCTTCCAATTTCTTGCGTTTATTTCATATCTTGAATGAATCCAAATTTTGGGACGATTTGAACCATATAATGGCGACTCATTCAGTAAATAATCTTTTATTAAGTTATAATCTTCGTCGTTTGTATCAAAATTTTGTCTTACATTATTTAATAAGGATGTTGCACCTAATATTAAACCAAAAGCGATTACATAATGTGTTACATTTTTTGAATTGAATAACATTATTTGATTATACGTATATAATATCATAGTATATTTTATTCATCGTTTAACCTTATTTCAATACAAATATAATCAATAATATATTAAATAATCAATAATATATTAAATAATCAATATTATACTTTGATTCATTATATTTCATTTGTGAAGTAAATAATATTGTATTTATTTTACATATTTGACGTACTACATTTGTAAATGATTTATATGTCATTTTACGTGTTATATAAAACGATTTACCAATATAATAATATTCTGACAATTTGTTACAAAAATCATCATTATAATTATGAAATATCATTTTACGATATGCATTCATATCAACTAAATAATAACTATCTGTTTTTAAACAAATTTTTTCTAATAAATTAAATAATATTTCATTGGGTACAGGATATTTGAATATTTGATTTATCATTACCTATTTATAAGATATATTTTATCTTTATTATATTTGTTTGTTTTTTGCTAAATCTGTAATAAATATTTATAATTTATAAGTATTTATTTTTATCTATTTATTTTATGTTTCTTATTCAGCCTCTTGTTGAGCCTTTAATTGAGCCTCTTGTTGAGCCTTTAATTGAGCCTCTTGTTGAGCCTTTAATTGAGCCTCTTGTTGAGCCTTTAATTGAGCCTCTTGTTGAGCCTTTAATTGAGCCTCTTGTTGTGCCTTTAATTGAGCCTCTTGTTGTGCCTTTAATTGAGCCTCTTGTTGTGCCTTTAATTGAGCCTCTTGTTGTGCCTTTAATTGAGCCTCTTGTTGTGC
>Ga0181564_10000339_pt1 | contig 40257 bp, 38 predicted proteins | sample 011ome_24_FD_134512 | JGI IMG/M metagenome (GOLD analysis project Ga0181564, IMG submission 134512) | Coastal salt marsh microbial communities from the Groves Creek Marsh, Skidaway Island, Georgia - 011513CT metaG (megahit assembly) | ecosystem: Environmental > Aquatic > Marine > Intertidal... | reverse complement strand
TCCTTGAATACATCGCTTATGCAAAAGAGCCTGTGACAAGAGCAGCACGTGTTGATACGAATAAAGATAATATATACAACTTATTGAGTGACAAACAACGTGAGTTTGTAGCCTACGTACTAAATAACTACATTAACTAAGGTGTGGATGAATTGGATATAGAGAAATTGAGTACAGTGCTGTCTGCTCAATACGGTAGCTTACATTCAGCTCAGGAAAAGTTAGGCACTGTCAGTGATATACAAAGTCTATTTGTCACTTTCCAGGAGAAACTCTATATGGAAAATGCGGGTTAATGTTGAACCATCTCTAAACAATGTGTCTGTCACAGCTAGTCATCTTCACTTTGAATGAACAAGTAGTAGACTAATATAGATTAATGTCCAAGCTTTTGCTGACATCTACATAAATTTTGCCCTACATACATAAACATGCTGATAAAGATATGCCTAGAGCGCACGACACTAGACTGACTTTATTGTCTTAGAACATCAATACGCACTAAATTTCTTTAGATTTTAAGTAATGAGAGAATGACGCACCGATTTCAGAATGTTTCAAGCCATAATCTACAGTGGCTTGCAAATATCCAAGTTTACTTCCACAGTCATAACGTTGACCAGAAAACTCATAACCATAAATGGTCTGCTTTTGTAACTGTGTTGCAATTGCATCCGTCAACTGTATTTCATTTCCAGAACCAAACGCAGTCTTTTCGATAATGTCAAAGATGGAACTGTCTAAAATATATCGTCCAACAACCGCAATATTAGACGGTGCCTCCTCAGGCTTTGGTTTTTCCACAATACCGGACATGCGCCAAAGCCCTTCATTCACCTGATCACCGGCAATGACGCCATAGCTGCCAACGTTTTCTTGAGGGACTTGTTGCACCCCAATCACTCCACACTGTTCACGTTCATAGATATCTACCATCTGCTTGAGACAGCCAGGCGAACTATCGATAAGGTCATCGGCAAGTATGACGGCAAAGGGTTCATGGCCAACTACTGGGCGCCCACACAATACGGCATGCCCTAGCCCCATGGCCTCAGGTTGCCGAATATAGATACAAGAAACATGCGAAGGCAAAATATCTCTCACCAAATTAAGCATCTTATCTTTACCCTGGGCTTCAAGCTCGGCCTCTAACTCATACGCTTTATCAAAGTGATCGGGAATAGAACGTTTATTTCTTCCGGTGACAAACACGAGTTCTTCTATTCCAGCATTGACCGCTTCTTCTGCCGCGTACTGAATCAGAGGTTTATCAACGATAGGCAACATTTCTTTGGGATTAGCTTTAGTGGCTGGCAAGAAACGTGTACCTAACCCCGCAACAGGGAATATAGCTTTACGAATTTTTTTCATGGGAATAGTCGATTGGATGGTTAAACAGTCAAGTCACCCTCTGAATGTGTGAAAACACCTAAATGAGCAGTCATCAGACATGATAATCCAAAAGCGCCCTGCTTTCACATTTATTCAATGTGTTGCCTGCCAATAGCCAAGGCGCACTATTTTGATACAAACAACCCTCAACAACTTAAAAGCCTATGCGATGAGTAACCCCAGTGCCATGAGTAACTGTAGAGCAATCATCTTAGCCATCGCTCAACATAGAGCCACTCAGATCAGACAAACCACGAGAAATGACTTAAAATTCATTGCCTGTAAAATAATTTAGTGCACTCTTTTCAATCTGATCCATGTTGCATGCATTTCAAAATGACAAAGAGCGCACTCCATATCAAGCGCTTAATCAAACACCAGTCGATCTTTATTGTTCTCGAGAGTTGATAGCCCCATGCCCTTCACTTGCAACAACTCCTCCATAGAATCAAAGTCACCATATTGTTCACGATAATCAATAATTGCCTGAGCTTTATGGGCGCCGACTCCATTAAGGTTTTCAACCAATTCTTCCAGTGTGGCTTGATTAACATCAATCGCTTGTGCAAATACTTGAGAGTGAATGATGAGTAAAGATGTCACAAAAACCGCTATCAGAATTTTTTTCATAGTAAACCTCCGTCAATAAGTAATATTTAGGCATGCAAACAGCACGCAGGGAGGAAGTCTATTTAAGTGAATTGGATTACAAAAGACTCACTAGTGCATCATGCACCAGCAAACGCATCAATAAAGGATTGCAAAGCCTGTTGAGGGTGTGAGGCTTTGGTGATAGGTCGTCCTACGACTATATGATTAACACCGGCTTGAGCCGCCTCTTGAGGGGTAACAATACGTTGTTGATCATCTTGTGCATCCGACGGTAATCGAATGCCTGGTGTCACAACTAAAAACTCAGGCGATGTCACCTGGCGAATTAACTGCGCTTCTTGCGCTGAACACACCACACCCCCACAACCCGCCTGGAGTGCGTGTTGTGCCCAACGTTTGACAACATCAGTCAGCTCACCATTGACACCGATGCTATCAAGCTCCATTTGAGTGGACGAAGTTAATACAGTCACCGCGATCAGATGTGGTTGATGTGACGATTGATCAATAGCCTCTCGAGCGGCCTCCATCATACGGCTACCGCCACTGGCATGCACATTAATCATCCACACACCTAGCGAAGCGGCGGCTGCACAGGCCTGTGCTACGGTATTAGGAATATCATGGAATTTTAGGTCGAGAAAAACTTTAAAGTCTTTTACTACCAGCGCTTCAACCAGGGAGGGCCCCCCGGATAAAAACAGCTCAAAACCAACTTTGAGTGCACATGATGTTGAGGGGATTTTTTCTGCAAAGGCAAGTGCAGCTTGAGGATCTGAGAAATCGAGAGCAACGATGACCATAAACTAGTATGTATCCTTCCTGTGACTACTGAGCGTAGACAAGTTCAGCTAGTCTATTTCTTTTGTTGTATCTTTGTTAACGCGTTCGCGTAGTACTTTGCCTGGCTTAAAATGAGGTACATGCTTGCCTGACAAAGAGACCGATTCACCGGTTTTTGGATTTCTACCGATACGAGGTGGACGGAAATGTAAGGAAAAACTGCCAAACCCACGAATCTCGATGCGCTCTCCTGTGGAAAGCGCATCGCTCATTTGTTCAATCACACTCTTAACCGCAAGTTCAATATCTTTTGGTTGCAAGTGCTTTTGTTTTTGAGAGATCTTTTCAATCAACTCGGATTTAGTGATGTCGTTACTCACCAGTTCGCCCTTATTTTGATGTATGAAGATTATTCGCCCATCTGTTCCTTGAGAATATCGCCTAGAGAGGTAGATCCACCATCTGAATTACTGTAATCCTGTAACACATCGGCCTCTTCCTGCTCTTCCTTGGCTTTGATCGATAGGTTGATTGCACGTGTCTTGCGATCTACACCAATAAACTTAGCTTCAACCTGGTCACCTTCTTTAAGCACGGTGCGCAAATCTTCAATTTTGTCACGAGCATATTCAGTGGCTCTAAGCACACCATCTATACCATCTCCGAGGTCAATGATTGCGGCCTTAGCATCAATCTCTTTCACTGTACCGCTGACTATACTCCCCTTCTGATTTTCAGCAAGGTAACCAGAGAGAGGGTCTTGGTCCATTTGCTTAATTCCTAGAGAAATACGCTCTCGCTCGGCATCCACTGCCAATACCACGGCTTCAATTTCTTCACCTTTCTTGAAGTTGCGAATCGCATCTTCACCAGTGTCGTTCCATGAGATATCAGATAAGTGGACCAATCCATCAATACCGCCATCAAGGCCGATAAAGATACCGAAATCAGTGATAGATTTAATTTGGCCACTGACCTTGCCACCCTTATCATGAGTCGCTGCAAATTCATCCCATGGGTTGGATTGACATTGTTTGATACCTAATGAAATTCGACGACGCTCTTCGTCTATATCCAACACCATCACTTCTACTTCATCACCCAACGCCACGATCTTAGCCGGATTAACGTTTTTACTTGTCCAATCCATCTCAGACACGTGCACCAAACCTTCCACGCCATCTTCGATTTCAACAAAGCAACCGTAATCAGCAATATTAGTGACTTTACCAAATGTGCGGGAACCCTCAGGGAAACGACGCATTAAGTCTGCCCAAGGGTCAGAACCTAATTGCTTAAGACCCAGTGAAACGCGAGTCTTTTCTTTATCGAACTTAAGCACTTTAACTTCGATCTCATCACCAATCGCCACCACTTCAGATGGGTGCTTAACCCGCTTCCAGGCCATATCTGTAATGTGAAGCAATCCATCCACACCACCCAGATCGAGGAATGCACCATAATCAGTAAGGTTCTTAACAATCCCTTTAACTACACTACCGTCTTGTAAAGTTTCGAGTAGTGTCTCGCGCTCTGCGCTGAACTCAGTCTCAACCACCGCACGACGTGAAACCACGACATTGTTACGACGTTGGTCTAACTTAATAACTTTGAATTCTAATTCTTTGCCTTCTAGATAGGCTGTATCGCGAACTGGACGCACATCCACTAAAGAGCCCGGTAAGAATGCTCGAATATCGGGCAGTTCGACCGTAAAACCACCTTTTACTTTGCCGGTAATAATACCTATGACAGATTCACCGGATTCGCTGATTCGCTCCAACTCACTCCATGCCTTAGCACGACGAGCTTTTTCGCGTGAGAGACGGGTCTCACCATAACCATCTTCAATAGCGTCGAGTGCCACTTCCACCACATCGCCGACAGCCACATTGACTTCACCACGTTCGGTTTTAAACTGGTCAATGGAAATAATGCCTTCTGATTTAAGGCCGGCATTGACCACGACAATATCATTTCTAACATCAACAACGGTTCCTTCAACAATGGAACCTGGTGTCATATTTAATTTAGAAAAACTTTCTTCTAGTAATTCAGCAAAACTTTCGCTCATAAGATAATATCTTTTTTATAATTTGGTTAGTTAAAGTCCAATTGAAACCACTTACTTATAATGTCTTGTCGATGTAATCAGTTGCGGCACCAATCACTTTTTCGATAGTCATTTCGGTGGTATCAATCACCCATGCATCTTCGGCAGCCACCAACGGTGAGGACGCTCGTGAACGATCGCGTTCATCACGTGCGGATATACTGTCGAAAAGGTGAGCAAAACTAGCACTAATACCCTTTTCAATCAACTGTTTATATCGCCTTTCGGCCCGTTGTTGCACACTCGCATCAAGAAAAATCTTCACTTTAGCCTCAGGAAACACGACAGTTCCCATATCTCTCCCGTCACAAACCAGTCCAGGCGGACGCTGAAAACGCTTTTGCAACATCAATAATTGCGCACGTATAACTGGCTCTGCAGCGATTCTAGAGGCCATTGAGGAACAAGCTTCGGAGCGAATCTGGTTATCGATGTCGATATTATTACTATGTGCTGAATAATTTTTCTCAGCAGGAAAGCTAATATGTAAATTTGACGCACATTCAACAATGTCGTCGATTTGTGCGCGATCTAACCCCTGCTCAATCGCTGCTAGTGCAACTACACGGTAAATAGCCCCAGAGTCTAAGTAATTAAAATCGTACTTTGTTGCCAGATATTTAGCCAAAGTGCCTTTGCCAACCCCGGCCGGACCATCCACAGCAATCACTGGAATATCACTACCTGGCGAGGACTTAAGAGGACGATCAGTCATCGACTAAAATACTCAAACCTACCGCACGTGCCATCTCCACAAAGCCTGGAAATGAAGTCGCCACATTAGCGCAGTCATCTATAATAATAGTTTCCTTGGCGCGCAACGATGCCATGGTAAACGCCATAGCAATTCGATGATCATGGCCACTATGAATCATGCCGCCACCCATCGTACCGCCTTCAATCGTCAAACCATCAGGATATTCTTGAACTTTTACGCCCAGTGTCGTCAAGCCCTGTGCTACTAATGCAATGCGATCACTCTCTTTCACTCTCAGTTCTTCCGCCTGAGTCACACGCGTGATGCCTTGTGCACAAGCTGCGGCCACACACAACACTGGAAACTCATCAATGGCAGAAGGCACACACTCAGGAGGCACATCAATGCCACGTAGTTGACTACTCTTGACAGTAATAGATGCGGTGGGCTCACCACCTTGCATGGACTCATTATGAATTTCGATGGATGCATTCATGGCTTTCAAAATATCCAACACCCCCGTGCGGGTCGGATTCATACCAACATTATGTAATGTGATTTCACCTTCAGGCGCAATACAAGCCGCCACAATAAAGAATGCTGCCGATGAAATATCCGCAGGTACATTAATTTGCGTCCCCTTAAGAACATGTCCCCCCTGAACACTAATACTGGAACCCGCAGCATGCTCAGCAATCTCAATAGGATAATCGAATGATTGCAACATGCGTTCAGTATGATCGCGGGTAGCCTTTGGCTCGATCACTTCAGTGACACCCTCAGCAAATAAGCCGGCTAGCAACACGGCCGATTTAACCTGCGCACTGGCGACCGGCAAAGGGTAGCGAATCGCTTTCAGGGTTGGCACACTATGAATGATGACCGGTGGAACACCCGATGCCGCCGTTTCAATATTCGCTCCCATGCTATTCACCGGATCACATACACGTCGCATGGGACGTTTCATGAGAGAGCCATCACCGACTAATGTTGTTTCTATACCTTGGCCGGCTAACAAGCCCGTCAATAAACGCATAGAGGTGCCTGAATTGCCACAATCCAAAACTTGGGAAGGCGCTTGCAAGCCGTCACGACCGACACCATGAATGATAATTTCACCATTGTGTTGATAATCCATTTGCACACCCATTTGTTCAAAAGCATGCAATGTGGCAAGACAATCCTCACCTTGTAAAAACCCTTTCACATGGGTATCACCCTCAGCCAGTGAGGCCAACATAATGGCACGGTGAGAGATGGATTTATCTCCAGGAACAGTAATTTCGCCTATGGCGCGAATGCTAGGTTGTACGTTGTATTTCAATGATAATCACTTCAAGCTAAGTTAGTTTTATGTCGCCAGTCTGGTTTAAGAGTATTTTATTCAATCAGTGTTGTTCACTCTGCTTTATTACGTCAATACTAGAGACCAACATTAATTTCGCTGTTTGTCTGCGCATGAATGGATGAAATAACCGTTTATTGTGTGAATTTATCTCGCGCTATTTTGGCCTGTTCAAACATTTTTTGCAGCGCGTCACCCTCCTGATTTTGTATATCTTCACGCAATTGTTTAAGAGTGGTTTCAAACCCTTCAATCGCTTCCACTAACGGCGCCTGATTAGCCATACAAATATCTCGCCACAATGCCGGATCACTGGAAGCAATTCGTGTGAAATCTGAAAATCCACCTGCCGCATAACGAAAAATTTCAGGGGTTTGTGTTTGATTGGCCAAACAATGCACCAGAGCATACGCTAGCACATGCGGTAAATGACTGGTGGCTGCCAATATCTGATCATGACTATCAGCATTCATATATTCCACTTGCGCACCAATCTCCTGCCACATCTGCGTAACACACATTAGACTGTTAGGAGCCGTATTGAGCGTGGGCGTCAGAATCACTTTTTTATGATCAAACAAGCCAGATACAGCCGCTTGCACGCCACTTAACTCTCGCCCAGCGATGGGGTGAGCCGGGACAAAGTTAGCTGGCAACTCGGTCATCAATGTCTGGAGATCGTCAATCACACTCTGCTTAGTGCTGCCAACGTCGGTGATAGCCTCACATTCAGCAAACCAATCTCGGCATTGTGCAAACACCTGACTAATCACTGACACTGGCACACAGACGATCACCACATTGGGTGACAGCGGGCAGTCTTCTACTGAAGCATACGCCTCATCCACTAATTGTTCATTGAGAGCAATTGCAAGCGTGTCAGCACAGGCATCGATGCCAATGATATTTTCACAGACTTTTTTATCCCGTAGAGAACGCGCAATCGACCCACCGATCATGCCAACTCCAATTATTGCAATACTTTCAATCATATTAATTTTATAAGTAGTTGCCCGATTAAACGCATTATGTCAGTTGTGACCGGCGCTGAGCCAACCCCTTCATACAGCGCCTTGTGGGTATGACCCTAAAATTTTGATCATATCCGAGACTGACGCTAATTCTTCTAACGCGGTTTTCAGCGGCCCTTCGTCTGCATGCGCTTCTAGATCGAGAAAGAACACATATTCCCAATTAGCACTGTGAGAGGGACGGGATTCTATACGTGTCAAGCTAACATCATGACGAGCAAAAGGTGCTAGTAATTGATGCAGCGCTCCCGATTGATTAGGCGCGCTCACTAATAGGCTGGTCTTGTCATGTCCAGAGGGCGCCACATTGTTGTGACCAATGACTAGAAAACGTGTGGTATTGTCTGGGCGATCTTCTATGTTGCTAGCCAGCACATCTAAGCCATATTTTTCAGCAGCAGAACTGCTTGCGATAGCCGCCACGCCAGCTTTGCCTTGCACACACTTAGCTCCATAAGCATTACTCACCACCGCCTCACGTGCTGCCCCAGCAATATTAGCGTCCAACCACTGACGACATTGAGCGAGTGATTGTTGATGTGAATAAATCGTCTTCACGTCTTCCATCGCCGTGCCTTGCGAAAGCAAATGATGATGAATACGCAGCTCCACCTCACCGACAATTTTTAATGGCGAGCGCAAGAAATTATCCAGAGTATGCGTAATCACACCCTCAGTAGAATTTTCTACAGGCACCACGCCGTAATGACAACTGCCCGACTCGACTTCCCTGAACACTTCATCTATGGACTGCATAGCACTGGTCTTCACCGAGTGACCAAAATGTTTTAATGCGGCTTCTTCCGTAAACGTCCCCGCAGGCCCCAGAAAAGCAATATTCATAGGTTTTTCTAACGCCAAACAGGCCGACATGATTTCACGAAATAGACGGGAAACTTCTTCATTCGCCAATGGCCCTTGATTGCGTTCAGCCACCCGACGCAATATTTCTGCTTCACGCTCAGGGCGATAAAATTGCGCACTTTCATCCGCGTGATTCTTTTTGTATGCTCCCACCTCAGCCGCACACTTAGCTCGAGCAGAAATTAGCTCCAGTAGTTGTTGATCCAGCGCATCTATTTCAGTGCGTAATTGTGCGAGTGTTTTAGCCATGGTGGTTTTATTATCTTTTCTGATAATGTTTTTTTGGTCTGTTAATAGTCGGTTGTTACGTGCTCAATCAATACTCGATCACGCTGAATAACATGACTAGAATGCGCGAATATTAGCATGTGAGCCTGACTGCAAGCTAGTAAGACTTTGAAATTACTCACATTCAAGTCATGCGCAAGCAAGTCTATCGCGCTCTTTGCAAACTGATCTGTACTCAGCTCCCTGAACAGCAGCTTACTGGTCGACAGTGCACAATCAAATTCATCCATCCCAACAGTAAGATCCTAAACAAGTCAGAATCAGGGTAATATAGCCACCTATACCTATGGGACAATCTTGCCACCAATAGCAAATAGGATTTTTATTTCAGGCACATAACACGGCGTCTGTTAAAGTAGTAGCTGAATCCCTAACATTAAGTCAGTTATGCAATGGTAGTAAACGAACAGTAGACGTTTATAAGCTAAGTTTAGCGACTGAGCATAAGCTGGTGGTGAGCGAATAATGAACTCGTTATGATTGAACATAACGCTAGGAATATGTCAGAACAGAAGACCTCATAAATCTATGGACAGCTTGTTAAATTCTATACTCTCAGAATTCTTCGATACCGATGACCATCATCTGGTCATTGGTGATCAAAAATTCAATGAAATTATAAAAGAGGCACCTAACCGCCCTGCTTTTATCTACAGCAAACGTGTGATCAAAAAAAAGATCAACACATTACGAGCTGCGCTGCCTGCTGCATTGAGTATTAATTTTGCTATTAAGTCCAACCCTATGCAGGAACTGGTCAACTTTATGCAGCAACATGTGGATGGTTTGGATGTTGCTTCTGGTGCTGAGCTATTAATTGCTATCAATTCCGGCATGTCACCCGATCACATTAGCTTTGCTGGACCGGGAAAATCTGATGATGAACTTGAGCTGGCTATTCAACACCAAGTCACCATCAACGTTGAATCAGAAAACGAACTCGACCGTGTTATCAAAATAGGGCAATCTCTGGGCTTACAAGCGCGCATTGCGTTACGCATCAATCCCGACTTTGACTGCCGCAACTCAGCGATCAGCATGTCAGGTGGACCCACTCAATTTGGCATCGATGCGGAAATTGCAGATCAAGTCATACTCAAAGCCGTGAATAGCGATGTAAAGTTTTTAGGTCTGCATATTTATACCGGCTCGCAAAACCTTAATGCACAAGCTATTATCGAGGCTCAACAAAAGACCTTCGCGCTAGTTAAACAACTCACTGAATCTTCACCAATAGCATTTGAACAAATCAATATTGGTGGTGGCTTTGGTATCCCCTATTACCCCAATGATGAAGCATTAGATCTACAAGCTATTGGTAATAATTTATCCACCCTCATTGATGACTATCATCAACACTATGCCACGACTCAATTTATCACTGAGCTTGGGCGTTATATCGTGGGTGAATGTGGTGTATATATTGCGCGCATCGTCGACAAAAAAGTATCACGTGGTAAAACCTTTATCATCACCAATGGCGGACTCAATCACAATCTGCGTTCCGCTGCGGATAACTTCAGAATCGGTCAGAAAAACAATTATCCGGCTTCCATCGCCAACAAAATTGGCACTCAAACAGAAGCCGCCAGTGTGGTTGGCCCACTGTGTACCCCACTTGATGTGTTAGCGTATGAGTCCGATCTACCGGTGGCAGAAATTGGTGATTATTTTGTGATGTTCCAGTCCGGCGCTTATGGCTACAGCAGCAGTCCACTGGATTTTTTAAGTCATCCAAAACCACTGCAGTATCTTGTTTAACCACTCATTCAAAACAGCGTTAGGATGATGAGTCCAGCTAGCAAACTCATTACAAGCGTAACTGATTTTGCTAAAGCCTAATACTGCCAATCATATCAGCCAGTTTTTCTACCGCACATAATGGGGTTCCGTTATACATACTCACGCGCACCCCTCCCACTTTGCGATGACCTTGCAGCCCTGTCAAACCACAGGCTTCAGCTTGAGTCAGTAATTTTTCTACATGAGCTTGCGATTGGCCTTGGAACACCGCGTTAATGACTGACCGATTCTCTGGTGCAACAGTGTTTGACCAACACTCATTGGCATCGATCGCCTCATAAATAATTTTAGCTCGCTGGCGACTGGCTGCCACCATAGCGCTTACCCCACCTTGCTCGCTCACCCATTGCAGCATCAATTGCATGACATAACAGGCAAATACAGGAGAAGTATTGACGATTGACTGGTGTTGCGCATGCAAGTCATAACGACACAGTTCTGGTGTGCTGGCATGCACTCTATCGAGTAAATCATCACGCACAATCACTACACTCAAGCCGGCAATGCCTAGAGTTTTTTGAGCGCCGCTGTATATACAACCAAAATCCGCCACATTTAATTCACGCATCAACAAACATGAGGTCATATCTGCCACGACTGGCACCGGGCTTTTTATTGGGTTAGCGCAATTAATGCCATCTACGGTCTCATTCGGGGTGAAATGAACATAAGCAGAATCCGGATGAATCACCCACTCGCTAGGATCTATACAACTTTGTCGCCCTGCTTGTGATTGCAATCCATTAAACGTTTCAACCTGAATATATTTTTGAGCGGAACGCGCTGCTTTAGCCGACCATAGACCCGTATCAATATAAGTCGCACAGGTGTATGAGCCCAACAAATTTAATGGCACTGCATCAAAATGTAATGTAGCACCACCTTGCACAAAAAGAATCTGATAGTTATCAGGGATGGCGTATAAAGCACGCATGTAGTGACGTGCTTGATTAAGAATATTGGTAAACGCCTCACTGCGATGACCGAGCTCTAATATCGAAATAGAAGTATCTTGATAATGCAGTATATCGTCTTGAATCTGCTGCTTGACCGGGGCCGGTAGAGCGGCAGGGCCTGCTGCAAAGTAATGCCCTTGGTGTCCCATTAGTATGAATAGTGCCTAGTCAGATAGCGACGCATCATCTTGCGTATTAACTGAGCTGTTAGCCGCACTTTCATCCTTCTCTTCATCTCCTGATAAAGATTGTACCGCTTCGATTTCAGTAAGGCTTTCACCCTCATCCAAACGTATCAAAGTCACCCCTTGAGTATTTCTTCCCATGGATGAAATATCTTTTACCTGTGTTCGCACCAACGTTCCACCATTGGTAATCAACATGGTTTCATCTTCTTCTGAAACCAACACTGCACCGACCACTGCGCCATTACGCTCTGTGGTTTGAATCGCAATTACCCCTTGCCCACCCCGCTTTTGAATCGGGAAGTCAGCGACAGGAGTGCGCTTACCAAAACCATTTTCTGTTCCTAGTAGAACATGCTGAGCATGTTCTTGTGAACTGACAGCAATAAGTGCAATCACTTCCGTAGCGTTATCAATCTTAATACCACGCACGCCAGCCGCTGTTCGACCCATTGGACGCACGTCATCCTCATGGAACGTCACCGCTTTACCCGAGCTTGCCACCATAATCATGGTATGTTGCTGACCAGTAATCTCAACACCGATTAAATGATCATTCTCACGCAAGTCCAAAGCAATAATGCCGTTCGCACGTGGGCGAGAGAAATCTTTTAACGGCGTTTTCTTGACTGTGCCACGGCTAGTCGCCATAAACACAAACGCATCTTGTTCAAAATCCTTGACCGGCAAAATGGCATTAATCCGCTCGCCTTCTTGCAACGGCAGCAAATTCACAATGGGCTTGCCCCGTGAAGTACGTCCAGCTTGTGGCAATTCATAAACTTTCAACCAATAGACTTTACCTAGACTGGAAAAACATAAAATCATGTCGTGGGTGCTGGCGACAAATAAATTATCTACAAAGTCCTCTTCTTTGACAGAGGTAGCGGCTTTACCCCGCCCACCTCGACGCTGAGCTTGATACACATCCAATGGTTGAGATTTTGCATAACCAGCATGGGACAACGTCACCACCACATCTTCCTCTTGGATAAGATCCTCAATCCCCAGATCAATCGCAGTAGAGGTGATTTCAGTTTTGCGCTGATCACCAAATTTTTCTTTTATCTCTTCAAGTTCTTCACGAATCACGGCCATCAGTCGCTCAGGGCTCTCTAAGATTTCTAGCAAGCTTGCGATGACGTCTAATAATGCGCTGTAATCTGTGACGATCTTTTCTTGTTCAAGCCCAGTTAAGCGATGCAGACGTAAATCTAAAATCGCCTGTGCCTGTACATCAGACAGATAATATTGACCATCACGCAATCCAAAAGCGGCATCGAGATTATCTGGGCGCGAAGAATTCGCTCCAGTTTTCTCCAACATATCAATCACGGCACCCGGCATCCAAGATGTCGCCAGTAAGGCAGCTTTAGCTTCACTGGGTGTACCAGAAGCTTTAATTAAAGCAATCACCTCATCAATATTCGCCAGCGCCACTGCTTGGCCTTCTAATATATGGGCTTTTTCACGAGCTTTGCGCAACTCAAACACAGTTCGACGAGTGACGACCTCGCGACGATGACGTAAAAATGCCTGAAGAATTTGTTTAAGATTAAGTAATCGCGGTTGGCCATCGACCAAGGCCACCATGTTGATACCGAACACATTCTGCATCTGTGTGTGTTTGTAAAGATTATTCAAGATAACCTCACTCACCTCACCCCGTCGCAGCTCAATAACAATACGCATGCCGTCCTTATCGGACTCATCGCGCAACCCGCCGGCAGCGATGCCCTCCAGACGTTTTTCCTTCACTAACTCTGCGATTTTTTCAATCAAACGGGCTTTGTTTACCTGATAAGGCAACTCAGTCACAACAATAGTTTCACGCCCATTTTTGTCATCGGTCTCGATATGGCTACGCGCCCGCATATAAATCTTGCCGCGCCCCGTTTGATAAGCATCCACAATCCCTTTCTTACCATTGATAATCGCCGCAGTGGGAAAGTCAGGCCCAGGGATATGTTCTAAAATTTCCATCACATCCATCTCAGGACGCTCGATCATAGCGATACACGCATTGACCACTTCAGATAAATTATGGGGAGGGATGTTAGTCGCCATACCCACCGCAATACCAGATGAACCATTCACCAGTAAATTCGGCACGCGCGATGGCAGCACAGAGGGCTCTAGCTCGTTCTCATCGTAATTAGGAATGAAGTCAACAGTTTCTTTGTCTAAATCCGCCAGCACTTCGTGCGCAATTTTTGACATGCGCACTTCAGTGTAACGCATGGCAGCAGGTGCATCCCCATCAATGGAACCAAAGTTACCTTGACCATCGACCAAGGTGTAACGCATAGAAAAATCTTGCGCCATGCGCACAATCGTATCGTAGACCGCCGTATCACCGTGCGGATGATATTTACCAATCACATCACCGACCACACGAGCAGACTTTTTATAGGGTTTGTTCCACTCATTGCCTAGCTCATTCATGGCAAACAAGGTGCGTCTATGCACGGGCTTTAGACCATCACGCACATCCGGTAATGCACGCCCAACAATCACACTCATGGCATAATCCAAGTAGGATTTGCGCATTTCATCTTCTATGTTAACGGATACGATTTCTTTAGCGATAGAGGCCATTGAGGAGAGATTCTTTATTCTTAATTATGAGTATGAATTATAACACAACTTCACTCTATATAGGGCAAAGAATATCTTACTATAAGAGCGAAAAAAGCCATGTTTCGTGCACACATTTGCATAGCCTGCAGTTCACGTGTCAGCATTATGTTGTTGACCTAAACTAATGACGAAAAACGCATAAACCTCCACACTTATGACCACAAGCCGCAGGTTAATTGACTTAATCCAGAGCAAATTTGTCCACCATCCATTAATCAGGTAAGTTGTTGCCATGTCACCCAAAAAAATCGCCATACAAACGCTATTGAGCAGCCGCATCGTCGTGCCTATTGAACCGGCGGATCGTGTACTCACAGATCACGCTATTGCAATTGATAATGGCGTGATTGTGGATGTTCTCCCCACCGAACGGGCATTAAAAAAATATGATGCTAAATCCTATGTAGAGTATGACGATCATATCCTCATGCCTGGGTTGATTAATGCCCACACGCATGCGGCTATGTCACTCCTACGTGGCGTGGCCAGTGATGTACCCTTGATGGATTGGTTAAACAACCATATCTGGCCACTCGAAAAAACTTTTGCTGACGAACAGTTTGTCCATGATGGCTCTCAACTGGCCATTGCAGAAATGCTCAGAGGTGGCACCACTTGCTTCAATGATATGTATTTCTTTCCTGAAATCACTGCCCGCGTGGCTTCACAAATGGGTATGCGCGCTGTGGTCGGCATGATCGTGATTGAATTTCCTACCCGTTACGCCACTCATGCAGATGAGTACTTATCCAAGGGTTTAGCCTTGTTCGATACTTACAAAAACAATCCTCTGATTACCACAATCTTTGCCCCGCATGCGCCTTACACGCTGAGCGATGACACACTCACCAAGATCAGTCGCATATCTAACGAACTCGACCTGCCCGTGCACATGCACGTGCATGAAACCGCTCAAGAAATTAAAGACAGTTTAGAACTGCATGGCGTGCGTCCACTGGATCGTCTGGATCAGTTAGGTTTGTTAAATCCCAATCTCCTCGCGGTACACATGACGCAACTGACAGCAGAAGAAATTACTCAAATCGCTGATGCCGGTGTCACCGTATTGCATTGCCCCGAATCCAATCTCAAGCTAGCCAGCGGTATGTGCCCTGTGCATGCCTTAAAGCAAGCCAAAGCACGCGTCATCATCGGGACGGATAGTCATGCCAGTAATGATGACCTCGATATGTTTTCTGAAATGCGCACCGCCGCATTGCTAGCTAAAGGCGTTAGCCAAGACGCGACCGCCTTCAATGCTCAACAGGCACTGCGTGCCGCCACCATCGATGCCGCGCGCGCCTTAGGACTGGGCAATGAAACAGGCTCAATCGAAAAGCATAAATCGGCCGATATCATTGCCATACACTGTAACAATATCGAGAGCTACCCACATTATGATGTATTTAGTCACTTGGTCTACAGTACAGATCGTCAATGCGTTTGCGATGTATTCGTCGCTGGACGACAATTACTCAAAGACCGAACACTAACCACTGCCAGCGAAGATGACATCATCATCAAAAGCAAACAATGGCAAGCCACTATCAATGCCTTCGACGCATCGACGGCAACACAATGGTAAACAACTTACGACTTAATAATGACTGAAACACTATGACTCAATCAGACAACTCGCCTAATGATAATTTTGATCAAGAAGAACTCGCTAAATTTGAATCGTTAGCTTTTCGCTGGTGGGATCGTGACAGCGAATTCAAACCCTTGCACGACATCAACCCCTTACGCTTAAATTTTATCAACGAGCGCATTCCATTGGCCGGCAAACAAGTGATCGACATCGGCTGTGGCGGGGGTATTTTATCTGAGAGCATGGCGCAAAAAGGCGCCATCGTAAAAGGCATCGATCTGGGTAAAGCCCCACTATCAGTGGCCAAACTGCACAGCAAAGAAAGCGGGCTGGATATTGACTATGAAATGATATCAGCCGAAGCCATCGCTGAGCGTGAGGCCGGACACTATGACGTCGTTACCTGCCTAGAAATGCTAGAACATGTCCCCGAGCCAAGTAAAGTCATCCAAGCCTGCGCACAACTGGTGAAACCAGGTGGCCATGTTTTCTTTTCCACCATCAACCGCAACCCAAAATCCTACCTATTTGCCATCATTGGCGCTGAATATGTATTAAAGCTCCTGCCCAAAGGCACCCATGACTACAACAAACTCATCAAACCCTCTGAACTCAGCCGGTGGATTCGCCAAGCACACCTCCACAGCAAAGAACTCATCGGTATGAGCTACAACCCACTCACCAAAAAATATTGGTTAGGCCAAGATGTCAGTGTCAACTACATGATGCACACGCAAAAAGACTAAGCAGTAAAAACTCCTCTTCCACAAAAAAACCCCAGCAATCAAGCTAGGGGTTTACATTGTAAACTTACGTTCAAATTGCCCTCGGGCGAAAAGATTGGCACATGTGGCAGAGCCTGCGACGGTATCCGTCTTACTGTAGTAAGAAAAGAACCATCTAATCATGTACACATAAAATTTTTTTATTGCATCCTTGAATTATTTATATATGTCATTATTTATCGCATGAGGAGATGATTACAGCTCCTCGATATATTTTATTAACTATTTTCATAGGATAAATATAATGGATATTAAGAAATCTATTCCGTGGAACTGATTTAAAAAAGAAGCGCATACGATTAATGTCAAAATCACGCCCGTCTCCCGCGGACGTTGTCGCCTGTCGATTATTCATCACCTACACGAGTGCAGCCTTGTGTGGCTGGCTTGCCTTACCTAACACGAGCACGTATAACATGAGACTCTATTAATTACTCATGGCTTTTCGTGTCTCACTCATCCTCTTGCCCTATCCCTGTGCGTGCTTTGTTGTTCGATTTAGATGGCACTTTATTGGATACGGCCCAAGATTTAGTGCTGGCATTAAATACTATGCTCAGCGCTCATGGGCGTGATGCTATTCCCTATAAAACAGCACGTTTTTCTGTTTCTCAGGGCAGTGCCGCGCTCACGCGTTTAGGCTTTCCTGAGGTAATTGATGAGGCTGAATTTGAAGCCCTGCGCCAAGAATTTTTAGTGACCTACAAAGAATGCCTGTGTGAAGCCACCGAGTTTTATTACGGCATGCCCGCGTTATTAGATGAACTGGATGCACAGTCTATTCCATGGGGAATTGTGACTAACAAACCGGGCAATCTAACTGATCCGCTGGTCGCACGTCTGAATCTTCACACTCGCAGTCAATGTGTTATCAGTGGCGATACTTTGAGTGTGAGAAAACCTCATCCAGAACCTCTGTTGCTAGCCAGCCAGATGATCAATAGGCCACCTCAAGAGGTGCTTTATATTGGCGATGATCCGCGTGATATCACTGCAGGCAATGCGGCAGGCATGTATACTTGTGTGGCCAATTACGGTTATATCGAGGCCGATCTCGACACCTCATTATGGGGAGCGGATTTTTGTATCGACCAACCGCTGGAGGTACTTCAGCATATCGCATTAATGCAGGCATAAATTTACTCGGGCAACTCAGTGTATGATGACAACTTTTGAACTCAGCTGGATAGTAATCATATTGATTGCCGCGCTCAGCGCTCTGCTGGCATATTTGTTTACGCGTCAGCACTTTCAAGCCCTAATGCAAAAACATGCCACTGAAAGGCAAAAGCTCATTACTCAGCTAGAGGTTGAGCAAGCGCAAACTAAAGAAAAAATTCAGGCACTGAACGAATCTCGCGAACAACTCAAAGAGAGTTTCACGGCACTTTCAAAAAGCGTACTAGATGCAAATAGCGAATCATTTTTACAACTCGCTCAACAAAAACTCGGCTTGTTTGAAAGTCGCGCACAAGCCAATCTCACCGAAAAAGAAAAGTCGATCGAGAATTTACTCAAACCAGTCAATGCCGCGCTAGAAAAAACTGAAAAGCAGCTGTCATCAATTGAGAAAGAACGCAAAGAAGCTTATGGCTCGATCACCACACAATTACAGATGGTGACAGAAGCCCAACAAGGCTTACAGTCAGAAACGGAACAACTGGTGCGCGCCTTACGGCGACCCGAGGTGCGCGGTCAATGGGGTGAACTGACCTTAAAACGCTTGGCAGAACTAGCCGGCATGGTGAATCACTGTGACTTTGAAGAACAAGTCAGCGCCGATCTAGGCGACAATAAGAGTCTGCGTCCTGATATGATCGTGCGTATGCCCGAGCAGCGCGAACTAATTGTCGATGCAAAGACTCCATTAGATGCTTATCTATCTGCCATTGAAGCGGATGAACCGGCTCAACGCGAGGCTCATTTGCAGCATCATGCACGCAAGGTACGCGAACGCATGAAAGAATTAGCCAGCAAATCGTATTGGGAGCAGTTCAGTCAGTCACCTGATTTTGTGATTTTATTTATCCCCGGTGAACAGTTTCTCACAGCCGCATTAGATTATGATAAACAACTACTAGAAGACGCGTTTGCTAACCGAGTGATATTATCTACTCCCACAACCTTAGTCGCACTGTTGCGTTCGGTGGCCTATGGCTGGCAACAGGCACGCATGTCACAAAATGCAGAACAGATTCGCGATCTCGCCCAAGATTTATATAAACGCTTGAATACCTTCGCTGGCCATTTACAAAAAGTTGGAAAAAATCTTGATGACAGCGTGAGTAATTACAATAAAGCCATTGGCTCTTTAGAACGCCAAGTACTTCCAAATGCGCGCAGGTTTCCTGAGCTTGGCGTGCAAACTAAAGAAGAAATACCGCTCATAGACGAGATTGATAAAAAAACTCGTGATGTTCCCTTGATAGAAACCAAACAAACTGACAATGACGATTAAGCCCACTGATAGCGATACGCCACTGCATTCTGATCTTTTCACTTTTAACGCGCCTGAAAATTATTTAGCAGAGCGTGTCATTTTAATCACGGGTGCCAGTCGGGGCATAGGCAAAGCCCTTGCTATAGAATGCGCTCGCTTGGGCGCGCAAGTGATCTTAATTGCCAAAGATTTAAATCGTCTAGAAAAAACCTATGATGAAATCATTGCGCTTAATCAGGCTACACCTGCAATTTTGAATATTGATTTAGAAGTCGCCAGCGCTGATGACCATAATGAAATTGCTGCTTCCATCGAAAAAGAATACGGACGTTTAAATGGCTTGGTTCATAATGCGGGCCGCGTGGGCGGCTTAACTCCACTGCATGCGCTAGAGCTAAGCACCTGGACCAAACTGATCACTTTACACGTACACACTCCGTATTTACTCTCGCGCGCTTGCCTACCTCTACTCAAAAAAAGTGCCGATGCCAGTATTGTCTTTAGTGTGGATGAGGCCAACAAAGCCTATTGGGGAGCCTACGGTGTCGGTAAACAAGCACAGATTGGCTTGTTACATATATTGGCAGATGAATGTGATGGTGACCAACGCATTCGTGTCAATGGCGTGCACCCAGGCAGTGTGCGCACAGATTTAAGAACCCATAATTATCCCGGCATTAATCCTGCCAGCTTTCCAGAACCTGCCACAGTGATCGCCCCCTATATTTATTTATTGGGTACTGATGGCAATGCCATGACCAACCAGATAGTTAGTCGCACACCAGAATAACCACACAACGCTTCATCTGAATAACAACTCAAGCTAAACGCGAACACGACAACCTATCGTGCCGACTGAGGAGAAGGTTTAACGGGCTTGGCGTACCAGTGCGTTAAGCTCTTTCACTTCCCGATTAACTAAATAACGATATTGACCTTTCTTGATCCGATCATCGAGTGCGATCGGTCCGAAACGAATACGGATTAAACGAGTCACTTGCAACCCTTGTGATTCAAATAGACGTTTGACTTCATGATTACGCCCTTCTTGCAACACCACTTGCAACCACTGATTAGTGCCTTTGCTGGGGCGTTGCTGAATATCAGTGAAGCGAGCCAACCCATCTTCTAACTGAACGCCTTGCTTAAGTCTTTCTATGCACTCTGGACTGACTCGTCCATGCACGCGCACCATATATTCACGATCTAACTGTGCACTCGGATGCATGAGCGTATTCGCTAATTCCCCGTTAGTGGTGAACAATAAAATACCCGAGGTGGTGAAATCGAGGCGACCAATAGCGACCCAACGTCCAACAACTAATTGAGGCAGATGATCATAAACGGTTTTACGCCCTTCAGGATCTTTGCGCGAACAAATCTCGTCATCAGACTTATGATAATGTAAAAACTGAGTTTCGACCTCGGCCTCTAGCTGTACCTTACGTCCATCAACCGTGACTTCTGATACCCCTTCATCGGTCTGACCGAGTTGCGCCACACGCCCATCAACTAATACTAAGCCTTGAGCAATCCAGCGCTCAATTTCACGACGTGATCCTAGCCCCATGTTGGCGAGGACTTTTTGCAGTCGTTCAGCCATGATATATGCTAGTGTTTTATTTCCGTGCTTGGATCTAATTCATTGAGCTCAGCGACTTCAGACACAGAAAAGTCTTCTTCACCACCATCATCATCATCTTCATCTGAGAGATTGTCGGCCATGTTGTCAGCCACAGCTTGCACAGTCTGTGATTCATCGCTTTGACTACTTGAGTCGTCTTGATCCATTACCGCATGAGTGTCAGATTCCGCGTCACGATCAGTCGCCTCGGCTGATTGAGATTCATCGCTGGCTGCTTGTGGCAGGTCTTGTCCAAAATCCAACTCGGGGGCAATTTGATCAAACTCTTTAATATCCGCTAAGGTGGGTAATTCGTTCAGACTTTGCAGATTAAAGTAATCTAAGAATTTTTTTGTGGTAGCGAACATCGCCGGACGCCCGGGTACTTCTTTGTGGCCAACAATTTTTACCCACTCACGCTCTTGCAACACTTTCATGATATTGCTACTGACAGAAACGCCTCGTATATCTTCAATTTCTGCCCGCGTGATGGGTTGTTTGTAAACCACCAATGCTAATGTTTCCATTAATGCACGTGAGTAACGTGGCGTTTTTTCTGCATGTAATCTTGCCACCCAAGTTTGGATATCTACACGTGTCTGATAACGAAAGCCACTCGCCACTTTAACCAATTCAACACCACGCTCCTGACAATCTAGTTGCAGTTCTTCTATGCAGCTTTTGATGACACTGCGCTCTGGCACTTGTAAGTCACCTTCAAATAATTTCATGCAGTGATCGATACTCAACGGATAGTCAGCCGCTAACAGGGCAGCTTCAAGTATGTTTTTTATTTGTTGAGATGACAGCTCATTCTTCTCCATCTTGACTCCCTCTTTCCTCGATGTGTCGATCGGCTGGTTTGACATATATCGGTGCAAATATTTCCGCTTGTACGATTTCAATCATGCGATCTTTGAGTAATTCCAATACTGCAATAAACGTTACTATGACGCCATCACGCCCCTCTTCTGCAGTAAACAAACTGGTGAAGTCAACAAACTCATCGCCCTGCAAGGCAGTGAGCACCTGCGTCATACGCTCTCGTATAGATAAGGGTTCTTGTACCACCGCATGTGAGGCATACATGGCAGCACGCTGTAACACTTGGTGAAAAGCCAGTATCAAATCCTTCACATCCACGGGAGGTTGCTTGTCTTCTTCGATTACTTCAACGGCAAGTGCATGGGCTTCAAAATTTTCACGCTCTAGACGTGGCAATTGTTCGACATCTTCGGCCGCCTGCTTGAAGCGTTCGTATTCTTGCAATCGTCGAATTAATTCTGCACGAGGATCTTCTTCATTATCTTCTTCTACCGGGCGCGGTAATAACATGCGTGACTTAATTTCTGCCAGCATAGCTGCCATCACCAAATACTCCGCCGCCAACTCCAGTTTAAGTTCCTCCATCACCGCAATGTAGTCCATGTATTGCTGAGTAATCTTAGCAATCGGTAGTGCGAGTATGTCTAAGTTCTGGCGCTTAATAAGATATAACAGCAGATCTAACGGGCCTTCAAAAGCGTCTAAAAAGACTTCCAATGCATCAGGTGGAATATATAAATCATGTGGCGGCACTGATACCGGCTCGCCCTGCACCATAGCAAAGGGCATTTCACCTTGCGCACCATCAGGAATTAAATCTACATTGTGGATTTCTTCATTAGCCATTAGCGATAGACCAATCCCATTGATTTACGCACATCTTCCAGCGTATCGCGCGCAATATCACGCGCCTGTTCACAACCATCATTAATGATACTCTGCACCGTTGCGAGATCCTGCTCATATTCTCGGGCTCGTGCTTGGATGGGTTTTAATTCTTTAAGCACGGCTTCTATCACCGGCTGTTTGCATTCTACACAACCTATGCCAGCACTAGTGCAACCCTGCTTGACCCATGCTTGCACATCACTGTCTGAATATACTGAGTGTAATTGCCACACTGGGCAGTGTTCAGGATTACCTGCATCATTACGCCGCACGCGTGCCGGATCTGTCGGCATGGTGCGAAGTTTTTTCTCTAGCTCTTTAGGGTCCTCACGTAATGCAATGGTATTACCATAGGACTTAGACATTTTCTGTCCGTCCAGTCCGGGCATTTTTGAGGCTTGCGTTAATAAGGCTTGTGGTTCAGGTAAGATAATGCGCCCCGAACCTTCCAAATAACCAAATAAACGCTCCTGATCACCGACCGAAATGTTTTGTTGCGACTCCAGCAAAGCTTTAGCCACTGCTAGTGATCCTTCATCACCCTTTTCTAAATATTCTTTGCGTAAATTTTTATATAGCTTGGCATTTTTCTTACCCATTTTGGCAATAGCTTGTTGCGCCTTTTCTTCAAATCCCGATTCTTTGCCATACAAATGGTTAAACCGGCGCGCCACCTCACGGGTGAGTTCTACATGAGCCACCTGATCTTCACCCACAGGCACATAACCCGCTTTATAGATGAGAATGTCCGCTGACTGTAATAACGGATAACCCAAGAAACCATAAGTAGCCAAATCTTTTTCTTTGAGTTTTTCTTGTTGATCTTTATAACTTGGCACCCGCTCTAACCAACCCAAAGGCGTCATCATGGATAGCAATAGATGCAACTCGGCATGTTCAGGCACTCGCGACTGTATAAACAAGGAGGCCGTGCCGGGACTGATCCCCGCAGCCAGCCAATCAATCACCATATCTGTCACGCTGCTAGCGATGATCTCGGTGTTATCATATTCCGTTGTCAGCGCGTGCCAATCCGCCACAAAAAAATAACATTCGTGAGTATGCTGCAATTCTATCCAGTTTTTTAGTACCCCATGATAATGACCAAGGTGCAATCGACCAGTAGGCCGCATGCCTGAGAGTACGCGTTGATTTTGAGCGGTTGAGATTGACATTAGTGTTTAAGAAAAGTTGATGCCCGTACAGAGTTCGACCTAGGGCTTGTAAGGTGTGGCACGGTCGGCGCTATCAGCGCTATGTCGGTCGATGTATCCATTATTGGGAGTAATTATACGACTTGAACGTGAGTGGCGCTAATAAAAAACACCTCTCTTTAGGCGTTTTTAATTGCACCATAATAAACTGCGCTCATTTGGCGCTATTCCTGATGAAAATGACCCTTACCCTGCCGCAAAATTTCATAGCGACCGTCCACTAGGTCGATCACGGTTGTGGGTTCTATGTCGCAACTCCCCCCATCAATGATCAAATCAACCTGTTTGCCCAAACAAGCACGAATTTCGTCGGCTTCAGTCATTGGTAATGGATCTCCCGGTAATATCAGAGTGGTGCTCATTAATGGTTGCTCGAGTTGCGCTAATAACGCCAAAGCAATGGGGTTTTGAGGAATGCGTAAACCAATGGTTTTACGCTTTGGCGTTTGTAGACGACGCGGCACTTCTCGCGTCGCTTTGAGTATGAAAGTAAATGCCCCCGGAGTGTAGCTACGTAACAAACGGAACATACTGTTATCCACCTGCGAATAAGTGCCAATTTCTGACAGATCCCGACACATCAAGGTGAAATTGTGATTAGCATCGACCGCACGCAATCGACGCATCCGCTCTAGAGCGTCTTTATCCCCTAGATGACAACCCAAGGCGTAACAAGAATCTGTTGGATAGACTACCAACCCACCGTCTTGAATCATCTTAACCGCCTGTTGTATCAGGCGTTTTTGAGGATGAATAGGGTGAATAGTGAGATACTGCGTCATAACAATGATTGGTTTTAGCGGCGTAAGACTATTATTTATGGCACATTAACGAGCATTGATTAACGATACCTGATGAACGTATCGACTTTTTCAACATTTGAGATTGAATAAAGTGACATAAAATTCATTACAATGCCATCACTGTGTTAGTTTATGTCGTGGCTGTGACTGTTCATGATTAGCTTGTAATTGCTCTATACTGACCAAACAAATGAACAATAATGAATTGTACCCCATCAAGCGGCTACCAGCCGTCAACCCACTTTCCCCGTACCATTAAGGATGCAGCAAGGTTTAAGGATGAGATTTTTCAAAGAATTTTTACCCATTATTATATTTTTTGTGGCTTACAAGTTTTATGCTCAACTACCCGTTAGCCTGATCGAAACAATAAATGCCCTCGGCTTACCGGCATTAATTCCTGCAGAACCGACTCATGCCATTTATTTTGCCACGCTCACCGCGATTATCGCCTCAGCCGTATCGGTATTACTGCACTATTGGCAAGCACACCAGCTCAACAAAAATCAGACCATCACCTTCGTCTTGTTTTTAGTGTTTGGGGGATCAACTCTATTACTGCGAGATCCGGCCTTCATTCAGTGGAAGCCCAGTGTGATCAATCTGTTGTTTGCTGTGATATTCCTTGGCAGCGCTCTGATTGGTGAAAAAACCATGGTTGAACGACTGATGGGAGCTGCGATGCAAGCCCCTCAATCTATTTGGAGAAGATTAAACATGGCATGGGTGAGTTTTTTTGTTACCGTAGCATGCCTAAATCTGTATGTTGCTTATCAGTTCAGCGAACAGATATGGGTAAACTTTAAGCTATTCGGTATGCTTGGTCTCACCTTTGCATTTTTAATTATACAAATGGTTATCCTCAATCGTTACATTACAATCAAATCAGAAGAGTAGAAAATTATGTGGTACGCCGTTATCAGCCAAGACGTTGAAAACAGTCTAGAAAAAAGAATGGGTGCACGCCCTGAACATGTTGCTCGCCTCAAGGCCCTCGCAGATGAAGGACGCTTATTAATTGCCGGCCCTCATCCTGCCATTGATTGCGAAGACCCGGGTGAAGCCGGCTTTACTGGCAGCCTTGTTGTGGCTGACTTTGATTCACTGCAGGCAGCACAAGCATGGGCGGATGCCGACCCTTATATAAGTGCCGGTGTTTATGCACAAGTGATCGTCAAACCTTTCAAAAAGGTCTTGCCATAGTAAGTTCACGTCCATCTACACGCTCTCATTAAACACATAGCTGCAATTAACTGAGGGCAAATCAATCAACAAAATTCATACCCAAACAATGCAGACCAAATAAAGGATTCTTATGATGCGTATTATGTTACTTGCTTTTTTATCGCTGACATGGCTAGCGGCCTGCAACGATCAAGCAGTCTCGATTCCCGATGACCAAATTGCTGCCACAGTGAACGGCGTAGCCATCAGTCAATCGCTGATTGGCGAGTTCAAAACCGCTCGCAATGCGACCAATGCCAGCGATGAACAAGTGCTTGAAGAGCTGATTGCCACCGAGTTGCTGCGCCAAGTGGCCGTTGAATCCGGCTTAATGGAGAGAGAAAGTGTGCGCGCCCAACTCAAGTTTCAAGAAAATGATTTATTAGTGCGTCTCTACATGCGTGAGAAATTTGGCTCTATCAACTTTACTGATGAAGAATTAATTGCCGGTTACGACCAACAATTTGGCGCTGCTAGCTATGAATATAAAGCGCGCCACATTCTTCTTAAAACAGAAGATCAAGCGCAAGCTATCATCGACGCGTTACGCAATGGTGCTGATTTTGTCAGTTTAGCTAAGGAACATTCCACCGGCCCTTCCGGTGCTAATGGCGGTGATCTTGGATGGTTTTCACTCGACAAAATGGTGCCACCATTTGCCGAAGCAGTTAAAACTATGAATAAAGGTGATATTTCTATCGCACCCGTGCAAACGAATTTTGGTTACCACGTGATTCAAGTGGATGATACACGTGAGATTGAGCAACCAAACTTTGAAGAGATGCGTGCGCAAGTCCAACAGCAAATGATTCGTGACACGATTAATGACTATATTAATAGCCTACGCGAAAATGCAGAAATTGAGATTAAATAACAACTAGCTATTGCACGCACTGATAGTTTCATAAAGAATAATGAGTCTGGTGGGATTTTCTCACCTGATTCATTTAACGGAAAGGGAAAATGACCTATGAGTGCAAATCAAGCTCCACAGTGTTCAACCTTACGCCGCCATTGGGAAGCTATGCAAGGTGGTGCTAGTTCAGCATCAGCGTCCACTTCTCAGTCGGCAGCACCCTCGTCACCGACGGCTACGGCTTCAACACAGTCAAGTGGCGGCTTTTTCGCATGGTTAAAGTCACTATTTAGTTAAACATGCGCAATATATGAAGTTCTCAATACGCATAGGGACGTACGTATTGAGGGCTTAATACCTCAGGAGCTTGCCTCTCCCCTATACCCAAAGGGTTTTTATGTCATGTATCGTCTTTTGTTGCATTGATACCATTAAGAATAAATTGATATAACAATCGCCCATCTTCACATTGATATGTCCTAGCTAATGCTGAACGATCTTGTGTTTGCAGAGTGACGCCATTTTGCGCCGGCGTACATGAATAAATTTCTCGATAATCGATAAACGATAACTCACTATCCAAATCAAAATAGATTTTTTTATTACTCAGCCATAGTGAACATGTGGCTAGTGATTGTGTGACGACACTCGATTTTTTTGGGCGCAAGTTATCAATGATCTGTGTCACTACCGACCATTGTTTTTGTTGAACTTGCTTTTGTTGTATTTCACCTTGTGCAAACATCCACCATAATTCCTCATCAACATCTAAAGTGCCTGGAAAAGCAATGTTGTTTTGGTTGCATGCAGGTTGCTGACCTGCCTGTAAAGCTCTTAACACTGGCAGATTACGTTGTTGGTCAATTAAATAGGGATTAACAAACAAGCTTTCATCAAGCTGCAAATCAGCGATCAAATTCAACCAATACTGGACAGTTTGATCATTTTTGAAGGCGCTGGATTGTTGCTGGGCATACTCTTCTAGAGACTTGATCAGGCAGCGTTGGCGAGCCTCTTGAGTAAAACTAAGTGGCTCTAAGTGAGCCTGCATTTGCTTGGCAAGCGCAGAAGTTTCACCATTTGACAGCTGCGCACTGAGATATTCGTGTAGATCTTTTTGTGCAGTTTGATAAGCAGCGTAACATTCTTTATGCAAAGCATAAAAAAAGCCCGCAGACTTTCCACAAAGTACACAGGCTCCCATATTTAGCTATGTGGTTGCTTATTCGTCGTTGAGTCCTTCATAAAGAGACTCATCTTCTGGCGGTGCGCCATCATGAACAAGATAATTACGTCGATCTAAATAAGCGTCACGGATAAAGCTATATTTATCTGTAGCGATCTCATCCACGGTCTTTTCCAATGAGAGTAGCTCGGCGCGTACACTAACAACATCGACAGCCATCAGATACATGCGATCAGATTTTTCCATATCAATATGATTGATCGGATTCAACAAGAAATTATCCACTGGCACACTGGTACTATCACGCAGGGTTGAGGGTCCGAAAAACGGCAGCATTAGATATGGTCCAGACTCAACGCCCCAAGCCGCCAAGGTCTGACCAAAATCTTCATTATGTTTTTGCAGGCCCATCTCACTAGCAACATCAAACAAACCAAGCAAACCAATAGTGGTGTTAAATAAAACACGACCGACATCGGAGACTGCGTCAGCCACTTTACCCTGTAAGAGATTATTGAAAGCAACACTGACATCATTGATATTGGAGAAGAAGTTACGCACGCCTGTTTCGACAAAATCTGGAGCAACTGCTTGATAACCTTTTGCCGCTGGCTTCAATAATGCTTGGTCCAAGGTATCGTTAAAACCGTACACTGTGCGGTTGAAACCTTGCCAGGGATCGCGCTCGTTTTCCACGTACTCTGTGCTGGCACAACCTGTCATCACTAGAGCGAAAATCACTCCTAAAATGTTGATGAATTGAGTTATTGGTTGCTTGTTCACAAACTCTCCTTAAGTCCCTAATTAAGTTATTCGTTTAACAGCTTTATTTATACACTCTATCTTAAGTTTAATTCTAGTGATCAAGCTTAGTTGTTGTGCTTATCTTGCCAGTATCGTATGACCGCTATGACAGACTGCCTGATCTCGCTAGGTTTTACCGGCTTGAATTCGTAATCGCAAGGCATTCAGCTTAATAAAGCCTTCCGCATCTTTCTGATCATATGCCCCCTGATCGTCCTCAAAAGTGGCGATTTCCTCACTGAACAAGCTATGAGCCTCTGACTGGCGTCCCGTGACGATAATGTTACCCTTATAGAGATCTAAACGCACCTCTCCAGTGACATTTTTTTGCGTTTGATCGATAAGTGTCTGAATCGCGAGTCTCTCAGGACTCCACCAATAACCGTTGTACACCAGTTTTGCATAGCGCGGCATGATCTCATCTTTCAAATGTGTCAATTCACGGTCTAAACAGATGGATTCTAAGGCACGATGTGCACGTAACATCACCGTACCACCCGGTGTTTCATAACACCCCCTTGATTTCATACCCACATAACGATTTTCAACGATATCTAAACGTCCGATACCATGACGACCAGCGATTTCGTTTAACTTAGTTAGCATATTAGCAGGGGATAGTATCTCACCATTAAGACTGATGGGATCACCCTGCTCATAACCAATGACTAGGGTCTCAACTTCATCCGGTGCTTGTTGAGGAGATGCCGTCCAACGCCACATATCCGCTTGTGGCCGCACCCATGGATCCTCTAACTCACCACCTTCATAAGAAATATGCAACAAATTGGCATCCATTGAATAAGGCGAACCCCCTTTACGCTTCTGTTCTACTGGAATGCCATGTTTTTCGGCATAAGCCAGTAAGCTCTCACGCGAATTCAATTCCCACTCACGCCACGGTGCAATGATCTTGATATCTGGGTTGAGCGCGTAAGCCCCCAATTCAAAGCGCACCTGATCATTACCTTTACCAGTTGCACCATGGGAGATTGCATCCGCACCCGTGGCTTGCGCAATTTCTATCAGTCGTTTGGCAATCAGTGGACGGGCTATGGAAGTCCCGAGTAAATACTCGCCTTCATAAATAGTGTTGCCACGAAACATGGGATAAACAAAATCACGCACAAATTCCTCACGCAGATCTTCGATAAATACTTCCTTTACGCCAAGTTGCTGCGCTTTAGCACGCGCAGGCTCAACTTCTTCACCCTGCCCTAGATCGGCTGTGAATGTGACTACCTCACATTGATATTGTTCTTCTAACCAACGCAGAATGATGGAAGTATCTAGACCTCCAGAATAAGCGAGTACAACTTTACGTATATCTGACATGATGAATATTGTTCTTGTTTATGTATGAGTGTGTGTTCTTTATTACATTCTATTATATAGTATCAATCGACTGCTCACGCGACTTTACTGACTCAAAAATTCAATTTTAATATGTCTATGCAACACAGCCTGATCAACCAGCAAGCCAATTATATTCCCTTGGGCAACCGCTTTCGTGGCTTTTGCCCCGTTGTTGTGGATCTTGAAACTGGCGGTTTCAATGCTGATACCGATGCCTTACTGGAAGTCGCCGCAGTAATACTTGGTATCGATGATCAGGGGCATTTGCACTGCAAAGAGTCCTTCAGTGTGCATGTGCAGCCATTTGAAGGGGCTAATTTGGAACCCGCCTCCTTGGAAGTTAATGGTATCGACCCTTTTCATCCATTACGTATTGCTCAACCCGAGGCTGTGGCACTTCGAGGACTTTTCAAGGAAGTAAGACGCGTATGTAAAGAAAATCTCTGCAAACGTGCCATTCTTGTCGGTCACAACGCTCACTTTGACCTCAACTTTTTACATACTTCAGCTCGCCGAGCTGAAGTTAAAAACAACCCCTTCCACCCGTTCAGTTGTTTTGACACGGTGACTCTCGGCGCAATGGCTCATGGTCAAACTGTCCTATCACGCGTCGCTGAGTTAGCTGGCCTCGAATGGCAAAATGACCAAGCTCATTCTGCTTTGTATGATGCTTCCATGACTGCTGAAGTGTTTTGCAAGGTTCTCAACACCTGGAACCAGGAGGTCAATCCTTTTATTCCCAAATGTAACCCAAATGCCCTTACTGCCGACCAAATAGAAGATGAGACCAGTAAAACATTCGATGATAATTAAGCGCCGACCGCCTCTTTAATCATAGTTTGTAACTCACCTTTTTCAGCCATTTCCAGAGTGATATCACAGCCACCAATTAGCTCGCCTTTAATGTATAACTGAGGAAACGTTGGCCAATCCGCATAACGTGGAAGGTTCTGAAAAATCTCTGGATCCATTAGTATGTTGACATAAGCAAACTCATGACCACATTGCTTGAGCGCTTCAGCTGCACGCATGGAGAAACCACATTGTGGCATTTGAGGAGTCCCTTTCATGTAAATAATAACCGGATTACTCTCCACTTGTTCTTTGATTCTATCTAGTACGTCCATAACACATCCTTAATAGCTTAATTCGATTTTAAAGCCATTCTAACGTTTAATCTGAGCGCATACATATCTAAGGTGAGGGGGAAGGCACGCTATCGACATGGGTTTGCAACCATAATTCTAATAATGCCATGTGCCATACCTTACTCCCCTGCAAGCGAGTATGGTGTTGATCTGGTGCATCCAACAATCGCTCCACGTAATCACGGGCAAATAAGCCACGCTGTCGACAGGCGGAAGAATTGAGGACATCTGTCACCATGGTGAGGAATTCTCCCCGCACATATTTGAGTGCCGGCATGGGGAAATATCCCTTGGGGCGATCAATTACACTATCGGGCACCAGACCACGACTAATTTGTTTGAGTACATGTTTACCCCCTGAGGCCAGCTTCATTTCGGGCGGCATAGTCATGGCTAACTCCACCAACTCGTGATCTAAAAACGGCACACGCGCCTCTAAGCCCCAAGCCATGGTCATGCTATCCACGCGTTTAACGGGATCATCAACAATCAAAGTCGTGACATCAAAATGCAGCACTGAGTCTATATATGTATCTGCTTCACATTGTTCTAAGGCCTGCTGCACTAGTGCGCTGGTATAATCTTGTTGCACATAGTGGCTGTTAACCGTTTGTGCATACTCAGCAAAATCACGATCAAAGTAATAAGGTGCAAAACGCTCTAATGCAGCCCCCTGTGCGGCCTGCATTTTGGGATACCAGAAATAGCCTGCAAACAATTCATCGGCGCCCTGACCGGACTGCACCACTTTAATATCTTGACTGACCTGCTCGGCCAGCAGATAAAAAGCCACCGCGTCTTGTGCCACCATCGGTTCAGGCATATGTGTAATCGCCTCTGGCAGACGCTTCAATACTTGATCATTTTGGATATGAAATCGCTGGTGATCCGTGGCAAACTTTTCCACCACCGCATCAGAGTATTCAAATTCATGGCCACGCTCTTCTGGCTGGTCTTCAAATCCAACCGAATATGTCTTCACCTGGCCATACTTTTGCGCCAGCAAACCGACCAATAAACTCGAGTCCAATCCACCTGAGAGCAATACACCCACCGGCACATCCGCAATCTCTAAACGTCGATCAACTGCAGTTTGTAAACTCTGCTGGATTTCATACACCCATTCTTCTGCACTATATTGATACTGTCGACGTGCACTTAATTGCCAGTAAGATTGAGCATCACCCACACCTTTTTCATCTACCCACATAAAGTGACCCGGCGGTAGCTTGCGTATGCCCGCTAATATAGTGCGTGGTGCTGGAATCACAGCGTGCAAAGTAAATTGATGCTGTAAAGCCTGACTGTCTATCTCAGTATTAATGTCACCAGTGGCGAGAAGTGCTTGCGTATTAGAAGCAAACAAAAAACTTTCCGAGGTCTGGGCATAGTAAAGTGGCTTGATACCCAGACGATCACGTGCAACAAACAGGTGTTTTTTTTGTGCATCCCAGATCGCAAAAGCAAACATGCCAATCAAATGTTTGACACAGTGTTCACCCCATACACGATAGGCTTGCATAATGACTTCTGTGTCTCCATTGGACTGAAAATTAACACCCAAATTCTGCAGTTTTTTCCGTATCTGAGGATAATTATAAATAGTGCCATTAAATACGATGGCCAACGATTGATCATGATTGACCATGGGCTGATGGGAAGCCGGGGACAGATCAATAATCGCCAAGCGTCGATGTCCCAACCCCATGGGGCCATCAAAATAACTCCCCTGATCATCTGGGCCTCGTCTAGCGAGCGGTCCCAGCATCGTTTGTATTTTGCCCTTGTTGGCACGTCCTTGTTTTAGGTTAAATTCTCCACATATCCCACACATGTTTTTTTATGTCCTGGCTAACTATAGCCCTAATGTTGTTTTTGAAAGCAAAACCTTCTATTGTCTTACCTCGATAGTGTATTGTATCTATCGACATAATGAGTCAAAAAATTAACTACAGAGGTGTATTGTGAATCCACTCAAATCTATTCTAGGAACTATTGTTGCCGGTTTTATTATTTCTATCGTCATTGCTGTATGGGATAGCACACCAGTCGCCAGTGCGGGATGGTCTATATCTGTATGGTTACACGTGCTAGCTGGTGTTGTTTGGATTGGCTTGCTGTATTACTTCAATTTTGTCCAAGTGCCTGCCGTAGCAACCGCGACAGCAGACACCGATGGCCCAGGCCCCGCTGCGATTAGCAAGTATGTGGCACCACGTGCACTCGCTTGGTTCCGCTATGGTGCGCTTGTCACTTGGCTCACAGGCGCTGCTGCGCTTGAGTATGTCGGCGGTTTTAGCGCTAACATGTTCTTCACTAATGGTGTTACGGTTATCGGTATCGGCGCATGGCTTGGAACTATCATGTTGTTTAATGTCTGGGTACTGATTTGGCCAAATCAAAAGAAACTACTAGGCATAGTGTCTGCCACAGATGCTGAGAAAGCCAAAGCTAAAGGTGTTGCATTTATTGCGTCACGCACCAATACCATGCTGTCTATTCCAATGTTAATGTGCATGATTGGTCATGCCCATACATTGCCATTCTAAGCAGGGCTTAAACGAACACTATGCTTATTTACAATGATGGGTGATGTATAGAAAAAAACCCATTTTTGAAGCATAATTGACTAACGGCAGCGCACATCGCTGCCGTTTTTCATTGTCGAATAATAAAGTTACTATCGACAAACATAGTAAGAATGAACCAGTTTTTATTAAAGGATAAATTTAACCACTCATTTAAAAATATATTATGAACTCATTGATGCCCACCTATGCGAGAAAAAATGTCAGCTTTGTTAAAGGCCATGGCGCATGGCTGTGGGATGATAAAAATGAAAAATATTTAGATGCCTTATCAGGTATCGCTGTGTGCGGCCTAGGCCATGCACACGCAGGCCTTGCTGATACGATCAGCCAACAAGCAAACAATTTATTACATACCTCGAATCTATATCGCATCCCTCATCAAGAAGCCTTGGGCGATCGTATGTGTGAGATCACTGGCATGCAAAAAGTCTTCTTCGCCAATTCTGGGGCTGAAGCCAATGAGGCGGCTATTAAGTTGGCGCGATTACATGGCCACGCCAGAAATATCGACTCGCCAACCACCATTGTTTTTGAAAATAGTTTCCATGGTCGCACCATGGCTACCTTAACCGCCACTGGGAATGCTGCTGCACAACAAGGTTATGATCCACTGTTACCAGGATTTGTGCGTGCGCCTTACAATGACATCGAAGCAGTCAAACTATTATGTGCGCAACATAACAACATTAGCGCAATTCTGGTTGAGCCTATTCAAGGTGAAGGCGGTATTAACCTACCTGCGGATAATTTTCTCACCCACCTCCGAGCGGTCTGTGATGAATACAATTTATTACTGATGGTAGACGAAGTACAAACAGGTAACGGGCGTACAGGCAAATGGTTTGCTTTTCAACACAGTGACATTTTGCCCGATGTGCTTACAACCGCTAAAGGTTTAGGTAATGGCATGCCAATTGGGGCTTGTTGCGTTGCTGATAAAGCCCTTGAATTATTCGCCCCTGGTTCACATGGCAGTACCTTTGGTGGAAATCCACTTGCTTGTGCGGTGGCCTTAAAAGTATTGGACATTATTGAACAGCAATCTTTGCTCAAGCACGCACAACATATGGGCAGCTACATTTGCACTCAATTTAAGCAGCAGCTAGGCGAACATCCTTTGGTCAAAGAGATACGTGGCCTAGGATTGATGATTGGCGTGGAGCTTAATGCACCTTGCCCACAATTAGTCGATCTCGCACTGGAGAAGAAATTACTATTAAATGTGACAGCTGGCTCTGTGATTCGTTTGCTTCCACCTTTAATTATTGATCAACAACAGGCAGATATGATTGTTGATATTGTCTGCGCATGCATTAACGAGATGCATTAATAAACACCACTCGCACATAGAGAAAATTTATGACTCGTCATTTTTTAACCCTGCTTGACTTATCTAGCAACGAATTACGCACAGTGATAAAGCGCGCTATCGAGCTTAAATCAATGCGTAATGAAAATGTGGACTACGCACCTTTCGCTAATAAAACATTAGGTATGATTTTTGACAAATCATCAACACGCACGCGTGTATCTTTTGAAGCAGGTATGGCGCAGCTTGGTGGTCATGCATTATTTTTATCTTCTAAAGATACTCAACTGGGTCGCGGTGAGCCCGTGGAAGATACCGCACGGGTATTATCGCGCATGGTCGATATTATTATGATTCGCACTTATGCACATGACACTCTAGAGCGATTTGCAGCCTTGTCTAAAGTCCCTGTTATTAATGGACTGACGGATATATATCATCCCTGTCAATTGTTAGCGGATTTACAAACCTGGTTTGAACAACGCGGCGATATTTCAGGTGCAACGGTAACCTGGATTGGAGATGGTAATAACATGTGTCACTCCTACATCAATGCGGCAAGGCAATTAGGATTTAAGCTGCGCATAGGATGCCCAGAGGGCTATGCACCAAACTCAGAGATTGTGTCTGCAGCGGGTGACTGTGTGCAAATTATGCATGATGCTAGGGAAGCAGCACATAACTCAGATCTCATCGTCACCGACGTATGGGCCAGCATGGGACAAGAACAAGAGCAAAAACAGCGCGAGCAAGCCTTTGCAAAATTCCAAGTTAATCAATCACTCATGCAAATTGCGCATAAAGATGCTCTATTCATGCATTGTTTACCCGCTCATCGTGAAGAAGAAGTAAGTACTGAAGTGTTAGAAGGCTCACAAAGCGTGGTGTGGGATGAAGCAGAAAATCGATTGCACGCACAAAAAGCACTGATTGAGTTTTTAATTCATAATACAAACAATTAGGATAATCATAGCGATTATTCAGTATTGCCTATGCTAATTACTATGTAACATCCTAACCATTCACTTCTGTATTGCTGGAGAAAGACAATGGAAACACTCAGTTCTATACTTGACACACTCAGCGGATTCATCTGGGGACCCTTTACTTTGGTACTGTTATTGGGTGTAGGTATCTACCTTAGCGTGGGTCTCAAGCTGATGCCATGGCGTCAAATATCTCACGCATTCAAATATCTCATTCGCGGTCGCAAAAGTGAAGGCGAAGGAGAGATACCCCCTTTCCAAGCCCTCATGACAGCCATGTCAGCCACTGTGGGAACCGGCAATATTGCTGGGGTTGCTACGGCAATATTTATCGGCGGACCTGGTGCTATTTTTTGGATGTGGATTACCGCACTATTTGGCATGGCAACAAAATATGCCGAGGCCGTCCTTGCCGTAAAATATCGTGAAACCGATGACTTAGGACGTTTTGTCGGCGGCCCAATGTATTACATTAAAAATGGTCTCGGCAAAAAGTGGTATTGGTTAGGTTTTTTGTTTGCCTTGTTCGGCACTATTGCCGCATTTGGTATAGGCAACATGGTGCAATCTAATTCTGTGGCTGATGCACTTCACAGTAACTTCGGAGTGGACACCTCCATGACCGGAATAGTGATTGCTGCACTCGCCGCATTAGTAATATTGGGTGGTATTAAACGCATTGGTACTGTGGCCAGTAAACTGGTTCCTATTATGGCCATTTTCTACATCATCGGCTCATTGATCATTATCTTTGCCAATATTACTGAAGTACCTGCTGCATTAACTATCATCATAGATAGCGCTTTTAATGGTCATGCAGCGGTTGGCGGTTTCACCGGCGCCACCATCATGATGGCGATTCAATTTGGTATTGCGCGTGGTATTTTTTCCAATGAAGCGGGACTGGGTAGCGCCCCCATTGCACACGCAGCCGCACAGACGAATAATCCAGTAAGACAGGGGCTAATCGGTATGTTAGGGACTTTTATTGATACGATTATGATCTGCACCATGACCGCCCTAGTAATTATTATCAGTGGCGCTTGGACCAGTGGTGAAACTGGCGCCAGTCTATCCAGTTTGGCTTATGCTTCCTCGATTCCATTAGGTGAGTACATCATAACTTTTAGCTTGGTAATTTTTGCCTTCACGACGATTCTTGGCTGGAGCTACTATGGTGAACGTTGTGCTGAATTTATCTTCGGCACCAAGATAATACTGCCTTATCGCTTTTTATGGATTGCGGCGGTGTTCATAGGAGCATCCCAAAAAGTGAATTTGATTTGGATATTAGCTGATGTCATGAATGGGTTTATGGCGATTCCTAACCTAATTGCATTAGCGTTACTTAGCCCGATTGTGTTCAAAATCACTAAAGAATATTTTTCCAATCAGCACTAAGTTTGATTGAAAAACTCGACTCAAAGCAACAACAAATGGATGCGCAAGAAATCACCCAAGCAGTCAAACTAGCCCTCAATGAAGACGTTGGTAGCGGCGATGTGAGCGCACAATTATGCGGGAATGAAACATTAAGCGCACAGGTAATCTGTCGCGAGACGGCAACTTTATGCGGCCAGGCTTGGTTTAATGCAACCTTTGCTCAGCTAGATACAAGTGTGCATATTGAGTGGCTAAAGCAAGAAGGTGCACTGATTCATCCCTCGCAAGCTGTATGCAATTTACAGGGCAATGCCGCTGCACTGCTTACCGGTGAGCGCACTGCGCTGAATTTTTTGCAGACTTTGTCAGGCACCGCGACAGCGACCAGAAAATTATTACACCGCATGCGCGGCAGCTCTACACAGTTACTCGATACTCGCAAAACCATTCCGGGCTTACGCAATGCTCAAAAATACGCAGTGAAGTGTGGGGGTGGAAACAATCATCGCATGGGACTCTATGATGCTTATTTAATTAAGGAGAATCATATCCATGCCTGCGGCTCTATTGAAGCAGCAGTGATCAAAGCCAAGCAACAAGCAGATGGCTTACTGGTAGAAGTTGAAGTCGAGGACTTGCATCAATTAGCTCAGGCGATCGACTGTCAAGCCGACATCGCCCTGTTGGATAATTTCAGCTTAGCCGAAGTTGAACAGGCAGTGGCATTGGTTCGCAACGACACACAAACCAATATTAAGTTAGAAGTCTCAGGCAATATTCACATGGAGAATATTAGTCAATACGCAATGCTGAATGTAGATTTTATTTCTGTTGGCGCTATCACCAAACATTTGCAAGCCGTGGATTTTTCTATGCGCTTCAATAATTAATTTTTTTGGCTTGTTGCCATAAGTCATCTAACTGTTCTTCACTCATTTGTTTAAGGTCTTGCTGCTTTTGTTCAGCGATTTGTTCTAAACTACGAAAACGTTGTTCAAATTTATTACTCGCCTTTTGCAACGCGATGTCGGCATCATGTTTACTGTGTCTAGACACATTGATGGCACAAAACAAAACATCGCCCAGTTCGTCCTCGATAGCGTCCTGTTCACCCGATGCTACAGCTTGCTTTAGCTCACCAATTTCCTCTTCAAGCTTTTCTAGTACCGCGTCAATATTTGACCAATCGAAATTCACTTGCGCAGCTTTCTTCTGTAATTTCTTCGCGCGCAACATGCTCTGCAGGCCAATGGGCACCCCCGCAAGTGCGGATGAATCAGCATCATCACCCCGCTGTTCACGTTCTTGTTGTTTAAAGGATTCCCAATCTGGTTTTCCCTGTTGAAGTTGCTGATCATCGCCAAATACGTGAGGATGGCGGCGTATCATTTTGTTGCAAATAGATTGCACTACATCACTGAATTGAAAGTGATTTTGTTCTTCCGCCATCTGCGCGTGATAAACCACTTGTAATAACAAATCACCAAGTTCATCACGTAGCTCATCATAATCTTGTCGAGCAATAGCATCAGCAACCTCGTAGGCTTCCTCCACTGTATAGGGAGCAATACTGGCAAAATTTTGTTTTTGATCCCATGGGCAGCCATTATGTGGATCTCGCAATGCTCGCATAATCATCAGCAAATCTTGAATATCATCATTAGAATCGGATAGGGGAAATCGCAGGCTTGTTGTCATGACTATTTCTGTAATATTTATACACATCCAGTCTATCGCAAATCATGCTCAGAACAACCAAGTCTGTACGTAATTAATTTTCAAACCCATTATACGAATACATCACTGGCTCCCGAAATCTCAACACCGCCTCCACATGGCTCAAGAACAGCAGTGACATTGCACAATGTACACGTCACATTCACCTCAACACTCTTACTGTCTAAAAATATGCTTTATAATGGCGTTATGTTGTGGATACCATCACCCTTTGCAACAAATTACACTGCAATTAAATTGAGAACTTATTAGTAGTAAGCATCACATCACACTACTCATATTACATACCAATAGGACAACGTTATGGCTATTAAAGAAGGCAAAGCAGCCCCCGCTTTTACACTCAAAGATCAACACGGCAATAAAGTTGCTCTCAAAGACCTCAAAGGTCATAAAGTCGTAGTGTATTTTTACCCTAAAGATGATACGCCTGGATGTACAAAAGAGGCCTGTGGGTTTAGGGATTTGTGGAGTGATCTGGAAAAAGCTAATTGCACTGTGTTAGGCGTGTCACCCGATGAACAGGCAGCTCATCAAAAATTTATTGATAAATACGATCTACCCTTCACCTTATTATGTGATCCCGAGCGCAGCATGATGGAAAAGTATGAGGCTTATGGCGAAAAGAATATGTACGGTAAAATCACTATGGGGGTAATTCGCTCCACTGTATTAATTGGTGAGGATGGCAAAGTGCTCAAACATTGGAAACGCGTATCTAAAGCCGCAGACCATCCCACACAAGTGCTCGAAGCCATTAACGCACTGGACACCTAAACTATAGCGACATAATTGAGC
>Ga0181564_10000331_pt1 | contig 40543 bp, 25 predicted proteins | sample 011ome_24_FD_134512 | JGI IMG/M metagenome (GOLD analysis project Ga0181564, IMG submission 134512) | Coastal salt marsh microbial communities from the Groves Creek Marsh, Skidaway Island, Georgia - 011513CT metaG (megahit assembly) | ecosystem: Environmental > Aquatic > Marine > Intertidal... | reverse complement strand
TCGCGTCGAGCGCGTTACGCGCGACGGCGGTCGCGTTGCGCCGCGAGGTGTGCTCCGACGCCGCCGCGCGCGCCGCCGCCGGCGCCGTCGCCGCGCGCGTCGTCGCCGTCCTGGAAAGCCTGGAAAGGGACGGAACCTCCGCGCGGGAAACGCCTTCGTTTCTCCGCGCGCGGGTGTGCGCGCTCGCCGGGACGCTCGCGAACCGCTTAAAAGACGTGGAAAACGTGGCTTCGAAAACGAAAGAGCCGTCCGTCCTCGCCGCGCCTCGCGTTCTCGCCAGGCTCGTCCCGGCGCTGGGCGCCAGGCTGGACGACGCCGACGCGGCGACGCGCGACGCGGCGGCGGCGGCGCTCGCCGCGCTGGCCGCGGCGGCGCCGCTCGCGGCGTACCACTGCGTGCGCGTGGCGACCGCCGCGCACTTCGTCGAGGAGGGCGCGCGCGCGGACGCGCGCCGTGGCAGCGCTGCGATCCTCGCCGCGGCGCACGAAGCGCACCCCTCGGCGGCGGCGGCGGCGGTGGCGAGACCCGAGGGCGGCGGGGCGGCGGCGCGCGCGGCGCGCGCGGCGCTCGCCGCCGAGGCGGGCGTCTCCGCACTCGGCGCCTTCGCCGACGCCGACGCCGCGCTGGAGGGAGGGCTGCTGCCCTACGCGCGATCCCGCGAGGCGCGGGATTCCGACGCACGCGTCGCTCCCGGGGAGGCGACGGAAGAGGCGCGTACGGCGCTCTTCGGGTTGGACTGATTTTTTATTTTTTTTTATGGTTTAAAGCCTGAAAACTGAAAAACGTCGCTCGTCACACCTCCACGCGCTTCCCCAGGTCCCCCGCGTTCATGATCTTGAAGCTGTACTTGTCCGTGTCCAGCTCGACCACCACCTTGTACTCGCCCTCCTCCACCGGGGTTAAACCCGTGACCGCGCGCACGAACGTCTCCATCCGCTCCGAGCGTTCGTCCCCCAACGCGGAGACCACCGCCTTCTCGAGCCACCCGCTCGGTTTTTCGTTCGCGCGCCGGAAAGGTCGCGCGGCGTCGAAATCGCGCGACCCGTCCACGCACGTGTCCGGGATCTCGTCCGGGTCGCGCGGCGGCCACACGCACGAGAGCACCTCGCCGGCTTCGCCCGAAGAGCCCCCGGGGCTCGAATCCGGAACCGCACCGAGGTCCCAGTCGCCCGAGTCGTCCACGGAGTAGTCGCGGTCGTTGAGCTCGATCACCCCCCAGGTGTACGTCGCGTCCGTGCGCGGCACGGCGCAGTACTCGCCCACGCGGAACCGGTTCGCGCGGTCGAACGCGAACGCGCACCCACCCGGCTTACCCCCGATCCACCTTCCGCCGTCTCGGTTTCCCTCGATCACGGCGCCGATAGCGACGCGCGCGTCGCTTCCGGAAGCGAACGCGTTTCCGGAGCGCTCGGCGTCCCCGGAAACGTTTCCGGAAAACGCGCCGCCGTCTTCGAGCGCCGCGTTGGCGTATTGCCCGGTGATGGCCTCCATCAACGTCCTGCTGGCGGTGTTGGGCAGGTCCGAGAGCCGTCGCTGCAGCACGCCAGCCTCCCTCGACGCCGTCTCAAGCACCGACGCCGCGCCGCTCCCGATCTTGTCCACGTCCACCAGCACGGTGTCCGCCTTTTTGAGCGTCTTCTCGAGCGCCGCGCAGGCGGCGTCGATGGAATCCGCGCAGCGCGCCACCGCGCGGCTGGCGATGGTCGCCTCGCGGCACGCGCGCACGAGCTCGCGCACGGCCACGAGGAAGCCGGCGACGCACGCCGAGAACACCGCCAGCGCCAGCGCGCCGAGCGCGGGGAGCACGAGCTGCGCCGCGAGGTTCCACGAGGGTCCATTCGCCGCGGCGACGTCGCCGAGGAACGAGACGCGCGCGCGCGGACGCGCGCTCGAGGACGCCGCGTGCGCTCGCGTCGAGCCCACGAGCTCGCCTCCGTCGCGCGCGGGGCGAGGCGGCCGCAGGGCGGCCGCGTCGCGCGCGCCTTCCCCGACGGCGGACGCCGACACGGGGAGGAAGCGCGCGCGGCGCGCGACGAGACTGTGCGCGAACGCGCGCGCGCCCGGAGTTGACATCGCGCGCGCGCGTCGACCGTCGGGTCCGGCGCGGGGGGCGCGACCTCCGCCCAGCGCCGGGGACGGCGCGCGCGCGACCGCCGAGAAACGCGCGGACGTCACCATCCTCCGCCGGGGGGCGAGAGCCGTGGACGGACGACCGCGCGAGCGCGCGGGACGAAGTGTTCACGAACGATGAGCCAAGCGGGAGGATTCGCAGCCGATCTCCGAACTGTCCCAAACGCCAAACCCGCGACGAGTTCCGACGCGGATTCGGTTGAACGCGGAAGGTCTCCCTCCGCCCAAAGGAACGCGGCAACCACAAAACACGACCGACACTCGCCCACGTGGACACAGTTTGTGGCGCGAGTTATCGATCTGATGAGCGCCTTTCGAACCGTCGCGTCCGCGACCACCGCCCCGGCTCCGCGCGCAGCGCGCGCCTCCGCGCGCCGTGCGTCCGCGCGTCCCGCGCGGTTCGTCGCCGCGCGCGCCTCCGGCGCGTCCGTGGACGCCTCCGCGTCCAGCCCCGCGCTCACCGCGCTGCGGGGCGTGCAGCTGAAGCGTGCGGCGGACGGCGAGGCGGTGGATGCCGCCTCGGTGGTCCCCGCCACCGGCCGGGTGCTCGTGCCGTTCCTCACGCAGTTCGCGGACTTCGACTCGTGGGAGCTCGCGCAGAAGCTGGTGGACGACCTGCCCCGCCTGGAGGAGGCGGGCGTGGCGGTCGTCGCCGTGGGCATCGGCTCCGCGGCCTCGGCGAGGGCGTTCTGCGACAAGACCAACTTCCCAATCGACAAGCTGTACGCGGACGAGACGGGCGCGGCGTACGCCGCGTTGCGGTTCGCGCCTGGGTTCGGGCGCGAGGGGGGCGCGCTCGGGTGGCTGGAGAGCGCCGCGCCCTTCGTGAACGGCTACGCCAAGCTGCTGGTGATGTGCGCGGGGATCGGCTCGCCCGGCACGCTCGCCGCGGTGTTTGGCGGGTATCTCGGGAACAAAAACGCCGACCCAATTTTTAAGGAGGGCAGCAACTACGACAACGCGTTCATTCGCGGCGCCATGGACGCGACGCTCGGTTCGGGGTACCAGCGACCGTTCGAGCTCGCCACCCTGCGTTTGACGAACATGACCGCCATCCTGAACGAGTGGGACGCGTTGGCGCCGGCGGACGACGCGATGCTCGTGCAAAGAGGCGGTTCCTTCGTGTTCGAGGATGGCGTCGAGCGATTCCGCCACGACGACGCCGGCATTTTGGGGTACTGCCCCGTGGAGCGGCTGGTGGAGAAGGCGCTCAGCGCTGACCCCGGGGCGCCGCCCGACCCGGTGCCGACGATTCGAAGCGCCGCGAAGGACCGCTCGGCGTTCGTGGACGACGTGTACGCGTCCATCGCCGCGCTCGAGAAGCGCAAGCCGGCGAAGGGCGAGGCGAAGGTGAACGGCGCGGATTTGAACGGGAAGTGGCGTTTGGTGTACACGAGCGGCACGAAAAACGTCAAGGCGAACCTGAACAAAGCCGGGTTCGGGGGGTCGTACTTCCCCGTGCCCGCGATCCAGTCCTTCGACGTTCAAAACGAGCGCATCCGCAACGGGATCTACCTCGGCCCGATCGAGTTCTTCTTCGACGGGCCGTTTTTATGGCGCGAGAACCTCGGCATGCTGGAGTTCACGTTCACCAAGGTGAGCCTGAAACTGGGGCCGCTCGGGCCGTGGTCCGTGGACATCGACGACGGCAAGTGGGAAGGCGTGAAGGGCGCCGAGCAGGCGGCGAGCGCGGGGGGGGGGAGGATCGAGAAGGCGGACGCGAAGGCGACCAAGCCGGGCGCCAACCCCTTCTTCAAGTTCGTCTTCGCGGATGACCGGTGCATCGCCGCGAGAGGCCGCGGTGGCGGGCTCGCGCTGTGGGCCAGGGAGGGCGACCCGGAGACGGACGCGAGCGCGTGAGCGGCGAACGCGAGCGCGTGAACGGCGAACGCGAGCGGGGGCCGCGCGTCGTGAAGGAAAAAGAAAACGTCGAACTTTTCATAGTCTCTCCTCCCCCAGTTCCACGAGTTGGCCTCATAATTATCACCAAGCAGAGAGGTTTGCCGTCGTGGTCCGTCGGCGGCGTCAGACGCCGCGGCACGGGCTCGGCGCGGTGTGCGACCGACCCGCGTCTCGCGTCTCGCGATGCCTCCGGGCACGTTCTCTCCCGTCGTCCTCGCGGAGCGCGACCCGGAGGAACGCGGCGTGGACCTCGCCGGGCTGCGCGTGCCCTCGTCGCGCGACGCGGAGGATGAGGCGGCGTGCCGCCGCGACGAGGTCGTGGTGTGCCGCGTGTGCCACCGCGCGTACGCCAAGTACACGTGTCCGCGATGCCACACGCGGTACTGCGCGCTGGCGTGCTACAAGGCGCACGACGCGCGCTGCGTCGAGTCCTTCCACGGCGACGCCCTCGGCGACGCCATGCGGGGGCTGGTGGTGGACGACGACGAGAAAAAGAAGATGGCCGCGTTGCTGCGCGCGTACGCGCCCGGGACGGACGCGGCGGACGGTCCGAGCGCGCGCGCGCGTTCGTCCGCCTCCTCCGGCGACGACGAGGCGTCCTCTTCCAGCGAGCGCGGCGGGGACGACGACGCGCTCGGCGAGCGCGCGACGGGCGGACACGACGCGCGCGACGCCGCGCGGTGCGCGTTGTCCTCGGCGAACCTGCGGAAACTCAATCGCGGCGAGGCGTTGACGTTGGCGGACCTGAGCCCGGAGACGATGCGCGCGTTCGAGCGCGCGGCGCGCACGGGCGAGCTGAGCCACCTGGTCGAGCCGCACGTGCCGTGGTGGACGCGCGCGAGCGCGCGCGACATCAAACTGCGACGCGACGGGACGAGCGTCGTGGCGCCCATCGTCGACGAGCCCGTGTCTTCTATCGGCGGCTCGGCGAGTCCGTCTTTTTCGCCGCCGGAGGCGTCGTCGTCTGACGCGCCGCCGCCGCCGATAGAAGACACGCCCCTGGTGCCGCTCCACGCGTTGCTCGCACCGGGCGCGAAGCGAGCGGGGCCTTCGCCGGCGTTGCGGTGGCACGCGCTGGACGTCCTGGCGGCGTACACGCTGGCGACGCGCGCGCACGACGGCGACTGGCGCGCCGACCCTCTCGCCGCCGCGCGCGACCTCGTGGCGTTCTCGCCGACGCTCGCGGCGGCCGCCGACACGACCGCGCGCGCGTCCGGCGCGTCCCGAAAGCTCGCGGACGGCACCGTCGCGAGTCTCGAGGCGAAAGAAAAGAAGGCGGCCGCGCTCGCCGCGAGCCTCCCGACCTCCGCGGCGGCGGCGCTGGCCGGCGTGGCGGCGGCGGCGGCGGCGGCGGGCGCGACGCGCGGCGTGGCGGCGGCGGCGGCGGCGGCGGCGGCGAGCGGGCTCACGCACCGGGACGTCCGCGACGTGTTTCGGGGGGGCAGGGGCGCCGTGGTCCTAGCACTGTGCGACGCGCGGCGGATCGCGCGCGCCGCGGTCGCCGAGCTCGAGGACGAGGGCGAAGGCCCGCGACCGGAGTGCGGGGAGAGAGAGCGCAAGGCGAACGCGCGTTTCGCGCGCGCGCTCTCGCGCGCCGAGCGCAAGCTCTTCTTCCTGGCGTGCTGGGCGGCCGAGACCGAGCCGGGGGACGGCGCGCTGGAGCACGTCGCGTCGTGGTGCGAGCGCGCGGCGCGGAAGCAGCCGAGTGGGGTCGAGGTCGAGACGCGACCCGGAGGCGGCCCCGGGCCGGGGGGGGGGAGCGAAGGTCTTTTTGGGGACGAGCGCGCGCGAAACACCATTCGCGAGTTGTGATCTCGAATCGGTGTGTTTCGGACGGTGCCTTCGTCCAGTTCGTTGTTATCGCGGTCGATGACACATGGCACTCCGATATTTTCGTCAACCTCGACGCGAAATCGTATGAGAAGGCAGTCTAATAATAAATTTCATTTGGATCGGTCAACTCGAAAACAGTTGGGTCGCCGCCGCGTAAGACACCTTAATCGTTTCAACGGTGACGGCGGTGATCGCGCGACACTTCGCGACGCGCGACGGTACGATGCGTGCCTCCCACGCGGTCCTCGCCTTCGGGCTGCTGGTGGCTTCGGCCGCCACGGTCACTGCGACCCACAATTCCGATGCCAACAATGACCCAATCACCCACTTCTACACCAACAACGAGCTCAACGGTGCGCCCCTCTCGAAATTCGACTCTTTCGCCGTCACCCGAATTCCCGCCGATCTTTCAAACGCGCACGCACGACTACGCGGTCGCACGCCCTCCGCGTCTCACCGCGCGGAGTCCGTGTCCTCCCCGTACTCGCGCTCGGCGCGGGGCTCGTAGAGCGCCGACATGTCACCGCGGCGCGTGCGCCGTGACGCGATGTCACCCGATCGGCTTCTTTTCGCGTTGCGAACGGGAATACCCCTTGCCATTTCATAAACCAATATGAATAGCTGTTTTTTTAGCGCTTTCAGGCGAGCTCGAACGTCGCTGACCTCGCCTTCTCCCCTCCACGCGAACCTGCACGTCGCCCGACCGATCGTGATCACCGTCATCGAGCAGAGTGTACCCTCGAGAACTCGCTGGAGCTTTTCTCGTGCCAGGCCGCCATCGAGAGCGCCGGCCTCGACCCTGCCGCGAACAAGATCTGCTGCAAGGGCATCTTCGGCGGCACTGAAACCGGCGACAAGCCTCCAATGGTCGAACAGGCAAATACCCCCGGGACTTTCGACAACTTGCCCAACTTCCTGCCGCATGGGTGCTTGTGCGTCGACGACATCTACAACAATAACCCCGACTTCTTCGACGCGGTCGTGGACTTCGTCAAAGCGGGCTTTTGCTCCAGCTTCTCAGGCGTCGCCAGCAACCCGGTGATCGGAAACATCATCAGTGACAAGCACGACGGCAGCTACCGGGTCGAAGGCGTGGGCGCCACCCGGCCCCAGATTACCGGTGTGTCTACGAATTGCCCCAACCCTCTTCCCGCGAACGGTTTTGTGAAGGTTGGCGCGGATGGCACGAGCGTGAGTCTCAACAAGGATGAGATGATGAACAAGGTGCTCAGTATGCCCGCGAAGATTCCTCCCGCGCCGCCTGCTCTCCCCGACGCGGTGGCTATGAGTGAGATCGTCGTCGACATCCACCTGTACAACTTCGACGCGGACGGCCTCAATACTGAGGACAAGAGGGAGGTTCTCGAGGACCACATCGCCTCCCAACTCGCCGCCACGTCGAGCACGGATGAGCTCACCGATGCTGGCTACGTCGCTTTCGCGGCTAGTGCCATCAAGGTGGAGATTCAGTACTTCGCTCGTGGCGGCGTGATTCCGGAAACCGAGGATGAGAACACCGTCATCACCATCAAGATCAAGCCCGCCGCGGGCGTGGCCGAGCTCACCGTCGCGCAGGTTGACTCCATCCGTCACGTGTTGCGCAAGTGGGCCACCGTGCGACCTAAAAAGGACCTCGGGAGCGCCGGCTCCGTCGTGTACGGCAACATCACGGTGTCCGCGGAAGTGGCGACCAGTTTGACGTTCGCTCCCTTACCCACCGGCAGAGCGCCCGCCGCGGTCACGCCCGAGCCTCCCGCGACGCTTCCCCCGGCGGCGACTGGTTTGCCCCGCCAGGGCACCGACGGCACGTACGAGGGCGGGTTTGAGCTCACCAACACCGACTACCTCCTGTCGCTCCTGGGCCAGGCCATGCCCGGCTTCGCCTTGGCGATCATGCTGTTCGTGGTGATGATCCTTATGATCCTCGTGTACGTCGCGAGCACCATCTGCGGCGCGCTGTGCTGCAAGTGCTGCAACGGCGCGTACAAGCCCCGCAAGTTCACCAAGAAGGACCTGGTGATCAACAAGGTTGTGATTCTCGTCTTTGTCGCGCTCACCGCCGCCGGGTGCTTCATCATCTTCGCCGAGGGCCCCGCGCTGCTGGAAGGCGTGTCCGACTTGACGCAGGCCATGGTGGACACCGTGCTGGACCTCGTGGAGGACGGGCGCTCCATTTCCAGCGCCATCAACTCAGCCGCGACGGACGAATCGATGGCTCTCGGCGACGTCGCCTCCACCATGGATTCGATGGATGAAGCGCTGGACTCGGTTGAGGACGCCATCAACAAGGCGCAGGACCAGATCGAGACGCAGCTCGACGCCGCCGGCGCTTTGATCCTCGCCGCGGCGGGCGCGATGTTCGCGCTCTCGTTCGTGGTGTTCGCCGCCGCGTTCATCGGGTGGTGGCGCCTGCTCATCCTGTTCATCGTCTTGCTGTCCCTCGGCATGGTGGTGGCGTGGATCGTGTGGGGCGTCGTCGCGATGGTGACCACGCTCGTGGACGACCTGTGCTGGGCCATGCAGGACTACCTGGAGAACCCCGACAGCTCCGACCTCGGCGATCTGATCCCGTGCATGGACGCCGCGACCGCGCTGGACACCATGACCCTCGCGCGCTCCATGGCGTCGGCGGGCATCGTCGGCGTGAACTCGTTCCTCGAGGATTACGCCGGGTCCAACCCGTACCAGAACTACATGTGCTACACCTACGTCAAGGTTCGCCTCGACGAGCTGTGCACAGACGAGAACGAGTACTTCCAGGACGATTTCACCCTGTACGTGTGCAAGGCGTACTTCGCCGACGAACTGGACTCCCTGGACGCGGAGGCGGACGGGCACAAGTACGTCTGGGCGGACGCGAAGTGCCCGTTCCCGACGGATTACTACAAAGTCGCGCTGGGCGACTTCGCCAACGAGCCCAACGACCCCGACGCTCCGGGCGTCGCGAACCTGCGATGCCCGTTCAAGGGCTTCGAGGAGGACGCGGACGGTAACCCGGACACCGAAAAACCGATCTCGTTCGCCATGGGCCAGTGCTACTCCTACCGTCAGATCCCGAAGGACATGTTCGACGCGTCCGCCAACTCCGCCGTGCTGGCGCAGGGCATCATCGACATCATCCCCACCATCGAGGGCTTGCTGCAGTGCGAGTTCGTCGAAAACGCGTTTGAGCGCATGGTCGGCCCCTGCGAGAACATGGCCACCGCGCTCACCAACCTCTACGCTGGGTTCCTGCTCGTCGCGCTCGGGTACTTCCTGACCTGGGTCTCCACGCTCGTCGTGATCTCGCGCCTGCAGTACTACAAGACGGGCTGCACCGACGCCGGCGACAGGTACAAGCAATGAGCGAGAATCGCGAGCGACGTCGCGACGTCCCGCGACGCCTTTCCTCGACGCCGCGCGCCGCGCGATTCGGCGAGGGTGGCTCGGCGCGTCCCGACGCTGACCCGCCTCCCTTTTCGCGCGCACCGCAGCGACGAGTACAAGTGATCGGTCGCGAGACTACGCGCTCCAGATGACCGCAGCCTGGTGTGGCCTTTCTGGTCTGCGAGACGGAACGCGCGAGGGCGCGAGCGCCGCCGGCGCGCGCGACGACGGTTGTATCGCGCCGTCGCGCGCCGCCCGCCGCGCCGCGCCGCCTGTTTTACTGTTTTACGTAATTTAAGACGAAGTAACCTTACGCTTTTGCTTTTTTTAGTGAAAAACCGCGTTCGTTCACGTCGGCTCGCCCACCCGTGGGCGTCGCCCACGGTGCCACCACGCGACGACTGATTCAGTCCTACGTGCGTCGTACTTTTTTAAAGTATTACACGCGCCGTCCGGCGCCGCCTCCGCGCGCTATCGCCCGCCTCGCGTCTTCCTCGCCTCGAACGCGGCTTTCGCCGCGTCGCTCTTCGCCGCCAGCCGCGCGTTGAGGGCGTGCCGCGCCGGGTTGAACGGCGCGAAGCCCTCCTTGATTTCCTGCCGCGGCACCTTCTTCGCGCGAAGCACACGCGGCGGCATCTGAAAGGGCACCAGCGCGACGCGTTCCGCGCCGTCCGCCACGCTCGCGTCTTCGCCCGCGGAGGTCTCGGCGGACCAGGCGTGCGCTTCGCCCGGGAACACGCGCAGTTTCCGCAGCATGTCTCTCCGCAGCTGGTTCTTGGGGAGCATGCGCTCGACGGCTTTTCGCAGCACGAAGCACGGTTCGTCGCGCATCATCTCCCCCGCGGTCCTGGTGACCAGCCCGCCGACGTACCCCGTGTGCCTGTAGTACTTCTTGTTCTCCAGCTTGCGCCCCGTGAGCGTCACGTCGGCGGCGTTCACCACCACCACCACGTCGCCGTCCGACCGATCCGGCGAGTACGTGGGCTTGTCCTTGCCCTGCAGCAGCAGCGACAGCTTGGACGCCAGGCGACCCACCACCTCGCCGCGGGCGTCCACCAGACGGTACCGCAAGCCATCCGTGGGGACGTTGCGGATGCGCGTGAGGCCGCCCGTCAGCTTGTGCGCCATGGCGAGCCTCGCCGCGTCGCGGATCGATTCCCTTCGCGACCGATCGAGCCGAGCGTGACGCGAACCCAACCCTAGGCTGCGAGATTCGCCACGTCGTCCGCCGCGCCGATCGCGGGCCGAGCGACGTCCGAGCGCGGGTCCCGAGCGCGGCGACCCCGGTGCGCCTGAGGTGATACTTCGCGGGCACGCGCGCGCGACCTGTGGAGACGAGAGCGATCGGTGCGTCCCGTTGTGCGCGTCGCTTCGAAGAGTCTTCGGGGAGACCCATTATTGTGAACGCCCTGTGGTATAGCCTCGTGGCCCATCTCCAGGTCGAATGCTTGATTTTTCACACCGCGTGGCGGCTGCGATAACGCGTCGGGACGTCGGCCGGTGGCACTTCGTGGAACGCATCCTTCGCACCACGACCGCCGAGTCGCGCGCGGACGTTTCGTCGTCGTCCTCCACGCGCGCGCCCCCGTCGCCGCCGCGGTCCGCCCCCGCCGCACCGAGCCGCGCGTCCCGCGTCTCGCGTCTCGCGAAAACCAAACGTACGATCGTATTCTTCAACACGTCGAAACCGAAATGTCGCTCGCTCGCTGCTCGAGCCTCGCGCCGCGCGTGCGCGTCGCGCGCGCGCCCGCCGCGCGCGCGGGCGCCTCCCGCGCGCGTGTCGGCGTCCGCGCGCGCGTCCCACTCCGCGCGCGCTCGGTCGCCGTCGCCGCGCTGGACGGCGAGGAGGTGTACGAGGAGGATGTGGACTACTCCGGCAACCTGTGCATGTTCCTGGACAGCGCGTCCGAGGAGGAGTGGGCGCGGTGGCTCCCCAGCGGCATCTTCACGGGCGTGACCACGAACCCCATCATTTTGGAGCGGGATAACCGCGCGTGCGACGTGGCGACGCTCACGGAGCTCGCCAAGCAGGCGCTGGAGTACGACGCCGTGCAGGAGTTCCAGGTGCAGACCTGGGGCGAGAGCAGCGACGAGATGTGGAAAAACGGCGTCGCGCTCGCGTCGTACGACCCCGACGTCATCGTCGTGAAGGTGCCCGGAACGTTCGAGGGCATCAAAGCCGCGAACGCGCTCGTGGCGGACGGCATCCGTGTCACCATCACCGCGGCGTACGCCTCGCACCAGGCGGTGCTCGCGGCCGCGGTGGGCGCCAACTACGTCGCGCCGTACCTGGGGCGCATGAACGACGCCGGGCGGGACGGGTTCGGCACAGTCGCGGAGATGCAAAAAACCGCGGACAAGCTGGACAGCGACATGCGCATCCTGGTGGCGTCCGTGCGCAACGTCGGCGACATCGCGAAGCTCGCCGCGGAGGGCTGCGACACCTTCACGGTGTCCGCGCAGATCGCGGAGGCGATGTTCGCCGACCCGCTCACCGCGCAAGCCGCCGCCGACTTCGAAGCCGCCGCCGAGCGCATCGGCGCCTACGACGCCGCCGCGGCGGAGAAGGAGAGGCGCGCCGCGGAGACGAGCGCGGCCGGGGAGAAGGGCGGAGTCGCGGAGGAGGGAAGCCGAGAGGTTTAGAGTCGTGGTTTAGAATCGCGAACGGAGCGTGAAGTGGTACCATACCTAAAATACCTAAAACGACGCGCGCGTATCGTCGCGTCCGTCGCGTACGCGTACGCGACGTTCGATTCTCGTCCGTCGCGATTCGCGACGTTCGATATTAGCGTCTCGCGCTACTTCGCGAACGCGTCGATGACGCCCCTCTCCACCAGCGACGGCACCTCCGCGGCGAGCCACGGCGCGAGGCCCAGACACAGCGCGTGCGCCACGCCGAAGTGCGGGGCATTTTTCGCCCAGAGGGGTTTGAAGTGGATCGTCAGGCACACCTTTCCGCCGCGGTACATCTTCGCGGTCTTCCCGTCCAGCTCGGGGAGCTCGATCTCGAACGGCGTCGCGGGGTAGGTGATGGGGATCTCGAACTGCAGGTCGAACTCGTACCGAATCAGCTCGTGGACGTACCAGCACTTGCCGCTCCACTTCGTGCCGGTCTTGTCGCTGGAGATGGTGAACCAGTCGCTGTCGTTCGCCTTGTTCGACGTGACGTACCCGATCAACGCCTGGTACTCCTCCTTCAGACGCGCGACCCACGCGTCGCCGTCTCGCGGACCCGCCTTGTGCGTCAACAGGGGGATCTTCTTCACCGTCGCGAGGGTCGTGCTGTCCCAAGTCTCCATGGCGCGCGGGGAAGGGTGCGAACGCGCGGCGTGGGGCGCGCGTCGGAGACTGACGGCGAGGCGCGCACGCGGCCGCGGAACATGTTCCCCCGAGGTCAGTGAGAATATTGATAATCGCGACTTCGAGAGATCTCGATCTGCGGAGTCCTCGCCTTCGACACTCGCCGCCGCGCTCGGTCGGTTCGCGCGCTCGCGACGATGGGCGGAGCTCCCGCTTTGGGCGGCGCCGGCGCCGGCGCCGCCGAGGTCGAGGCGCTGCTTCGCGAGTTCCCCGCGCTCGGGCGCACCGAGGACGGTCGCGTGAAGTGCTCGCTGACCGGCCACGTGATGCACGCCAAGCCCGAGGTGGTGCGTCCGTACGTGCGGGGCAAGAGGTTCACGCAGGCGTCCGCGAAGGCCAGGGCGTTGGACGCGCTGAAGCAGTTCGAGCCGCACATCGTGCGCTCCGCGTTCCTCCCGGATAAGCTCTTCTGCCGCATCACGGGCAGGTACCTCGCGGCGAACGAGCGCGCGGTCGCGCAGCACTCCGCCGGTCGGCGGTTCGAGCGGGGCGTCGACGCGCTCTCGCGTTTGAAAACCGAAACCGGCGCCAAGAACGTGCTGCTCACCGAGCGCGACCCGCGGGTGGCGGAGGCGCAGAGCCGGGAGGCGGCGGCGAAGCGAGAGGCGGACGCGGAGGCGTCGCGCGTCGTCTCCGCCGCGAAGGCGCGCGCCGCCGCCGCCGCCGCCGCGGCGGCGGAGGCGGCGGAGGCGGCGGAGGCGGAGGCGGACCCGCGCGCGGCGGCGGAGCGCGAGCGTCTGCGCGTCAACGGCGGGTTCTCGAAGGACCTCGGGTGCTGGGTCCCCCCCGCGCACCTCCTCGAGACCGACTCCGACGAGGAGGAGGAGGCGCGGGAGCGGAGCGACGACGCGAGCGACGACGAGGAGAGCGACGAGGAGGGCGCCGAATCCGAATCGTCCGACGACGACGCGCCCGACGCGCGGATGCCCAACTTCGCCAAGATCGCGGCTCGAATCGAGAGCTCGGCTCGAGCTCGCGCCGCCGGGCCGCCGCCGGCGCGCGCGGAGAAGAAGCCGCCGGCGAGGAGCGCCCCGAGCGCGGGCGCGGCGAAACGCCCGCCGGAGGCGAAGGTGAAAAAAGGAAAAAAAACCGGCGCCAAGCCCGCGAAGCGGGTGAAGCCTTGAGGGTTGAGGCGTGGGTCAAATATTTCATCGAATGTGACGCGAGTTCAACGCGTCGAACGCGAGTCGTTGTTGTGTCATCACGTTCTCGTTTTTGAGCGCCGACGCGGCTCGCCACCGGGTTGAGACTCCCGACTGCGCTGCAACGCGCACTTCCTGGCGTGGGAAGTGCGGCGACTTCGCGTCCGCCGTCCTCGCGGTCGCACACGCGTCGAGCTCCGAACACTGGCCCGGAGCCGGAGCGTGTCTGCGGGGCTGAGAAAATAAAATGGATGAAGCGGGAACGCCGGTGCTTCCCGTGGGCTCAGTCACCGTCCGGTTTACGCGCGAGGTGCGTCCCATCGATCGTCGCCCGCGACGCGCATCTGCCTCCACCCGCATGCGCGTCGGGGGAACCCATCGAGCGGTCGAATGCGCGGCCGATCGAATCGCACGCGCGCGCGCACACCGAGCGAAAGCGCCTTCCATGATGTATTCCCATATATTTCCGTAGACACCCGCAGCCGCGCATACCCTCGAAGGGATCACACTGACGCGTCCTCTCCCTCCCCCGACCCCACCGTCCGCGCGCGCAGCGGGTGCTGAAACGGAACGAACAGGGCGGAGAACGATCGCTTCGACGCGGTGATCTGCGGTCGAGCGAGTGCCAAGACGAAGCCGTCGCCAACGCGCTGGTCGTGGAGGTGCGCGCGCGGGCCCCCAATTGCCCGAGCGGCGCAGTGTGGATTTTTTTCCGATCATTTCGAAAACCCGCGCGCGCGCGCGCGTCGCCCTCCCCTTTCCCCCGGCTGACCCCCGCACCGCGGCGTCGCCGACCCACGCAGGTGTACCCGTCGGAGACGGTGCGGGAGCTCTGCGAGCGGTGCCTCGTGAACTCGCTCGAGAAGAACCTGCCCGAGGTGACGTGGGTGAACACGAACCTGCCCCTCTCAGAGCGGCTTACGCACCTCAACGCCACGAAGCCGTGGCAGCTGAACCTCGCGAAGGGCGAGGAGGAGCTGCTGATAACGGTCCCGGCGGGGGTGGCGATCCGCTCGAAGCCGCTGCGATCGCGACGCGCGGCATCGGGCGCCGAGTCGGACGCGGCGGCGGTGCCGACTTTTTCGAAATCGCGCAAGAAAAGTGACGCCGACGATCGCGGCGACGGCGAGGGCGACGAGAGGCCCGGGAAGGCGCAGAGACGCCTTCCGGACGCGACCGCGGACGTGCCGGCGAAACCTACGACGGATTTCCCGTCTTCGGACGAGGGAAAGAAGCGAGACGAGACGAACCCGGCGGTTTCCGACGAGCCGGCGGCGTTCGAGACGGCCGATTTCGAAATCGCGGCGGCGAAGGCGCGCGCCACGGAGGATCTCGCGGAAGACGCCGCCGCGGGCCTGATGGCGGTGGCATCGGGCCTGCCCATGCAGAAGAAGCGCGGGCGCGGGCGGCCGAGGAAGATCCCGGAGCAGGGACCGCCGAGGACGATGCGCGACGTCCCGCCGGTGATGCGTCGGGACGGGTTTGCGGGGAGGAGCGTCGGCGCGGACGTGGAGGCGATGAGTCCCGTGCTCCTCGCGGCGTACGATGCCGGCCGCGCGGACGCCGCGGCTGCGGCGCTCGCGGCGAGCGCCGCGCTGGCGGCTCCACCCGTGAGCGTGTCCGCGCCCGCCGGCGCGAACCCGCCCAGCGTGGCGGACATCATCGACAAGTTTTACAAGCACCGGCCCTCGACGACGGCGGACGAGGCGTTTCCCCTCGACTCGTTCCGGGCCGCCGCCGGCGGCGGGCTCGCGAGCGCGGGCGTGGGCGTGGCTTCCCTCGACGCGGGGAGCGCGGCGAACAACAAAGCCCTGTGGCAGTGGAACCAGACGCTCGCGACGCTCTCCGGCCAAGCGGGACACCCGGCCGGCGCGTTCGTGGACCCGTCGTCGCCGTACGCGTCGCTGTTCGCGCCGCCCGCGTCGCCGGCCGAGCTGAAGCGCGTGAGCGATGCGAACAGCAACGCGCTCTCGGAAGTGGCCACCTCCCTGGAGGCGGTGCGGCGTTGCTCCGCGGCGGTTGCCGCCGAGGGCGACAGCACCGACCCGTCGGTGCGCGCCGCCTTGGTCGCCAAGTTGGAGCGCGCGCTGCGCGAGGCGGAGGAGAAGAAGAAGAAGGTCCCGCCGTCTCAGCGCGTGGAGATGGCGAAAACCTTGGTGGATCTGCGCGCGTGGATCAGGGCGCAGCTCCAGGCGCGCATCAGGGAGCTCGCCGCGTGCGCCGGGGGGCCCGCGCCGGAGCTTGGGGGAGCGCGAGGGGAGAAAGCCGCGCTCTCGAAGGAGAAGGGGAAGGCGCCGGCGGAGGCGCGCGCCGAGGAGACGCCCGCGTTTCCCCCGCTCGCCGCCGTAGCCGCGGCGAGCGAGGACGAGCGAGGGGTGTCTGGAGGCACCATCTCGTCCGACGGCGACCCGTCAACGGAGTGACTTTTTGCGCGCGGGGCGGCGGGTTTTAGTTGGGTTTTCGTTTTAACCCCGACGACGCGAGTCGGGTCGTTGCGAATGATTGTGTGTGATAGTAGCCTGTTCATCAGTGACGCTGTGACGAAAGCTCTCGTCGTTCATTCGCGCGCGCGCGAACGCGCTCGCGAGGCGTCTATCGGTACGTACGAAGCGTGCGTATCGATCGATCACTTCTTCTTTCGCCTCTCGCGCCGGAGCTTTGCTCTCTCCACGGCGGTCGAAGCGGGGGTCCGAAGACGGGAAAAGCTTTTTCCACTCGGCTCACGCCGCGGCGAGCGCGAGCGCGAGCGCGAGCGCCGCCGCCGCGAAAGTCGCGCGCGCCGCCGCGGAATCGTCGTGGTCGTCGTCGTGGAAATGCACGTACCCCGCCTCGCAGGCGCCGTGGGTGGCACCGCGCATGAACATGGCCGAATTGGGCATCGCGTGGTTCCCGGGGCATCCCACGGCGAGGCCGCGGTGGTTGGCCGCCGCCGCGGTCATGTCCATGGTGACGGAGGTGTTGAAGCAGTTGATTTCACCGACCGAGGTGGCGTCCTGGGTGCACACTTCGCACACGTCCGAGGGGCAGGGCACGACGTGCGTGGTGGTTGCGTAATCGGTGACGTCCATGATGTTTGTCTGAGTCAGATCGCACGTGGAGTAATCGTCGCTTTCCACGAGCTCGCCGGCGCCGCAGGGGTGCTGCGTTCGTTAGGGTGTGGAAGATGGCCGGTTAGGGTCGTGTCGCGGGATGCGCTGGCGGCGGAGCCGCCCCGGCGGAGGACGCGTAACGAGCGCGGGAAGCACCCGGTGCGCGGCGTTCGGTCGAAGGATTCGAAAGCGCGCGATGCTCCCGCTCGCGGGGGGCAAAGAGAGACGTCGTTCGGTGGGTGCGCACCGGATCGCCCGCCGCGGTGGGGCAGTTCGCGGTGCAAGCCCAAGTCACGGGTGTCTCTTCATCGCCGTGGTCGTCGTGGTCGTGGTCGTCAGCCGAGGCGCTCGCGCTCGCGACGAACGCGAGCACGAGGGCAAGGAAAAGAACGCGGATGGCGGAGAAACGAGTGGCAGACATGGCTCGGTCGAGTGTGTGCGCGCGCGAGGTGGTTGTGGCAAACCCAATGCACCACGCGCTTTTTACAGAAACGGTGCAGGCCTGTCCAATCAGAACAACGCGCTGAAAGTGCGCCGCCACCGAAAATAGACGACGCAGATCGAACGGTTTATAACCCAAAGGTGCGAGCGATCAATCTGTGGCGGGATATTTCAGCGACCTTTCGTTTTTGGTCCGTGTCTCGATTTTCGCTTGTGTCCGACCGACCCGACCCACAGTGCCACTACTGCCACAGAACCCGGAAGCGGAACGAGAGGCGCTCGTGATATTTCTTTCTCTCGTGACGCCAAAAGCTCGGATCGGCGTGACACGCGCGCGCGCCTACTCCGGCGCCGAGACGCCCCCATCGCCTCGACGCGCGGGAGTGTCGTGCTATCGCGCATCTCAATCACAGCGTTCCACGCGCGCCGGCCGAGTGAACGCGCGCGTGCGCCATGCCCGAAGGCGACCTTCGCGACCTGTACGGTGTCGTGCGGCGCGTTTCGGGACGATGGCGATCCGGGGTGCGCCTGACCGCGGAGGAGGACGGCGAGGCGCTGCAAGAAAAGTACGGCGAGAAGTGGTTGGGGAGGTCTGCCACGGGCCATCCGAAGCCACCGAAGGTCCCGAGCGAGGCCGGGACCTCCGCCGAGGCGGTCGCGCCGGAGAGCGCTGCCGCGGATGACGTTTCGCGCCACGACGAGGACGACTCGGGACGTCCCGAAGAGTCGGGGAAAGAATCGCAAACCGAGCCGGCGACGCGCGATGACCTGGAAGACCTCCTGCGCGAGGCGGAGTCGTGGGAGGTCGCGCCCGAGACGGACGCCGCGGAGGCGGCGAAGGCGGTTCTGGAAGCCGAGGTGGCGCGGGCGGAGGCGCAGGCGAGGCAAGAGGCTGCCGCGGCGATGGCCGAGGCGGTGGCGCAGGCGAAACAGGAGGCTGCCGCGGCGAAGGCCGAGGCGGAGGCGCAGGCGAAGCAGGAGGCTATCGCGGCGAAGGCTAAGGCTGACGAAGCCGCCGTTGCGGCGATGGCCAAGGCGGAGGCGCAGGCGAAGCTTCCCGAGAAACCGCGACCGGCGCGCTTGAAGACCTCGCACGACAGTTTCAGCAGCATGCCCGCGACGTCCCCCCCCGCGAGCGACGACGGCGCGCCGGAGGCGAAGGCGAAAGCGGCGCTGGAACCGCTCCCCGAGCCGGTCGCCTCGAAGGAGCCGAGGTTCGCGAAACTGCGCGTCGCGCTCAGCCGCGCGGCGGAGATTGCGAAGGACGCGCCCTTCGCCAAACTGCCTCCGATGTCCCCGCGGACGCTGCAGCGGGCGGAGACGGCGCTGTGGAAGCTCGGGTGCTTCTGCGGCGGGTTCCTCGGGGTGCTGGCGCTGTCGGGCGTGAAACGCGCGCCGACCGAGCGGACCGCGCCCAGAAAGAAACCGGCGCCGAAGACGCGCAAGCCGGCGCCCGACGCCGGGGCGCCGGGGACGACGGCGACGGCGACGGAGGAGCAGGCGCGCCGCGGCGGCCGCACGGACGTCGCGTCGCCTCGAATCTTGAAAGAAGTCTTCTCTCCTTGACGCGCGTGATGCGATACGATGCGATACGATGCGAGGCGATGCGTGTGCGACGATGACGACGTGTTGTTGTGTATCTGCTATATAGCTCGCGAGATACTGTTTTGATTTCACGAAGTACAAGTACGCGCGACGGGTTTTTGTCGGGCGCGTCCCCTCGCGCGTCGCGCGTTTTCGGGACAGCCTTCATTCATCTGCGTCACGAATCTTCGTCACGCGTTCCCTCCGTCCGCGTGCCTTTCGCGCGGTCTTCCCGTTCCCTCGCCAGTCTCGACCTGTGCCTCGCGCCGAACACGTAGTACACCATCTTCGACGCGGTGTGCTTCACTCATGCTCGGTGCTCCTGGACGGGACGGGGAGGAGAGCGATGTCAGTTTCAGAGAAAGAGGGCGAAAACCGTCATCCTCAATCACACCCGTCGCACCTGGAACGAAGCGTTCACGAAGCGGTCGATGTGGCAGCTCAAGCCCCCGGCGAACACGGACGCGCACGGCGGTTTGGCGTCACGCGTCGACGCGCACGCCGCGGCGTCATCCTCGCGGCTCATGCTCTTCCGGACGCGTCCGAGAAAGTGAGACGGGGGTGACGGGTTATTGAGATTTTTCTTCGGCAGTTTCGCCGCGTCGCGTTTTTTTCTCGCGCGGCGCGACGCGCGACTGCGCGCTCGCCGCCGGCGCGAACGCGTCGACTTCATCGAGTGTTACGCATCCGGATACAATTCACTACGCACGCGTCACCTGGTCATCTGCTCCTCGATCTCCTCCAGCGTCTTTCCCTTGGTTTCCACGACGGTGAGGTAGATGGACAGGAGCGCGACGACGCCCGTCGAGCTGAAGAGGTAGTACGTGCCCGCCTGGCCGAAGATGTTGATGATGGTGGGCAGGTACAGAGACACGACGAAGTTGCTTCCGAAGTTCGTCAGAGTCGCCGCGCCCACCGCGGCGCTGCGCACGCGCTGCGGGAAGATCTCGCTGACCAGCAGCCAGGCGATCGGCCCGAAGGAAACCTGGTACGCGCCGACGTACATGAACACGGCGACGACGGACGCAGTGGCGGTGATCGGCGCGTTCGCCGCGTCGCCGGCGGCGAGCGTCGCCGAGCACGCGCCCAGGACCGCCGTCGCCAGCGTCATGACGCTCACTCCCCCCAGCAACAGAGGACGCCTGCCCAGGGTGTCGACGTACTTCACGGCGAACCCGGTCATGATCAGCTTGAACAAGCCGAGGATCACGCTCACGCCGGCGCCTTTGTCGGGATCGTACCCGGCGGCTTCGAACACCTGCTCGGCGTAGTACAGCACCGACGGCTGGCCGGTGATCTGCTGGAACAGCACCACGGACAAACCGACGTACAGCGGTTTCAGGTTCCGCTTCTGAAAGAGCTCCGCGATGCCGCCGCTGGGCGTGCCCGCGCCGGCGGACGCGACCATCGCCCGGACCTCCTGGTCGAAGGCGTCGCCCGCCGCCGAGCGCCCGCGGACGCGCCGAAGCGCGCTCCGGACCTCCTCCTCCGACCCGCCCTTCTGCGCGAGCCACCGCGGCGAGTCCGGCAGGGTGGTCATCCCGACCGCGAGCGCGGCGGCGGCGAGCGATGACGAGGAAAGCAGCGTGCGCCATCCGCCCTCCTCGCCGACGATGACGTAGCTGCCGAGGTACCCGAGCAGGATCCCGCCGACGATGAAGCCCTCCTTGAGGGAGATGAGCAAGCCGCGCACGGACGACGGCGCCGTCTCGGAGAGGTACATGGGCGCGGCGTGCATGGCGAACCCGATGCCCAGCCCGTACGCGAAGCGGCCTGCGACGAGGCCTTCCAGTGAGGGTGCCAGGCCCTGGGAGATAGCGCCCAGGAAGTACAACGCCGCCGCGAGCTGGAGCTCGCGCTTGCTTCCGAGTGTGTCGCCGATGGAAACCGCCGCCGCCGCCGACGCCGTCAGAGCGCCGGCCAGCGACGCGCTCACCACCAGTCCCGTCTGAAACGGATCGAGGCTGTACCAGTCCGTGCCGCTCGTCACCGGGCTGCTGAGGTTCGCCAGCGCCCCGGACGTGACGCCGATGTCCCAGCCGAAGAGCAAACCGCCGATCGCGGGGAACACGAACGCCGTCCCGGTGGCGCGCCAATCCACGGGGCTCTTATTTTTGGAGACCGCCGTCGTGGCGGGTAACAGCTGCGCCTGCTCGGGGTCCGTCTCCTCGAACGACGGACGCCCGTCGTCGTTCGTGCTCATCCGGGGAGAGACGCCATGTCTGGTGCGCAGCATGCGAGTGTCCAGGCCCCTGGAGAATCCGAGGGAACGTCTCGCGCGAGTGTCCACGCGCGAGTCTTCTCCGAGACGCGTCGCGCCCCGGATGGGTGACGCGATGAAATGTCTAGATGGAAGGCACGCGCGCGTCCAGGACGTGTCGCGGACGCGTTTCCTTCGATGCGCGCGGGGAGACGTCGCAACAGTCGAAGCGACACTCGAAAGAGTCAGGCTCATTCCCCTAAACGCACGACGGACTCCGTGTCGCGCGACGAGGACTCTGGAGCCCCTCAACTTCTATCCGAGAAGATGACGACAAACGCCAAGTCGTGAAATGTTGCGGCTTGACGCGTTTGGCTCAAACGAGGCAGTTGGCTCTCCTCGCCGCAGTGAGACGCGCACCCGCGGGGCGTCGCGTTGGAAAGACTCGGACGAGCATGAGCTGTTATCTGACGAGTACGCAGAAGCGGTTCTGGATCCTGTCCCGCGAGGACATCGAGAAGCGCCGTTCGGACGCGAGGAGGGGCGCGATCGAGAGCGCGCAGGAAGCGCGAGCGAGCACCGGGGAGCCGTTGCAGACCGATGGCCCCGAACCCTTGACGGACGAGGAGGAGACACTGCTCCGAAGGTACTACGAGGCGAAGATCCTGAAAGTGTGCGCGGCGTTCAGCCTGCCGTCCAAAGTGCAGGCGACCGCGGTGACGCTGTTCAAGCGGTTCCTGCTCGGCACCAGCCTGCTGCAACACAACCTGAAGGTGATGATGCTCACGTCCATCTACGTCGCGTGCAAGGTAGAGGAAAACTACGTCAGCGCTGAGGAGTTCGGAAAAGGCATGCACGAGGACGCGTCGCGCGTGCTCAACGCCGAGCTCACGCTCTTGGCGGGTCTGCAATTCCAGCTCGTCACGTACTCGCCGTACCGCGCCGTGAACGGGTTCCGGTGTGACCTGGAGGAGAAAACCGAACGCGGCGATCTGGAGGGGCCTGTGACGCCGAGAGAAAAACTGGACGAGTGCGTCGGGCTCGCGCGAAGGACCGTGGACAAGCTCATGCTCACCGACGCGCCGTTGATGTACTCCCCCGGGAAACTGGGACTCGCGGCATTCCGTGCGGCGGGTCGCGAGCTCGGCGTCGACGCGTTGGCGCGGTACGTCGAGAGCGTGAAGGAGGGAAAGGAGGACGCAGACGCGGGCGGGAGCCTCGACGGGAGCCTGGATGCGCTTGACGAGATTGTCCGAGTCGGGGGAGACGAGCCGAAGGAAGAGGTGGTGCGGAACATCGATAAGAAGCTGAAGACGTGGCGGACGTCGAACCCCACGTCGAAGGGTGGAGACGGCGAGGCTAAAGAGGGGAGAGAGGGGAAGCGACACAAGAGCGCGAGCAAAGCGGCGCGAGACGCGGAAGACGCGGCGCTCGACGGACCTTAACGCGAAGCTCTTCTTCTTCACAAAACGGTCTTCGCGCACCGCGACTAGCTACTAGCCAAACGTACACACGCGCATCAAGCCTAACAAACTCGCCAGCGTCTCCGTGAGCATCACGGGCGCCTGTCGAATGCGTCGCACGGACATTTCTGTCGCCTTAGTTTCCGCGTAGGTCATCGCCGTGGCGTGGTACGTCAGCGGGACGAGAGGAGGCTCGAATCCTTCGCTCCGCGCGCGCGCTGCCGCCGCGCCCGTGTTATCGCGTCCCTCCGCCATGTGTGTCTCGATCGACCTCGAAAGCGCGCCAAGCTTGTGCCTCGCGTCCACGACAGCGATGCCCTTCGTCTTGCGCAGCAAGGACAGGACCACGCCTTCGCGCTCGCGCTGGAAAATCTTGAACACGTCCTCGCCGGACACGAGGTCGAAGTCGTTGACCTCCGCGACGCGCACGAGCGCGTCCTGCGATCCGACGTCGCCGTTGAACTTGCACGACGCCACCGCAAACGACGGCGCCAGCGTCGCGACGTCTCTGCAAAACTCGAGTTCGAGCTTCTCGTCCTTCGGGATCTTTCCCACGGACGCGCAGCTCCGGTCATCAGGGGTGATGCGCACGCCTCGCTCGGCGAGACGCGCGAGGAGCTCGCGCGCGCGCAACTTCTTCCCGACGAGCGTCTCGAGCTCGAGGACGGGAACGCTTCGCAACGCGCACCAACCGGCGCCGACTTCAATCTCCAAGCCGACGCCCTTAAAGCGGTCGTTTCCGGGAACGATTGACACCGTGCACGCCTCGCCCGACGCGGACGGGCGCACGCCCCACGAAGTGTACGGGATGTACTCGGAGCGGCTTTGCAATAAAGACAAGTGCCCGAGCTTAACTGTCGTGTACGTCAACACGCCTTTTTCGACGCGCACGTCGCTCACGCCGTCCGTTCGCCACCGCGCGCCGGACTCGTCCCACCAACCCACGCGGGGCTCCGGGTCGGACAGGACCAGGTCCTCGGAGAGTCGGTACGACACAGTCACAGGAGGCGCGTCGAGGTCCACGGAATCGAACGATTTCGGTGCGGACCCCGTCGCTGGGATGGGGTACGGGACGCGCCGGACGTTCGCGGTGAGCGGCGTTACCGCGCGTAAGGTCCAATCGTTGGCCACCTCGGGAAGCGGCGGTAAAGTCAGGAGATCCAAGGTGAGGATGCCACCTATGGATTCAACCGGACCGAGGGGTTTCGTTTCAGCCACCACAGGCTCGGGCTCGGACTCGACGGGTGCTTCTTCCACGGGAGCTTCTTCTCCAGATTCATCCTCCGTCGGTTTCGTCTCGCCGTCGCCGCCTTCTTCCTCGGGTTTCGTCTCCGCGGGGTTCGTTTCGGTTGTTTCTGTCTGCGCGGGCGCCGCGTTTTCTTTTTCGGCCTCCTCCATTGCCGGTTCCTCGGCCGACGCTTCTTCCGTCGCGCCCTGAGGCACGTTCAAAGACGCCTCCACTTCAGTCGGCTCGTTCGGCGCGCTATTATCCGCGACATCAGATGCTTCCTCCGCAGCGGAACCCTGTCCCGCGTCCTCAAAACTTTCAAACTCGCAATACGTCCGGTGAAACGCGCGCATCGCGATGGTCGCCATCGACAGTTCCTTGGGGAGTTCCAGCAATAAGCTGTCAAATTCCGGAACTTCGATTGCCTTGAACCGAGGGTTCTTGACGTGATTCATCCACAGGGCGTATTTGAAGTCGTCGCGAACGCAGTTGACCAAAATCTCGCCGTCTTCGTCCTGGTGCTTGTCCGCGGTGTGTAGCAGGTGTGCAGTCGCGCGATCCACAGTCGTCTCCGTCAACTCTCGCACGCGGCGACGACACGTCACAAGCGCCTCCGCGTCCTCCGATTTTCCTTCAGACAATGCCCAGTCCCGGTACAGCTCTGCCTCTCGCACGATCAGCTCGTGGCTTTCCGCCGTGTCGAGCGCGTCACTCAGAGAGAGCGAAACCATTTCCGCAAGGGTCATCTCGTATCCGAGCACCTGCCTCTGTTCGCGAGGGTCCGGGCGAGCGCAGCACGACGAGAAGCGCCCCCACTCGTACGCTTCCTGGTCAGCCGTCCGGCGTGTAGACAGCTCTTCGGCGCGAGCGAATTCGAACCCTTCCTGCGCCTTTGCCTGCGCCGCGAGGATCGCATCCGCCGCCGCGACGCGCTCGGCTTCCTCCGCCGCTAACACCGCATCCTCGGCTTCGCGTTTCTTCCTCGCGATCTCTGCGAGCCGCTGACGCTCCTCTTCCTCCGCCGCAGCAGCCGCCGCAGCGGCCGCCGCCGCGGCTTTCTTCTCGGCAAGTTTCTCCTTCTTACTCTTCTTGTCCGGCTGCGACGTTTGGAGGAGACGGGGGAGGAGATGGATGATTTAGGTCAGCGACCGGAGCGGCGACTGTTGGACTGAACGTCCGAAGAAGGAGAAATTCAGGGGGATGGGGAGATTGCAGCGGACTGGGGCGAGAGAGCGGCGAGCCTGGGACGAACCATCTTGACTCCCCGTCCGATAAATTATGCGCACCGCGCACCGAGGCGTGCCTTTCGCGGGACAGCACTTACGCTGCCGCGTGTCCGCTCCCCTTCGGTCTGCTCGTCGCTGCTCTCGTCGACTCCTAAATGTGGATCGGTCGTGGTTAGTATTCGGCAAACGCCAAACGGCGTGATGATTCGGGGCTTATTTTCTACCGTCCAAGGGCACCCACGTGTCGGGACGGCCCCGACACAAGCACGCGCGCGTGCGATGAGCCTTCGTCGCGCCGCGGCTCGAGGAGCGCATATCGCATGGAAATGCGCGGCGACACCAAGCGCGAGGACTTGGCGTCCCTTGGAAATGACTGAGTTGGCGTGCGCATCCCGGGAGTTGGCTCGGTGCCGACGAGGTCCCAGAAACTTCGCGTCGAGCCCCATCGAGGACAGCGATATCTTCGGCTTGGGGGGCTCTCAAGGCATCGATACGTACACGAGCAAGGGTTTTGTCATTGGAGGGGTGGAATACCAAGGGAACGTGTTTTTGTATCAAGAACTGTCGTTAATGTGGGGGGTGAAGACGGTGGAGGAGATCACACCAGACGCGCTCGTCGCCGCGCACGTCGTCGACCCGGCGCCCGATATTCTCATCGTGGGGTGCGGGAACAAAATAGAAGCGCTTCCAGCGGAGACGCTCGAGTTTTTTCGAAACACGGAAACGATGTTGGAGGTGTTAGACACTCCGAACGCGATAGCGACGTACAACATACTTGTGCAAGAGGGGAGGCAAGTAGCGGCGGCGCTCCTTTTGCCTTCGGCGTGAACTTGTGCAATGAGAGTGAAACGAACAGCACAACGTGTAATGAATCGTTCACAACCTTCGTGCATCGTACTCACGCATCGCGCGTGAGTCGCGTGATTGTCTGCAGCCTCCTTAGAACCATGGTCGATCTCGCTAGCGCGTCCATGAACAACTTTGCAGCTTCAACGCGACGCCGCGAGAAAATAGCCTGGAAAACTGCTCGAAAATCGGCGCCCTCGAAAATCGTCTCGAAAGACTTTCCTCACACACTCGAAGGGCGCGACCCTTCGTGCACCACCTCACTAACCGGGGTGGGCGCAAGGGGGTAGGAAGATACCCGCGCTCTAAGATGGAGCCGGGCGAGGACGATGGCGTGTTTCTGAGCAGCGACGTGGACCTTGACGTTCGTCTGAAGGTGCGTGCCGCGCAGTCGAGCCCGTGTTCTAGGAATTCGCAACTCAAAAAGGACTTCTCTCGCTCACGCGCTCTTCCCCTCCTCACTTCCAACTTCGCAGGTTACTGAGTTCCACGGCCGCTTACCTACGGTGCGTATGCAACCTCATGACTGATGCTCGGTGTTCAAGGATGTATCTCCCCAAGCGCTGACTCCGCCCCTCCTCACCTCTCTCGCATCTCAGGAACACTTGTCGGGGAAAGGTCAAGCCGAACTCAGCGTTACCTTTCAGTTGTTCGCGGATGACGAGCCCTTGACGACGCCGACCTGCACTGCCGCTGGGACGTTTGAGCAAGGCACCGTGGTATGGGGAGAGACGCTGTTTTTCCCGATAAAGTACCGGGACTTGTCTGGAAACGCGAGGCTCGACATCAAGGTCTGGAACGCGAGAAACATACGAAGGCGCGAACTCATCGGTGAGGCGACGTTCCGCTTGTTTGACGAACACTGTTCGCTTTTACGGGGAAACCAGCGCATTTCCCTTACGCGCACGCACGAAGGGGAACTCGCGATTCAGCCGTCAGGACTCGAGACAACATCGACGTCGACGGAGTGGGGCGATCTGGACATTCTCGAGTCGCGGCTGAAAAAGTATGAGCACGGTGATATCGAAGCGGTGGATTGGTTGGATAGACTGACGTTTGCGAGAATCGCGCAGATACGAAGCGTCCAACGCAGAGAACAGTATGCGCAAGGTTGGATGGATATTCACGTCGAACTCCCGATGTTCTCAGCGCCCGTGATGTTTCGGGAACAAACACCCGTGTCGTCTGCGTCCAGCACGACACCTCGTTGGGATCAGCTCATTTGGCTCGTGGACAGTGAAGTGAACATGGGCCTGGAGAACCCCGCGGAGCGCAAGCATCAGAAGCTCACGCGCAGCGTCGCTCGAGGCGTAGTGGACCACGATCTGAAACCGAACGGAAACGAAAAACGCAGTCTGGCGTCGGCTATTCGCTTGCCACCCACTCGCGTGCTTGGCGCAGAGTATAACGCCCTGCTGTGGAAGTTTCGCTTCTCTTTGCGCGCGGAATCCGACGCGCTCACCAAGTTCCTGAAGTGTGTCGATTGGGCCGACGCCGAAGAAGCGAAAGCTTCTATCGAGCTGATGTATCAGTGGGCACCGATCGATCCGGCTTCAGCGCTCGAGCTGTTATCTCCTACGTTCACGAACACTGATGTGCGAAAATACGCCGTCTCGGTCTTGTCGGATGCCGGGGATGACGAACTCATGGGATATCTGCTGCAGCTAGTGCAGGCGCTGAGGTACGAGTCGGAGGACAACAGCCAGCTGGCGAGGTTCCTCGTTGACCGCGCCGTCGCGAACCCGGTGTTGGCGAACTTTCTGCACTGGTACCTCGTCGTGGAGTGGGAAGACCCAACGTTCGCACCTCGATCTGCGCACACGCACCAGCTTTTCGAGGAGGCTTGTCGATCGACAGGCGCGGTCGGTGAAGAACTGTGGGACTCTTTGCGGCGACAAAGCGAGCTCATGGCGCAGCTTACGGCCATCACGCGCGAGCTGAACGCGATGGGCCGCGGTCAGCCTAAGAAAGTCGAACGGCTGAGAGGCATCCTCTCCGACCAAGGCGCCTTCGGTGAGCTCGCGTCATTCTCTTCACCTCTTCCTCTGCCTATCGATCCCACTTCCACAGTGACTGGAATCCTTCCGGAGCAGAGCACGGTTTTCAAGTCCGCTCTGAGTCCGCTGAAACTCGCCTTCCGCACGTCGAGCGACGAGGTGGTAAACATGATTTTCAAGAAGGGCGACGACTTGCGACAAGATCAGTTGTGCGTACAGATGATCTCCCTCATGGATCGGTTGCTGAAAAGAGAAAACCTTGACTTGAAGTTGACCCCGTTCCGTGTGTTGGCCACCGGTGGGGACACGGGATTGATCGAGTTCATCCCCTCGCAGGCCATGGCGGATATTTTGGCGGAACACAAGACGTTGACGAAATACCTCGCGATACACAATCCGGATCCCGACGGGCCGTACGGTTGCTCGACAGATGCGCTCCTGAAATTCGTCAAGAGCTGCGCCGGATACTGCGTCATCACGTACATCCTCGGAGTCGGTGATCGGCACTTGGACAACTTGATGCTTGCTCCGGACGGACGCATGTTTCACATTGATTTCGGATTTATGATGGGACGCGATCCGAAGGTGTTCCCGCCGCCGATGAAGCTGTGCAAGGAGATGGTTGAAGCCATGGGCGGAACCGACAGCGCGTTCTTCGGCAGGTTCAAGACGTACTGTTGCGAGGCTTACAACATCCTGCGAAAGCACGTGGTGCTGATCCTAAACTTGTTCAGCTTGATGGAGCACTCGAACATTCCCGATATCTCGCAGGACAGCGAAAAGGCCCTTCTGAAACTCGAGTCTAAGTTCGCGCTCGATCTCGACGACGAAGCGGCGATGCAACACTTCCAAGTGCTGATCAACGAGTCCACGAACGCATTGTTCCCGCAGTTCTTCGAGACGACGCACAGGTTTGCACAGTACTGGCGGTGATGAAACGCGTTTTAGAATTTTAAAATAGCTCTACCTAGTCTTGGTCCATGTCGATGTTGTTCGGCTTCTGAGAAACAGAGGTGGCGTTGAACGTCGCCTCTCTCACTACTCTGTCATAAATGCTCATCGCCGCGACCGATCCTTCTCTCGACATCAAAAGCTTCTCGAGCTCCTGGTACGTCGGCCTCGTCTCGAACGTCTGCACGCACTCCGGCATCGCGTCGGCTGTCATCTCGGTAAGGACGAAGAGTTGCCACGGCTGCTGGTACGACTTCAACAGCCGAACGGTCTCTCCCTGAATACGCTGCTCGGAGAGCCAATACACCTGCTCGAACTGCGCGAGAAACTCTTCGTTTTTCTTCTTCCACGGACCGATTCCGAGATCGCTGATGAGGTTCGAGCCGTCGTTGTTGGTGCGAATCTGAGAGTTGACCAAAGCGAGAGGCCCGCTCTTCTTGCCCTTACCGGCGATATTCTTCAACTCGGGCAGGGTCTCCGCGGTCGGGAACACCATCGCTTGCGCACCCTCGGTGGAGAGCACCACCACCGCGTCAGCGTCTTCGATGATGCGTTGCCTGACGTCCGCCTTGTCGTCGGTGCCGATGTTCTTCAAGAGCTCACCCACCATCGGCGCGATGGCTTGGTACTGCTGACGCACGCCGCCCGGCCAGTCATCGAGATCAGTCGCGCCGATAAGAGGAAGGTTAAACTCTATCGATACCAGTTCCTTACCGTCGGCAGTGGCCCTGCGAACCGCCTCGGCAGCCTGCGCGACCTGTTCTTTTGGCGATCGAGGAAGCCTCGGCGGAGACGTCGTGGCCCCGTCGCAACGCACCACGCCTGGACCACTAGAGCTGATGCAACGACGGGAAGTCCTCGATACACGGGCGCTCAGAATCTTAGAGGGCTGATACGTCGTGAGCCCGACATGTGATGCGGCCGCCATAGCCATGGCTAGCGCGTGTCTATGTGCGCGACCTTATCGGATCTCACCTGAAAAACGCCGCGGCCAGTTGTCCTTCAAAGAAACGCCGGAACGTTCGGTCGGTCCGGCCGCAGTGAGAAAATAAATCAAAACGCACTCGGCCGTCGGCACCCGTGTTCCTTTTTTCGCCGCCGCCGCCGCGCACGGTCACACAGCGCACGAACCAACAGCGCGCGGGCGCGTGGTTTTCAGCTCAACGGAGGAGCTCGAAGGGCCACCGAAGCCTCCTTCTGTGTGCGTGAGCACGGCGTGAATCTCCTGGTACGATTCTACATCGCGCCTAACGCGAGACAGTAGTGCTGCGACGGCGTTAGCAGCCGGGAAATCTCGACGCCATGCAGGGCGACGATGCGTGGCAGTTTTACAAGGGGAAGAACATCCTAGCTCCTATGGTTCGGGTGAATACGTTCCCCACTCGGCTTCTCGCGGCCGAGTACGGCGCCGATATCGTTTACTCCGAGGAGCTCATCGATAGGAAGTGCGTTGAAGTCGGAGATCTTCCTTCCCTCTCTCTCCCTTCGACACCTTTTTCATGAAAAAATGGTTTCACGAACACGGACACGGTTCCAACACCGCTGTCTGACGTATAATGAGTTCTCGCGCGGTGCTGACCCTCCTTTATTCACATCGGCACCACCTTTCAGATTGATGCTTTGCAAACGCGTCGAGAACGAGGAGTGGGGCACGATCGACTACATAAACGATACAGTCCCGGAAGAAAACGCGAACCGCATCGTGTTTCGCACGCGGAAAGAGGTGCGTAGACGACCCACCAACCTCCTTTGAGTGCTTCACGAAAGGAATGCGTCTCTTTGCTGACCCTTTTAACTAATCTCTATTAATCGTAGGAGAAAGAACGTCTGGTCCTGCAACTCGGCACTGGCGAAGCTGGTAGAGCGATGAAGTGCGCTGAGCTTGCGTGCAAAGACGTGAAAGTCATCGATATCAACATGGGATGCCCCCTGAAATTCTCCATCGCCAGCGGCGCTGGCGCTGCATTACTCAAGAAACCAGAAACAATCAGGGATATTCTGACGACGTTACGGAGAAACCTGCCTAGCGAGGTGGGCGTAACGTGCAAAATCAGACTACTCGACAGCGTCCAGGAAACAATCGAGCTCGCGCAGGCGATAGAGAAAACCGGCGTGTCTGCCTTTGCCGTGCACGGAAGATACGTCCACCAGCGGCCAAGGGATCCTGCGCACTGGGACGCCATTAGGCAAGTCGTCGAGTCTGTTTCATGTCCGGTGATAGCAAACGGTGATGTCTTTGTTTACGAAGACTTTGAACGCATACGAGAATCGACAGGCGCGGCCGCTGCGATGGCTGCTCGAGGTGCACAGTGGAACCAGTCGATTTTCAGCAAAGGCGGATCGATACCGCCACGTGAAAACTTGAAGAGGCTCATGACAAAGTGTCTCGAATGGGATCATCCAGTGAACAATACCAAATATCTTGCGAGGTAAGAGCTGCGCACGTGACGTTCCTGATAATATCTCTGCAAAACATTCAAACGGCGCGCTAACGTGTAATACTTTCTTCCAATCTCTTCGTTTCTTCAAATCGCAGAGAAATGTTAATCAAATCTACTGGGCTGGAGAACGAAGAAGGGAGGGCATTAAACAAATCGAAGACTGTGGCGGAAGTGGGGAAGGTGTTCGATTTGCCTGATGGTATCGTTGGACGCAATCGTCTGGCCCCGTTGAAACGATCTTTCGACGCAGTCGATGATGATACTTCATAGTCACTAATATTAATAGCAAGCTAGCAGAACTTTCCTGTCTCCCGCTTATTGCATTATTCGTTGAGCATGTGCATATTATATTTGAGCGACGTTGCCATGAAACATTATCACTTTCGCGAGGGGACGTACAATCTGCCTCCTCGCGGTTCACGCGATGTTTCCTCTCAAGATTTTATGTAAGCTCTTGGATGCTATTATTGCTCTGTTGATTTAGTTATGCGAGTTATTGAATGTATTTGGTATGTGCGCTTTCAATCTTGAATACTTCTCAAAATCGTGAACGCGTTCACTCGATTTTTATTTTGAATCTATCGTGTGTCGTGGCGCGCGCTATGCTGAGGTTTTGACATCACCGAAACTAATACAGACTATTGTGTCGATATGACGGCGGCTGTGCCCCTCTCCGGACACCATCATCCGTACCTGCTGAAGGATATTGACTAGAAAGTGAAGCGTTACGATACGTACCAACGCCGGGGATAGGCTGCCGCCGCTCTAATGGAGGAAGCTTCAGTTCCGCAACACCCATATGAGATGGTTGTAGCATCGTCGAGCGATAGCGAGCGTTTCCTCCGTAACTCCCCAGGTGTTTCCCGCGTACCGGGATATCACCTTTGTCGTGCGCGATCAATTCTCGCGAATACTGTCCCCCTCCGTGCCGCAAACCAGCTTCGGGCGCGCCGTAAGTGTCCCTTCTCGCAATCGGGGGACTTCGTCTGTCAAGTCCGTACGTGTCCCGGCCGAAGTCGTACCTCGTCCCCACTCCCGAGATTTTTTCTGAAACTCCGGAGTTTCCTTTACCGTATCCGCCGAGGTTCAATTTATGCAGGGGAGCGATGCTCTCAACACCGTACCCACCGAATTGAGAGGCACGCAAACGCGAACCACCAATGAGTGGATCATGACTGTTTTGCGCAGCTGCCCCACTGCCGTACTTGGAATATAATCTGGAACCAGTAACGTGCTGCTGAGGTGCACGTTGCTGAACTTGTGTCGGGCGGGAGCTGCTTGCCGTGCCATACAGCTGACTTCTGACGCGCTCTTGCGGAGCCCCTCGCGACGTCGTGTTCTCGCCGTTTGCGTACGGCGGCGATTTACCAACCACGTCCAAAGGCTGTAATCCTCTGGTGTAATCCCTCGATCCTGAGCTCACCCGCGAAGACAACATGGAACTCGCGCTTGGTTGAGCGCCGAGGCTCACCGGCTTCTGAGCCAGAGGTTTGTTGTAACTGCCAAACGAGGACCCCGCCAAAGGTTTGCTGAGCAGCGGGTCGCGCATGGCAGCGCCCTGCTCGTTTTGCGGTTCATGATGCTGGTAGTGATGCCGACGCGGGACAGCTTGTTCTGACGGAACATCGTGGCGGCCTCGGTCTGTCACGGATTCTACCCGCTGTTTGGCTGCTTGAACGTGCTGCGAAGCGGACGCAGAACTGTTTTGCCGCGACGCGTGCTCGCCCCAACGCGACTTCGCGACCGGCTCTTGCGGAGCGGGAACAGACGACGCCGAATTGCTCGGTTGGAGCGGTTCGTGTCTGTGGGTTTCGTAGGCGTCCACGTGTGGATTGGCAGCTACCACTGCCTCTTCTGACGTTCTCGTCTGAGCCGAGCGTCGCGCCTGAGGTTTCGGCTCATCTTTCAAACTCATCGGCGTGGTGATGCCGGTTTGGAAGAACGGCATCTGAAGGCACTGCACGGCGGAGGGACGTTTCGTCGGGTCCCACTGTAAGCATGCCTCCATGAAGTCGAGCGCCTCCTTGCTAGCATTAGGGACAAGTTTTTGTAGCGGAGTTGGATCGAACTTGGGAAAGTGAAATCCCATCTTGCTCGCCAACTTCATCCCCTCTGCCCACGACTGTTCGTTCGGTGTGCCGTTCACGGCGCAAATCTTATAAATCTCATCTTGCTCGCTGCTCCCCGGAAACAGCGGCCGCAGGCTGAACAACTCCGCGGCGATGACACCGATGGCGAAAATATCGATCGGCGAGTTGTAATACGGCGATCGAAGTAGCACTTCCGGTGCTCGATACCACCGCGTAGAGACGTAGTCCGTGTAAGGCGGCCTCGACCGAATCTCGCGAGCTAGCCCAAAGTCCGCAAGCTTCACGGTGTCGTCAGTGATGAGGAGGTTTTCCGGCTTGAGGTCTCTGTGGAAGTACCCGTGCTTATGCAAATAAGCGATGGAGTGCAGAATCTGATAGATCCAGTTCTTCACGCGGGTCTCGGAGAAGTACCTATCGCGGTCCTTTATTTGTTGATACAGGTTCTGCTTCATGTGCTCAAACACGAAGTACAGCTCGTCGTTCTCGCGAATGACCTCCTTCAACTTCACGACGTTGGGGTGGTTCAGCTTGCGCAAGGACTTCACCTCTCGAAGGGAGATGGCCTCCTCCCAGCTGTAGAACTTACGTTTCATCTTCTTGATGGCAACCACCTCGTTCGTCTCTCTGTTCGTCGCCTTCCACACGCTGCCATACGTCCCGTCTCCGAGTTGCTTCTGCACCTTGTATCGATTCATGGCTTTCGAGCCGCGAGCGGCGGATCACCCACCCGCTCCGCTCGGTTCACCTGGTATGCCTCTCACCTAGTCAAGGACCACCTGCCGAGGCAATCGGCACCGCCGATACAGCCGATACGACCTCCGTCGACAGTATCTGGCGGGCTTCCTTCGGTCAGAGGGTCCCCCGCGGCCCCGAAAGTGCCGTTTTCGATCGGAAAAGATGCGACATCACCAACGGAAGGTGCGACCCTCGCGACGGCCGACGGTGTCGTTTGATTAAATTTCCGCCTGGCGTGTCTTGTGAATCGGGCGGCTTCATTTCGTTTCCTCCAGGGGGCTTAAAAAGAGACTCGTGTCGGGTCGTGAGGTATACGCGCGGGCGCCGCGGGGTGTGCACCTCGCGCTGAGGCAGGTCGCGCCGAGTAGAAGCGAGTGTGGGGTACGCTCGGGTTCCATCGGCTAGACTCTAAGACAGTTTCGCATCGCTCCACTGGGAAGCGACCCGGGCGCACGTCGACTGATATTCTTTTCGATGGCGAACTCGAGATCTGCCGTGCGTCGCGTCGCCTGGCTTGTGGTGCTGCTCCTCGGTTTTGTGTCGTGTGCGGCTCGCGATGCTGATCCATACAGGCTGCTCGATATCAGCCGTGGTGCCACCGAGTCCGATATCAAGAAATCGTACCGCAAGCTCTCCCTGAAGTACCATCCAGACAAGCAGCAGGGTAAAGCAGCAGACGAGGTGGAGAAAGCGGCGAACAAATTCATGTCGATCCAGAAGGCGTACGAGACGTTGTCAGACCCGGAGAAGAAGCGAAACTACGACATGACCGGATTCGCTGATCCCAGGGACGCGTATAAGTCTTCGCCGGGAGGGCGCGGCGGTCAACAGCAGCGTCGCGGTCCGGGTTCTGCTGGACGCGGCGGATGGGACTCGGATACCGCCGGCTTTCCCGGCGCCGGAGGCCGGTTCGGAGGATTCGGGTTCCCCCAGGCTGACCCGATCACGTCGGAGACCCAGGAGCTGACCCCGAAGAATTTCGAGAAGCTGGTCTTAAACAGCAATAAAGCGTGGCTGATTCAGGTATACCACGATGCTAGCGAAAAGTGCCAACGTGCGGCGCCCGTATGGGACCAAACTGCGCGAACGCTCGACGGCAGCGCAAAACTCGGTCGGGTCAACATGGCGACGTATCCAGACCTCGCCGCGAAGGTTGCGCCTCAGCACCGGTTTTCCTCGTCTGCGGTGTCACTAAAAGACCTTCCCGTTGTGATTGGCTTCGACAAGGACTGTGCTGCCTTCTCGTGCAAACGTCGGTATCGGGGGTTTATGCGCGAGACAGCACTGAGCAACTACGTGCTCGATCGCATGCTGAAGTACAATCAGGTTCCGGAGTACACGCGAGACACGCTTCCCGTGTTTCTCGAGAGCGAGCCGAGCAAAGTTAAGTTCGTGGTATTCCTCTCTCGCTCATCTGCGCCCCAGCCACTCTTGAGGCGCGCAGCGACCGAGTACGAACGTGAGGTCGCCTTTGCGGTGGTGCATCACAAGAGGGTCGACGCGTCGCACTGGCTTAACAAGTTTGGGGTCCGCGCGCACTCGGCTGTCATGGTGATCAAAGAGGACGGCAAGAAAATCGTGGAACACGACATCACCGGGAAGGAGAAGTTGCGGGAAGTGCTCGTTGAGAACAAGCTGCCGATATTACCACAGCTGCATGCGGAAAGTTTGAAGTCGACGGGGTGTCAGCCCGGTGGATTGGTGCAGGTCTGTCTGGTGGTACTTGGGGTCCAAGGGTGGGCACTTGAAGATGCGAAGAAGATGCTTCGCGACGCGAAGCTCTCTTTGGATTCCGCCACGGCGTCGCCGAGCGATCCGCTTGTCGCGGCGCTCGGTGAGAACAAAGAGCTCGCGTTCGCGTGGATCGACGCTGCGAATCAAGGAGCGTTCTGTCGGGCACTTTTGTACGATAATCGAGATGATGCGGCATCTTGCGGTCGCGCGACGATGGAGCCCCGGATTGCCGTCATGCGCTTCCGCAACGGGCCGGACAGCATGGAGTACGGCGGATACGAGGGCGCAATGTCCGCGAAGGAGATTTTGTCTTGGGTTTCCGAAATCTTCGCGGGCAAGGGACAGCGGTTGATCTTGGTCGACAGGGACGCGCCCAATTATCCTGAGCTGAAAGCGCGGGTACCTGGAGCGGTGGATTACGTCAAGCGGATCAGGACGACTGTCGGGGCTTCTGCGTATGACCTGGGCGAGGAGTTCATGTACGCGCTCGCCGAGTCGGGACCTATCTTGCCCTTCTTCATCGCGCTGCTCGCGGTTTTCGCTTCAACTTTCTTCCCCAGCAAGCCGAAGCCGAAGCCGCGTCGCGATGTCAAGCGGAATCCCGCGGACGAGGATGTGATGATCGAGTACGACGACGAGGCTTTGGCTAGCCTGAAAGAGAACAGCAGCGAGATGGTCGTGATGATGTTCGTCGACGGGAAAAGTACGAGCCAGACGGTTTTCAAGCGCGTGCGCGCCTCGTTTTGGAGGGAACCGATTCTCTCCTTTGGCACCGTGAACATCGCTCGACCGGGTCCGTGGGCCGATTTCGCCAGGAGCATAGGGGCGCTTCCGGGGTCGGTTATTGTGTGGCACGCGCATCGCAAGAAGTTTAAGAACATCGGCGCCGGGGACGGGAGCATACCGCATCCTCTGATGTGCTCGAAAATCGAGATCATACTTGACGGCGCGGTCAAGTGGGACGAGGCGGCTTGGCCAGAACAGACCAACGCCGATAGTACTGATTAGATAGAGCGATGCAATGCACGCGTCTTAAACTATTAAAACTATCATAGAAGCTTATACTAAATCAAACATCACGGTGTCGTCGGCGTTCGCGTCACCGAGGAGCGCCCGACCACTCTTTCTTCGGCGAGGGCGGCGCTTCACCGGCGGTGGGATTCACGGGCAAATGGCTCCTGGCACCGAACTCGCCCGCTTGGAGCAAGTGCTGCACGTTAGCCTCCAGTTTCGCCTTATCCGCACCGTTCATGATGTGCAAAAGGTTTCCGCCCCTGTAGAATCTGAACTCAGGGGTACCGGAAACCTCCAACACGTCGCGGCACAGGTGCGCGGAGCCCGGGCACTCGTCGCCCATCACCTTGAGGAACACGGTGTCGAGATACTTTGACGCCACACCCTCGTACTGTTTTTCGAACATCATGCAAGGTCGGCAGTGCGTGTAGCCACACTCGAGCACGACCAGTGATCCATCATCAAGCACTTGGCCCGTGACGGTGGAAGGCTGCTCGCGCGCTGCCTTGAGGTTCTGCAAGAACTCGTCTTCAGAGCGGATAACGTGCACCTTGCTGCTCGCGAGATCGACCATTCGATTGAACCACGCCAGAAAATGCGTCGGCGTGGCTTCGCTCTCCAAGCCCCCGGTGAAGTCGCGGAGCAGACCCGTGATTTCGGTATCCGAGAAGCTCGTGCCCATGAGTTTCGCGCCTTGAAATAAGTCATCGTGGCTCAGAAGGCCGTTTCCGTCTCGGTCCATGCGCTTGAACGCCCACAGCAAGTCCTGCTCGAACACCTCACGAGGCTCTGGTCTACCGGTGATGGTCTCCGTCAAAGCCGCTCGGAAAATCTCGGCTGCTTGGCGTCGCCCGAGCTCGATATGCGCGCCCACGGCTGCACCCTTGACGAGCGCACGATCCGGAAAGTCGCCAATAACAAGGACGCCAGGGTCGAGGCCCGCGGCGGCGACTCCCGGCCTGAGCAGCGGCAGCAAGAGCTCCTCCGGGAGGTCAGAGGCCGCGCCGGTGGTGAGTAGAATGATCTGATCGGGCTTGACACTCCTGGCGATCTTCTGGATGTACTTATCGATTAGCGTGGCCCAAGCCATGACAGATTCGAGACCCTGCAGCTTTTGCAACTCGCACTCGTAGAAAGGGTTTGCGCCGCCGCGGCCGCTGGAGAAGAGCGCCTTCTCGGGAGGCGACGCCGTGACGAGCTCCACGACTTGTTCAGCCGTCTCATCGTCCAGGCGAGGCGCAACACCCATCCAGTCGAACTTGTCGTGAAGCTTTCCGAGCTCGCGTTCGTACGTCCACGTTAAATGTTTGAGATCCGAGTTCCTCACCTTCTGTCCCCGATTGTACGTCACAGTGCCCATGCCTTTCCCGATGGTCATCACGACAACCAAGCCGTTCGTCTCGCGCCCGGGACCGAACATGAGCTCGGTGTACGCCGCCGCCTCGGTGTGAATCATCGTCGCCACCTTACCCTTGCTCTTGGGCATCATGGATTCGAGATTCTTCGCCGTGGCTTCGTTGCCGAGCGCGCGCATGATGGCGCGAGTGACGCTCACGCCGACGGGGCCCTTCCAGTTGAAATGATTTAGCACCTTCGTCACCGCCTCCCTGACGCTCTCTTCCGAGACATCATCCAGGGCGGTGGTCACCCCCGGGCGCTGGAACTCGGCGTTCGCCGTGTCCACGGGAGCAGCCTTCAGGGAGTGCATGCGCAGCTCCATACCGAGGATCACCTCGCCTTCGGGATAATCCCTGCGACGTGCACAAGAGGGGATGGTGCGGTTAGCATCGGCGCGTTTATACGACCCGAAAAAAAGTCGGACGAGTCGACAAGTGGCGGCCGGAGATATTTGTGATGTCGACGAGAAGAAGGACGCGACGTCGAAGTCGCTGACGGGCGCTCGGGGCCCCACTCACCGTTCGGAGATTTTCCATGGAGTCGATTGTCTACCGGCACAGCGAATCACGGCGCATCTGGTGTCGGAGAGGGGTGGAGGGGTGAGGTTAGGCTCGAGGGGGACGTCCTTCTATTATCCGTTATCGACCGGAGATGATATTTTCGGCGTGGCACGAGGGGTGGCGCGCACCTCCGGGACCCACGAGTCGAATGAAGGATGCCCGGACCGAGCCTCGAGGAGGGCCCCGCGCGGCAAGCCGACCGCTCATGGTTTCGGCAATCCATCCGCGGCGCGGTCGCCATCCTCGCGATACATGCCGACGGCATCTTGTTTTTTCACGCGGCGAAGCGACACGGAGAAGAGACGCTCGAGACCGCGGGGCTTCACGAGACCTCCGCCACAAACCGGTCGCCCGTCGATACCTACGAAGGGCACCGCCCGGACCCGTTCGAGTGGCAACGAGAGCACGCGCTGGCTCAAACCGTCGTCTCGGTGACGTGCTTCGCGCCTTTCGCTATGCTATCGTGTACAGGCCGCGGCGCTAATGTCCCGAAAAAAGTCGCGTCGACTCGTCGACTCTCAGCCATCAGCGGCGGGACGACGATGATCTGGCACCGATTTGCGGGTTTTGCGCCAAAACGGAAACGAACGTCTTTTCTCCGCCTTTCGTGCGTCGGCGGCGATTTCCCTTTTCGGTTTTGCTCCTAGATTTTTTTTTCAGGCTCCTCTATCTGCTCTACATGCGGGCTTCGCCGCTCAGTCCTCCTCGTCCCCAACGTACTCCGCGATTTGGTCCAGGGTGAAGTTCTGCACGGTGAAGTCCTCCGAGAGCTGCACGGACGCAGCCTCGCCTTTCTTATCCAGCAGCTTACCCCGCTGCCCCTTCTTGGGACCCAGCACCACGGCCACGCGCCCGCCCCGTTTGGGCAGCGCCGTCTCGAGGACCCGCTGCGGCACACCGCTGAGCACTTCCCCGGAATCGTTGATCTCCACGACGCACTCTCGAGGCGTCAGAACATCCACCACCACGCCCTTCTTCAAGTACAGACGTCCGCCCTCGAACGATTTGCTCACGATGCGCACGCGCGTGTTGCCCTGCAACCACGCCGGGTCTTCTCGCTTCTCTCGTTTCCGCTTCTCCCCCGCGCCCGCGCCACGCGCGCCGCGGTTCTCCCCGGACGCGTTCGCGGCGTCGATGTCCGCGAGCTCGCTGCACCGCACGGTGATGGTCTCGCCGCTCGACTTGAGCTCGATGAGCGCGCGGTCGGACCGGCCCTCCTCCTTGACTATCCGGAGCACGCGACCGGTGAGCCCGCGGTGCCGCCCCTCGACCACCTTCATGTTTTTCCCCTCTCGCGCGCCGGGCGCTTCCTTCTTCACGAGCTTCTCATCCAACGACCGGACGTTGCGGGACTTGCCCTCGGGGCCTTGCGCCAGCACCATCTGCGCCGGAGCGTCGCGGGATTCGCCCGGCTTGATGTGTTTTTTGTTGTTCGTCGGCGGCGGCGCACCCGTGGCGCCGAGCCCGAGCCGGCCGCCGCGGGGAACGAACTCCACTGCTGAGACCAAACCCGACGCGTTTCTTCCGATGGGCTTGCCCTCCTCCCACCCCATGCCGCGGAGCATCGCGGCGCCGAAATCTTCGATGGGCATGGACTCGTAATCCTCCATCGTAGACTGCTCGGGAAGGTCCTCCACGTCCTCCTTGAACGCCTGGAGTTCCTTCTCCGCCAGCGATTTACCGATAAACGAGTCCTGCACGCCTCGCGCCGCCGCGCCGTCGCCCGGATGCGCGTCGCCGTCTTTCGGACCCATCTTCGTCAAGCCGTACTGCACTTCCCCCGCCTGCGCGATCTCACCCTTCCCCCCGATGC
>Ga0181564_10000326_pt1 | contig 40827 bp, 40 predicted proteins | sample 011ome_24_FD_134512 | JGI IMG/M metagenome (GOLD analysis project Ga0181564, IMG submission 134512) | Coastal salt marsh microbial communities from the Groves Creek Marsh, Skidaway Island, Georgia - 011513CT metaG (megahit assembly) | ecosystem: Environmental > Aquatic > Marine > Intertidal... | reverse complement strand
TTCCTATAGAGCCGTGGTAGACCACCACGTTGATAGGCTGGATGTGGAAGCGCAGTAATGCGCGCAGCTGACCAGTACTAATAGCTCAATTGGCTTGATTTATGCACTGAAAAAAATTTTTATGATATATATTAAAGTATTTTGCCCTAATTAAAATTTATTAAAAAAACTTTACTTACTAATTTAAAAATTATTATAAATTCTGCTTTGAAAATTCTTTACAAAAATAATCAATTTCCTGTTCTTCAAAATAAACTTTATGAGAATGCTCAAGAAGCATTTGAATGTAATACTGGCGACATTTTAATCGCTGAGAATGAGAAGACAGGCTTAATATATAATTATTCTTTCGATCCAAAATTGATTGTTTATGACGAAAATTATGACAATGAACAGGGATATAGTGTAATTTTTAATAACCATTTGGACAAAGTTGCAAATCTAATCGAGGCAAGTATTGGAAAATTAGATTTGGTAGAAGTAGGATGCGGCAAAGGTTTTTTTCTTGAAATGTTGTTAAACCGAGGATTCGATGTGGTAGGCATTGATCCCGCTTACAATGGCAAAAATGAGAGAATAATCAAAAAACATTTTACTCCATCAGTTTTTCCAAAAAAAGCAAAAGGCATAATTTTACGTCATGTCTTGGAGCACATTCAGAACCCATATAATTTTTTGTGTCAGTTACGTGATGCAAATAAAGGTAGTGGGCTCATTTATATTGAAGTTCCTTGTTTTGATTGGATTTTAAATAAAAAGGCTTGGTTTGATTTATTTTACGAGCACGTAAATTATTTTCGTTTGAATGATTTTGACAGAATGTTTAAGCGAGTTATAACTAAAGGCCATTTTTTTGGTGACCAGTATTTATATGTTGTTGCTGATCTGAGTTCGCTGCAAGAACCAATATTTGATCAATCCCATTCTATTAATTGTTCATTTAGTTTTGATCAAAAATTAAATTTTGAAAACATAAAAAAAAATAAATTGAGTAAAAAAACTACCTGTGTTTGGGGAGCTGCTTCAAAAGGAGTTATTTTCTCTTTGCTGCTCAAACGTGCAAATCTAAGTGTAGATTTTGTTGTAGATATTAATCCAGCTAAGCAAGAAAAGTTCCTACCACTTACCGGACTTAAAGTTATATCGCCAGCACAATTCTTGTCAGAAAACCAAACAGACACTATTATCTATATTATGAATTCAAACTATTTTACAGAAATTAAGAAAATAACAAAAAATAAATTTAAATATATCTTAATTGATCAAGAAAAAATTACTTAGGAAGTTTTAAGTTTATTAACTAACTATTCAAACGAAATGAAAAATAATTTTATTTTGCAAATTGTTTTTATTTGATAAAAAAATCTATATGCTAAAAGTTACATTGTCAGGAGCGTCTGGTTATATAGGCTCAAGAATTATTAAAAATTTAAAATCAAAGAGAGTTGATCTTACAGCATTGAAAAATAAAAGAATAATAAAATCCAATGTTGCAAAAAAAAATTATTTTATAGGTAATAAAATTAAAAAAAATCTTTTTAAAAAAATTGACAACCCTGATATTTTTGTTCATCTAGCCTGGTCGAATCTTCATGACCATAACAGCAAAAAACATTTTGAAACTGAAAGAAAACATTATTATTTTTTAAAAAACTTAATAGACAATGGTTTAAAAAATCTTATAGTTGTTGGAACTTGTTTTGAATATGGAAATAAAAATAAAATTTTAAAAGAAAGTTTAAAAATTGATAAACCCATTACTTCTTATGGTATAGCTAAGAATAACTTACGATTACGATTACTTAAACTAAAAAAAAGAAAAAATTTTAAATTTACTTGGTTAAGATTATTCTTTGTATATGGATCTGTATATAAATCAAAAAATCAGACAAATTTATGGTCTGAAATTATTAGATCCGAAAAAAGAAAAAAAACTTTTTTTTATTTAACATCAGGAAAACAGATAAGAGATTATTTACATATTGATCAAATATCTAAATATATTATTAAAATTATCTTAAAAAACAAATCATTTGGAGTTGTTAATGTTTGTTCTGGAAAAAATAATAATTTAAAAAAAATAGTCACAATGTGGAAAAAAAAATATAATCTTAAAATTAATTTTGTATTCAATAAAAAACAGTTAAAAAAACACGAACCACTTAAAATTATTGGATCAAATTTAAAATTAAAAAAAATACTTGGCAGCTAAATTGATGTTGTTATTAATTTATTAAATAATATATTTAGTTTTATTTATAATTACTATAATAACCAAGTATTAATTTATTAAAAATTTAAAAAAAGAAATGAAAATACTAGTTACAGGAGCATCTGGATTTATAGGTTCTCATCTTTGTGAGACATTGCTTGCTAAAGGCTATAAAGTTAAGGCGTTTGTCAGATATACTTCAAAACAAAATATTGGATGGCTTAAAGATGTAAATAAAAAGAATTTAGAGGTAGTTTTTGGAGATATAGTTGATTTTGATAGTGTTAAAAATGCTGTTGAGGGATGCGATTATGTTTTTAATCTAGCAGCCAGTATTTCAGTTCCCTATTCCTTTAAAAATCCCCAAACTTTTATAGATACCAACATAATTGGTGCATTAAATATTTTACGAACATCAATAAATTTTAAGAAAAAAATAAAAAAGATTATTCAAATTTCGTCAAGTGAAGTTTATGGAAACAATTTATTTAAAACAAAAAAAATTTTAAAAGAGGATACGGTAACTATTGCTGAGTCTCCTTATGCTGCTACAAAAATTTCATCTGACAATATTGCTATTTCGATGCACCAATCATCTGGAGTACCAGTTATTGTAGCTCGACCTTTTAATACTTTTGGCCCAAGACAATCATTGAGAGCCGTAATTCCAACATTAATAACTCAGTTTTTATCGCTTAATCAAAATAATAATAATGTTAGAATTGGTAATTTAAAAACATCAAGAGATTTTGTCTATGTCCAAGATACAGCAGATGCCTTAGTTAGTTTGTTAAAACCTAGTTGTAATCCAGGAAATATTTACAATATTTGTACAGAAAAATCTTTTACGATAAATGAAATAATTAAAATTTTGAAAATAATTAGTAAAAAAAATCCAAAAATTATTATTTCAAAAAAAAGATTTAGGGGTTCAGCAGAAGTTTTTGACTTGAGAGGATCAAATAGAAAACTTTACAACACTAATAAGTGGATGCCAAAATATAAAAATTCTATTGGCTTTAAAAAAGCTCTTCAAGAGACCTACAATTGGTTTAAAGAGGAGCAAAATTTTAGACAATATAACGATATAAATAAATATAATTTTTAATGAGCGCAGAAGCTTATATCAAAATTAAAAATAGAAAAATTGGGCAATCTTTCAAGCCTTTGGTGATTTTTGAATTAGGAATTAATCACAATGGAAATTTAAAATTAGCAAAAAAAATTGTAGACTCAGCGATAGAGGCAGGAGCAGAAATTATTAAGCATCAAACTCATATTCCTGAAGACGAAATGAGCAGTGAAGCAAAAAAAATCATACCCGTGCATACAAAAAAAAATATTTTTGATATTATTAGTGATTGTGCATTAGATGAGAATGATGAGTTAGAGTTAAAAAACTATATAGAAAAAAAAAAGGCAATATTTTTAAGCACACCTTTTTCAAGAAAAGCTGTTGATAGACTCGTAAAATTTAATGTTCCTGCATTTAAAATAGGAAGTGGAGAGTGTAATAATTACCCTTTAGTAGATTATATTGCTTCTTTTGGCAAACCAGTAATATTAAGTACGGGTATGAATGATTTAGGTTCTATAAAAAAAACTGTTGCAATATTAAAGAAAAGAAAAATTAAATATGCAATTCTACATACCACCAATCTATACCCAACACCTGATCATCTTGTAAGATTAAACGCAATACTAGAATTAAAAAAACATTTCCCACGAACAGTAATTGGATTATCTGATCACACAGGAGATAATTTTACTTCTTTGGCAGCGGTAGCATTAGGCGCAAGTATAATAGAAAAACATTTTATAGATAAAAATTTTAGAAAAGGCCCAGATATTTCAGCTTCTGTTGATACTAAGCAGATGAAGGATTTGTTAGCAGGAGTGAACACAATTAAAAAAGCATTACCAGGACATATAAAACCAGTGAAAGAAGAAAAAAAAACAGCTAATTTTGCCTTTGCATCAGTTGTTAGTAACTGTGATTTAAAACCTGGTGACATCTTAAATAAAAAAAACATTTGGGTGAGAAGGCCTGGCAATGGTGACTTTAAAGCAGAAGATTATAATTCGCTAATAGGAAAAAAAATATATTCTCAAGTAAAAAAAAATACTCAATTAAAAAAAATACATTTTAAAAAAAAATAGTATAAATGAAAAAAAAAAATATTATTTTTTTTACTGCTAATAGAGCAGAATATGGACTTATTTATCCTTTTATAAAAAAACTTTCATCTAATAAGAAATTAAATATAAAATTAATTGTAGCAGGATCACATTTTAAAAAAAAATTTGGTTCTTCTTTTAGCGAAATACAAAAAGATAGAGTTAAAATTTTATCAAAAATTCAGATTCCTTTAAAGACAAATACTTTAACAGATACAGCTGAATACTCAAATTTAATACAAAAAAAAATTAATTATATTTTAAAAAAAAATATTGTAGATTGTGTTTTTTTATCATCTGATAGATTTGAGACATTTGCTTTTGCAATATCAGCATATTTAAAAAAAATACCAATCATTCATTATGAAGGTGGAGATGTAACCGAGGGTGGAGCTCTTGATGATAATATAAGACATTCAATAACTAAAATTTCAAATCTACATCTAACTTCAAACAAGTCTTCTATGAAAAGAATCATTAAAATGGGTGAAGAAGATTGGAGATGTTTAAATATTGGTTATTCACCAATTTTTTCATTAAAAAATATGAAATTTAATTATTCTGAAATTATAAAATTATATGATTTAGATATTAAAAAACCGTTTGTGTTATTTACTTTACATCCGATTATTGAAAAAAATTTTAAATTCGAAATTAATGAAGTTTTTCAAGCTCTAGAAAAACTATATTTAAGTGGGTGTCAAATACTTATTACTTATCCTAATTTTGACCCTGGTTATAAGCAAATAATTGATAAAATTATTTTAATTAAAAAAAAATTTAAAAATATTAAAGTTATTAAACATTTGGGAAGAAAAAAATATTTGTCATTATTATATTATATTGGAAAATCTAAAAATGGAGTTTGCATGGGAAACTCTTCTAGTGGAATAAAAGAAGCAGTTTTGTTTAATTGTCCAACTATCAATATTGGAAGCAGACAACAATCAAGATTAAAACCATATAACGTTGTGGATGTGCAGCCAAAGAAAAATGAAATTTTTAAAATAACTTTAAAAAATCTTAATTTAAAAAAAAAAGGAACAAATCCTTACAAATTAACCAGATCATTTTTTAATTTAGATACAAGATTGATAAAATTATTAAATAATAAAAAATTAAATAAAAAAAAATGTACAATATAAAAAAAATAAATCCTTTAATTATTTATCAAGAAGAAAAAGCAACAGAACTTATAAAAAAAATAAATAAATCAAAAATAAAAGTAATTTTTGCTCAAGATAAACATAAAAGATTAACAGGATCAATATCTAGTGGTGATTTGAGAAGATTTCTTACGAAAAAAATTAATTATGAGGCAAAAGTAAGTCAAATAATGAATAGAAAAGTAAAATTTTTCTATGAAAAAGACAAAGACAAAATACAAATAAATGCATTTACAAAAAGTATATTCTGTATTCCAATTGTAAATAATCAAAAAAAAATACTTTATTTCAAGTTAAAGAAAAACTCACAAGTATTTGATAAAAAAAATATTATTTTTTTATTGGCAGGTGGGAAGGGTGTGCGTTTGTATCCACTTACTAAAAACAACCCCAAACCGATGTTAAAAATAAAAAATAAAACTATTATTGAAAAAATAATTAATAATTTTAAAGAACAAGGTTTTTGTAACTTCGTTATTTCTGTGAATTATTTGAAAAATAAGATTAAAAATTTTTTAAAAAATGGAAAAAATTTTGGTGTTAAAATTAAATATATCGAAGAAAATTCTTACTTGGGTACAGCAGGACCATTATCATTATTAAATTATAAAGATACTAAACTACCAATCATTGTTACAAATTCTGATTTAGTATCATCAATTGATTATGAAAATTTATTAAATTATCATATCAAACAAAAAGCAGATATAACTATTTGCTCAAAAAACAAGATCTTTGTTATGCCATATGGAGAATTACTTTTAAAAAAATATAATGTAAAAAAAATTATTGAAAAACCAACAACCTCAAGTTTAGTAAATGCAGGCATTTATGTTATCAATGCTAACTGTCTAAGTTATCTAAAAAAAAATAAAAAAATTATGATGAATGATTTAATTAATCATCTTATCACATTAAAAAAAAAAGTTATTACTTATCCAATTTTTGAAAATTGGATTGACATAGGAAATAAATTGGACTTAGTAAAAGCAAAAAAAAATAAGTTTTAAATTAATGAAAAAAAAAAATATTTTATTAACAGGATCTGAAGGATTAATTGGATCTTTTTTGAAAAAAAAACTCAAAAACAAATATAATATAATTTGTCATGATATAAAATTTAATAAAAAATTAAATGATGAATTAATTTTTAATAAAATATTTTCTCAAAAAATATATGCCATAATTTTTTGTCATGGAAAAAATACAACTCCACTAAGTAATAACAAAATAAATAATAAAAAATTTTTTTTAGATAAAAAAAAAATAGAAGAATTCTTAGATACTAATTTATATCTAAATATAAAAATTATTAATAAATATTTAGATACTAATACATTTGGTAGAGTAATTAATTTTTCATCAATATACAGTGTTAAATCACCAAAACACATTATATATAAAAATTTCTCAAAAGAAATTGGTTATTCAATTTCAAAAGCAGCTTCAAACATGATGATGAAATATCTTGGAGCGAAATTTGCAAAAAAATTTTTATTTAATAGTATAATTTTAGGTGGTGTTCACTCAAAGGATTTGAATAATTTTTTTTTAAAAAATTATAATAATAATAACCCAACAGGCAGAATGATGAATCTCAAGGAAGTTCTTCCAGTTGTTAATTTTTTATTAGATGAACATAATACATATACCAATGCACAAGAAATTATCGTAGATGGTGGCTGGTTGTCTTGGTAATATTTTAATGAAAAAATCTGTTTTAGTGATTGGATCAGGATCAATTGCCAAAAAACATATTATTAATTTAATTTCACTAAATTTTGATGTTTATATTTTGATCAATGGTTTACATACAAAAAAAAATTTACAATTTATTAAAAGTAAAAAAATTTTTTTTATTACCTCTCTAAAGGATATTGCTGACAAAATAGATTTTGCAATAATTGCCACTTCCTCAAATAAACACTTAAATTTTATAAAAAAGTTGGCCTTAAAAAAAATTAATATTTTTTGTGAAAAGCCGATTTTTTTAAGTTTAAAAAATGTTAATAAAATTAGATCTGTTTTAAAACAAAATAAAATTATTTTTGGTACTAATTATCAATTACAATCTCATGATCTATATAGATATATAAAAAAAAATATTTTAAAAAAAAATATTGTATCCGTTTCTTTAAAAGTGGGTCAAAATTTAAAAAATTGGAGAGCTATCAGACCCTCTCAGCATAGTTATTATTTAGACAAAAAAAAAGGAGGGGGTGTTATATTTGAATTAATTCACGAAGTTAACTTAATAAATAATTTATTTGGTAAAATTGTTAGTATTAATACATTGAAAAAAAATTCTTATAATTTTAGCAATATTGAAGATATTGCAATATCTGTTTTTAGAACAGATCACAATATTTATGGAACTCTATATCAAGACATGATTTCTATAAAATCATTTCGTGAAATAGAAATTATTTGTAAAAATAAAAACTATTTATTTGACTTACTTTCAAATAAAATAAAAATATATTATCAAAACAAATCAAAAATAATTAATTATAAAAAAAATCAGGCTAAACAAATGCATTTGTTAAAAAAAAATATTTTAAATTTTTGCCTGAAAATTAAAAATAAGAATATCTCTTTAACTGATTTTGATAATTCGCTAGATGATTTAAAAGTTTGTTTGAAAATGCATGGGTAATTAAATTGAATAATCTTGTATTAATTCTATATTATTTTATAAGTTGAGACAAAAAATATTAAAATGAAATATACTGACGATAGAAAAAAATTTAAGCTTCAGATGGAGCAAAATTCTCTTAAATTAGGTAAGAGTAAGATTAATTTAAAAAAATCGATAGAAATCTTAACTTTATTTGATAAAAATTACTATTCTTACATTTGGTCCTGGCTTGGTATGCCAATTATACAGCAGCCCTCAGAAATTTTAGTAAATCAAGAAATAATATTTAATTATAAACCAGATGTTGTGATTGAATCAGGCGTTGCAAGGGGTGGTTCTGTTATTTTTTATTCATCAATTTTAAATTTTTTAAAAAAAAAATATCAGGTTATTGGTGTTGATATAGGTTTGAGAGATCATAATAGAAAAGCAATTTTTAGTCATAAAATGTCAAAAAATATTAAAATTTTTGATGGCAGCTCTATTGATATTAAAATTTTCCAAAAAATTCAAAAAATTTGTAAAAATAAAAAAGTTATAGTTATTCTCGATAGTGATCACTCAAAAAAACATGTATTAGAAGAATTAAACTTATATTCCCAATTAATCAAAAAAAATGGCTACATTGTAGTTGCTGATACAATACTTGGATTTCTAAATAAAAAACAGACACCAACAAAGGTTTCAAAGATATTATACAGAGGAAACGAACCTTATTCTGCACTGAAAGAATTTTTAAAAAAAAATAAGAATTTTGTAATAGATAAGAAATTAAATGGTAAGCTGTTAATTTCTCAAAATTTTAATGGCTATATTAAAAAAATAAAATAGTTTAATATTTTAAGATATACTTTAACGAATGTCATTTTTTTCTGTTATTTTAGTTACCTATAACAGTTCAAGATATATCGAGGAATCTATAAGTTCTGTTTTAAATCAAACATATAAAAATTTTGAATTAATAATTATTGACGATGGATCAACAGACGAAACCGTAAATATAATTAAGAAATTTAAGGATAGTAGAATTAAATATAAGTATCAAGATAATCAGGGACCTTCAAAAGCTCGAAATTTTGGAATTAAAATTTCCAAATCTAAGTGGATATGCTTCCTAGATGCAGATGATTACTGGTATAAAGATAAGCTTAAAGTAGTAAGTAAATTTTTATCAGGTAGTAATTTAATTTATCATAAGCTTTACAAAAAAATTGAATTTAAAAAAAAAAATTTACATATTACTCAATCAAAGTTGCAGCATTTATTATTTCAAAAATATATTGGGTCAAAAATAAAAATTCCAATTACACAAAATCTTTTAATTTATGGAAATACAATACCAACATCTTCAGTAGTAATAAGAAAAAAAATATTGAACAAAACTAGATTTTTTGATGAAAAGTTGTGTATCGGAGAGGATTATGATTTGTGGTTACGTTTGTCATTGGTGACTGACAAATTTATTTTTATATCAAAAAATTTAGGGACTTATAGAATTCATGTAGAAAGTGCTACAAAAAAAAGGAAAGATATAACAAAGCTAGTAATGAATATAGAAAAGAAATATTATTACATGCTTAATGATAGTGAAAAAATTTATAACCTATCAAGACATGAATATTCAATTGGTAGAAAATATTTTCATATTGGACAATACACAAAAAGTATTAAGATTTTCAAAAAAACTTTTTACAATGGTACTTTCTTTATAAAAATTAAATCATTAATTAGTATTTTTTTAATAATAGTTATAAAGTTGATAAAATGAATATTGTTTGTGTAATTTCTGCAAGAGGAGGTAGTACTGGTCTGCCTAACAAAAATATTAAATTACTTTGTGGTAAGCCATTGATATATTGGTCGATAAAACAAGCAAAAAAAGTTTCAGAGCTAAATGGTATTTTTGTTTCAACCGATAACGAATTAATTGCAAAGTCTTCTATATCGGCAGGAGCTAGCGTGCCATTCTTGAGAAGTAAAAATATATCTCGTAAATTAACTCCTAAATTTCAGGTATGGAAAGACGCATTAATTAAAATCGAAAAATTCTTAAAAAAAAAAATTGACATATTTGTGGATTTAGATTGCACTAATCCTCTAAGATCTTCTGATGATATTAAAAAATCAATACAAAATTTATTAAAAAATTATAACTCTTGTGATGGAGTCGTATCTGTTAGTTCGTCACGAAAAAATCCATATTTCAATATGATGGAAAAAGACAAAAACGGGTTTTTTGTATTATCAAAAAAATTAAAGAAATGGCCCGCAGCAAGACAATTGGCTCCAAAAGTTTATGATCAGGTCGCTTCAATTTACTGTTTTAAAAGAGAATTTATTATTAATAAAAACAGTATTTATGATGGAAAGATATTAGGACATGAAGTAAGCGCACTAAAAAGTTTTGATATTGATAGTCAATTAGATTTTGAAATAATAGAGTTTTTATTTAAAAAATATAAATTCAATAAACAATGAGAAATTTACCATTAGAGTCATTAAGAGGTATTTCAGCAGTCATGATTGTTATGCTCCATTTTAAAAATGATTCTATTTGGCATAAAAATTATTTAATTTTAAATAGCGAGGTTTTTGTAGATTTTTTTTTTGTTTTAAGCGGTTTTGTATTAAGTTTGGGATATAAAGATAATATTTACAGTTTAAACAACTTTTTTTTATTTGTAAAAAAAAGATTTTTAAGAATTTACCCACTTCATATATTAACATTATTTTTTTTTGTTATTTATAATATTGTCAAGATTTTTTTAATAAATAAATTCAATTTAACTGCAACACACGACACTTATACTTTTTTTGATTTTATTAAAAATATTTTTTTAATACATGGCATATCTGGTGCATCATATAACTTACCAAGCTGGTCAATTTCAGTAGAATTTATTTGCTATCTTATTTTTGGTTTACTAGTATTTAAAAAATTATTTTTAAAACTACTTTTTCCAATCGTTATATTTTCATTTATAATTATCTATTTTCAGATCACAGATTTAATGTCAAAAGAATATATGAATTTGAGCAGATGTTTATTTTGTTTTTTCTTAGGTTGTTTATCTTTTTGTTATAAAGAATTTTTGATCAGAAAAAATTATTCAAGTATAATATTTATTATTTCATCTTTAATTGCTTTATTGTTAGTCTCATTTCATAAAAATTTTATTTTTTTGATAGTTCCATTTTTCTTTTCAATAATGATTATCTCAGCTTACAGCTTGGAAACAAAATCAACTTTATTTAATTTATTAACGTTAAAACCATTAATATTTTTAGGTAAAATTAGTTATGGTATTTATATGATTCATTTTGCCATCACTATACCTATGAGGCATTTGCTACATTATTATTTTAATTATGAAATTGAGAATGGTTTTTTAATATTAGGTAATGTGCAGGGTTTTTTATTTTATTTTTTAATTTTTTTTATTTGTATCGGCCTATCTTACCTTAGTAATAAATACTTTGAAGCGATTTGGCGAACAAAATCATCATCATGAATGTAGATAATAAAATAACTATTATAATTCCAACATTGAACCGCCACATTTCTTTAAACAAATCAATTCAATATTATAAAAAATTTCCTTTCTTAGTAAAATATTTTGATGGGAGTAATAAAAAAAAAAAAATTAATAATTTACCAAAAAATATTGAATATTTTCATTTTCCAAATTTAGGCTTGTATGAAAGACTAGATTTATCTCTTCAATACATAAAAACCCCATATGTTATTCTTGGATGTGATGATGAATTTTATACTTTTGAGGGCTTAATTTCATGTTTAAAAAAATTAGAAAGTAATAAAGAATATATTTCATGCATTGGACAGTGTATTAAATTTTTTTCTGTAAACAAAAAGGTTTTTACATCCTTGGGTTATAAAGAAAATTTAAAAAATACAATTAATCAATTTGATTATGAAGCAAGAATTAAAAAGCATCTTCAAAATTATGCTCCTAAATATATTTATTCATTATCAAGATCATTTTTTTGGAAGAAATCTATAAAAAATTTAGTTAGCTTAAAATTTCCAGTATTTGCGATTGGAGAACTTGTGTTTGAAATAAGTATGGCATTTTATGGTAAAATTTTTATACAAAAAAAACTTTTTTGGTTTAGAAATTACAATAATACTCCATCTAACAGCCCAGAAGAATATTTAAAACCAGAAAATAGATTAAATGATTGGTGGAATAATTCTTCACAAAAAAATAAAAAAAATCTTTTTTTAGAAAAATTTTCTAAGTTGTTAGATCCAAAAAATTCAAAATTACTTAAAAAAATTATTCATCAATCAATAAATAATTATTGTAATCAAAAAAAAGTTATAAAGGAAATGAAGGCAAAAAAAACTAATATTGTGCAAAGATTAATTAATAAAATTAATTTCTTCTCTTATTATTTGGCTTTTTTAAAGGATGATAAAGAAGATATTAAAAAAATGTTACATAAAAATAAAATTAATTTTCACAGCAAGGAACTGAATTTAATGTTCAAATTTATAAAATAAAAATTAGCTCTTATAAAATTTAATTTGTTCTAAATTTGTTTTTCCAATAGGTTTTTCATTTAAATATAAAATATTTTGATCATTTTTAAAATCTTCAAAATAATCCCAATTTCTTTGTAGATTATTTTTTAAAAATCTTGCATTTGATGTTCTTCCATCAATTACCACCAATGTTCCTGGCAAGAGAAACGGCTCAATTTTTAATATATCTCCAGAGATTGGAGGTAGGCATGGACTTTTATTAGAGAAACCATTTTTACTATCTTTTACTAGCATCGGGTCTGGACCATCAATATAAATAAAATCTGGGTTAAAGATTGCAAATTTATCATAAAATGAGCAATAAATTCCTTTAAAATCTCCCATGGTGCATTTTGAATAATGAAAAATAATATTTTTAAATTTTTTTTGGTTTCTTTTTTTACATATATTTAAATATTTTTTTGAGTTTTCTATAGTTGTAATTTTAAAAGGTCTTTGAAATCTAAAGCTTCTAATTTTTTTTTTAAATCTTTCTTTATTGTGATTTAGAGCATTGGCTAATACAGAGGTGGACCATCCACATCCATATTCAAGAATTGATATTCTTTTATTCAAGGTTACAAACGCATGTAGTCTATAAAGATCATTTATTTCTGGACTAATAGTATCGTTCTTAAAATTTGTATCACTAATGAACTCCAGTAATTTATATTTTTTAAAATATCTAATTAGTTCTTTTTTTGATAAGTTTTTTGGTATAATCACATTTTTATATAACATTTTAAATTATTTTTTTAATGACTTTTTTTACAAATAAATTTTTAAATAATATAAAAATTTTAACTAAACTTTTTTTGTTAAAATTAAAATTTTTACCAATACCATATATTCAAAACTTATATAATAATCAATTTTTAAAAAAAATTTTACCACTTTCTTCTGAATTGAATATTTATTTCAAAAAAATTTTTGTAAAAAGTAATTACAATCTAAAAATCAATAAATATACTAAAATTTCAAATATTGGATCTTGTTATGGAGTTAGGGTATCAAATTTTTTATCAAAGGGAAATTATAATTATTTACAGTACGAAGATAATATTACTAATGCCTCATTAAATTGGGGGCATGTTTATAATATTGAAAATTTATGTCAAATTATCAATTATTCAATTGATAATAGTTATAAATTCATAATTGAAAAATCTAGAAATGGTTATTTTGATCCTTTAAGAGCTTCAACAGTTGGGTATTATAAAACTTTACCTGAAGCAAAAAAAAAAATTTTGAGTCATAGAAAAAAAAGTTATCTATTATTTAAAAGTGTTGATGTTTTGATAATAACTATTGGTCAAAATGAAGGTTGGTTTGATAAAAAAAATAATATTATTTGGGGTTTTAATCCTCCTTTTGATTTTCAAATGAATAAAAATAGGTTTGAGTATAAAGAATTTGACTTTAATCAAAATCTTTCCAGTTTAAAAAAAGCTTTATATTCACTTAAAAAATTTAATAAAAATTTAAAAATTATATTAGCCGTGGGACCAGTTTCTAATTATACAACCTTTTTAGAAAATAATGTTGTCTCCCAATCTTATGTTGAAAAATCTAATTTAAGACTAGTTTTTCATATGTTGGAAAAAGATAAAAAATTAAATATTACTTATTTTCCTCTTCTTGAGATGGTTCACTTGAATAATAATAAAAATTTTTCATTAGATAACAGGCATATTTCAAACAAATTAATAAAAAAAATAGATGACTGCCTTCAAACTTTCCTTAAATTTTAATTTTATATTTTTTTAAAATCAAAACTCCATCTTTAAAGGATTTAAATTTCATAATATCATTAGGCTTAATTTCTATGTTGAATTCTTTTTCCAGATTCGCAATTAAATCAAAATGTCTTAACGAATCCCACTTTGAATAACTATCAATAGATATTTTTTCGATGCTTGGATCTTTTCCAAATACTTTTTCAAAAACTTTTTTATATTTATTTTTCATTTTTTTTGTATAACATAATATGTTATTTAAAGTTTAATTTAATATTAATCAGGTAAATTTAATGAAAGCAGTAATTTTAGCAGGTGGTTTAGGTACACGTTTGTCTGAGGAGACAGTTTTAAAACCAAAGCCATTGGTCGATGTAGGAGAGATGCCAATTATATGGCATATTATGAAATACTACAGTCATTTTGGAGTCAAAGATTTTATAATTTGTTTAGGATATAAGGGATACCAAATTAAAAATTTTTTTTTAAATCATAGCCAATTATCTGGAGATATAAATGTGAACTTTAGAGATGGCAATATAAAGCATCTAAATATGCTTAATAATGATTGGAATGTAATACTAGCTGAAACAGGGTTAGAAACAAATACTGCTGGAAGAATAAGAAAAATTAAAAGATATCTAAAAGGTGATGATTTTTTTTTTTTAACATATGGAGATGGACTGACAAACTCCAATTTAAAAAAAACATTAAATTTGCATGTCAGAAAAAAAAAAAGTATCACTGTTACAGCGGTAAGAGAGCCTGGTAGATTTGGAGGTTTAAAAATTAATAATTCAAATTTAGTTACATCATTTTCCGAAAAATCAGATCAAATTTATATTAACGGGGGATATTTTGTATTATCTACAAAAGTCATAGATGCAATTAAGACAGATAAACAAAGTTTTGAAAAAGATATATTACCTATTTTTCTAAAAAAAAAAGATTTTGTGGCCTACAAACATAACGGATTTTGGCAATGTATGGATAATTTTAGGGAAAAAGAGTATCTAAATAAACTTTGGAAAAATAAAAAAGCACCTTGGAAAGTATGGAGATAAATTTTTAAATGAAATTATTAGTAACAGGTAATCTTGGCTATATTGGAACTGAATTAACAAAATACTTAAAAAAAAAAAATTATTTTATAACTGGATTTGATAGTGGTCTTTTTGAAAATTGCAAAATTGTAAATTTTGATCAAAAGCCTTCTGTGGATGTTCAGATTTATTCAGACATAAGATATATTTCAGAAAAACATTTAAAAAACATTGATGCAGTTATTCATTTGGCTGCAATTTCAAATGATCCAATCGGAAATAAATTTGAGAATGTCACAAAACAGGTAAATTATATTTCAACAAAAAAATTAATTAACCTTGCTATAAAAAATAAAGTCAAAAAATTTGTTTTTGCATCAAGCTGTAGCATGTATGGAAACACTAAATTTAGTAAAGAAAAAGTGAAAAATGAGCAATCAGATTTAGATCCACTAACAGCTTATGCTAAATCTAAAGTATTAATTGAAAAATATATTGGTAAAAAAAAAAGCAAAACACTATTTACATGTCTTAGATTTTCTACAGCTTGCGGTGTATCGGATAGGTTAAGAATGGATCTTGTAGTAAACGATTTTGTTGCATCTGCAATAAGTAATAAAAAAATTGAATTATTAAGTGATGGTAAATCTTGGAGGCCGTTAATTGATGTTGAGGATATGTGTAAAGCTTTAGAATGGGGAGTGAGAAGAAAACATTTATTAAAAAATGAGCCACTGTTTATAAATGTTGGGAGAGATCAAAATAATATTTTAATTAAAGATTTGGCTATCTTAGTTAAAAAAATTTTTGGTAATAAGGTAAAAGTAAAATTTAATAAAAACAAAATTATTGATGACAGATCTTATAGGGTTGATTTTTCAAAATACAAAAAAATAGTTCCAAAAAAATTTCAAATTTCAAAAACTATTAAGCAATCACTTATAGAGTTAAAAAAGTTTCTTATTGAAAATAATTTCTCTTTAAAAAATTTTAGAAATTCAAAATATTCAAGACTTTATTATCTAAATGATTTAATAAGCAAAAAAAAATTAGATGATAAAATAAATTGGGAATGAAAAAGATAATCATTAAAAAAAAAACAAAAATAAAAAATCTTTATGTTTTTGAAAGCCAAAAATTCCATGATAATAGAGGTTCGTTTCAAAGAGTTTTTTGTAAAAAAGAATTAAAAAAAATAATTAAAAAAAATATAGTGCAAGCTAATATTTCGATAAACCCAAAAATTGGTACTTTTCGTGGCTTGCATTATCAGGTTGGTAAGTTTTCTGAAGATAAACTGATTACCTGTATTCAAGGTTCAATATTTGATATAGCAGTCGAAATAAAAAATTTAAAAACTAAGAAATGTAAAATTCATACAGAAATTTTATCTGATAAAAATAAAAAAATGATTTATATACCTAAAGGAGTTGCTCATGGATTTCAGACACTAAAAAAAAATACAATTGTTTTATACTTCCACACCAACTACCATTCAGCCAATCATCAAAAAACAATAGGAGTTAAAAGTAAACTTTTAAATATAAAGCTACCTAGAAAAATAACTCTGATTTCTAAAAAGGATAATTTAAATTATGAAATGTAGAAATTGTAAAAAAAAAACACTTTATCAAATTCTTGACTTAGGAATTCAACCTCTTGCAAATGAATATTTAAATACTAAAGATAAAAAAAAAAAAGAACAAAAATTTCCACTAATTCTTGTGGTTTGTTCTAAATGTTGGCTTGTTCAAACATCTCACAATATACAAAAAGAAAAAATTTTTAAGAAAAATTATTCATATTTTAGCAGTTATTCTAAATCTTGGTTAGAACATTGTAAAAGTTATAGTGAGGAAATGTTATTTTTTTTTAAAAAAAAAATTAACATTTTAGAGATTGCATGTAACGATGGATATTTGCTTCAATTTTTTAATAATTCTAATTACGTAAATAATTGCATAGGCGTAGAACCTACTGATAGTACCGCCAAAATTGCAAAGAAAAAAAAAATAAAAGTTATACAAAAGTTTTTCAATTATAATTTAAGTAAACAAATTAAAGATTCTTATAATTTTTTTGATCTTATAATATTAAATAATGTGATAGCACACACACCTGAGTTTCATAGCATTTTAAAAGGTATTGAAAATCTTTTATCAATAAATGGTGTAGTAACATTTGAATTTCCTCATGTTGTTGAAATGATAAAAAAAAGTGAATTTGATACAATATACCATGAACATTATTCATATTTTAGCCTTTATACTTTTCAAAAAATTTTAAGAGATAATAAATTAAAAGTATTTAAGGTTAAAAAGTTAAAGACACATGGGGGTAGTTTAAGAGTTTATGCTACCAAAAATAATAGTAAGTATAATATTGATAAATCAGTAAATAAATTGATTGAATATGAGAAAAAGTTAGGTGTAAATAGATTAAAGTTTTATAAAAACTTTCACGACAAAGTACATACAATTAAAAATAATTTTTTATTATTTTTAAAAAATTTAAAGAAAAAAAATCAATCAATATCTGCATATGGTGCTGCAGCCAAAGGGAATACGTTTATTAATTTTTTAAAATTAACGTCAAATGATATTTCTTATGTAGTTGATTTAAATCCAAACAAACAGAACAAGCTTTTACCTGGCAGCCAAATTCCAATAAAAAATTTAAGTTATTATAAAAAAAATATTACAAAATTTATTATGATTATTCCTTGGAATCTTAAACTTGAAATATTTAATCAATTAAAAAAGATTAAAGAATTAAAAAGAGTAAAATTTTTTACAGCTATTCCAAAAATTAATTTTTTAAATGAAAAAAATTAAATTATGTCTCATTGGAACAGGCAAAATGGGTTTAGCGTATGTTAAAGTTATTAGAGGTTTTAAACACAAAGCTATATTAACTGATGTTATTGGAAGAAATATCATAAAGACCAAAAAATTTGCATCTCAAAATAAAATTGAGAATTTTCATGCTACTTTTAATGATTTAAAAAAAATAGATGCTTTCATAATAGCTGTTTCTGAAGAAAATTTATTTAAGGTATTGAAAAAAGTCGCTGAATATAATTTACCAACTTTGATTGAGAAACCGCTAGGAATAAACTATCAACAAAGCAAAAAAATACATAAATTTTTATCTAGAAAAAATTTTTTCTTTGTAGCACTGAATAGAAGATTTTTTAACAGCACTCTAGAGTTTAAAAAAAAATTAGATATATCAAAAGATAAATTTAGTTTCATTATTAATGACCAACAAGATACTCTACTAGCAAAAAAAATTGGCAAGCATCCAAGAGTCATTAAAAACTATATGTATGCTAATTCTGTTCATCTAATAGATCTTATTAAATATTTTGTTAACTCTAAAATAAAAAAAATTGAAAATAAAGTAATTAAAATTTCAAAACAAAAGAAAATATTTTTTTCCAAGATTAATTTTGTAAATGGTTCATTCGTTTTTTATGTTTGTAAATGGAATATTCCAGGAAGATGGAGCGTTGAAGCCTATAGTAAAAAAATTATTCTATCCATGAAACCATTAGAAAATTTATATTTTAAATTTAAAAATAAAAAAACAATTTCATTTTTATCAAAAAATAATGATGACAATTTATACAAACCAGGATTGAAAAAAATAATAGATGAATTTATTTATTTTATAAATAATAAAAAATTCAAAAAATATAAATTAACAAATATTTCTGAATATATTCAAACAGTAAAATTAATAAAAAAAATTTATGAAAAATAATATTTTGTTAATAGGACTAGGTAATATTGGCTCAAGATACCTGGAGTCTTTATGTAAGTTGCCAAAAAATTTTATAGTTTACGTTTATGATAAAAATACAAAGAAACTTATTCAGTCTAAAAAAAATTTAAATGTTATTTTAGTTTCAAATTTAAAATTAATAAATAACTTATCTTTTGAAGTTTGTATAATTGCTACACCTGCCTCTTCAAGAAAAATTTTAATAGAAAAAATATATAATCTAGCTTCTATCAGAAATTGGATTATAGAAAAACCTGTAGAACAATCTATAAAAAATTTAAAAGCTATCAATCAAATTACCAAAAAAAATAATTTTTGGGTAAATACACCAAGAAGATCATTTTTATTTTATAAAAATTTAAAAAAAAAAATTGGTAAAAAAATATCTAATGTATACTTAACTGGGAATATGGAAATTGCATGTAATGCAATTCATTTTATTGATTTAATTTCTTTTTTAATTAAATCAGATGTAAAAAAAATCATCACAAAAGATTTAAGTAAAAAATGGGTTAAAAGTAAAAGAAAGGGTTTCATCGATGTTTTTGGAAAATTAATAATTTTTTATAAGAATGGTGTCACTTTTACTCTAAACGTCTTTGAAAAAAAAATTGATATCGAAAAAAACTATTTGTTAAAAATTATTACAAACAATAACGAGATATATGAAGTTAATGAAAATAAAAATTTAGTATCAAGAAATAACAGGGTTAGAAAAACTAAAATCTTAAAATATCAAAGTGAAATATCAAAAAAATTTGTTTTAGACTTATCTAAGTATAATAAATGTGAATTGCCAAGATTGAATAAAGTTATTTGCAAACATGAAATCTTATTATCAAGCCTTATAAATCATTATAATCTCTGTTATAAAAAAAAAATAAACTTAATCAGAATATCTTAAATGACAAAAAAATTGCTATTCTTAATTAATAAATTTAGAAAAGGATCTTATGCCTATCTAATTTTTGCTTTGATTCTAGGTGCAATATTTGAAACTTTTAGTATTGCTGCAATATACCCTCTAATGAAATTGATAATGGATCAAAGTTTTTATTATTCATTAATTGAAAAAATTACTTTTTTGGATTCATTTAGTTACAATATTTTTGTTAATTTAAGTCTTTTCATGGTTTTTTTGACGTATTTTATTAAACTAATATATTTATGTTATCTAAATTATGTACAGGTTAAATTTGTTGCAGATATAGAAATTAAAAGTGCTGAAAAATTATACAAAACATATTTATCAAAAAATTATTTAGATATGATTGATAAAGACTCTGGTTTTGAGACTTCAAATATTATTAATGACTCTGTAGCATTTGGAAAAGCAGTCTTAGTTTTTACAACTATCATTATAGAAGTAACGATTTTGCTATTTATAGCATTGATGATTTCTTTTTTTGTTGGTTATAAAACAATTTTTGTTTTATTTTTCTTTGTTGTAATTTCTCTAATGGTTCACAATTATTTTAAAGGAATTTTTCAAAAGTGGGGAGTGGATAAAAGAATATTTCATGGAGAAAGACTAGGTCTTTTGCAAGAGTCTATGTTTGCTTATAAATTGATTAAGGTTATGAAATTAGAGCAGTTTTTTAAAAAAAAGTTTATTCCACTAAATGTTAATAGTATAGATGTTATACGAAAGCAAAATTTTGCTATATCATTACCAAAAATTTTCTATGAATTTTTAGCTGTAATAAGTTTTTTAATTATTTTTTATTATATGAAATTAAGCTATTCAAATAATGAGATAGTACCTGTACTTGCAATAATTGCAGCGACTGCTTTTAGAGTATTGCCTGCTTTTTCTAGATTATTTCAAAGTTTACAGGGTTTAAAATACTTTAAGAAATCAGTAGAAAATGTATACGAAGTATCAAAAATAAATTCTTTAATAATTGAACCGTCTGTAGATGAAAATAAAGAAATTAAATTTAATGAAGCAATCGAATTAAAAAATATTTTTTTTTATTACCCCGGTAAAAAATATGAGATTTTTCAAAATTTGAATTTTTCTATAAAAAAAAAAGAAATGATTGGAATATTAGGGGAAAGTGGATCTGGAAAATCTACTTTTTTAGATATTTTTTGTGGACTTTTAAAACCTCAAAAAGGTGAATTTTTTATAGATAATAAACTTATAAAATTCTTAGATAGGAGTTGGAGGAATAATTTTGCTTATGTGCAACAAACTACAACAATTTTTGACGAAAGTTTTAAGGCAAATATAATTTTAGACAGACCATTTGATGAAAAACTATTTTTCAAAATAATTAGTACCGTCAAGCTAGATAATTTTTTAAAAACACTTCCAAATAGTATAGATACTAAGCTAGGTGAGCTTGGATCTCGAATATCTGGAGGAGAGTCTCAAAGAATTGGAATTGCAAGGGCCCTTTATAGACGTCCTTCCATTTTAATTATGGATGAACCAACTAGTTCACTTGATAATCAAACAGAAAATGATTTAATTGAAAATTTATTAGATTTGAAAGAAAAAAATACCTCAATTATAATTTCTCATAAAATTAGTACTTTAAAAAATTGTGATAAGATATACGAAATTAAAAATAAAAATATGACTTTAAAAAAATGAAATTAAAAAGAATTAAATTTTTAACTGGAAACCAAAATTTATTATTAATAATATTTTCTATATTAATTTTTTCTATCTTTAATATAAGTTTTGATGCCAAAAAATTTAAAGGGGTGAGTGGAAATTTTTTAATTTTTAATAATTTAGAGACAAACAATTATTTGTGGTCAGAAAAAATAACTAAAAATTTAGAAAATTCTGCTCATCAAATAATTAGAGAAATAATTGAAAAAAGAGCACACACATTAAGTTTAGAAGATTGTAAATTTTTCAAAAAATCTGATTTAATAACCAAAATAAATTTAAATGTTGAAAAAGATTTCAATAACTTTTCACTATTTTATCAAATTAGCCCAGTAGAAGATGTAATAAAGTGTAAAGAGTCAATTTATAAAATTATAATTAGTAGACTTCAAACTGTAATAGAAAGCGAATTAACAAAGTTTAAAAATGAAGTGCGTTATATAGAGCGTTTTGAAATTAGTGAATTAAAAAAATATACTAATGAGTTGAGTAGAATTGAGACTCTTGAAAAAAATATGTTTGAGATACTTGATAATGAGTATGATAATCAAAATACTACTTTTTCTGAAAGAATTCAAATGGATCAAATATTATTTCAATTAAACAATAGAAAAGTTGAGTTAAATAATATTATTGAAATTTTATCTGGCAAAGAAGATGTAACATTTATAGATGAAAAATTTTTTAAATTAAAAGAAAAAAAAAATAAATTAACAAGCATCATTGAAATTTTATCTGATAAAAATAATATAATAACTGAAGAATTTTCTAGTATTCAAAATTCAGAAACTAGAATTATTAATTTCAAATTTGCTGGTAATGTTTTGATTATCATTTTGATGATATTTATTTATTTAATCATGATTTTTATAAAAAATAAAAAAATAATATGAGAATTTTAGTAACTGGAGCGGCAGGGTTTATAGGTTTTTTTTTAATAAAACTATTATGTAAAAATAATTATGAAGTAATTGGTATAGATAATCTCAATACATACTACGATGTAAATCTAAAAAAAAAAAGATTACAAATTTTAAAGAAATTCAAAAATTTTTCATTCCACAAGCTAGATATCAAAAATGAAAAAAAAATAGAATTTATTTTTAAAAAAAAAATCGATGTTGTTGTAAATTTAGCTGCAATGGCTGGTGTAAGACATTCTCTTAAACATCCAATGGATTATATTGACTCTAATATTGTAGGATTTGTAAATTTAATAAAACTTTCATGTGATTATAAAATTAAACATTTTATCTATGCTAGTAGCTCAAGTGTTTATGGTAATAATAAAAAATATCCGTCTAGTGAAAAAGATATAACAGATAGTCCTGCCAGTCTTTATGGTGCTACTAAAAAATCAAATGAAATAATAGCTTCCGCTTATAGCTCTACACATAAAATAAAAACTACAGGACTTAGATTTTTTACAGTATATGGTCCTTGGGGAAGGCCAGATATGGCATTATTTTATTTTTATAACTCAATCTTACGAAACAAGAAAATTAATATTTTTAATAAAGGAAACATGCTTAGAGATTTTACCTATGTTGAAGATGTTGCTTTTTCAATTCTAAAAATAATAAAAAAAAAAGAAAAAAAAGGTAATAGCTTATATAAAATATTAAACATTGGTAACTCATCACCAATTCACTTAAAAAAATTTATTTTTTATATTGAAAAAGTACTGGGAAAAAAATCAAAAAAAAATTACATGCCAATGCAAATTGGAGATGTTAAAAAATCTTTAGCAGATTGTGAAAAAATTAATGAATTTATTAATTTTAAGCCAAAAACAAGTATTGAAGTGGGTATTAAAAAATTTCATGATTGGTATACGAGGTACTATGCAAAATGATGCTCGACAATTATTTTTATGGTCATAAGTTCATACTGGAAAATTATTGTAAAATAAAAAAAAAAAAAAAAATTTTTGCATCTATCCAGCATGGCTGGCTTTCAAGTTCAAGCGCAATCAGCACCAAATTAGGCAAAAGGCTGTTTAACATCTACCCATATATTTGTTGGAATTCCAATTTAAAAGAATTATTAAAAAAAAAAAAAATAAAAAATGTACACGCAATTGGTGCACCGTTTTTGTACTTAGTTGATCAAAAAAAAAAAATAAAATTTAAGGAGAAAGGTACGATTGTTTTTCCTTCAAAATGCCACTTTGTTGATAATAATAGCTTAAGAGTAAACCATAAAGAATTAATAAGTTTGGTAGAGAAAAAATTTAAAGGACCATACACGGTTAGTTTATTTTATACAGAACTTGACTCAAAAATATCTAAAATTTATAAGAAAAAAAAATGGAAAATAGTTTGTTCCGGAGGAAGATTAAATTCATTTTTTTTATACAGAGTACTTAATCAATTAAAAAAAAATAAAAATATAGTTTTTACCTCTATAGTTTCACCTTTATTTTATTCTTACTATTTAAAAAAAAAAACATTTTTAATAATAAGCTATAAAACCAAAAATAAAGTTTTTCCAATTAAAAACAAAACATACGATACTGAAAAAAAAGATGAAATTTTTTATAAAAAAAAATATCCATTTATTTTCCAAGACAATCAGATAAAAAAAAAATTTAATCTCTCATTATTAGAGTTGGGATTTAAAGATATGAAGACAAAAAAAGAATTATTTAATTTATTATTTAATAATAATTTAATTAAAAAAATTTGTGCTAATATTTTTTATATAAAAGATAGATTTGCACAAAGGAATTTTTTAAAAAAAGAATTAAAATGAATAAAGTAAACAAAAAGAATATAAAAATTTGTCAAATTGTTTATTCAGGTTATGGTGGTCACACTGATTTAGCTCTAGATTTAAGTAAAAATTTTGTAAATGAATTTTCAAAAGTTTGTTTAATTTTTTATGGTTATCAAAAAGTACCAGTAAGTTACATAAACTTTTGCAAAATTCATAAAATTACCTATCGAAAATTAAAATTATCCTTTTTTTTGTTAGACTGGTGTAGAATATTTTTTTTTCTTACAAAACTTAAATGTAATGTGGTGATATTACATACTGGAACTGTAGTTCCAGCATTTTTTTATAAATTGATATATGGATCTAAGTTAATTTCTGCATACCACCAGTCTATATATTTAAAAACACTTAAAGAAAAATTCAGAGATTATGTCCAATTTTATGTATCAAATATTAATATTGTAATTACAAAAATTTATTATGATTATTTTGTCAAGATGTTTAAAAAAAAGAACATATTCATAATAAGTAATGGCATTGAAATTCCAAGAGTGATTAAAGAAAGAAAAAGTAAAAGAAAAAAAATTATCAGTTTTGGAATGGCATCAAGATTTATCAAAACAAAAGGTCATAAATTATTGATAGAATGCTTTGAGAATTTACCGAGTAATATTGTACTAAAATTTGTTGGTACTGGAGATGATGAAACAGAATTAAAAAAAATTTTAATAAAAAAAAATATCAAGAATATTTATTTTGAAGGCTATGTCGAAAAAAATAATATGAGCAATTGGTTCAATAGTATTGATTATTATATTCACATATCAGACGGTGAAACTATGAGTTTGTCAATCATGCAAGCAATGGCTATGGGAAAAGTAATAATTGCATCCAATGTGTCTGGAATAAAAAATATTATTACACATAAGTACAATGGTTATCTTGTTGAAAATACAAAATCAAATATTATTAAAATGATTAATAACATTAAAAATTATCAAGACCAAAATTTTATGATTTCAAATAATGCTAAATATTTTGCAAAAAAAAATTTTGATATAAAAGTTACTGTACAGAAATATAAAGATTTAATTTATAAATTATTTGATGAAAAATATTTTAGTTAATTGCTTACATTGTTCAAACACTTATAGTGGAGCAAATAATAGAATTTTTAATTTATATAAATATTTAAGTTTAAAAAAAAAATACAAAATTTTTTTTTTAATTAAAAAAAATTTTAAACCAAATATTAAAAATCATAAAATAAAATTTTTAAAAATCGACTTTAAAAGAAATAATTTTTTTTTGAGATATTTTTATACAAAAAAAATTTTAAAACAGCTAAAAAAAAAATATAATTTTGATTTTTATGATCATTCTTTTTTACCATTTGTAAATTATGGGAATGAATACACATGTAGTTTTTATACAATTCATGATTTAAGATATTTCATAAAAAAGATTAATAAAAATTTTTTTATACTTTTTTTATTCAAATATTTACTTAAAAAGGCATTTCTCAATGCTACAAAAGTACTTACAGTATCTAACTATATGAAAGTTGAAATACAGAAAAAGCTTAAATTTAAAAAAGTTATAGTTGTTCCAAACTTTATTGACCCTGAGTTTACCTCTAAAAAAATTATCAAACAAAAAGTTAAAAATAATTTTATATTTGCACTAGGTCACTTTGAAAAAAGAAAAAATATTTATTTTTTATTAAAGTCATTTTCAAAATTAGTAAAAGATAAAATTTATGATGGTAATCTAGTACTTGCATCATCTAGCTATTCCGAGAAACCTCGTATTGAAAAAATTATAAAAAATTTAAATATACAAAAGAGAGTAAAATTAAAAATGAATTTATCAAAAAATCAGATTATAAATTTATACGATAATACAGATTGTTTTATTTTTCCTAGTTTTTATGAGGGTTTTGGAATTCCTATATTAGAGGCCTTGTCAAGAAATTGTAAGATTCTACTAAGTGACATTCCTCCATTTAGAGAAATTACGTTTGATCAATTTTTATATTTTAAACCTAACAATGAAGAAGACTTTATAAAAAAGTTTATTAAAGTTATGAAATTAAAAAAAGTTAATAAAACAGAAAAAAAAATTAAAAAAAAATATTCACTATTAAGTATTTCTGATTTATTTGAAAAAAAAGTTCTAAATGATCATATATAATTTATTTTTTTTAATTCCTGTTTTTTTTTGGTTGCTTAATAAAAAAAATGATAAATTTGAAAATTTTTATTTTTTTTTTATTTTTTTATTTTATGTAATTATTCTTGGACTAAGACATAATATTGGAAACGATTGGCATGCATATCAAAGTAAGTTTTATAATTATTTTGATTTAAGATTAAATTCTAGCTCAATAACATCAAATTATTTTTTTGATTTACTAAGCAATCCTAATTTATACTTTGGGTCATTTGAAGCTTATAATTTAGTTACATCTTTAATTTTTCTAATAGGGCTATTTATTTTTTCTTATTTTCAACAAGATAAAATTTTTGCAATTACTTTAAGTTATCCATATTTATTACTATTTGTAGGGATGGGTTATATAAGGCAATCTATATCAATTTCTCTTTTCCTAATAGCCATTACTTTGATTTTTAAAAATAGATTATTTTTTGGTTTAATTTTTATATTTTTATCTCTTCTTACTCATAAGATGATCATAATTTCTTGTTTGATTTTATTATTTTCTGTTAAATTTATTAATTATAAAACAATTATAAAATTAGCCTTTTTTTTCATACCCATTGTTTTTATTTTATTTTTTTTCACGGGTTATCTAGGATATATGGTGAAATTTTATATGACAGAAGCTAATTATTTTACCTCTCAAGGTGTTACTTTAAGAATAATATTAGCAATATTTCCTGCTTTGTTGTTATTTTTGAAAAAAGATAATTTTTATGTTTTTAGTAAATTCGAGTCGCCTTTTTTTAAAAACTCTTCTTATTCTTTGTTTGCATTAATTCCTTTTGCAATTTTTTTCTCCACAGCAGTAGATAGGTTGTTAATTTTTACTTCTTTATCCTATGTATATATTTATGCTTTTTCAAATGTTAGCTTTTATACTTCAAATACTCTAAAAAATTTTTTACAACCCTTAATATTAGTGTTATTGATTATATATTTAAATATTTGGTTACTTTTTTCAGAATATCGTTCTTTTTGGTTACCTTATGAAAACTTAATGATGAAATTATTTTAGAAATATATGTGTGGTATAGCTGGCTTAATAAGATTTCAATCCAAATATGATATCGCTGAAAGTGAAATAAAAAAAATGCTTTCAAGTATGCAGCACAGAGGTCCTAACAATGAGGGCTTTGTAATTTTTAACAATTCAATTGATAAAATTGCACTTGGTAACAGAAGACTTAGTATTGTTGATGTAAATGGTGGTAATCAACCATTTACCAATGATTTAAGAGGAGTTTCTGTAGTCCATAATGGTGAAATTTATAACTATAAAGAATTAAAAAAAAAACTTCTAGACCTTGGCTACATTTTTAAAAGCGATAGTGATACAGAAGTAATTTTAAATCTTTATTTAGAGTATGGGGAAAATTTTGCTGAATATTTGGATGGTATGTTTGCAATTTGTATATTTGATAAAAAAATAAAGAAATTATTCTTAGCAAGAGATAGAAATGGAAAAAAACCATTATTTTATTCTTTTAAAAAAAAAGTTTTTTACTTTGCATCAGAAATTAATTCGATACAAAAATTATTAAAAGATAAATCTATTAACTATAATGCGATAAATTCTTATCTGACCTATCTTACAATTCCACAAAATCAATGTGTCTTTAAATATATCAGTAAATTACAGCCCGGACATATTTTATCAATTGATAAAAATAGTAATATTGAAATCAAGAAATATGTGGGAGATTTTTTAGAATATTTGCCAACTCCAAAATTTAATGATTGTCTTGATCAATTTAGTTTTTTATTTAAAAAAGCAGTAAAAAAAAGACTCATTGGTGATAAAGAGATTGGTTGTTTTCTTAGTGGGGGTCTAGACTCTAGTATGGTGGCATTGGAACTATCAAAATCTTCGAATGGCAACTTTAAAACATTTTCAGCTGGATTTGATCAGTCAGAATTTAATGAACTACCATATGCAAAAGAAGTTTCTGATATAATAAAAAGTGATCATTACGACATAATTATTAAATCTAAATTAGATGACATTATAAGTAAAATTGTTAGGAATTTAGGAGAGCCATTTGGAGACTCATCCATTATACCCACATATCATTTATCAAATTTAGCCAGCAAACATGTATCTGTTGTTTTATCTGGAGATGGTGGGGACGAAATTTTTGGAGGTTATAATCACCAATTGGCTTGGAAATTAAGTTTTAATTTGCAAAAAATCCCTCTTTTGAGTCAATTAATAAAAAATTTCCCAAAACCAAAAAAAATATCAAGAGATCAGTCTACTTTATCCAAGATTAGAAGAATGCTTGGCTCTTTGAGTTATGATGATTTATCAAGGTACGTTAATTATCATACTATATTTACAGAAAAAGAAAAAAAAAGATTATTCGAAAATAATGAAACTTTTTTAAGCTCTAAAAATAATCTAGATCTATTAGAATATTATTATAACGATTTTAAGAATTTAAATTCGTCTGATATAGCATTGAGACTTGATCAAAAATGGTTAATGCCTAATGATTTTTTAGTAAAAATGGATACGGCATCGATGGCTAATTCACTAGAAGTCAGGTCACCCTTTTTAGATAATGATGTTGTTAATTTTGTTAATAGTTTACCTCCACATTGGAAAATTAATATTTTTGAAAAAAAATATTTTCTTAAACAAATTCTTAGAACTAGTTTACCAAGTAAAATTGTAAATAGAAAAAAACAAGGATTTAATGCCCCAATGAATTATTGGATTAAGGATCAGCTTAAGGATTATTTTTATGATAAAATTATTAATGGAAATTTTATCAAAAATAATTTTAATATGAACTATGTTTCAGAGTTATACAATAATCATTTAAAAAACATTGAAAATAATGGAAACAAACTGTGGTTACTCTATATTTTAGAAATGTGGAGTTCTGAGTTTTTGTAAATTTTTATGAAAAATAAGATAACGGTAATAGTTCCTTTTTATAATGAGGAAACCACAATAAAAAAAACTATTAATAAATTATTAAAACAAACTCTTTCTCCAAATAAAATTATTTTTATAAATTCAAATTCAATCGATAAAACAGAAAAAATAATAAAAAGATATAATAATAAAAAATTTGAAATTTATTCTTTAAAAACTCAATATCCATCTGACTCTAAAAATCTAGGAGTACAATTAGCAAATACAGAACTTATTGCCTTTATGGATTGTGACTTAGATTTTCCAAATGACTGGTTGGAAAAAAGTTTTTTCTTATTAAAGAATAAAAAATTAGATTTAGTTCTTGGAACATGTCAATTAAGAGGTTTTAACACTTTTGATAAAGCAACAGTTATTAATACTTATGGCTATAATAAAATTACTCCATGTATACCAGGAACTTTGACAAAAAAAAAAGTATTTGAAAAAATTGGTTATTTTGACCAAGCAAGATCATTTTATGATGTTGTGTGGAAAGAAAAATTACAGAAAAGTAATGTTAAATTTTTGGTAAATAATGATCTTAGACTTACGTATTTTTCATTCAATTATGCTTCATCATTTTTAGGATTACTCAAGAAAAGTTCTCTATACATAGAAAGCGAGATAAATTTATTTTATAATTGGAAATCATATCTTTATTTATTTGCTCCTGTTTTTCTCATTCCTTTTATTTTAATCAAGCCCTTTGTTTTAATAATTTTTATATTATTGTATTTTTTATTGCGTTTTTATAAGGCAATTTTAAAATCAAAAGAAAACTTATATGTATTTAACATATCAATTTTATTACTAATTCCGCTTAATGCCATGATCATTGATTTAGGAAAAACGTATGGTTCATATAAATCTTTATTAAAATTTGTTGGTGTAAACAGTATTTTTGCATTATTCGCATTTTTTTTGGTTATAATTTTTTACACTCCATTATTCAGTTTAGCAGGAAACACCTTAATCCAACAAGGAAAAATAGATTTTGCTGACGCGTTAGTAGTTTTTAGTGGAGATGGTAGCACAAGTTATAGAAATTCTTCTTATAGAGACAGAACTCTTGAGGCTTTAAAAATTTATGAACAAGGATATTCAAAAAAAATTATTCTATCTTCAGGGAGAGACCAAAGTATATCAGATGTAGATTTTATAAAATCATATTTAATATCAAGAAATGTAAATGAAGATGAAATATATATTTTTGAAAAATACCCATCTTCAACTTATAAGAATATACAAATGGTTGGTGACTATTTAAGAAAAAATGAAATAAAAAAAATAATTTTTATTACATCAAAATATCATAATAAAAGAGCGCAAATGATATGGCGATATAATTATCCAGATATTAAATTGATCATACCCCCCATAAATAACAAGAGTATTTATTGGGTTCAAAATTTAGAAAAGATTAAAATTATTTGTTATGAATACCTCGCTATTGTTTATAATAAAATGAGAGGATATTTGTAGAAATGAAAAAAATTGTAGTTTCAAGTAACTCTACGTGGAATTTATATAATTTTCGCTTTGATTTAATTAATCAGTTAGCAAAAAAAAATAAGGTTTATATTTTGGCACCAAAAGATAAATACATTAATAAATTTAGTAATGTAATTTTTATTAATTTTAATTTTGATGTTAAATCTGTGTCAATACTTAAAAATTTAAAATATTTTTTTTTTTACATTAAAAAACTCAAAAAAATTAAGCCAGATTTTTTTTTATCTTTCACCACTAAACCTAATATTATTGGATCTCTTGCTTGTATTTATCTTAAAATAAATTTTATTCCAAATATTACAGGTTTAGGTACACTTTTTTTAAGAAATTTTTTTTTATCTTATTTTTCAAAATTTACCTTAAATTTTATTTTTAGATATGCAGCAAAAATATATTTTCATAATATTGAAGACAAAAATTTTTTTTGTCAAAATAATTTATATTTAAAAAAAAAATCTATCGTTATACCTGGATCTGGAGTTGATCTTAAAAAGTTTTCTTTTAAAAAAATTAAAAAAAAAAATTTCTTTACATTTCTATATTTTGGAAGAATAATGAAAGATAAAGGATTGAACGAATTGTTAGAAGCAATTTATTTTATAAAAAAAAAAAAATTTAATCTAAAATTTATTCTTGTTGGAAAAATTAGTGAAAAATCATTAAAAAAAAAAGTTCAAAAACTTATTTACCTTAATTATATAAAGTATTTTAAATTTACTGACAGTATAAGAAAATATATATATAGTTCTGATTGTGTAATATTACCATCTTACCGAGAGGGGCTCCCTAAATCAATACTAGAGTCCCAGTCCATGGGTAGACCTGCTCTTGTAAGCAATGTAGAAGGCTGTAGAAGTATAATTAAAAATAATTATAATGGATTTTTGTTTGCCCCAAAATCTTCAGAAAGTATTATTAAGTGTATTAAGAAGTTTATTAATTTATCGACAAAAGATAGAATAAAAATGAGTTACAATTCCTATACAAACACAAAAAAAAAATTTAATAATGTAATTATTACCCAGCAATATCTAAAAGATATTGGATAAATATTAGTCAAATGAATTCATTTAAAATTGCAATTATTGGAATGGGGTATGTTGGTTTACCACTTGCATTGGCTTTAAGCAAAAAATTTAAAGTTATCGGCTTTGATAGTTCTGTAAAGAGAATTGATAGTTTAAAAAAATTTAAAGATTTAAATAATGAACATAGTTTTAATGAGATTAAATCAAGAAAAAAACTTCTTAGTTTTAGTAAATCACATAATGAAATTAATAATTGTAATGTTTATATAATATGTGTACCTACCCCATTAAAGCAAAAAAATAAGCCAGACCTTTCCTTTTTATATGAGGCTACGAAACTAATAGTAAATAAAATAAAAAAAAATGATTTAATTATTTTTGAGTCAACAGTTTATCCTGGAGCAACAGAAGAAGTTGTATCAAAAGTATTTAGTAAAAAAAAATTTGAAGTTAATAAAGATTATTATTTAGGCTATTCTCCAGAAAGAGTGAATCCAGGTGATAAGAAGCATAATATAAAAAATGTTACAAAAGTAATTTCTGGTAGTAATAAAATTGCAATAAAAAAAATTAATGAAATTTATAGTTCTGTTATTAAAAAAATTCATATTGCAAGCTCTATAAAAATTGCCGAGTCTGCAAAAATTATTGAGAATACCCAAAGAGATATAAATATTGCTTTAATAAATGAATTTTCAATTTTATTTAATAAAATGGATATTGATTTTTCAGAGGTATTAAAAGCTGCACGAACTAAATGGAATTTTTTAGACTTTAAACCCGGTCTTGTAGGAGGACATTGTATTGGTGTTGACCCATATTACCTCACCTATAAGTGTAAAAAAATAGGCTATAGACCTAGAATTATTTTGGCAGGAAGAAAAATTAATGATCAAATGGCGCAATATATAGTTAGTAAAATAAAAAAAAAATTTTCCCAAAATAAAATAATATTAAAAAATTCTAATTTATTATTGATTGGTTTGGCATTTAAGGAAAACTGTTCTGATATAAGAAACTCTCAATATCTAAAAATATATAAAATGTTGATTAATCAGGGAATTAAGGTCGATCTTTGGGATCCTCTAGTTGCGAATTCTGTACACTCTAAAAATTATAATTTCTTAAAGAAACCTAATAAGAAATATGACGGAATTATAATTTCCCACAAACATAAAGTAATGAAATCTTTGAACTATAAACTTATTGAGAAAATTTCAAAAAAAAATTCATTAATTTTTGATTTAAAAAATATACTTAAAAATAAATTAGTTAATTTTAAATTATAATGTAAAAATAAAATATAATAATTATTGTAATATGCTGTATATTTTTTTTATAATCTTTTTATCATTAAATTTAATAATTTATTTCAAATTAGATAAAATTTCTAAAATTATTAATATATATGATGTTCCTGACACTATAAGAAAATTTCATTTAAAAAAAACTCCAATTATAGGTGGATTAATTTTTTTTTTAAATTTTTTAATATTTTTAGTATTTTTAAATATTTATTATTCAAATAATTTTTTTCATCTTTTATTTCTTGAGGATTTAGGTCAGTTTTATCTATGGTTTGTTATTGCTACTATTTTATTTATTATAAGCATATATGACGATTATATTGAAATTGATAATTTTAAAAAATTAATTGCAATTTTTTTTTTAGTGTATGCATATGTTAATTCTGATCAAACTATTCAAATTAAAGAATTTAGATTTTTTATTAATGAATATAATTTTTTTATTAATAATTTTTCAATAATTTTTACATCAGCATGCATGCTCTCTTTAATTATAGCAACAAATATGTACGATGGTGTAGATACAAATAGTATTGGATATTTTTTATTTGTATTTTTATTTATTTTTTTCAAATCTGAATATAATATTTTCTTTTTATTTATAGTCTGTATTTTACTTTTTTTATTTTACTTAAATTTTTCAGGAAAATTATTTATGGGAGATAGTGGGGTAAATTTTTTATCTTTCATATTAGGATTTGTAATAATTAAAATGTACAATTTACAATTAATATACCATATTGAGGAAATCCTATTAATGATTTTTTTTCCAAGCGTAGATATGGCTCGAGTTTTTCTCTTTAGATTTTTATCAAAGAAAAGTATTTTTAAAGCCGACAGAATTCATTTGCATCATTTAATTAAAGATAATTACGAAAAAAATTATATTTATATAATGATACTTGTAAATGCCCTACCTTTTGCTCTTATTTTACTTTTCCCAGGTTATCTGTATATTTCATTAATAGGTTGTTTTGTTTTATATAGTTTTTTACTAGTAAAAACTGTTTTTAAAAATGTTCAGAAGTTTTAAAAAAAATAAAAATCGAGTTGCATTAGTAGATATTGATAAAAAAATTACTTATAATGAATTATTAAATATATCCAACAAAATACCTTTAAATAAAAAAAAAAATCTTGTTCTTATTTTAACTAAGAACGCCATTGAACCAATTGGAGTTTATGCTAGTTTGATATTAAAAAAACAAGCTTGTTTTTTAGTTGATTCAAAAACTGACATTAATTTATTGAAAAATTTAATTGAAAAATATAAGCCTAGTATGATTTTTGGTGATAAAAATCATGTTATTAAATTTAAAAATTATAGCAAAATATATGAAATTAATAATTATCTTTTGGTTGAGTCTAAAAATTTTGATAATTATAAAATAAACAAAAATATAGCACTTTTATTAAGCACATCAGGTTCTACAGCATCACCGAAATGTGTAAAAATTAGCTGGTCAAGCTTGAAAAATAACACATCTCAAATTCAAAAAGTTTTAAAAATTAAAAAGGAACATAGAACAATTACGACCTTGCCATTTAATTATACATATGGATTGTCAGTTATAAATACACATCTGGACAAAGGTGCGAGTATTGTAATTAACAACCATAAAATTTTTGAAATTCCATTTTGGAAAAAAATAAAAAAATTTTCAGTGAATAATTTTGGTGGTGTTGCTTATATGTATGAAATGATGAAAAGAATTAATATTAATTTTTCTTTTTTTAAAACAATTGATTATCTTACACATGCTGGTGGAATTTTAGATGAAAAAACATGGGATTATATCTTACGCATTGCAGGAAAAAGAATAAAATTTTATAATATGTATGGAGCAGTCGAAGCATGTTCTAGAATATCAATTTTAGACTCCAAGTATGCTTCTATAAAAAAAAATAGTATAGGAAAAGGATTACCAGGAGTAAAACTTTTTATAAAAGATAAAAAAAATAAAGGCGAACTTATTTTTTCTGGAAAAAATATTTTTAGTGGTTACGCTAATAGCTATAAAGACTTAAGAAGTTTACAAAATTACAAAAAATATAACACTAAAGATTTAGCGCAAAGGGATAAAGATGGTTTTTATTATATTATTGGAAGAAAAGATAGATATATAAAGATATTATCCAACAGGATTTATCTTGGTGATTTAGAAAATTATTTTTCAAACAATTTAACAAAAACAATATGCGTAGGAAAAAATAATAAACTTATTTTATTTGTTAATTTAAATCATAAAGAAAAAATCATGAGAATTTGCCAGGAAAAGTTTAATATTTTTAGAAATTTTATACATTTTTACTCATTTGCTCATGTTAGGTACACAAAAAATAAGAAAATTGATTATAATTATTTAAAGAAAAAATTTATCTAATGAAAAAAGGAATTTTGTTTGTTACTGGAGGATTTCACCCAGAGTTACATGGTGGAAGTATTCAGATTAATCATTTGATCAAGAGTCTAAAAAAAAATTTTAATACGTTTGTTTTATCTAGTTCTAAAATTTATGATACTTCCTTACTAGATATATCTAATAAATTAAATATATTTAGATTAAAAAAAGATAATAACTATTTTTTAAGATTATTTAATATTTTAAAAATGATTTTATTTTTTTTTTTGATTCAAAGAAAAATATCTATTATTCATTTTAGAGAATTTACAAAAAAAGTTATTTTATTAATTCTACTTGGTAAAATTTTTAGAAAAAAAATTATATATTCTCCTACAAGATATTTAGAAGACGATATCTATACTTTAAAAAAAAATTTTTTTTTTTATTTCTTCATAAAAAAAATAGATCTTCTACTATGTATTTCACCAATTTTTTTTTCTGGAAAAAATTTTTTTATAAAAAAAGTATTTAAATTTCAATATTTACCTAATTTTGTAGATTTAAATATCTTTAAATTTAAAAAAAAAAAATTTCATAAAAATTTAAATATTTTATTTATTGGTTTTTTTTCTAAAGTAAAAAATCCTCAACTAATTTATAATGCATGGAAAAAAATAAAAAATTCAAACACCAATCTTACTTTTATTGGAAGGAAAAGTTTTGATTACTATTTATCAGACTCTAAAATTTATGATAAAATTTATAATGATGCAAAAAAAAATAATTTATTAAAAAGAATTAAATTTATTGATCAAACAAATAAAGTTACCAAATATTATAATGATTGCGATATTTTCGTTTTACCATCCAAAACAGAGGGTATGCCAAATGTATTGTTGGAGGCAATGGCATCTGGTCTTGTTCCAATAGTTTTAAAAATATCAAATTTATATTCTGATATTATTATTGATAAATTTAATGGATTTATTTTAAAAAAAAATAGTGTTCAAGAACTGTCCGCAACATTAGATAAACTCATTGTTAATAAACGTAAATTAAATCAAATATCACTTAATGCCCGAAAAACGATTGAAAATAAATTTGATCTAAGTTTTTATTTACCAAGAATTAAAAATATTTACAAAAAATTATCCTAAATATTTCAAGTTTTCTTTATGCCAATTATTCTTTAAAAATTTATCATATGCTTCTTTATTTGGATAAATTTTAAAATAATCATTTTTTTTTGTTTCTTGATTTGATTCATAATCTTTTTCATAATATGCATACCTTCGCATTTGTGCAAAATTCAAATGAATTATATATCTGTCATCTCCTGGAAAACCTCTATGTAATCCATTGCCTGCATCAAACAAATATATTTCTCCCTTTTTTCCAATAATTTTTTTTATCCCATTTTTTTTTATAAGTTTATTTACTTTTTTTTGAAATTTTAAATTTGTTCTTTCATCATTTTGTAAAAACCAAGATTTTTTGTTAGTCCTTGGTACATATTCAGTATGACTACTATTATCATGTAAATCATTTAAGAATACAACTAATGATAGTTGCCGTTCAGTAAAATCAAGATGAAATAATCTTTGCTGAAATCTGTTACTTTCGTCTGTTCTTTTTTTTTCTACATCTATTCTAAAAATAGGAGCATTCCTTAGCCAAAATTTTTTTTTGTAGTATTCAGATATCAATTTTTTTAAGTTTTTAGAAAAAATATGTTCAGTAAAAATCTCAGAATTTATATCTAATTCAATTGAAGCCACTCCAAATTGATCTATTTCTGGCATTTTGGATTGTAATTTAATGTAATTTGAATTTTGATAATTATTTGAAATAAAACTATCAATCTTTTCTAGGTTTACTGTTGTTGGAATTTTTACAAAACCATTTTCTTGCAATTGTTCGAGTTCATCTTGCCATTCAAATGAATTTTTTTTTATTAAATTTGATTTGAAAATATTTACTAGATTAATAAATCTATTATATTGAATTATCGTCTTAATCTTAATGCTTCTAGCAGCTTTACTTAAAAATTTAGACATACAAATATTATTTTGATTGTGAAGCTAGTATTAAAAACAAGGATCTTTAGCTTATAAGCCTGTCTAGCTATTAGACTGCTCCACCTTACGATCATAATATCTCCAATCTTAATGAATATATTAGTATCTAATTCATCTTTCATATACTTTATTGTAATTTAAAAAATTTAAATTAAAAAGACAATACATTAATATTATTTGTTGATGAAAAAAAATAGTCTAAAAATTACCCAAATCATTAGATTAAGAGATCAAGGTATTTAAATTATAAAATTTGTAATAAAATGAAAAACAATTTTTTTTTTGTAAAGTTTCCGTCATATTTAATAATTTTAATCCCTTTTTTTTTAATTTCAGGAAGTTTTTTACCCGATCTAGCTGTAAGTATTTGTGTGTTAATTTTCATTGTTAATTCAATAAAAAATTCTCTTAATTTTTATTATGATAATAAATTTGTTAAGTATTTTTGTATTTTTTGGTGCTTATTAATAATATCTTCCTTATTGTCAGATCATCTTTCTTATTCTTTTTTCAAGTCATTTTTTTATTTTAGGTTTTTATTATTTTCATTATGCCTATGGTATTTATTGAATGAAAATGAAAATCTTTTAAAATATATATTTTTTTCCTTTTTGTTTTGTTTTTTTATTTTGATTATTGATGGTTACTTTCAATTTTTTTTTAATAAAAATATTCTTGGATGGCCTTTAATAGACTCTAGAGTAAGCAGCTTTTTTAAAGATGAGTTAATATTAGGAAGTTATTTTTCAAGAGTTTTTCCAATTTTTTTTGCCGTTTATATCTGGCTATCTAGTCAAAAAATTTTTTTAGAAAAATACAACAGTTTTTTTATATTTTTAACAATATTTTTATTTATTTGCATTGATATCTTAATATTTCTTTCTGGTGAAAGAGTAGCTTTATTTTATCTTAATTTATTTAGTATTTTTATTATTTTTTTTATACCTTCTTACAAAAAAATAAGAATACTCACTATTTTGATTTCAATTCTTATAATTTTTTCTATCTCTATATTTAAGCCTACCTTTTATGAAAGAGTAGTTAACCAAACAATGAACCAGCTAAGTAATAATTATGAGTCTATACTCAATGAAGATGTAGAAAAAAAAAAAAGAATATATGTTTTTTCTAAAGAGCACGAGGATCATTATAAATCAGCTATATTAATGTTTTTAGATAACAAAATTTTTGGTATTGGACCTTATGGGTTTAGAAAAAATTGTAATTTAGACAAATACAAAATATCTTTTGAATCCTGCACTACTCATCCACATAATACTTATATTCAATTACTTTCTGAGGTAGGTATTTTGGGAATTTTTTTTGTATTATTTCTTTTTATTACTTTAATTTTTTATTTATTTAAAAATTTATTTATAAAAAAAATTTTTACTGATTTTCAAGTCGCGTTATTATCTTGTTTTTTAATAACTCTTTGGCCATTTGTCCCGACTGGAAATTTTTTCAATAATTGGCTATCTATAATTTACTATTTTCCTCTTGGAATTTTTTTTTGGAGTTTTCATCCAAAAAAAAACAAATAAGAGACTAATATCTTGCCCTTGCTTCATTTAATTTAGACAATTTTTTTTAAATCCTCTTTTTTATATAAATACAAATACCGTGGCATTTCCTCAAAAACTGGGAAATCTTTAATTTTAAATATAGGTTGAGGAAAAAAAAATGGTTTTTTTGTTAGACTCAAAAATCTTGATCCTCCAGTTGTAATATCATTATTTTTAAAAAAACCTTCATGTGATGTAATTAAGAAATATTTAATATTAGATTTCTGAAAATTTTGAATCGTTTTTAAAATATCTGAATATGAAAAATGAAATAAACAGTCACGACAGTGTAATAAATCAGCTTTGGGTAATTTATCTTTTCTTATATCTAAAATTAAAAACTTATTTTGGGGATATTTAGTTTGATTTTGATATATAAGTTCTGGCACAATATCAGCCCCAATATATTTCATATTTTTAATTGAGAGAAAATTTATCCAATTTAAGTCTCCACAAGGAGCATCTAAGAAAATTTTAATTTTTTTTTTCTTTAAAAATTTTTTTAGTCTTTCTAGATAAGGACTTGCCCTATGCAAAGTAGATCCATGACCACTAGCACTTTCGTCGCTTTTCCAAAAATTACTTTTATAAATTTTTTGAAATATATTAGTTTTTTTTTTATTTTTTAATAATTTGATATTAGCAAAATCATTGTAAATAAAAGTGGCGATAGATATACCAAATTTATTTAAATTCCAATCAATTTTAAATATAATTTTTTTTAACATTATTTTTGATATTAATTTTTTATCTCTTTAAAACCTGATATAATATTATAATATTTTAATATATATCAAAGATTTTATTCATTTTATTATAAATTTAATTGTCGTAAATTTATTATCCTTTATTAGTTTTCAATATTAATAAAATTTAATTAGTTTTCTTTAAAAATTCGAGTTTAAAATATTTACTAGTTTAGGTTAAGCATTTCTCAAATTACTATTATTACTCTACAATCTCACTACGTTTAATTTATTATCTATATGTTTGCCAGAAATATCAAAATTAATAAACTTCAAAATGTCATTAAATTGTTAGCGAAATAAGACTTGTGTATATAAGATTATATTGTATAAGAATTTGCCTGGTGATTATTGCGAAAGTGTAATACCCGATCCCATTCCGAACTCGGCAGTCAAGCCTTTCAGCGCCAATGGTACTTTGTCTTAAGACACGGAAGAGTAGGACATTGCC
>Ga0181564_10000323_pt1 | contig 40892 bp, 37 predicted proteins | sample 011ome_24_FD_134512 | JGI IMG/M metagenome (GOLD analysis project Ga0181564, IMG submission 134512) | Coastal salt marsh microbial communities from the Groves Creek Marsh, Skidaway Island, Georgia - 011513CT metaG (megahit assembly) | ecosystem: Environmental > Aquatic > Marine > Intertidal... | reverse complement strand
CGGATATTTAAATCTATCATCGGGATTAATCTCTACAGCCTTTAGACTGTCTGCAATCCGTTCATCCTTTTGTTTTTTTGTAAGATCAAAATGGACATCTAACCCTTCTCCCACTATTTCCCCTACAGTCATTCGAGGTGAAAGAGAGCCATATGGATCTTGAAAAACTATCTGAATATCTTTTTTAATTGACTTTAATTCCTTAGAATTTAATTGATCAAGATCTGCGCCGTTATAAGTTACTGAACCTTGATAATTAATTAATCCAGCTAAAGCTTTACCAAGGGTAGACTTACCAGAGCCAGACTCTCCTACCAATCCTATTGTTGATTTTTTTGGAATAGAAAAATTCACATCTTTGACTGCATGGAAAAAATCTTTTTTAAAAAAAGTCTTGTTTGGCAAAGAATAAAAAATATTTAAATTCTTGACTGAAATCAAAGGAGGCTCTTCCTCCGAGCGCTCTTGCTTGATTGATGGCTCAGAATTAATGAGCTTTTTTGTATATTCATGTTGTGGATTGAGAAAAACTGCTTTTGTCTCACCCTGCTCAACAACAAAGCCTTGCTGCATGACTGTGATAGTATCTGAAAATTTTTCTATTAAGCCTAAGTCATGTGTGATAAATAAAATTGACATGCCCACTTCATCCTTAAGCTTTATCATTAAATCAAGTATCTGAGCCTGAATTGTTACATCTAGCGCCGTTGTTGGCTCATCAGCAATAAGTAATTTAGGTTTATTAGCTAATGCCATTGCTATCATGATTCTTTGACGTTGTCCTCCAGAAAGCTCGTGAGGATATGATGTGAAACGTCTGTCGACCTCAGGAATTTCTACTAAATTCATTAGATTTTTTGCCTCTAATACAGCATCAGATTTGGGTTGTGCTTTGTGTAATAGAATAGATTCAACAATTTGGTCACCAACTCTATGATATGGGTTCAATGAAGTCATGGGTTCTTGGAAAATCATTGAAATTTTATTTCCTCTAATGTTTCTCAAAGAGTTTTGATTGGTACTCAAGATTTCTGTTCCATCAAATATTATCGATGAGTCATCCCCATAAGATGCCTTTGGTTCTGGTAGTAAGCGCATAACAGACATTGCAGTGACTGATTTACCTGATCCAGATTCCCCCACTAGACCCACTATCTGATTTTCTGCAATTTCCAGGTTTAAATTTTTGACGGCTGAAAACTCAGTATTTCTGACTTTAAAATTAATAGATAAATTAGAAATTTTTAGCAATGGTTTCATTATTTTAAAAAGTTTTTATATGCCTTAAGCAAGTCTCGAGTTGCCTCTTTAGCTGCTTTCAAAGCAGTCATATTAACAAAACCATGAATAAGATGGGGATAATGAATTTGTTGAACTTCATTATCAGAGCTATCAAGCAATCTGGCATAAGCTTCCCCCTCATCACTTAAGGGATCAAAACCTGCAGTAATTATTAGTGTTTTGGGAAGTTTCACATTAGGATTAACGGTTAAATTAAACGCTGGGTCGGTAAGATTTTTACTTGAATCCATTAATTGCTCCCAAAACCAAATCATAGCTTTTTGACTTAAAAAGAATCCATCTGAAAAATCATTTTGAGATTTGGAGTTGCAAGTGGGATCCGTCATAGGATATATGAGGCATTGTGAAAGAGGTAGCTCTAAGTTATTAGTAGCTCTAAATGTTGAAAGCGATGAAGCAAGATGACCGCCAGCACTATCACCACAAACGCTAATATCTCCAACGGTAAGATCTAATTTTTCTGCAAGCCACTCTATAGCTAGATTTGCATCTTGTAACGAAGATGGAAATTTATTTTCAGGTGCTAGTCTGTAATCAAGAGAGAAAAATTTTGCGCCCATTTCTGCTGAAAAGAATTGCAATGCGGCATCATGACTTTCTATGCCGCCCAAAACATAGCCACCTCCATGAAAATATAAAATAGGTGTGGACGTCGAGAACATACTTGGGGAATACTCTCTGATTTGAAGGCTGCCAAATTCAGTTGATAATAAATGATCAATGCATTGAACTGGCATACAAGGTTTTGAACTTAATGGTAATCCATCTATAAGTTTTTCTCTTAATTCTCTAGGAGAATTAAAAACACTAGGATCATCGAAAGTATCTATTTGCAATGATTGAAGCGCTAAAAAAGCTTGTGTTTGATGATCAAGAATTTGATTGTTAATTACAATACTTTTTTGAAAAGTAAGCAGTCGCAAAAACCAAACCGGTATTTTGAAAAAAAATTTTAAAAATAATTTTATTGCCATGCTTTCTTTTATAATGCGCAAATGAATTCTAGGGTCTTATTATACGCATTTGTTTTTCTGCCTGGCTTAATATTTGCTGGAGGTCCATTTATAGATAAAAAGATTTTGGATGTTGATGAGGCATTTATTTTTAAATCGTCAATTGTAGAAAATAAAATACTTATATCTTGGAAAATTAAACCTGGGCACTATCTTTATAAAAAATCAATTTTAATTCAAGCAGGTGACAAGATCTTGAAACATAATTACAGATCAAAGAATGAATTAAAGATATCTGATGAATTTTTTGGAGAATCAATTATTTTTAAAGATAACTTAGAGGTTGATGCTGAATTTTCAAATGTTAATCCAAATATACTTAATGATATTAAAGTAACATATCAAGGTTGTGCTGAGGGAAGGTATTGCTATCCTGAAATAATTAAAAGTATCTAAAATCGTTTAAATTCTTAAAAAAAGCATATAAAATCATTTAAAAATGAAAATATTAATTATACATGGCCCAAATTTAAATCTACTTGGTGTAAGAGAGCCTGAGGTCTATGGCTCAGTGACAATGGAAGAAATTAATCAAGGGCTGAAACAAAGAGCAAGTTCTCATAATATTGAGATTGAAGCTTTTCAAAGTAATGCCGAGCATGAAATTGTTACTAAACTTCAAGATTCAATGAATCAGATAGATTTTATAATTATAAATCCCGGCGCTTTAACACACACTAGCATAGCAATTCGAGATTCCTTGCTTGGGATTGGAGTTCCATTCTATGAGGTGCATATCTCAAACATCTTTGCACGAGAAGAGTTTAGACATAAATCCTATTTTTCTGATATTGCGAATGGTGTAATTTGCGGGCTTGGAACACAAGGATATGACCTCGCTCTAAGACATATTATCGATAACAACAAGGATGATAAATAATGGATATACGAAAGATCAAAAAATTAATAGAAATGCTGCAAGACTCAGATCTAACTGAGATTGAGGTCCATGAAGGCGAAGAGTCAGTTCGAATTGCTCGAGGAAATATCCAAGCCATAGAAGTCAATCCTTCACCAATAGTCAGCACCTCCCCTAATCCGCCTTCTGAAAAATCTGAGGTTCCGATGGCTGAATCAGGCTCTGTTATAAAATCACCTATTGTTGGCACCTTCTATAGAAAACCTGCTCCAGATAAACCCCCTTTCATTGAAGTTGGTAGCCATGTCAATGCAGGAGATGTTGTATGTATAGTTGAAGCAATGAAGATGATGAATGAAATAAAATCAGAATTTACTGGAAAGGTCTCTTCAATAAATATTGAGGATGGAGAGCCTGTTGAATTTGATCAATCACTAATTGTTATAGACTAATGTCTAAAAAAATTCTAATTGCCAATCGAGGGGAGATTGCTCTGCGAGCTCTAAGAGCTTGTAAAGAGCTAGATCTGAAGACGGTAGCAATATACTCAACTGGAGATAAGGAGTTAAAGCATTTAAGATTGGCAGATGAAACTGTTTGTGTTGGTCCAGCAAGCCCACTTGAAAGCTACTTAAACATCCCCTCCATTCTCTCAGCTGCTGAATTAACAGGAACAGATGCTATATATCCTGGGTATGGTTTTCTTGCCGAAGATGCTGATTTTGCTGAAAGATGTGAAGCTAGTGGGTTTATTTTTATCGGCCCCTCTTCCAATGTTATACGTCAAATGGGAGATAAGATTACTGCAAAAGGACTTGCAGAGAAGTCAAATATTCCCATCGTGCCTGGCTACAAAGGAGAAATTCCTGAATCAGATGAAGAGATAAAGAAAATAGCAGCCAAAGTAGGGTATCCGATGATGATAAAAGCTTCAGCAGGAGGTGGTGGCAGAGGTATGAGAGTTGTAAAAACTGAATCAGAATTAATCTCATCACTGCAACTCACCAAGCAAGAAGCAAAAAACGCTTTTGGAAATGATACTGTATATTTTGAAAAATTTATTCAAAACCCTCGTCACATAGAAGTACAAATTGTTGCTGATGGCAAAGGCAATGCTATACATCTTGGTACCAGAGATTGCAGCATGCAAAGGAGACATCAAAAAATTATCGAAGAGGCTCCTGCTTTAGATATAGACCAAGTTTCTTTAGAAGAAACGCTTAAGGCTTGTTTAACACTTTGTAAAAACATTCAGTATTCTGGGGTGGGCACTCTTGAGTTTCTATATGAAGATGGAGAATTTTATTTCATCGAAATGAATACTAGAATACAAGTTGAGCACCCTGTTTCTGAAATGATCACTGGCTTTGATCTAGTAAAAGCACAATTAAAACTTGCTCTAAATATGGAAATAACCCTTGATCAAGAAGAAATAATATTTAGAGGTCATGCAATGGAATGCAGAATCAATGCAGAAGACCCAGATACCTTTATTCCTTCACCAGGAATAATTAATAAGATGCATCCACCAGGCGGATTTGGGGTGAGATTTGATGCGCATATTTATTCGGGATACCTGGTACCTCCTCATTATGACTCTCTGCTTGCAAAAATTATAACAACTGCAAACACTAGAGAATCGTGCATTAAAAGGATGTTAAGTGCACTGGATGAATTTTTTGTTGATGGCATAAGCACCAATCACTCCTTGCATCAAAAGATCTTAGAAGATAAAACCTTCTGCAAGAACGAGCATAATATCAACTACCTTGAGGGATCTTTTTTAAAAAAATGAGTGCAAAAGAATACAATCCTGCAGAAGTAGAAACCATCATTCAAAAATCATGGAAAGAAAATAATTCTTACAAAGCGGCTCCTTCAAAGACCAAAGAAAAATTCTATTGCCTGTCTATGTTTCCGTATCCTTCTGGAAAATTGCATATGGGTCATGTTCGGAATTATACGATCGGAGATGTGATTTCTAGATTTAAGAGAATGCAAGGCTTTAACGTTTTTCAGCCAATGGGGTGGGATGCATTTGGCCTTCCTGCAGAGAATGCGGCTATAAAAAATAAAGTTGATCCCCAAAGTTGGACTGAACAAAATATTGACAACATGAAGTTGCAATTAGAAAGATTGGGCTTTAGCTATGATTGGTCGAAAGAGCTTAAAACTTGCGACCCTGATTATTTCCGATGGGAGCAGGAAATTTTTACCTTGCTTCATAAACAAGGCCTTGTGTATAGAAAAAAATCCTTAGTTAATTGGGATCCTGTTGATGAGACAGTTTTAGCAAATGAACAAGTCATCGATGGTAAGGGATGGAGATCTGGAGCAACGGTTGAGCTCAAAGAAATTGATCAATGGTTTTTAAAAATTACTGATTATGCTGATGAATTGCTTTCATCAATTGAAAATTTAGATTGGCCAGAAAATGTAAAATCTATGCAAAAAAACTGGATTGGTAAGTCATTTGGTTCAGAAATTAAATTTTCTTTACTTGACAAAAAAGAGTTAACTGCCTTTACCACAAGAATCGATACGATTTATGGAGTAACGTATATAGCTATTTCTCCCAATCATCCTTTAAGCCAAGGTCTTGCAAGTGAAAGCTCTGAAATTAATGAATTCATAAAAAAATGTAACGCCACTAAAATGGCAGAAGCTGATATGGCTAAGGCTGAAAAGTTAGGGTTTAAAACAAATTTTAAGGTTAAGCACCCTTTCTTAGGGACCAACCTTGATGTGTGGATTGCAAACTATGTTCTGATGGACTATGGAACTGGAGTGGTAATGGGTGTTCCTGCTCATGATGAAAGAGATTATGAATTTGCCCAAAAATATAAAATTGAAATTAAAAAAGTTATTGAATGTGATGAATTGCCTTCTCCAAAGAAAGGTTCTCTTATTAATTCTGAAAATTTTACCGGGCAGGAATCGGATGAGGCTATAAAGAATATTAATAACTACCTAGAAAAAAAAGGTATTGGGAAAAGTATAGAAAATTATAGACTAAGAGACTGGGGTGTAAGCAGGCAGAGATACTGGGGTTGCCCAATACCTGTTATCTATGAGGATGGAGAGCCTGTTTTTTTAGAGAACAAAGATCTTCCAGTAAAACTGCCCAAAATCGATGAAGGAGAATCTCCCAGACCATTAAGTCAAAATAAAGATTTTTTTGATTTGGGACCTGGAAAGACGCGTGAAGTAGATACTTTTGATACGTTTGTAGATTCATCATGGTATTACGCAAGATTTACAGCAGCAGACAATAACGAAAAAGCATTAGATGAGAGTTCAAAGTATTGGCTTCCTGTTGATTTATATATAGGAGGAATTGAGCACGCAATATTACATCTTCTTTATTCAAGGTTCTTTCATAAGGCAATGAGAGACATGGGTCTGGTTGAAGGAGATGAACCTTTTAAAAAACTTCTTACTCAAGGGATGGTTCTCAAGGATGGCTACAAAATGTCAAAGTCTAAAGGGAATACTGTAGATCCACAAAATTTTATCGACAAATATGGAGCTGACACAATTAGACTTTATATGATGTTTACCTCTCCACCAGAACAATCCCTAGAATGGTCAGATACAGCAATTGAGGGCTCATACAGATTCCTAAAACGTATCTGGAATCTTTTATTAGATAGAAAGCAATTTAATGAAAAACAACCTGATGAATTTACAAAAGATGAGCTTGAGCTTCGCCAAAAAAGTCACAAAACTCTCAAAAAAGTTACGCATGACTATGCAGAACGCAATTCATTTAATACAGCAATAGCATCAATAATGGAATTATTGAATGCAGTTCCGGAATCATTTAAAACCAATGATGCAACTGTGGCTCAAAGATTCTGTTTAGATGAGGTGATTCAATTTATATTAAAGATGTTATCGCCAATTACTCCTCATATTAGCCTTTATTTATGGAGAGAGTATTCAGAATTTGATGACGATGATTTTGAAAATTCTTGGCCAATTTATGATGAAGAGTTACTGCTTCTAGAAGATTTTCAACTGATTATTCAGGTTAATGGAAAAGTACGAGGAAAAGAAAATGTTTCAATTGATACAGAGCAGGCTGAATTAGAGGTGCTGGCTATGAAAAATGAAAATGTTAAAAAAATTCTAGCTAACCAACCCATAAAAAAGGTAATCTATGTAAAAGAAAAATTAATTAATTTTGTAATTTAAATGAACTACATCACCCCTTTCGACGACTATCCAATACATCAAGCAATTGAGCCGATTACAATACCTGGGCCAACTGACAGAAATTTTTATGACAGATATTTTTTTAATGGCATGGATCCTGAAAATGGATACATCTTTGAAATTGGAATAGGGATTTATCCTAATAGACATATTATTGATGGGCACTTCAGTATTTCTTACCAAGGCAAACAATACTCATTTCATGCCAGTCAACGACTTGATCAAAACAGAGTTCCAATCAATATTGGTCCTATGCAACTAACAATTGATAAACCTATGAATGAACTCACATTTTCTTTAAAAGATCCCGATAATAAACTCAATTGTAATCTTAAATTTTCAGCTAATTCTGTCGCGCATCAAGAACCTAGATCTTTAATGATGGAAGGCACGAGAACGATCATGAATACAATTAGATTTACCCAGCTAGGTAAGTGGACAGGAGAAATAGAAACCGAAGCTGGAACGCTTAATCCTGAATCAATATATGGTATTAGAGATAGATCTTGGGGAGTCAGACCCATTGGTGAGCAAGAGGGAGGAGCCCCCGGAATGTTAAATCAAGAACCAGGCGTATATTGGTGCTGGGCTCCAGTCCACTTTGATAGCTTCTGTACACAATTTGGAACATTTGAAGATAGAGACGGTAATACTACGCAAATTTCTGGGCACAAATTACCTTTGTATGATGATATGTCATCAGTTCCGTCTAATATAGAAGTTGAGACTATTCACTCACTCCGACATTCTGTTACGTGGCAAAAAGGCTCTCGCTGGGCTACTGGAGCAAAGATATCAGGCATGCTAAAGAATAAAGAAAAGTTTGATTTAGAATTAGAAACTATGGGTCCAATATTTTTTTGCAAAGGAATTGGCTACCAACATGATGAATGGAAGCATGGTATTTGGAAAGGAGAAAGTGAAACAGGTTATGAAGTTTGGGATCTTGCAACAATTGATCCAGCAGACTATACATTTTTTCATACCCATCAGATTGCCAAGGCAAAACTGGGATCAGAGCAAGGCATTGGTATGTTAGAAAACTTAGTCGTTGGAAGACATGACCCATCTGGCTTTGAAGACTTTTTTGATGGAGCAAAATAAATTCAAAAAGTGTTCTTTAACACTCATTTGTTTTTTTATTATTTCTGGTTGCCAAATTGATCTAATAGAAACTCGGAATATAAGCCTTAACAAAATTGAGTTTGGATTGAGTGTAAATGATTCGTTTAGAAAAAAATCACTGAAATACTTTACCCAAGATCAATCAAAAGATAATTACAATCTAAAAATTTCTAAACTTCAATTTAAAAAGAAAAATTTTTATGGCGGCTTTTCTGCAAGAGCAAAACAAATAGAGATTATCGGTGAGCTTGAGTATATCTTTTCAAAGATGAGCTCATCTAAAAATGGCAAACTACAAATATCTGGTTGGATTCCGGTAAATGAAAATAATCCACAAGCAGAAATGATGGCGCAACAAAAAACAGTAGAAGAATTAGAATTCTTGTTGCTGGAAGATCTTTTGGAGGAGTACCTGTTAATTGAAAGTTAATTTTCTTAATTTTTCTGATCCCAAAGATTATCAATACTTCCTAATAACTGGAGGAGAGCTTGTCTTAAAGCAAGATGCTATTAGTAGTCTCTTAGATCATCTTAAGAATAATGGATTCTATGAAAAGGTAACAATACATCAAGATGAATTAGATAAAATGCAAGAAATAGTTTCCAGAAATATTGGCGGATCATTATTTCAAGAAAATTTAATTCTTCACATCAGACATAGTTCAGGAAAATTTCCAGAAAAAATTAAGTCTATCCTTGAAGAAGGAAATATCTTTCAATCTTCAAACATAGCATTAATTGTTGAATCGAGCATTGAAAAAATACCAGCAAGTGGAGCATGGATTAAAAATTTTGATGCTCATGGCCTCATCATTAATTGCAACAGACTAAAGATAATAGAAGAAAAAATGTGGTTAAAGAGACAGTTAAGTTTTTTACCAAAAGATCTACTTCCTATCTTTGGAGGGTCAATTTTTCAAAACAATGAGGCCAATCTTTTGGGCCAAAAAAATGAAGTCGCTTTGCTTAAGCTATTATTTTTAAGTAAAGATGGGATCAATGAAACCAAAACAGATCATATTATCTTTGGATCTGGTATTAGTGCATTTGAGCTTGAGGACTTATTAATTAACAGAGATTTTAAAAAAGCACTCGCAACAATCAATTTCATGCGAGATCATGATCGCCAAAACTCTGCGCCAATTATCTGGATAATTGCTAAGGTTATCAATGCTTGTTTAGAGTCACTAAAAGCCTCAAATAAAAAGTCTGCCTTAATAAATAGTGGAGTGTGGTCATCCAAAATTAGTAATTATTTAAACTTTGTCAAACAGGCTGATTCAAAAGTATTTTTAAGTTTAAACGAAGAAATCCTCACAATTGATCTAATCAATAAGGGATTGATGAAAGCTGAGACCTGGGAGCAAATTGAAAGGGTCGTACTTAGGCTTCAAGATGCGACTGCATTGCAGCATTAAATAATTTAACAACTTCTTGATACCCACTATGGCTTTCGTCCAATTGGTACTCTGTTCCAATTAAAGTAGTCAAAGGCAACATTCCTTTTGTTGAGCTAGTAAGCCAGATGCAAGGAGAATCATTAAAATCTGAAATAAGACAATCACCCTCCTTCACACAGTAAGGACTATCTTTTAATGCTTTAATCAAGATTTCTCTTGTGATGCCAGGGAGAATATTTTCTGATAAAGAGGAAGTTCTTACGGAGCCAGTAGAATCAAAATAAAAGACATTGCTTGCTCCAGCCTCAGTCATAATGCCATCTTTATGCATTACAACTTCCTGACAACCTAAAGACTTGGCTTTATTCATTGCTAAAACATTGCCAAGTAAAGAAGTAGATTTGATGTTGCATTTACCCCATCTCTCATCATGACATAACATTGCGCTTACTGGAGAAGATGGAAAGTTAATAGGCATTGCATAGCCAAACCTTTCTATCTCAAGATCATCTTCATAAAGATGGGCTCTAACCAAATCAATGCCCCTTGAAATTTGGTAATAAACATACCCATCAGAATTGGTTAAAGTTTCTGCAAGCACTTTAATATCGCCTACTACTGTCTCAAAATTAACTTCCATCGACATCAAGTTGGCGCTTTCTTTCATCCGATCAATATGCTCTTTAAAACATAAAGGCTTGCCTGAAAAATATGGGATAACCTCATAGATGCTATCGGAAAACGTATATGCACGAGATAAAGGCGAAACTTTAACTTGTTCTAAAGTCTCTAATTTACCCTGATATATAGCAGGGATATCAGTCATCTGAGCCTATGGAAAACAGGCTCATTATCCAAAAAATGATACGAGCCCAAATTCTTCCAAAAAATCCTTTTGCTTCAACAGACTCAATGGCTATCAATGGAGCAGAAAGGACTACTTTGTCGTTAGATACAAATTCAATGTCGCCTATTACATCGCCTTTAGAAATTGGAGCTTGAATGTTGTTCTTAAAATTATAATTTGCTTTTACATTTTTAAAATCTGATCTTGGCAAGGTCAATAAAATATCCTCATTGGTACCAAGAGCAACTGCATCCATTTTTCCGCCCCAAACCTTGGCAACAGTAATTTCAGACTCTTTTGAGACTAATTTTTGAGTTGCAAAGAATCTAAAACCATATTCTAAAAGCCTTTGAGATGAGGTTAATCTCTCATTTTCAGAGGGGCTGCCTGCTACCACTGCTATTAGTCTCATATCATTTCGCTTAGCAGAAGAAATTAAACAATAACCAGCAGATTCAGTATGTCCAGTCTTAACCCCATCAACAGAGTCATCTCTCCATAACAGCTTATTTCGATTGAGTTGACGAATGCCACTGAAAGTAAATTCTCTTTCTTTATAGGTTGCATAATGATCAGGGAAATTATTGATCAATGCCTTTGTTAAATGAGCTAAATCTTTTGCTGATGAGAAATGATTTGGGTCTGTCCAGCCTACAGCATTTTGAAATAAAGTATTACTTAAGCCTAATTCAGATGCGTAAGCATTCATAAAATCTACAAAACCTTCTTCTGAGCCAGCGACATACTCAGCCATCGCAACTGTGGCATCATTACCTGATTGAATTACTATCCCAGCCAATAAATCACGAACTGAAACTCTTTTACCTGCTTCAATAAACATCTTTGAGCCGCCAGTTTTCCATGCTTTTTCACTAATTAACACTTTATCATCAAGACTTATTGCTCCGCTGGCTATCTGATCTGCAATAACATAGCCACTCATTACCTTGGTCATGCTTGCAGGAGAAATTTGGTTATCAGAATTAAATTCAGCTATAACAGTGTTTGTATTAGCTTCGAGCAATATATAGCCATCTAAATTTAATTTGGGTGCTTTGGGTACCATGGACTGCGCAAACCCATTGACGAAAAATGAAGTTAGCAGGATAAAACAAATTATTTTTTTCATAATAAAGTCACTAAAATTCTAAGGATAAATCATACACGGCTTTGGCATAAAAATGACTACGATTATATTTAGTAATCGCAATAAAATTATCATCACCTATAAAATATAAGTCCTTTGGTCTATTTAATAGAATGGTTTGACCGCTCTTAATAAAGTTTTTATCTTTAATATTGTTGATACTCATCAATTGTTTTAATTGAAGATTATGACTAATTGCAATTGATAACAGGCTATCGCCTTCTTTAACAACATATTTCTCTTCTGTACCCTCGGTAAACTTGAGAGGAATAAATTTGTTTAAATTACTTTGATGTTTATATGTCTTGCTAACTGAATTTAACTTCACGCTCCTTACTATTGCACCATCTTTTTTCCATCCATGTTTTTTTAGGTAATTAGCAATGCTAGCAACGGCATCTGGAACTGAATTAAAGAGGTCTGCATATCCATCACCATCATAATCTATTGCATAGGCTCTATAACTTGAGGAAATAAACTGTCCATATCCCATAGCGCCCGCATATGAGCCTAGAATAGTATTTATATCTAAATTATTCTCCCTTGTAAGAATAAAAAATTGAATAAGCTCGCTTTTAAAAAATTTTGATCGTCTGGGAAAATCAAAGCCAAGAGTTGCAAGGCTATCAAGCACTCTATAACTACCCTTTATTTTTCCGTACCTAGTTTCTACTCCCAAAATAGAGGTAATAATTTCCCTCGGCACGCCAAACTCATCTTCAACTCTATTAAATAAATCAGAATTGTCTCTAATAAATTTTTTTCCATTAGAAATACGCTTTTCTTCTAAAAAAAGCTTTCTGTATCTATCCCATGTCCAAGTGAATTCCGCTGGAGATGACATTGATTGCAGGATCTTATCCTGCTTTTTGGCAGTCTTAAGTATTTGAATGACATAACTTTCATCAAAACCATGCTCTTTTACAAGGGTCTCAATAACATCACGCGCTTCAGAGTGCTCAGAGTAATTAGCAAGAATTGGATTTGAAAATATAAGAAAAACTAAAAATAGATATCTCATTGAGGTAAAAATTTTTTATGTGTGCCCATTGAGACAATTATGCCAAAAGCAATAAATAAAGACATCAATGATGAGCCTCCTTTGCTAATGAATGGCAAAGGCATGCCTACAACTGGAAGAAGGCCTACTACCATACATAAATTTATAATTAAATTTGCAGCAAACGTAAGACTTAAGCCTCCAATAACTAATCTGCAAAACCTATCTCGAGCACTTAAAGCCAAATAAAAACACCTCAATAGTAAAAATAAGTATATGCTTAATAATAATAACACTCCGAGAAATCCAAATTCTTCTCCTATTACAGAAAAAATAAAATCAGTCTCTGTCTCAGGAAGAAAATTTAGTTGTGTCTGAGACCCCTCACCAAAACCCTTACCCAGCAAACCACCTGAACCAATAGCTACTTTTGATTGGATGATGTTCCAACTTGCCCCAAAAGGATCCGATTCTGGATTAAAAAATGTTGCTATTCTTTGTCGTTGAAATGGTTGTAACAAAATATTCCAAATAAATGGTGAGCTTATGATAAGTAGGATTATTGATCCACCGATAAAACTCCAACTTAAACCAGATAGAAAAAGTACAAGAAGGCCTGAGCAAGCAATGATTAATGCAGTTCCAAGATCAGGCTGTCTAAAAACTATGAAAAAACAACAAAAAATAATTAGCAGGCTAATGATTATTTCTTTTCTTTGAATTGGGAGTTTTTTATCAAATAAAAATTTAGCTAGAAAAATTGGTACAGCTAGTTTTAATAATTCAGAGGATTGAAAAGACATGGGACCAATCCTAACCCATCTTTGCGCTCCATTGATCTCAGGACCAAATAGATAGGTTATGCCTAAAAGCAATAGGGAGAAAATTAGAAATAAGCCTGACATCCTTCTAAAAATATCTGGATCAGGCTGACTAATTAAAATCATGACAATAAATCCAACAACAACATAAATAAATTGCTTGAACACAATGCTCATATCTGCGTTTGAAGCAGAAAATAAAAAAAATAAGCCAAGTATAGATAACAAGAAAAGGCTAAAAAAAATATATGGGTCAAAGTAAATTTTTTGAAATGGTTTATTCATTGATCAAGCTCTTTAAAACTTCTATTGCTACTGGTCCAGCAACAGCTCCCCCGCTTTCACCATTTTCAATTACTACCGATACAGCATATCTTGGATTGGGCATTGGTCCAAAAGCAATAATTATAGAATGGTCTCTTAGCAATTCTGAGGTTCTAACCTCTTGATATGCCTCCTTACTGTCCAAGCTAACAAGCTCTGCTGTGCCTGATTTTCCAGCCACTTTAAATTCTTTAAGGTCTCGAATGCTTCTAGCTGTTCCATAGTCACTTTCAATGACGCCAAGTAAAGCAGTATGCATTTTGCTCCAATCCGAATTATCAAATCCATTATCTTGCCAGATTTTTTTAGATTTTCTTTGACTCCCTAAGATCACGATGGAAGGCTCGAGAAACTTTCCCTTAGTTGCAAGAAGAGAGGCATAATTTGCTAACTGCATTGGAGTAGTAACTAAATAGCCTTGCCCAATACCTAAGTTAACCGTGTCACCTTTAACCCAACCTTCATTCATTGTGCTGTATTTCCATTCAGGGGTTGGAATGAACGCCTGATCTTCATCAAAGCAATCTAAACAAACTTTTTGACCAAACCCAAGGCTAGATAAATGATTTGCTAATTCTTGAATATCTGCCTGATAAGCAAGTGAGAAGAAATAAGTATTTGAACTAACTAAAAATGCTTTGTGCATATCTACTTTTCCATGACCTCCTTTACGCCATCCTCTAAACACTCTTCCAGTCTCAGGTAAAGTAAAAAATCCAGGATCTTTCATCTCAAAATCCCAGTTCACAATATTTTTTGATAGTCCATACATGCCAATTGCAGGCTTAATAGTTGATGCTGGTGGATACCTTCCTTGAATAGCCCTATTAAAAAAAGGCTTATCAGGATCATTAATAAGATCTTGAAACTCAATTTCATTCATGCCATTAGAAAGCTTATTTATTGAATAAGCAGGCGAACTATATAAAACATTGATGCCTCCAGATTCAAGATCTATAGCTACAACAGCACCTTTTCTATCACCAAGATATTTTGCTGCACTTTTTTGGGCCTCTATATCTAAATTAGTGAACAAGTCAGATCCTTTTACGGGCTCAAAAAAAGAAAGTGGCTGAACGAATTGCCCTTTTGCATTCATCTCATATACCCTTTGACCATGCTTACCACTCAAGTGATCATTGTAAATCTGCTCTAATCCTGTGCGGCCCTTAATAAGACCATGAGCATAGGACAATTCGGCATCTTTCCAATGACTCCTTGGAATTTCGGGCATTGATTGATAATCATCATCAGTTCTTGATGTATACCCTAAAACATGTGAAAAAATTAATGGATAATCACTTATCCTTCTATACCGTTTTGCTATAAATGCATTCTGAAAATTGAAACTTCTTACATTGAATCGTGCAATCTCTTCTGCAGAAAGATCTTTTTTTAAAACTAATTCTTTATTTACAAATGCTTTCTCTTTCTGAAGTTTTTTATACTTCAACTTATCAGCTTGAGAAAGAAAAATTACAGGCCCAATTTCTTCCAAAAAAGAATCTATATCTAAAATAAGATTTGGACGGGTGATTAAATCAAAGGTTGGTTCATTTTTAACAAGAGCTCTTCCCTTTCTATCAAAAATCTCACCTCTAAGTGACTGAACAGGCACGGCATAATTTTTATTTTTCAATGCAGCAAGTTGATAATCTGAGTATCCAGAAACTTGCAAAGAGAAAACTTTTATTAGTACAGCTATTAGCACCAATATAATAAAACCAAAAAGTAATGTTGCTCTTGATGAAAAATTATTTTTTTCGATCTGCCTTTCTTCAAAAATCATTATTTATGATATGGGTGTTTTTTATGAATTGTGCTTGCTCTGTAAATTTGCTCCATTAAAAATATTTTAAAAAGCCTGTGAGGAAAAGTTAATTCTGAAGCAGATAAAATTAATTGCGAAAATTCAAGAAGTTTCTTTGATACTCCGTGAGCACCGCCGATAATAAAATTTATGTTTTTTCCATAATCTATCTGATCTTGCAATAGATCTGCAAAACCAAGACTGCTTATCCTTTGCCCTTGTCTGTCCCAAAGAATGACATAAGCATCCAAATCAACATGTTTTAATATTTCTTCACCTTCAGCCTCTAGTATGGATTTTACATTCGTTGATTTTGAAGAAAAAGGTTTTACTTCAGAATAAGAAACTTGAAAATGATTAGGTAGCTGTTTGGAATAAAATTGAATTGCCTGTCTCTCCCAATCAGATGGCTTATGAGTAATGCTGATAATTTTGCATTTCATCACGCAGAAACAAGAGTCTTTTCACCCCACAAACTTTCTAAATCATAAAATTCGCGAGTTTCTTGTAGCATTATGTTTACCACAACATCTCCACAATCAACCAAAATCCATTCTGAATCGTCTAGACCTTCAATTCCTACTAAAGACTGATGATGAAGTTTTATTGACTCAATTAATTTATTTGAAATTGCTTTTGCATTTCTTGAAGAAGAAGCAGTGGCTATAATAAACCAATCAGCAAAACCAGAAATTTCACGTATATCTAAAACAAGAATATTCTGAGCCTTAAGATCATCTAAAGCCTCATAACAAATACTTTTTAAATCAGGATTACTCATAGCAATGATTCACCTTGGGGTACAATTTGAAGTTGTTTGAATTAATTTTATTTTTATGTCCAAGCTTAAGAATCAGAATATCTAACTTGAAAGAATAAATCTATTAAATATTTCTTATTTATATACTCTATCAATCAATCTTTTGATTAAGATGAGTATATGGATTATGTGAATTCTTTTATACAATGGTTTTCTAGCCACCCTGAAATACTAGTAGGCTTAGGCATAAGCTCTATATTTATTTTTCTACTAAGTATTTTGGGTATTAGTTGGTTTATAGCAAATATACCGGAGGACTATTTTCTAGCATCTAAAAGGAAGCCAACAAAATGGCATGAGCAAAAACCAATTCTAAGATTAACAGTAATATTTATTAAAAATATAATTGGACTATTACTTATTATTGGGGGTCTATTAATGCTAGTTTTGCCAGGACAAGGGCTTCTTACAATAGTAACAGGATTGCTATTAATAAATTATCCAGGAAAATATAGATTAGAAAAAATAATTGTTAACAAACCCTCTATTTTTAGAGCTCTAAATTGGATAAGAATTAAAGCAAATAAGCCACCTCTTAAAAGAAATACTACTCACCAATTAAGTGAGATTGATTAAGTATTATTACTTGACTTAGAGCATGCTCTAAGTTGTATAGTTCTCCATAAATTCAATTTAGGCGGTTAAATAAGCTAAATTTAAGAAAATAATTCAGGAGATAATATGGGAATTGAAAATAAAAAATGGATTTTAAAAGAAAGACCAAGTGGATTGGTAAAAGATTCAGATTTTGAAATGATTACAGAGACTCTCCCTGAGATTCAAGATGGTGAAATTCTACTTGAAAATATTTATCTCTCATTTGATCCAACTCAAAGAGGATGGCTTAATGATGTACCTGGATATCTTCCACCTGTTCAAATTGGTGAAGTCGTTCGATCGGGTGGAATGGGCAGAATACTTGAATCTAAAAATCCAGATTTTAAAGTCGGTGATTTAACATTTGGTTTTGTAGGCTGGCAGACTCATTGCGTAACTAAACCTGAGGCTGATGACAGATTTAGAGTAGTTCCTGATCTTCTCCCAATACCAACGATGTTAAATGTAATGGGTACAACAGGTATTACAGCCTATTATGGATTGATCGAACTTGGTGATCCAAAACCAGGTGAAACTGTTTTAGTTTCAGGTGCTGCAGGCGCAACAGGATCCGTTGTAGCTCAAATTGCTAAACTTAAAGAGTGCCATGTCATTGGAATTGCTGGTGGCAAGGAAAAATGTAATTGGCTAAAAGAAGTTGGCGTTGATGATGTAATTGATTATAAAAATTCAAATGTTCACGAAGAATTGCCAAAAGTTGCAAAAAATGGAATCGATATATATTTTGATAATGTTGGTGGCGAGATATTGGAAACAGTTCTTAACTTAATCAATATAAATGCTCGAATACTTTTGTGTGGTGGGATCTCATCTGGCTATGATGCAACTAGGCCACCCGATGGACCAAGCAACTTGTTTTCTTTAATCTTCAAGAGAGCAACGATGCAAGGGTTTCTAGTCCTAGATTATCTTCCACGCTCGCAACCGGCCTTAGAAGAAATTGCTTCATGGGTTATGGAAGGCAAACTCCAACACAGAGAAGATATTCAAGAGGGTATTGAAAATTGTCCTCAAACTTTGAATAGGCTCTTTACTGGGGAAAATAAAGGTAAGCAGTTATTAAAAATTTAAGTAGAGTTCTCTGAAATTTTATTAACTAGCTTTGCTAGTATATTCATTCGCTGGGTTGCATCAAATGCTTCGAGTAAAGCTTGTTTTTGAATAGGAGTAATTGGAATCAATCCTGCTAATTGGTAACTTACAGATTCAGCAGATAGCAGATCAATCTCTAAAGGCATAGATTTCACCTGTGGATGTTCTTTAAGCTGGCTCAGTACGTTTATTAGCTCGGGGAATTGAGCTAATACAGCCTGATCATCAACCACTGGTTCAGAAATTGGAGAAATGGATGCGTAATGCAACCCTGATTCAAGTTGTTCTACAGACTTTATCGATACTTTTTGGGATCCTTTCACAGTGATCCCTAGCAATCCGTTAGGTAGCTGGTTGAAGTCAATAATTTCAACAAAGGTTCCCTGGGACATAAAACTCTCACCGGATTGGTTGTTTTTGCTTAAAGTTATAACAAAGCCAGTGTCAGTACTCATGCAATTTTTTACCATGGATAGATATCTAGGCTCGAAGATTTGTAGTGTTTGGATAGTGCCAGGCAAAACAACTAATCCCAAGGGGAACACTGGAAGTTTATTTATTTTTGATGAGGTCAATGATTGGCTCCGATATCTTTTTGCTGTCTTTGTTACTCATTATTAATATAACATCAAAATTATTTATATCTTTTTTTAAATCTTTCAACAATAAATTTATTGAATCATATTCAAAGTTTTGATTTTTTTTACTTGATAAATTCAGCCAATATACTTGCTCTAATCCAGCAGCGCTATCATACAATTCTTCGCCATGATGTCCCCGAGACATTGTATTTGACGCGAGCTCTATAATACCCACTATTTTTTTGTCAGAAAAATGATTCTTGGCTGCTTGAACTGTAAATGAAATTGCTGTTGGATGATGGGCAAAATCATCAATAACTATTTTGTCACTGTTCTTAAATACTGTTTCAAATCTTCTTTTAACTCCCTTGGAATTCTTAAGTGCTGAAAAAGATTTCTGTGGATCAACTCCATAAAGAAAAGATGTATACATTGCCATCACAACATTATTTAAATTATGGCGTCCATGCATTGGCAGATCGTTCACATCAAACTGTTGATCATTAAAATGAATAATTCCCTCCTCAATTGAGAGCTTTAAATTATCTTCTCCACCAAGTTTATGTGTGTTTGACCAGCAACCCATCTCAATGAGATCTATAATATTTTTATCGCCATCATGAAAAAGTATATTGCCATTTGAGGGAACTGTTCTTATAACATGATGGAATTGCTTTAAGATGTCTGACAAGTCATCAAATATGTCTGCATGATCAAATTCGATATTATTTATAATTAGTGTATCTGGATGATAATGAATAAATTTTGAGCGTTTATCAAAAAATGCTGAGTCATATTCATCGGCTTCAATTACAAAAAACTCTGATGAACCTAGGCATGCAGAATTTTTAAATGCATCGCTAACACCTCCAACTAAATATCCCACATCAATACCTTGCGCTTGAAAGATCTCACAGATTAAAAATGACGTTGAAGTTTTTCCATGCGTTCCTGATACTGCAATTACTTTTCTATCACGAATTATTTCACCTAACATTTTAGGACCAGAAGTATAATCAAGTTTTTGATTTAAAATATATTCAACACACGGATTGCCTCTGCTTAATGCATTCCCAATGACATAAAGATCGGCAGGAGGTAAAGAGGATTCTTCGAAGCCTTTTATCATTTCCACGCCAAGAGAATCTAACTGATCAGACATTGGTGGATAAAATTGTTTATCGCTGCCAGAAACTGTATGGCCTTTTTCAACAAGAATTTGTGCTAGCCCACCCATAAAGGTGCCACAAATGCCTAATATATGAATTTTCATTTTTAAATATTTGTCGGTAACATTTGTTACCATAGACCAAATTAATTAATTTATAAACTAATGAAAAAAAATGCTTTTTACGCTCAATCTGGTGGTGTGACATCTGTAATAAATGCGTCCGCATGCGCGGTAATATTAGAAGCAAAGAAATCTGCAAAGATTGGAAAAGTTTATGCGGGCAAAAATGGAATCTTAGGAGCTTTACGAGAGGAGTTAATAGATACTTCTAAAGAATCAAAAAAATTTATTGAGAGCTTAAGATATCGACCAGGCGGAATTTTTGGTTCATGTAGATATAAATTAAAAAGCATTGAGGAGAATTTAAAAGAATACAAGAGATTAATTGATGTTTTTAGAGCTCATAATATAGGTTATTTTTTTTATAACGGCGGTAATGATTCTGCAGACACAGCTTTAAAAATCTCTCAAATAAGCAATAAGCTTAATTATCCTCTTCAGTGCATAGCCATTCCTAAAACTGTAGATAATGATCTTGCTGTTACAGATTGCTGTCCTGGATTTGGCTCAGTGGCTAAATATGTAGTTACTTCTACAATTGAAGCTGCCCTGGATGTGGAGTCAATGTATGAAACTTCTACAAAAGTTTTTATCCTTGAGGTTATGGGAAGACATGCTGGGTGGATCGCTGGATCAAGCTGCTTAGCACAGAATAGCCACCCAGGTGCTCCTCATATAATTCTGCTTCCTGAAGTAAGTTTTAATCAAAGAAAATTCTTATCAAAAGTCAAAGATACGGTTAAAAAAAATGGGTTTTGCGTGATTGTTGCATCAGAAGGGATTAAAGATTCCAGGGGAAAGTTTTTAGCTGAATCAGACTCAAAAGATGCATTTGGTCACAGTCAACTTGGGGGTGTAGCTCCTCGATTGGCGGAGCTAATTAATAATAAATTAAAATTAAAAAATCATTGGGCTGTTGCTGACTATCTGCAGAGAAGTGCAAGTCACCTTTCGTCAGGTATAGATAGGGCTCAAGCCTATGAAGTTGGCAAGAAAGCAGTTCAATTTGCTGTTGATGGGCAAAATGGTGTAATGCCAGTAATCAAGCGTAAAAGCTCAAAACCGTATAAGTGGGAAGTTGTCTCTGCATCACTAACAAAAATTGCTAATGTTGAAAAAAAACTACCAGCTGGATTTATTGCCAAAGATGGGTTTGGAATGACAAAAAGAGCTCGAAGGTATTTTCAGCCTCTCATTGAAGGAAAGGTGAATGAGATTAAAAATATTAACTATCAGAGTGGCAAAATGGAAATGGTAAATAAAAAATTAAAAGCCTGGAGATAGTGTATTCAGGTGAGTAATAATTCTTAATAATTCATTTTTTAGGATCAGTTTATCTTCTTCATTTAAAAACGAACCAAAATAGAACCTCTTTCCTTTCGATTGGAAGCAAAATTGTTTTGAATTGTGCTGATCAGTTTCTACCTCAAGGACAGCAAAACTTCGAAATTCTTCCCAGCTTTTTTCTTTAATTAGCCTGCCCTTCTCTAGTTTAATTTTCTCATAAGAGATATAAATAACTTCTTTTTGCTGACTCCAACGAAAACTAATAAAAAAACAAGTGAAAACGATAATAACTTCTAAACCAGCAAAAGGAAGGATCAGCCCAGCACCCATAAAGAGAAAAAAAAATCCAATAGCTAAGCAGATAAAAGCCAAGCTACCTAGAAAAATTACTCGACTCCATCCTCTCAAAGAATAATTAGGAGAAATCTCTATTAAAAAATTATTTTCTGTGGTTTCTTGAATCCTAATCATATTACAATGGTATATGGTCACAAGAACAGATTTCAACCGATACATGATGCCGACATATAAGCCGGCTGAATTCATTCCATCCAAAGCAAAGGGGTCTTTAGTCTGGGACAAACAAAACAAAAAATATATAGATTTTGCATCTGGGATTGCTGTTTCTAGTTTGGGGCATTGCCATCCAATTCTTAATAAAGCTTTAGCAGATCAATCTAAAAAAATTTGGCACTTATCTAATTTACTAACTAATGAGCCAGCACTTAGATTGGCTAAAATTTTTTGTAAACAAACTTTTGCTGAAAAAGTTTTCTTTGCTAATTCTGGTGCTGAGGCTGTTGAAGGTGCAATAAAAACTGCTCGAAAATATGCATATATTAATATCAGCAAAAAGAAGAATGAGATAGTCTCATTTTCTGACGCTTTCCATGGTCGGACAATGATGGCTATTGCGCTTAATGGATCAGAGAGATTTATTGAGGGTTTTGGGCCTATGCCTGAAGGAATTAAGCATCATCCTTTTAACGAAGAAAAGAATCTAGAAAAATCTATTACCAAGAAAACTGCAGCTGTAATCCTTGAGCTTGTTCAAGGAGAGGCAGGAATTATTAAAGCAAAAAAAGGGTTTGTTCAAAAAATTAAAAGATTATGCAAACAAAATAATGCATTGCTAATAATTGATGAAGTGCAGTCAGGAGCTGGAAGAACAGGAACATTATTCGCTTATGAGCAGTTTGGGGTTAAGCCTGACATCATGTGTTGCGCTAAAGGCATAGGTGGAGGTATTCCTATTGGTGCAATTCTGACATCTTCAGAAATCGCAGAATGCATGCAGCTTGGTTCCCATGGATCTACCTTTGGAGGCAACCCATTGGCCTGTGCTGTTGCCGAGCAAGTAATGACCATGTTATCTAAAAAATCATTGCTTAATGGAGTGAAGAAAAAAGAAAAATTATTCTTAAATGAACTGAAAAAAATTAATAAAGAATTTAAATGTTTTGATGCTATTAGAAGTTCTGGATTATGGATAGGATGTAAATTAAATGTAACTGAAAACTTTAACTTAGATACTGTAATGAAAGCATGCTATGCAAAAGGGCTGATGATTTTAAAAGCTAATAACAATACTATCCGCATAGCGCCAAGCCTCATTATTGAGGATGATATAATTTTAAGAGGTCTAAAAATATTAAGGGAAGCTATTCAGGAGCAGCTTCACTAGATTTTGGAATCTCTTCGAGCTTAATCCTGCCATTATATCCAGTAGGCAGGACCCTTCCTCGTTTTGCTCTTGAGGAAATATACTCTTCCAATTCTTTTAAGGTCCACGTTTTACCGCCAGTTTTACCTTCATGATGTATATGAAGCTTGCTATCTTCTGCTAAACAACAAACATCAGTCATAAACTCTAATTTTTCTTTAAACGCTTTGGTTGAGATATTGATAAGTTTATTTCCCTTACCTTTAGATAAAACTGGAAGTTCATCTATAGGAAAAATTAACATTTTATTACTTACCTTTCCTTTGTTATCTTGAGAGGAAAAAGTTGCTGCAACAAATTTATGATCTTCAGAGATTGCAATCGGAGAAATGACACTGGCTCCATCAGGAGTTTTCATGAACTGCTTACCCTTTTTTTGATTTGAGATTGCATTTGATAATGAGCTAATGAAACCAAACCCAGCAGAATTTGAAATTAAGATTTTAGATTCATCTGAACCAATTGCCACACCCTCAAATGTAACGCCTGACTCAGCAACAACTCTTCCAGTTAATGGCTCTCCCATACTCCTTGCAGATGGCAAAGAATGGGCAGGTAGTGAAAATGCCTTGCCACCAGAATCAAAAAAAACAGCAGTCTGATTGTTCCTTCCTTGGGCAAAATGCTGTAACTTATCGTCTCCTCTATAGGTAAGAGTGCTTGGATTAATATCATGACCTTTGGCTGATCTTATCCAGCCAGCTTTAGAGAGTATTACTGTAACTGCTTCCGATGTAACCACTTCCTCTTCAGAAAATGCCTTTGCATCTGAGGCTGATTCAATCGGAGAATTTCTATCATCACCAAAATTATTTTTAATTTCTTTAAGCTCATTTTTAATATAGGTTTTTAGCCTAGCTTTTGATTTGATAATCTTCTCAAGATCAGATCTTTCGGCTTCAAGTGAACTTTTTTCTTCTTCAAGCTTAATTTGCTCTAACTTAGCTAACTGTCTTAAGCGAATTTCTAGAATTGCATTTGTTTGTATCTCTGAGATCTTAAAAGCTTTCATTAACTCTTTCTTTGGATCATCGCTATTTCTAATGATACTGATCACTTTATCTAAGTCTAGATAAACAATTAATAGACCCTCTAAGATATGAATTCTATCGTGCACCTGATCTAATCTGTGCTCTAATTTTCGCATCACAGTTTGCTGCCTAAACTTAAGCCATTCTGTAATTAAATCTTTCAGAGCAAAAACTCTTGGGGATCCTTTTAAACTAATTAAATTCATATTAGATCGATAATTCTTTTGTAAATCTGTAGTTGCAAAAAGATGGTTCATTACTTCGAATGCATTTATACGATTTGATTTTAATGATATTACTAATCTAACCGGCTCTTTATGATCGCCCTCATCTCTTAAATCAACCACCATAGGAAGTTTTTTCTTTTGCATTTGATCTGCAATTTGTTCAAGAATTTTTGATCCTGAGGCTTGATGGGGCAAAGCTCTAACTACAATATCGTTTCCTTCAGTATCCCAGTGAGCCCTTATCTTGAATCCACCTCTTCCAGTTTCATACATCTCAGTTAGTTCCTCAGATGAAACTATGATAGGTGCTGGATTGCTAAAATCAGGACCTTTTATAAATTTTAATAAATCTTTTGTAGTAGCTTTTGGATTATCTAATACATGTATACATGCATCCAGAACTTCATTTATGTTATGAGATGGAATATCAGTTGCCATGCCAACAGCAATACCTGTAGTTCCGTTAAGTAAAATGCTTGGTATTTTTGCAGGCAAAATTGTTGGTTCAAGAAGTGAGCCATCAAAATTTGGCTGCCAATCAACAGTTCCAAGCTTAAGTTCAGAAAGAAGCAAATCAGCAAAGCCTGTGAGCTTGGATTCTGTGTAACGCATTGCGGCAAATGATTTAGGATCGTCTTGAGTACCCCAATTTCCCTGGCCATCTACAAGCGGGTATCTAAATGAAAAATTTTGGGCCATAAGTACCATAGCCTCATATGCAGCGCTGTCTCCATGGGGATGGAATTTACCAATTACATCTCCCACAGTCCTGGCAGATTTTTTATATTTTGAGCCAGCGTTTAAGCCCAACTCACTCATGGCGTACAGAATTCTCCTTTGCACTGGCTTCATACCATCTCCGATATGAGGAAGTGCTCGATCCAAAATGACATACATTGAATAGTTAAGGTAGGATTCCTCTGCGTATTCCTTTAAGCTGATAGAAGTAGAATTTTTATTCATATTAAACAGTTACTATTTTTCCTCTCTTTTCAAGCCACTCTTTTCTTGCTCCAGCATTTTTCTTTGAAAGTAATAAATCCATCATACTATTTACATTATCAGTCGAGGTAATGGTTAGCTGAACTAATCTCCTTGTTTTCGGATCCATAACTGTTTCACGTAACTGTGAAGGATTCATTTCTCCCAAGCCTTTGAATCTTTGAATGTCTATTTTTGGTTTTCCAGGCTTAGTCTTTAATTTTTTAACTATTGAATCCTTTTCATCTTCATCAAGAGCATAAAAAACTTCTTTAGCACAATCTATTCTAAATAATGGCGGCATGGCTACAAAAATGTGTCCAGCTTGAATTAATGGCTTGTAGTGTCTCAGAAATAGTGCACATAATAACGTTGCGATATGAAGACCATCAGAATCAGCATCAGCTAAAATACAAATTTTTCCATATCTCAGAGATTCAATATCTGGGCTTCCTGGATTAACTCCAATCGCTGTAGAGATATCCTTTATTTCTGCAGATTTCATGATTTCAGAACTTTCTAGATCCCAAGTATTTAAAATTTTTCCTCTCAAGGGCATAATGGCTTGAAATTTTCTTTCTCTTGACTGCTTAGCAGAACCTCCAGCAGAATCTCCTTCGACAAAAAACAACTCTGTCTCATTTAGATCTGTACTATTACAATCTGAAAGTTTTCCAGGGAGTGCAGGGCCTTGAAATGTTTTCTTTCTATCAACTACTTTGGTCTCTTTCGTTCTTGCCTGAGCAGATGCAATAGCTAATTCTGCTAATTTTTCTCCTTCCTCTGTATGTTGATTAAACCATATACTTAGAATGTCTTTGGTTGTTGAATTTACAAATGCTTGATGATCTTTTGAATCCAATCTCTCTTTTGTTTGACCTGCAAACTGAGGATTTGTTAACTTTGAGGAAATGATAAAAGTACTATGCTGCACAACATCATCAGCTGTTATTTTTAAGCCTTTAGGAATTAAATTTCTGAACTCACAAAACTCTTTAACCGACTCCAATAAACCAGCTTTGAATCCATTTATGTGAGACCCGCCTTGAGCAGTTGGGATAAGATTCACATAAGATTCATTCATTAAATTTTTTGCTGGTTTCGTCGACCAATTTAAAACAAAATCAAGGGCATTATCATCTGCCAGTTTGCTACAAGAAATTGATTCTTCTAAAAGCAATTCGATATCACCTGAAGATTCAGACAAATATGAAATTAGTCCATTCTCATAATTCCAGGGAATTTTTTCGTTCTTCTTTTCATCGTGATATTCAATGGTTAAACCTGGGCATAGCACGGCTTTAGCTTTTAGCAGATGCTTCAAACTACTTTTATCAATTTTGATGGTCTCAAAGTATTGTGGATCAGGTAGAAAGCTGATTGAGGTTCCTGTGTTTCTTGGGCCTATGTCTCCTACTTTTTTTAAATCTGAGATTTTTTCACCTCCCTCAAATCTCATCTCAAACTTATGACTGTCTCTTTTAATCTCTACAGATAGGCTTTGCGAAAGCGCATTAACCACGGACACTCCTACACCATGTAAGCCTCCAGAAAAATTATAGTCTTCGCCTGAGAATTTTGCGCCAGCATGAAGTTTGCACATTATCAGCTCTACTCCAGAGACTTTGTGCTCAGGATGAATGTCTACTGGCATCCCTCTTCCATCATCTATAACAGAGATAGCACCGTCCTTATGAAGGATAACTTTGATCTTAGAGCAGTAACCAGCTAAAGCTTCATCAATTGAGTTGTCTAAGACTTCTTGAATAAGGTGATTTGGGCATGAGGTATCAGTGTACATGCCGGGTCTTTTTCTGACCGGATCTAAGCCTGATAGAACCTCTATCGACTCTGAATCATAATTTTTAACCAATTAATATTCCTCGAAGCTCAAGAACTTTTATCTAGTATTCTACTCTAACTAAATTGAAAGAAAGCTTTTAATTTAATAGATTTTAGGAGATTTTTTCCCAATATATTAAAATAAGATAAATAGTATTTAAGTGTAAAGTTAACTTGACATGCCTGCCGTAAAAGGGTTCTAATGTATGCACTGTAAACATTAAATTATAAAATGAATAAAACAATTCTAGTTACATCGCTGCTTGCCTTTAGTATCAACTCAGCTTCTGATAGCTTGTTAGATATTTATAATGATGCATTAGAAAACGACCCTCAGTATAAATCAGCAGAATTTTCATATTTATCTGGCAAGGAAATTAAAGTGCAGGGGCGTGCTGGTTTGCTGCCTAATATTTCTATCAATGCCCAAACTAATTGGAACGAATATTATCAAAATGGCATTCTTCAAAATGAATATAATAACTTTAGTTCGTCTGCTAGATTAACTCAGCCATTGATTAGGCTTGATTCGTGGTTTAAATATAGACAATCTAAGTTTTTAACAGATGCAGCTGAAGCAGATTTTGCTTATTCGCAACAAGCTTTAATTGTGAGAACTGCAGAGCTTTATTTTAATGTCTTGCGAGCTATAGATAATTTAAGTGCAGCTCGATCAGAAGAGAAAGCAATCAAAAAACAATTGGATCAAATTCGACAGAGGTATGAAGTTGGACTTGCGGCTGTAACTGAAGTTCAAGAGGCTCAATTAGCTTTTGATCTTAGCCTTGCGTCGAGGACCAGAGTAGAGGGAGAAGTATATACAGCTAAAGAATCTTTAAATGCCTTGGTTGGAAGAGAAATCGTATCTCTTGATGGGCTAATCAATGACTTAAATGTTTCCAATCCAGTTCCCGCTTCCAAGGAAGAGTGGGCAAGAAAAGCGGTAGAAAATAACTTTAGATTAAAAGCTGCAAATCTTAGAAAATATGCTTCTAAAAATAATGCACGCAGCATTGCATCCAACCACTTACCCAAAGTAGATATTGTCGGAGTACAAAGTGAATCAGAAACAAATCAATATTCCTTTGATGGATTAAATACTGGTGGAGCTTTTAATATAACAGTTCCAGACGAGACTCAACGTGACACATACAGCCTGCAGCTTTCAATGCCAATCTTCCAAGGCGGGGCTGTAATTTCAAGAACTAAACAAGCCTATGCAGAATCAAATAAGTCTTCTGAGGATGCATTATTTACCGAAAGAAGTGTTATACAAGATGTACGAAGTCAATATTCCAATGTAGTTACATTAGTCGCAAATCTTCGCGCCCAGAAACAGGCTGTTGTATCAGCATCAAGTGCACTGGAAGCTACGAAAGTGGGTTATGAAGTTGGGACTAGAAATATAGTAGATTTACTTCAAGCGGAGAAAAACCTTTACAGCGCGGAGAGAAATCTTTCTAACGCAAAGTATGACTACTTAATTACGACCCTTCGCTTACACTTAGCAGCCGGAACTCTTTCTCCTGAGAATCTTATTGATATAAATAATTTACTCGGCTAATTTCCAAACTAAAAAATAATTTTCATTACTAAATCACTTTAAGACAGTCATGGATTATTCTAAATCCTACATAAAGCAAATACTTAATGAGGTAAAAACTATTGCATTGGTAGGAGCTAGCTCAAGAGAGGAAAGGGATAGCTTCAAAGTGATGAAATCACTACTAGAAAATGGTTATGAAGTTTTTCCAGTTAATCCTAATGAAGAAGGCAATCTTATATTAGGGCAGATATGTTACAAAGATCTCAGCTCTATTAAAAAAAATATCGACATGGTAGATGTCTTTAGAGCCGAAGATGCAATCATGGAAGTTACCAAAGAATCAATTGAAATTAAGGCTAAAGTTCTTTGGACACAATTAGGCCTCGTCAATGAAGATGCTGCTAAGTTGGCAGATAAAGCTGGCTTGAAAGTGGTCATGGATAGATGTCCAAAAAAAGAGTTAGAAAAATCAAATTAGACTCAGACAGAAAAATAGCTTTTAATAAATTCACAATGAGTGAAAATTTAGAAATCTTAATCAAAGAAAAGACTGATTATGGAGTCATTCGCTTCACCATGAATGATTTGGTAAGTAAAAATGCTTTATCAAAAAAATTAATTGGCTTATTAATTGACGAGCTTAAAAGTGTTTCTTCAGATAAATCTATAAAAGTTGTAGTGTTAGCAGCAAATGGGAATGTATTTTCAGCAGGACATGATCTAAAAGAAATTACTGCAGCCAGAAAAGGTAAAGATAATGGAGAAGCCTTTTTTAAAGATCTGTTTAATTTATGCTCTGAATTAATGCAGCTAATTATTAAGATGCCGCAACCAGTAATTGCCGAGATCAATGGCATAGCAACTGCAGCAGGATGTCAGTTGGTAGCAAGCTGTGATCTTGCTCTTGCATCTTCAGAATCTCAATTTGCTACACCTGGGGTAAATATTGGACTTTTTTGCTCAACACCAATGGTTGCCCTTTCAAGAAATGTAAATAAAAAAGCTGCTATGCATATGCTTCTTACAGGAGATTTAATTAATTCTGAGAAAGCTAAGGATATTGGCCTAATTAATGAAGTGTTTCAAAAGCCTCAATTGACTGATGAGGTAAATAAATTAGCAAAAAAAATTGCAAGCAAATCATCCATGACTATAAAAATAGGCAAGAAGGCATTCTATAATCAAGCAGAGATGAGCTTATCAAAAGCTTATGAATATACCTCAATGACTATGATCGAAAACTTATTAAATCATGATGCCAAAGAAGGAATTGACGCTTTTCTGGGAAAAAGAACTCCTGACTGGAAAAATGATTAGTGTAGCTAAAGATTAATCAAATAATTGTAAATGCCAGAATTACCTGAAGTTGAGACATCAGTTCAAGCAATTCAAGAATTTGCTGGTCAGAATATAGAATCTATTAAAATTAATAACCCTAACCTTCGATGGAAATTAGACTCATTGGCTTTCAGCAAGCTTAAAAAGCAAAGAGTAAAGACTATATATAGAAGAGCTAAATATATCTTATTTAAACTGGAAAAAAATATGATGCTTATTCATCTTGGAATGACCGGGACACTAAGGATTGCTGAAAAAAGTTCAAATTTCTATAAAAAACATGATCATGTCGAATTTATTTTTTTAAAAAACAAATTAATTTTCAATGATCCAAGGAGATTTGGTTCAATGCATATTATTTCAGATCCAAATAAGCATTTTCTGTTAAAAGAATTAGGTGTCGAACCACTTTCTAAGGAATTTAATGAAGAGTACCTTTTTCACAGAATTAAAAAATCTCTATCTCCCATCAAAACAGCCTTGATGAATCAAAAGCATGTAGTTGGTATTGGGAATATATATGCAAGCGAAATATTGTTTGATGCAAAAATTCGTCCTACTAGAAAAAGCAGGACTTTAACAAAAAAAGAAATGGCAAGGATTACAACTTCATCAAAAAAAATATTAAAAGAAGCAATCAAGGCAGGTGGAACTACATTGCAAGATTTTTATCAACCAAATGGGAACAAGGGCTATTTCAAAATCGATCTGGCGGTTTATGATCGCGCAAATCAAAAATGTAAAAAATGTAAAAAAGAGACAATCAAGAGGATTGTTCAATCACAAAGAGCAACGTTTTATTGTCGTGAATGTCAGGCTTAGCCAGAAATCTTTTTTTGTAAAGCAGCTTTAACATTTGGTGAAACAAAACGAGAGACATCGCCACCAAAAGTTGCAATTTCTTTTACAAGGCTGGATGAAACATAAATTAAAGTATCTTTAGGAGTAAAGAAAATACTCTCAATATCTGGTGCAAGACTTCTGTTCATAGTTGCCAATTGGAATTCATATTCAAAGTCGGCGACCGCTCTGAGCCCTCTAATTATTGCTATGGCATCATTATCTCTTGCCAAATCAACTGTTAATTTTTTTGAATAGCCTAAAACCTCAATCTTGGAATTATCTTTAAAAATCTCAGCAATCAAGTCTATTCTTTCATCAACACTAAATAGGGGGTTTTTAGACTGGCTTTCAGCAACGCCAAGAATGACCTTATCAAATAAAGCTGCTGCTCTTTCAACAATATCAATATGTCCAAAAGTAATTGGATCAAAAGATCCAGGATATATGGCTGTTTTCATAACCGAATCATACTAAACATTTTTAATTCATCAAAATCTTAGATTGAATGTGTAAAATGATAATTAGTGAATATTAATAAACAAAAAGAATCAGAGGCAAATTCAAAAGAAGTCGCTGGCTTACCGTCCGCTGTTGATGATGCTGCCGATGTGATGTCGAAATATCCAACCAAGAAAAGAATCTCAAATCATGAGAAACATTCTTTCCCGCCTATAGAATATGAAAAGCCGCCCCACTACTAAATTTTTATTGCAAAAAAGGGGTCTCAATGACCCCTTTTATACTTATGAAAGACTGTGTTTAAAACACAAGATCATTATTCATCACTTTATTCCAAGCTGAAACAAAGTCATGTTTAAATTTTTCTTCAGCGTCATCACTAGCGTAGACTTCTGCAATCGCACGAAGTTGTGAATTTGATCCAAAGGCCAAATCTACTCTCGTAGCAGTTCTAACACTTTCACCAGATACTCTATCTAAACCCTCGTATGAATTACCGGTTCCATTTGGTTTCCATGCTACCGACATATCAAGCAATGTATCAAAATAATCATTGCTTAGGATATCTGGATTATCAGTAAAGATACCGTAATCATTATTACTAATTCCTAACGATCTCATTCCGCCAAGCAAAACTGTCATTTCAGGAGCTGTTAAACCAAGTAATTGAGACTTATCCAGCATCATTTCTTCAGAAGATATATTAGATTTAGAGCTTAGATAATTTCTAAAACCATCAGCAACAGGCTCAAGAACGGCAAAAGATTCAATATCAGTTTGATCTTCTGATGCGTCGCCACGACCTGGAGTGAATGGCACTTCGACTCCAGAAGCCTTTTCTATTCCTACATTTCCAGCCAATACAATTACATCAGCAATTGAAGCGCCTGAATCATTAGAGATAGTTTCGTAAATTGAGAGAACCTTTGAAAGTTGCTCAGGCTTGTTAGCTTCCCAATCTTTTTGAGGAGCCAAACGAATCCGTGCACCATTTGCGCCACCTCTCAGATCAGAGTTTCTAAATGTAGAGGCACTAGCCCATGCTGTCTCAACCATTTCCTGAATTGAAAGCCCTGATTCAGAAATTGCTTGCTTTACTTTCTCTAGATCATATTCAGTGTTGCCAGCTGGAACTGGATCTTGCCAAATAAGTTCCTCATCAGGCACCTCTGGTCCAAGATATCTAGCTTTTGGACCCATATCTCTATGCAATAATTTAAACCAAGCTCTAGCAAAGGCATCAGCAAATTCTTCAGGATTTTCATGAAAACGTTTAGAAATTTTTCTATATTCAGGATCTTCTCGCATAGCCATATCTGCTGTTGTCATCATTGTAGGCACTCGGACTGACGAGTCTGAAGCATCTGGTGCCATGTCTTCTTCCTTTTGATCAATTGCATGCCATACGATCTTTCCTGCAGGAGTCTCTACTTTTTCCCACTCATAACCAAATAAAAGGTCAAAATAGCCATTATCCCATTTGGTAGGATTAGCCGTCCAAGCACCTTCAAATCCACTTGTAATCGTATCGCTACCCTTTCCAGATGCGTGAGTGCTTTGCCAGCCAAAACCCATATTCTCAAGAGGCGCTCCCTCTGGTTCTGCTTGAACATTATCTTCTGGTCCAGCACCATGCCCTTTACCAAAAGTGTGGCCGCCTGCCACTAGAGCAACTGTTTCCTCATCATTCATTGCCATCCGACCAAATGTTTCTCTTACATCTCTACCACTTGCAACAGGGTCTGGCTCTCCGTCAGGGCCTTGGGGATTAACATAAATAAGGCCCATTTGAACAGCTCCAAGAGGATCAGCCAGGTCCCTAACGCCACTGTATCTTTCATTTGTGAGCCATTCTGTTTCAGCTCCCCAATTAATATCTTCTTCTGGTGCCCAAATATCTGGACGGCCTCCTCCAAACCCAAAGGTTTTTCCACCCATTGATTCAATCGCAACATTTCCAGCTAATATTAGCAAATCAGCCCAACTAATTTGTTTTCCGTATTTCTGCTTTATTGGCCAAAGAAGTCTTCTTGCCTTATCTAAATTTCCATTATCAGGCCAGCTATTAAGAGGTGCAAAACGTTGAGCTCCAGTGCCTCCACCTCCTCTGCCATCACCTGTACGATATGTACCTGCAGCATGCCAAGTCATTCGTATGAAAAATGGTCCATAGTGACCATAATCTGCTGGCCACCAATCTTGGGAGTCAGTCATTAGGTCATTTAAATCTTTCTTTAGAGCAGCATAATCGAGCTTTTTAAACTCCTCAGCGTAATCAAAGTCTTCATCCATAGGGTCGCCCTTTTGATCATGTTGATGAAGGATGTTTAGATTTAACTGGTTCGGCCACCAATCTTTATTCGATGTTCCAGTCGAACTATTGGAAGATAGGCTTCCATGCATAACTGGACATTTATTTTCAGTTTCTTTACTCATATTTAGATTCCAAATTAAAATTAAATTTTCACTGCAAAAAGCTGTGGTATTAATTAGCTTACAGATTTTATATGTATTGGTAAATATAATTAAAAAGAATGTTATATTCGGTTTTATAAATGATAAAAATTAAAAATTATGCTTACCCTAAAACAAATTGATTATGCTCTTGCTGTTGCAAAAAACCTTCATTTTAAAAAAGCAGCTGATGAATGTTTTATTTCTCCTTCAGCAATGAGCAATGCCATCACCGAATTAGAGGTGCAACTAGGTGTAAAAATTTTTGAAAGGAGCAATAAAAAGGTTATTGTGACAAATCTAGGGCAAGAGATCTTGTCTAAAGCAAAGAAAATAAAACTAGAAGTTCAAAACATCCATGAACTTGTGCAACATAATTCAGGAAATCTTAATCGTTCAATATCAATTGGTATAATTCCTACAATTAGTCCATATTTTCTTCCAATTATTCTCCCTAAACTACAAACAGAATTCTCTAATCTAAAATTAAAAGTAGAAGAGGCTCAATCTCAGATTCTTACAAACAAGGTGAAGGAAGGTGACCTTGATATGGCTATATTAGCCCTGCCATATGATGTTCAAGACCTTCATAGCTTTAAATTTTGGGAAGAAGATTTTTTTTGGGTTTCGCATAGAAAGAATAAAAATGCAGGAAAATCTGAAGTCAGTGCATCTGAACTTGAGCATTCTGAGCTGATGCTTCTTGAGGATGGTCATTGTCTAAAAGATCATATTTTAGATGCATGTAATATTTCTTCTTCATCGCAATACTCATTAAAAGCTTCAAGTTTAAATACACTTATTCAACTGGTAAAAGGAGAAATGGGAACTACACTAGTCCCAAAAATGGCGTTGAAGGAACTGGTTGGCAACAAGAAGGACTTATCAGTTTCACATCTTAACGAGCCAGGACCTCATCGAGAAATTGCATTAATAACAAGGTCAAATTATGCAGGAATGGAAAGCGTTAAATTGCTTTTAAATTTTTTTAAAAAATCTTTAAAAGAATTTAACAAGGATTAATTCTATTCTGGGGTATCTAACGTATCTGTTTTTTGCCATTGAGAGGAAAAGACTCGGGATAAGAATTTGGCTGTTCCATCCCTTACTTCAATAACATCAGAGTAGATAATTCCCATGTCTAATTTATGAGGCTTACCATCCTCATCAAACATATGGCTAGCAACGCAATATGTTCTTCCTGTGTATAAATTTTCCTTCCATTCTCCGTGCACATTCATTATCTGATGCATAGTGCTTTGGTAGTTTTCTAGTTGCTGCATAGCGGATATAAAATTCTCTAAACCATTAATCTCAAAATGCCCGCTCATGGAAAATTCGTCCCACATAATTGAGCCCAGAGAGGAAAATTGTCTTTGGTCGATGATTGATGCATATAAATTAGATAATTTTGAAGGAACAAGAAGATGTGAGAGTTTTGAAGAAATGGTAGTTTGTTTCATGATTTTTTTACCTCTGAAATAAGTTTAAGTACCTTATATATATCATCTGGCGCTTGCACAAAGTTAATTGGGAAAAACTCTATTTCATTTAAGCCAGCAGCCATAGATTTTTCTAATTCTTTTAGTGTTAAATCTATATTTGGAACGCCGTCATCATCTACGCATGTGGGTAGTTGCCCCCTAATCCTTGGTTGGTCTTGTCTACCCTCCTTATTAAATGCATCAGATAGTATGTCTTTGCCAGCTAAAATAAAATCTCTACTTGTTTTAATTGGAATCCAGCCATGGCCAATTTTTGCAATTTTATTTGCATTTTCATGTGTCATCTTTAGACCAAATAGTAAAGGTATATTTTGACCCTGAGTTGGCTGAGGGTGGCACCAAATATCATCAAAATTAAAATGCTTCCCTTTAAAAGATGCTGGGCTATCTTGCCAAAGTGCTTTGCAAATATCTAAGGTTTCCCAAAAGATATCTGAACGATCCTCAAAACTTACACCTGCGGTATCAAATTCCTCTTTCTGCCAGCCTAATCCTACTCCAAGCTCTAATCTACCTTTAGAAATAACATCTAAAGAGGCCGCTGTTTTGGCAAGCAATGCTGGATTTCTCAATGGTGTAATGAGTATTGCTGTAGCTAGCTTTATCTTACTTGTACAAGATGCAATCATTGTAAGCAAAGATAAAGGTTCGTACCAAGGAGCTTCGGATGGAAGAGGGAATTTACCAAAGGGATATTTATGAAGATTTTTGCCCATTACTACATGATCTGTAACGCTAACGCTGTCAAAACCTAGCTCTTCGCCCATTTGCGAAATTTCTATATAGGATGAAATATCTCCACCATAGAAGTTTTCCAAACCAAAAAGACCTAACACCAACTTCATACAACTAACCTTTTTTAATCTTTGATTGTACGAATATTTCTTACCTAATGCACTCTAATGAATAGAATTGCATCCTATAAAATTAGAGTCAAAGCAAGAAACGATAGAAGTATCTTCAATGCAATATTAAAACTTTCATAAGGAATTAAAGAGATTATTGCTTTGGCTAAAACTGCGCCTGCAAATCCAGCAATAGCTAGGATCACTATAAAGGATAGGTATTCTCCTATTGAAAATCCAAAAAAATATATAAACAAAAGAATTTTTATAGAGTGTTGATAAATCATGACAGCGCCATGATTTGCAACTAGTGATTCAGGACTTAAGTTCTTTGTACGCATGTAAGCTGTAACCAACGGTCCATTTGCACCAATAAAAATACCAGCAAAACCGGAAATAAGTCCACAGAACCAATCATTCCTCATAATTGAAAGAATAAAATTATCTAATGGTGCCCAAGTAAAAAATAAGATTGTTCCTGCAATCAACCATATGAGAATTTGTTCAGGTATATTTCCGAATAATAATATTCCCCCAACAGAACCAATGGTAGTTGCAACCAGAATATTTTGAATTAAATGCCATCTAAAAAATTTTCTATATACGAATGTCCTTGATAAATTATTTGAAAGTTGGATCGCTCCATGTAAGGGAATGAGAGTTCCTGGAGAAAAAGATTGTGCTAACGCAACAAGCATAATTATTCCCCCTCCAACGCTAAATATAGAGGTTAGCAAAGAGGTTGCAAAAGATAAGGCTGCAAAAAAAATTATGAACTCTAAAGGCATATAAGAGTGTGTTTTAACTATAAAGGAATTAAGATTAACACATGAAAAATATTGATCAGATCATAAAAACACTAACTTTAGATGAAAAAGTTTCCTTGTTAAGCGGATTTAATTCTTGGTACACCAGCAAAATTGAAAAAAAGAATGTTCCAAGTATAAAAATGTCAGATGGGCCTAACGGAGTTCGAGGCGATTCAAATTCAGGAAAATCTTCAGCTTGTTTTCCTTGTGCAATATCAATAGGTTCTACATGGGATCTCCCTTTAATCAAGAATATTGGCATTGCATTGGGTGAAGAAGCACAGGCAAAAGATGTGGATGTTCTATTGGGGCCTACTATTAATATTCATAGGCATCCTTTGGGAGGAAGACATTTTGAGAGTTTCTCTGAGGATCCATTTCTGACTGGAAAAATTGCTACCAATTATGTTCAAGGTGTCCAATCTAAAAACGTAGCAGCGTGTTTGAAACATTTTGTTGGAAATGACACTGAGTATGAACGTCACTCAATAAGCTCAAATATAGATGCGCAGACTTTGAGAGAAATTTATTTATTGCCATTTGAAATGGGTATAAAAGAAGGCAATGCAAAAGTTGTAATGAGTGCATACAACAAATTAAACAATATATTTTGCAGCTCTCATCAAGAGCTATTAATCAAGATCTTAAAAGAAGAATGGAGTTTTGATGGATATGTAGTTAGCGATTGGGGGGCAGCACTTGAAACTATAGAAAATGCCAATGGCGGTTTGGATCTAGAAATGCCTGGGCCTAGTAATGTTTGGGGCAAAGCATTAATTGATGCTGTTAAAGCTAGAGAAGTATCTGAGAAATTAATAGATGACAAAGTTAAAAGGATTTTGACTGTTGCTGAATTCTCAAATAGATTTCAAAAACCTGAAATTAAGGCTGAGCAAGCTATAGATCAACCAAAACATAGATTGCTGTTAAGAAAAGCGGCAGCTGATGGGATGGTCTTGTTAAAAAATGAGGGTTTACTGCCTTTGAAAAAAAATATTAAAAAATTAGCTGTAATTGGTCCCAATGCCATGGAAGCTCAAATTATAGGTGGAGGCAGCGCAAGTCTAAAGCCACATTATCAAGTTCATCCACTTGAAGCAGTGCGAGAAAGATTTGGGCATGAGACAGAAATTCTATATTCAAAGGGCTGCCATACTCACAAGTATCTTCCAAAGATAAATGAAGGACTCATGGAGGAAAAAGATGGTTTCTTGGTGCAATACTTTAATGGAGATCAATTTGAAGAGAGCTTGCTTTTAGAGGAACGATTAACTGGGAGTAAATTTTGGGTTTTTGAAGGTTTTGCTAAAGATGTAATTTCGAAAGAAGAAAGACCTAATATCTCAGTAAAGTTTTCTTGTACATATAAACCAGATATTTCAGGCTTGCATGAATTTGAAGTTTTTGGCATTGGGAAATGTCGTTTATTGATTGATGGAGATGAGCTTATTGATAACTGGACTAGCTCAGATCCTGGTGAGGCATTTTTTACCTTTGGCTCTGCTTCAAAAAAAGGAATTGCAAATTTTCAAAAAGGAAAAGCTTATAAAATTGAGGTTCAATATCATTTTGAAGGAAGTTTTCCAGCAGTCTACATTGGCTGTCAAGCTCCTGATGAGGTAGATATATTTCAAGAGGCTTTAGAAATAGCCTCTCATGCAGATGAGGTTATTCTGATTGCTGGAACTAATTCAGACTGGGAAACAGAAGGGAATGATAGAGCTGATTTCAATTTACCTGCAAATCAAAATAAATTAATTGAGGCAATATTAGAAACTAATCAAAACACAGTCGTTGTTATCAATACTGGTTCTCCAATTCACATGCCATGGGAAAAGAAAGCAAAAGCTATAATCCAAACATGGTTTGCCGGACAAGAGTTTGGAAATGCTTTGGTTGATATTTTATCGGGAAAAGTAAATCCATCTGGTAAATTACCAACAACCTTCCCAGTAAGAATAGAAGATACTCCTGCATATAAAAACTATCCTGGAAATAATTTACAGATGAACTATGATGAAAAACTGTTAGTTGGTTATCGATGGTATGAGGTTAAGTCAATAAGGCCATTGTTTTGTTTTGGTCACGGACTATCATTTACAAATTTCAATTATCAAAATCTAGAAGTTACTACTGATAGTGATTTTGTCGTCACATGTAATTTTGAAATTCAAAACATTGGAGATATTTCTGGATTAGAAATAGCTCAATGTTATGTGAGCTTCGCAAGTCCCCTCCCTGGTGAGCCTTGCAAAACCTTGCAGGGTTTTGTGAAAGAAGAAATAGATGCCAATGAACTTAAGAAAGTAGAAATTAAACTTGGGCCAAGAAATTTTTCCTATTGGTCAGTGGAGACTAATACCTGGCAGATAAGAGAAGGCTCATATCATATTCTAATTGGATCTTCCTCGGAAAATATTCTTTTACAAGCCAGCATTAATCTTGAGCAAGCGCTTGAAGTTCATTAGCAGTTAATTCAAGTTGAGTGGCTTGAATAGAGCTATTAGATTCAAAGATTGTTCTAGGCCCAATTAAAGGAAAAATTAGTTTAGATTTGTGTAATACATAAGCTAAGGCAATTTGAATAGGTTGCACATTTCTTTCTTTTGCCATATCAAAACATACTTGCCTTCTTTGTAAATTTTTTTCATGATGCCAAACTCTGATTTCTTCATCTAGGGTAGGATTTGAAAAATGTTCATTCGACATAATCTCTTTTTTCTTAATAAAAAACCCTCTAGCTTGAGATGACCATGGAAATAACATAATTTGCTCATCAAGAAGATATTCTAAATATTGATCATTAACACCAACACAGCCAGGCCATACCGGTTCAATCATCTCAGCTAAGCTGAAATTATTGCTGAGGACAGTAAAAGGCTCTTTTGCATTTTTTTTTGCATAACTTCTTGCTTCTGAAAATCTATCCATCTCCCAATTTGAGGCTCCTATTATGTTCACCAAACCTTCATTCTTTATTTCAGCCAGTGCATCAATAAATTCATCCACTGGAATATCTGGGTTGTCCCTGTGCAAACAAAAAATATCAAGCTTTGAAATCTGCAGACGCTCTAAAGACTCAAGAACTTGGGGACGAATATACCTGGGCTCACACTCAGGCGTGTGAGCTCCCTTACCCAGAACTATTACGTCTTCTTCAACTTGTCTAGCATTTATCCAATCACCAAGATACTTATCACCCATTCCGTGGTTATATATGAAAGCAGTATCAAAAATTCTGCCGCCAGATCCATAAAAATGATCAAACATAGTAAATGCATGCAGATCAGAAGTTTGATTATCACAACCAAAGGCTAATCTTGAGCCAAGCTTGCTGAGCCCAGGAAGGTCGTTTGTTTTAAGCTGGGGCTCTTGAAGTAAATAGGCTTTTGATTGCAAGATTGGTGAGTTTTTAATTAGAGCCTTGGGGCAATCAATCTTCATTTCTTTTCGCCACTTATCTAGCCAGAACATATTGCTTTGAGTTTCAGCATGACATATAAATTTTGATTCAATTTTGGATTCTAAAATACACTTAGCAGCATGCTCTATCTCTCTTGAAAATAAACCAATCTCATCAATGCATTTAATTTCTTTGCCACTTCTGCCATCGTGTAAGAGATGGATAGATGAGACGCCCTCTTGAAATTGTCCACAATGCCATGGATCGGTAACGGAAATGGAATATTTACCATTTGATATTACAAGATTATTTGAAAAGTCCTCATTGATGG